>Ga0066376_10000873_pt1 | contig 28966 bp, 20 predicted proteins | sample Knorr_S15_td_Bot_FD_77009 | JGI IMG/M metagenome (GOLD analysis project Ga0066376, IMG submission 77009) | Marine microbial communities from Southern Atlantic Ocean transect - Knorr_S15_td_Bottom_ad_5009_LV_A | ecosystem: Environmental > Aquatic > Marine > Oceanic | place: Southern Atlantic... | reverse complement strand
CATCTTTTCTTCGTACGTCATCGAATCATTCATAAGTGATTTGGTGATCTAGTGATTTGGTGATTTTGGTTGTCAATCAGACAACCCCGAAGGGCTCGCATCGTGTCCAGCGGACACATGCCATCACCAAATCAACAAATCAGACAATTTCTTTTACTTCCCGCTTACCGCAATAATCTCAGAGGTCATCTGTTGCAAATGCACCAGATGGTGAAAATGACCGCGTTTGGCGATCAGCTCTTCATGTGTGCCGACTTCAACCACACGGCCCTGATCCAGCACCACCAGGCGGCTGGCATCCCGCAACGTGGATAGACGGTGCGCGATAGCAATCGTTGTACGCCCCCCGATCAAACGACTGATAGCCTCCTGGAGTAGCTTTTCCGTCTGGGCGTCTACCGATGAGGTGGCCTCGTCCAGGATCAGAATCTTGGGATCATGCAATATCGCCCGGGCGATTGACATGCGCTGCTTCTCTCCGCCGGACAATCCGGCGCCTTTCTCACCCAGAATCGTATCGTATCCATCCGGCTTGCCCAAGATAAAATTATGGGCGTTGGCCGCCCGCGCCGCTGCCACGATATCCTCGAATGAGGCATCCGGTCTGCCATAGGAAATGTTATCACGAATCGATCCATTGAACAATATAGGATCCTGCATGACCACCCCGATGTGGCTACGCACATCCTCCAATCGGATATCCCGTATATCCACGCCGTCAATTTCTATGGTCCCGTAATTGGCATGATAAAATCGGCAGATCAGGTTGATGGTTGTGGTTTTCCCTGCACCCGATTTACCTACCAGCCCGATCATCTCTCCGGCTTTGATCTCAAAATTCACATCTTTTAGGACGGGCAACGCCGCTTCATACCCGAAGGTCACGTTTTTAAACGTGATGTCGCCGTTAATACGCGGCATCGGGATGGCATTCAGGTCATCATAGGCTTCCGGGGCCGTATCTAAGACCTCAAAAATTCGCTCCGCCGCACTCATCGCCCGCGTCATCCAGCTGTTCACACGGCCCAACCACCTTAGCGGTCCATAAAACATATGAAGGTAAAAATAGAAGAGCATCAATTCACCCAGCGTCAGTTCCTGGCCAAGCACCTGATTACCGCCGACCAGCCAGACGACGATAAAACCCAGAAAATTGATTAACCCCATGGTCGAAAAATAGAAGATCCACCGCGTTTCGGTCCAGTATTCAATATCAAACAGGGTCTGTGTATTTCGCTTGAACTTCGCTATCTCCCTGGGTTCCTGCGCAAAGGCCTTGACCACGCGGATACCCGACAGTGATTCCTGAATATGAGAGTAGAAATCCTCCCAGCGTCGCCAGAGACGCGTATAATAGACCCGCAGCCGCTTGTATAGCGACTTCCCCCAGTAAAAGATCAACGGCACTGGAATGAGGATGTAAATCGTCAACACCCAGTTGGTGTAAAATAGCATGCCGATGACGCCGAGGGTCGTCAACCAGCGGAGAATCAGAAACGGCAGGCCGTCAATAATAAAATGGCGCAGGTTACGCGTGTCGTTGGTTACCCGCGACAGCAAGCCCCCTGTCCTCTGCTTGTCATGGTAGCCCAGAGAAAGCAATTCCAGGTGCTTGTACACCTCGCTACGCATATCGGACACTACGCGGGCCCCAAGCCAGGCCGTCAGCCAGCCGTTGACCATCTCCCCAAGCCAGCGGAAGACCATGAGCCCGCCCATGAGAAAGACGAGCCAGAATAGGAGTTCGGGATCCTTATTGGCAAACACATCATCTATGATAAGCTGCGTAATTTTGGGAGGCAGCAGATCGGCGATGCTGATCAACAGGAACATCACCACGATCACGATGGTCTTTGTTCTATGGGTGGTCAGGTAAGTGCAGATCCGAGTGAACATGCTCCACTTGCTCACACAGGCCGAGCACAATCCGTCTTTTGTCGGCAGACGACGCCCGCATTTTTCACAGGTCACTTTGGGGAAGGTCGTCTTGACCAGAAATGGTTTGTCTTCTATAAACTGCTCGATGCCACGAGACGCTTCGATGAATTTGTCGGTGCGGCTCTGTGAATAGGTGATCAGCGGAATCGTATCTTCAGCGGTAGAAACCTCCAGACTCGATCCGCCGACCAGTGGTTCTATCTGAACTTTGGTCAGATCCGCCAGCGGCACTTCCAGATCCTGGTCGTTGCCGTTCAGGCCCAGCGTCATCACCCGCCGATCAGTCATAACCAGCCAGCGCGGATTGAAGTGCCCGGCCGCATCGATATCGGATTCCAGTGCGATCCGGATTTCTTCGTCGGCTTCTAATAGAGGGTTTAATTTTTTGTAAATTGGATCCGGGATGGGATCAATCAGTTGCATCAAGATACCTTAAAGGCTTTAACCTCGGAGACGGTTTTATTACAGTGGACTGAAACAGACGTATACATTCTATAATTATATATTTAAAAAAGCAACGGCTTCATTATATAATAAAAAATGGATGCACCTTATCGACTTCTGCCCAGTGCCATTATTATCGATCCGGTTACCACCAGAACCGCACCGGCGATACTGAGCATGCTAAGCGACTCAGGCGGAATAAGATCCGGAAACAGGGCCGTGGTTATTTTTACCGTCGCTACCGTAATGATAGGCACAGTCGCCAAAACGGCGCTTACGCGGGACGCCTCCCAGTGGTTGAGCGCTTCAGCAAACGCGCAGTATGAGATAAGGGAGATCAGGCCCAGGCCGAACAGCAGGCCGATATGCACACCGCTTAGTTGAAAAACCAGCGACGGCTGTGCAAAGGGTAGAAAGGCCAGAGAGCCGATACTGTAGAATAGCAGAATCGTCGTCGAGGCCGAATAGGTTTTTAACAATTGCTTCTGTAAGAGCGCATAGATCGCCCAGATCACCGCCGCGCCTGTAATCAGCAATACACCGAGCGTATCCTCGGTAAAGTTGATAACCATCGCGATGAGACGCTCATTGAAAAACAGGAGCAGACCGAAAATGACGATGGCCAGGCCCACCCATTGCCGGCCCGTAAACTGCTCACGGTAGATCACCAGACTGCCCAACAGAAAGAACAGCGATGCTTGTTGAATGACCACCTGTGCGGTACTCGGAGAGACATAGCGCAGACCGAGAATGTAAAGCAGATAGTTGCCGGACATCAACAGGCCGGTCAGAAGGATGATCACGATGAGCCGCTTGCCCGGCCAGGCGGTAGTGGATAGCTTGCCGGGGCGCACGATAAACGGTGCCAGCACCGCCACCGATATCATAAACCGATACCAGGTCAGCGTGTAGACATCCAGCATCTCCAACATACCCTTCAAGGCGATCGGGAGAAATCCGAAAGCCAGCGATGTAATGATGGACAATCCCAGACCCAATGCCCAGCGCCCGGAGGGCGTATGCATTCGGCTCATGGACACGCTGCTTTATCGACATCTTCTACAAACAGCCCATTATCCATTTTCTTTCAGTTCCCGCCTCGGCTTCACATTCGGACTCACATACGACTTCGGCCACCGTTCCTGCGCCAGACCGATCAATGTCTCATCGATTTGCCGTTTTCCATCCGTCGCCCTCGAACTTATCTCTTTCCCCCTCAAAGTCAAGTCGAAACCAAAATAGTTGACTTTGTCCCTGTAGACGTTACATTTTGCATCCAAACAGCCACAATCTCAAAACAACCTCTTCCCTCCCAGAAAAGGGGTCAGGGGTTAGGTAAATGAATACCATCAAAATCTCCCCCAAAAACCTGAAGATCGACAGTCTTAATCGAAAGGTAAGGGATCAAGCCGTCCAGGCCATCCGCACCGACGGCTACGTCGTGCTGCACCATGTTATTGATCCGGCACTTATCCAGGTGCTGCAACTCAAAATGCTTGAGGACGCACCGAAAATTGCAGCTCTGAAGAATCCACCCTATCAATTCGTCAAAGGCCATATTCAGCACGACCCGCCGCCGTTGAAACCGTATCTGTTCCGTGAAATGTTATGTAATGATCTCATTATCTCGGTAGCGCATGCCGTATTGGGTCAGAAGATCAAAAATACGGCATATACCGGCAACACCAATCTGCCGGGGTCGGTGCGACAACCGGTACACGCCGATCAATGCCACCTCTGGTATCATCAAGAACAGGCGCATCCACCCTGCGCACTGGTCGTTAACGTGCCGATTGTGGATATGACCGTTCATACCGGTAGCATCGAACTGTGGCCGGGCAGCCACCAGGATACGACCATAGGGCCAGACGATAAAATCCGCATCCCCAGAGAAAACGTACTGGCGCGACAGGATGAGTTCGGTCCCTTCCAGCCGGAGGTTCCTGCCGGCAGCGTACTGATACGAGACATGCGACTCTGGCATCGGGGGATGCCGAACCACAGCGAGAAACCAAGGCCTATGATCGCGATGATCCACACCTGTGAATGGTACGGGTCCTCACGCATGTCGTTCCCTGAAGGGACAGAATCGATATTCGAACACCCGGTATTAAATTCGGCTGTCGACTTCGTTAGTCATGATATTGAGTATCTCACCCGGCATAAGAGCTACGACGTGTGGGATGATGAATGGGCGACCGGCGCCCCGTTCTAACCAGGAAACATGCCATCGTTGAATTATGATTGTTGATTTATGAATGAAAGACCATCAACAATCACAACTCATAATTCAACACTCATAAATCATAATTCAACCATGTCCCCACAACGCCTCCAATCCCTCCTCTCCCGCTTCCCCGATCTGTCCATCCTGGTTGTCGGAGACTTCTTCCTGGATAAATATCTTATTCTTGATCCGGCGTTGACCGAGACGTCTATTGAAACCGATCTCGAGGCCTATCAGGTGGTGGATAAAAGGTGCAGTCCTGGGGCGGCAGGCACTGTCACCTCCAACCTGCATGCGCTGGAAGTCGGGACGCTGCATGCCCTTGGGGTGATCGGGGATGACGGCGAAGGGTATGAACTCAAGCAGGGTCTGGCGGCAACTAACGTACAGACCGACAGCCTGATCGAATCACCGGATCGGTTTACGCCGACCTATACCAAACCCATGATGCGGGAATCCGAAGGAGAACGGGAGATAAACCGGATCGACATCAAGAACCGGGCTCCCATGCCGCCTCATCTGGAAGATCGCCTCATCGAGCATTTGAAGGACATGGTACCTGAGGTAGACGGCATCATTATTGCCGATCAGGTGCAGGAGCGCAACTTCGGTGTCATCACGGATCGGGTACGCGAGGAGATGGCATCACTGGCACGAGCCCATCCGGATACGTTCGTTCTGGCAGACTCTCGTGTACGCATTGGAGAATACCGGCGTATTCTACTCAAGCCGAACCGCGATGAAGCTGTAAAGGCCGTTCGGCCGAATTACAAGGGGCCAACCGATAACACATTGGCGGAACAGTGCGGTAAGAGGTTGTTTGAACAGACGCAGAAGCCGGTTTACCTGACCCTGAGCGAAGAGGGCCTGTTACTGATTACCGCCGATGGGTGCGAACATATACCGGGGGTCACCGTGCCTGCGCCGACCGATCCGGTCGGCGCAGGCGACAGCACCACCGCCGGTATCATCGCCGCCCTGTGCTCCGGCGCCTCCTATTCCGAGTCGGGCTTGATCGGCAACCTGATTGCCTCCATCACGGTCCAGCAACTCGGCGCCACCGGTACGGCATCACCTGAGCAGGTGAGGGAAAGATACAAAGGATTTAGTGATTTGGTGATTGACTGATTTGGTGATTGAAATTCTAAAGTCAAGAGCCTTATCAATCACCAACTCAGCAACTCACCAATTAATCAACTCACCAAATGGATGAATATCTCGACGTAGTAGACGAAAACAACCACCTAACCGGACAGACCAAGCCCAAAAGCGAGGTCTACCGCGATGGTGACTGGCACCGACCGAACGCCTTCGCTTCTGCCCCGTCTACGATTACTATCTTTATATCCTCAATCTGATTGAAACGCGAACACATCACCTATAAAAACAGGAAGCTGTTCGTCGTTTCGTAGCTTCGTCGTTTCGCTTATCTCTTTTCTATGGACGGTTTTCAGTATAACTCCAATCTGGTTTACCCCCCTTTTCGTTTGATGTGATGTCAAGCCCTGCAATTAAGAAGGCCACTTCCTCTTCGGCCTTCGGACAATGCTCGACCCCTTTGGGCACCACAAACATATCCCCTTCAAAGAGTTCAATATTCTCGGTTCTAAGTTGGATCGCAAGGTGTCCTTTGTAGAGGATAAAAAGCGCATCCTGATCATCATGCGTATGCCACTTAATCTCGCCAATGCCCTTGGCTACCTTGAATAATTGACCGTTTGACTCCCCAATGATTTTTTGAGACCAATACGCATCAAGCGATGCCAGCTCATCTATGATATTTTCTTTCTTCACTATTTTCCTCCTGTGTTAAAATGATATCAGGACCGCCACCAAATCCCGGAGGGTCCGCATTGTGTCTGAACCGGGAAGCGCAATCAATCACCATTTACCAGGCTCGACTACTGTTGCCTTTTCAATCACTAAATCACTAAATCACCAAATCGCCATTTTCCTCACCACACCCGCTCTCCCGAAGTCCCGTAATCTGTCCCACATGATGCACCCCGTGCCAGGCATAGATCTTCAACAGTCCCGCCAGCGTCACCTCACCAATTGCTGCTTCTACCCGTGTGGGTAATGCAAATATCTGATCGATGCACGATTGACGTTCTTCTGAATGCATGATGATGTCCTCCCCTCGGTTAGATAACCTGTTGAGATTTTGCCCGCGCGGGCAGAGTGCCATGATTTTCAAAATACGCCAAACAAAGTGTGGTATCTGACCTGATTTCCACGCTTTATGTAAGATATCACCTTGCCACCATGAATCAATCGCATTAGTCTAATAGAAATTAATGAATTAAATTCATAGATCTCTATCATCCACCAAGTCCTTGTACACGCCGAACGCAAGACGCTTCAACCGGCAGATTTCGCCGATCAGCATATCATCCTCTACAGCACGGAGAATAATTCGTTTCTCCACACCTTTCTCTATCCGGCCGGCGTCCATCCAAAACGCCTTTCCGAAGTGCCTCTGACCGAAGCCATCATCGGCCTGGTCAAATCCGGTCTCGGCGTCAGTGTTCTGGCCCAATGGGCCGTTGCGCCCGATGTCGCGACAGGAACCATAGCCGCGATACCGCTTACCGACCAGGGCTTCCACCGGCAATGGATCGCCGGTACGCTGAAAAATGTCGCAACACCGCCCTATCTCCAAGCGTTCATCGACCTGATTGCCAACCAATCAGCAGGAAATCCTGAGCAAGGAATCCCTTAATTATGCAAAAGAAGCCCCGCCCGCATCATCCCTCCACCTTCTACCCTTCCACCTCTGTTTCCCAAACCCCGGAGTCTTCCTATGGCACACCCGTTCTGGTTCAACAGGATGGTCGAATACTGGAGCATGCCGCTTAACCTGGATCTGATCGACCTGGTGCGACGCGCTCGAATCCAGCTCGTGCAGGCCGGCACCTTCGGTCCGCAGTTCTACAGCCTGGCGGATGATCCCGAGGCGGATCGCCGGTGGGTCGGCATGCCGCTGGTCGGCGTGCGCGAAAATCTGGCGCATGCGGAACGAATGATCAATGGTGTTCAGGAGGCCGGGGCTCGGTTTATCGGCCAGATGAGCATGTCCTGGCATTATGGCGACCACGAAACGAACAAGGGGTTGTTCGGCGTCTGGGATACGCTCTGGACGGATGATCTCCTCGGACCCGCGCCCTGTGCGGACCCGTCCATCGCTCAGGAACGGATGCCGGACGGTTCCCTCCGCTGCCGGCCGATTGAAGGTCGGCCTTACCGGGCCTACAGCGGTTGCCTCAGCAATCCACACTGGGCTGCCATCCTCAAACCGATGATCAGAAAGGCCATCGAGCTCGGTGTGGACGGCCTGATGGTTCATCATAATTTCACGGCCTTCTGCGGGTGTTCGTACTGCCAGGCTGATGTCCGTGCGCGTTTCCGTCAAGCATTCGATGAAACGGACCTGTCGGCGCTTTTCGGAACCAGCGATCTGGAGGAAATCGAAGACCTCTTCAATCCCCGCTCCGGCTGCCCGGAATCGGTCAAGCAACGCGCCGCTGACGCCATCGGCCGATGGGAACATGAACGCCGCAAGACGGTGTTCGATGAACTCTACATCACCTACGGCCGGTCCCTCAAACCGGATCTGATGCTGGCCCAGTGGTACCACAAATACAATTTCAAACCGCGTGACGAACGGAGTTTTCTGCCGAGCGGCCTATGGGCAAAAGACGAAGACTACATCTGGTACAGCCAGGGTGGTCACAAAGGGATGAGTCTCATTCGCCATGGCTATCTGACGGATATGGGCCTACCAGCCCGATTCATCTATGCCGCAGGCGGTGGCCGGCCGTTCGTCATCAATAAATACGACTACCGCCGTTTCCGCCTCTCGATTGCCGAGGCGGGCGCCAATCATGGCGCCGCACCCGCCTTCCACTGGGCGCCGCAGGAGGAAGCGGCGTATAACCTCGGAGAGTATACTGGTCCGCTCATCCGCTATCATCAATTCCTTGCAGACCACGACGATCTGATTCGTGGTGCAAAACCCGCATCACAGGCGGCGCTGGTCTATCCGCGACGTGCGGAACTGGCCGGGGAAGGAGACGCTCTGGACGCGCTCAAACGACTGGGGCGGATACTGGAAGACCATCATCTCTTGTTTGAGATCATTCTCGACGAACAGCTTACAGACCAATGCGGTGATTTTGAGCTGCTTATGCTGCCGAACATCAAACGGTTGACGATGGAAGAGACGGCCTGCATCCGGCGGTTTGTCGCAAAGGGCGGAAAGCTTGTTATGACGGGGGATACCGGCGCGTTGCAACCCGATGGACAGCCGCATGAAACATCGCCGTTCAGCTCATGGCAGATCGCGCCGTTGGAACATACTTGGGGCCGGATAACCACCGAGAGAGACGGCCGCATACTGCATATCCCGACTGCCCCCTGGAAACCGGAGGACATCGATGTCACACCCGACCTGACCCTCCCGCTATATCCGTTGCCCGATCAGGACCCGTTCGGTCAGGCCTTCATGAAAGATCTGAACACCCTGCTCGACCCGCTGATGCTCGATACCGACGCCCCCTGGTTTGTTCGCGTGCGCGCCTGGCAAACGGCCGATAAAGATGCTTTCGTATTGCACTGGGTCAATTACCAACAAGACGAAGACACGGACATCGAGGTGCCTATACCGACAGGAACCTTCCTGGTTGACTACGCGATACCACCCGGCTATAACGTGGACCATATCGAATGGCGCTACCCCGAAATGCGGGAACCGGTGACTTTGCCGCATGAGGTATATGGAGCGCGCGTACGGTTTACCATACCGGGTGTTATCGTATACGGCTTGAGCGTGATGTACGTGGCACCGAAACATATAGAGGACCACCCATAATGCCATCCGATACCCACTGGAACCCAAATCAATATCTGAAATACTCAGACCATCGCCTGAGACCCGCGCTTGAATTGTTGGACCGGATATCGATTGCATCACCAAACATCATCTACGACCTGGGCTGCGGAACCGGCCACATCACGCGGATGCTGGCAGACCGTTGGCCTTCAGCAACCGTCACCGGTCTCGACAGCTCTGCGGACATGCTTCAGAAAGCCCGAACTGAATCCGACGAGATTCACTGGGTAGAAGTGGACATCGACCGCTGGACACCTGATCCCCGCCCTGATCTCATCTATTCAAACGCCACACTGCAATGGTTGACCGACCATCATATCCTGTTTCCCCGCCTTGTCGAATTTCTGAATCCAGGCGGATGCCTGGCCGTCCAGATGCCGCTCAGTTGGACCTCCCCTTCCCATCAACTCATGCGCGAGACGCTGGGAAACGGCGGAGAAGGCGGGCGGGCGCTTGCTACAGAAACGCTACGGCAGACGGTGGCCAGAAAATGGGTTGAAGATGCCGACGTCTACTATGACCTTCTCACCGGCAGCACCACGCATCTCGACATCTGGGAAACCGAATATCTCCAGATCCTCACCGGCGAAGATCCGGTCCTCGAATGGGTCAAAAGCACCGGCCTCCGCCCCATATTAAACGGCCTGAAGGATGACGAGCGGGAGACCTTCCTCATCACCTATCGCCGCCGCTTACGCGAAGTCTATCCCGCCAAATCGGATGGTTGTACCCTCTACCCGTTCCGCCGCCTTTTTATCGTCGCCTGTGTGTGAGATAGAGACGTAGAAAAACTCAGGATATGGATACTTGTAATACAGCTAAAGCTGCTTCGATATCCATGATGGCCTTTCGGTCCTCCTGCAGGCTCCCTGTGGCTTCCTGCAACAAGGATGCGGTAAAACCGCTATGAGTAGCGGCGCACTGACAGATTTCTGTGAGCTGATCTAAAACGTGGACTTCCTCCTCATAGAAAGTTATTGCCGCATGTAATGCCTGGTTTGCATCGTCATGAACAGACGCAAAATGCGGATCCACGTTTTCTGTTTGAACGGTATCCAGCCAGAGCTCATAAACTGCGAAATCGAGTGCATCGGTCGGATAGCATATATTAGCCATATCGTAGCGATCACCATGAGCAAAAGCCACCGCATGTTTCAGGGACTGGATTGCTACCTGTTGCAGATCGGCCGGTTCAGGTTCAACTGGAACGATGACGTGATACCAGTTAACCGGATCGGTGTAGCCGAATCCACCGAAAGGCACCGTATATTCGGTCTTATCACGGGAATGGCGGACCGCGTAGGTTTTCTGCTGTTCATCATAGCCGACCAAAAGTCCCCATTCGAACGCGCCGATGCCCTGATCGCGTTGTGCTTGCGTCATAGGTTGCCAGGCGATGACCGGCACACCCCGGTCGATGCTCGTCCTGACTTCCTCCCATGTTTGTTCTTTCAGGGTTTTGAGTTATTCAGCACTCGGGGCGGGAACAGCCCCTTTCAGGATTGCGTTGAAGACGTGAAATTCGTATCCGAGGTCGCTGTATGTAGACGGCTCTTCACGGTAATGACCGAAATGTCAAGAAAACCTGCGATCTCCTGATAAGAAGGATCTGAAATGTAGAAGAGGAGTGTCGCCTGGCGTTCTTTCTCGGTCAGACTCTGAATCGCACGGTAAACGAGCGTATTTACTTCCTGTTGGGCAAGCTGCTCAACAGGACCAGGTGCCTGAGAAACCACGTCTTCCGCGTTCTCTAACGGCACGGTCTCAAGGCGTCTGCGTCGGGTCAGGCGGTCACACTGCTTGAAGATGATGGCGCGTAGCCAGCCTGGAAAGGTGACCGGACCATATACTTTGGGCAAGTATCTCCAGGCTTCGATAAATGCTTCCTGCGCCGCATCTTCAGCCAGATACATATCGCCCAGCAGCGCATAGGCATACCCAACGGCCATGTCCTGAAAATCCTGGACGATTTCGCCGTATGCCGATTGATTACCATTTTTTGCGCGTACCAGCAGGAGTCCAAAATCGTTCATAATGATCCTGTTTGTGTTTTGGAAGGCCTTCTATACTATAATCCCAATCTATGGGAGACATGTTGGAAAGAAAATATCAAAAAGGCGTGCAGGTTTCCCGAATTATCGATTATCTTCTGATCCATATAATAAGGGCCCCTTTGCCATTTAGTCATAATACCGTATATTGTTTAAATAATCACCAATCACCAATCACCAATCACCAATCACCAATGCCCCTCCCCTCCCCCCCTTCCTTCTCCTGGTCCTGGATCGTCAGTATGGCCTGGCGCGATAGTCGTACGCACCGCAAGCGGCTATTGCTTTACATGGCGTCCATCATCATCGGTACAGCAGCGCTGGTAGCCATCAACACCCTGGGCAACAGCTTTCGGGAGGCGGTAGACGGCCAGGCCAGAACGCTCCTGGGGGCCGACCTGTCCATTAACAGCCGGGAGGCGTTCAGCCCGGCGGCCGAAACACTGATCGATTCCCTCGGCGGAGATCAGTCTCGAGAGATCAGCTTCACCTCCATGGTGTACTTTCCGGAAAATGGAGGGACGCGTATCGCCCAGGTGCGGGCCATGACCGGTGGTTATCCCTACTATGGCGATCTGGTGACCGATCCTGTTGAGGCGGGCAGAGCTTTCCAGGAGGCTAAAGAAGCCCTCGTGGATGACGGCCTCATGTTACAGTTCGATCTGAATGTAGGCGACGAAATTCGAGTGGGGACGGAGTCCTTCCGAATCGCCGGACGCCTGCTGAAGATTCCCGGCGAGAACGCCGCCATCAGCGTGATCGGTCCGCGGGTTTACATTCCCATGGCTCATCTCGATCCCAAACTGCTGGAACGGGGCAGCCGGGTGTCGTATAAGACCTATTTCAAGTTTGACGAGCCGGTTGATGTAGAACAGATGGTGCAGGATCTGCGTCCGGATTTACGGGCGCTTCGTCTGTCTACCGATACCATCAAAGAGCGCCAGCAAAGGTTGGGGCGGACGCTCGATAATATGTACCGGTTTCTTAATCTGGGCGGATTCATCGCCCTGCTGCTCGGCGGCATCGGGGTCGCCAGCGCGATTCATGCCTACATCAAGCAGAAGATAGGCACCATCGCCGTCCTTCGGTGCCTCGGCGCCGTGGCCCGACAAACTTTTTATATTTACCTGATCCAGGCGCTGGCTATGGGCCTGATTGGCTCGATAATAGGTGTACTGATCGGTCTCGGCGTCATGAACTTTCTCCCGCTTGTATTGGGTGATTTTCTGCCGGTGGATTTGACCATGAGCCTGTCCTTGAAGCCGGTGCTCCAGGGCATGTTGATCGGCTTGAGCATGACCGTGCTGTTTGCCCTGCTGCCGCTGATTGGCACCCGGAATGTGTCGCCGCTGTTGACGTTGCGTTCGTCGTTCGAAGGGGTCAATCCCCTGGCCAACGAGCCGCGGCGGTGGATCATATACGCAGCGATCGCCCTGAGTATCCTCCTCTTCTCCTTGTCCCAGACGGCTAACTGGATACTTGGTGTTGCGTTCAGCCTTTCGCTGGGCCTCTCCTTTGCCCTGCTGTTTATGATGGCCCGGCTGATTATGTATCTGGCCAAACGATATCTCCCGGTATCCTGGAGTTATATCTGGCGGCAGAGCCTGGCCAACCTGTACCGGCCCAACAACCAGACCGTGACGCTGATGGTCGCATTGGGTCTCGGCACCCTGCTGCTGACCAGCCTGTACCTGACCCAGTACGGCCTCTTGAACGTCATCAATCTGGCCAACAGCGGCGATAATCCTAATATGGTCCTGTTTGATATCCAGTCGGATCAGAAAGAGGAGGTGGCAGAGGTGCTGAGCCGGCACGGCCTGTCTGTACTGCGGCAGGTTCCGATCGTAACCATGCGGATCGCCTCCGTCAAAGGCCAGTCCGAGGCCGACCTACGAAATGACGGCCAACAAAATGCAGCCCGAGTTCAGCCTCCGGTACAGAACCAGGGGCCACCGCAGGGTGGACGTGGCGGCGGAAGAAGGATCTGGCGGCGGGAATTCCGGGCTTCCTACGGTGAAACTCTGTCGGATGCTGAGACAATCATCGCGGGACAATGGCGTGGCAGGGTAGCCCCATCAGATACCGTATTCGTCTCCCTGGTTCCCTGGATCGCCGATAACATGGGTGTCACTCTGGGCGATGAGATTGTGTTCGATGTGCAGGGATTTCCTATTACGACCGTGGTCGGCAGCTTGAGAGGTATGGACCCGCGTCAGGTAGGAACCAACTTCGGCGGGTTTTTCTCCATCCAATTCCCCGCTGGCGTGCTGGAGCCGGCCCCGCAATTTCATGTCCTGCTCACCCGCACAAAATCGACAGCTGTATCGGCAGCCGTGCAACGCGAGGTCGTGCAAGCCTTCCCTAATGTGTCCATCATTGATCTGGATCTCGTCCTCTCTACCGTTGATGCGATCTTCGACAAGGTCTCGCTCATTATCCGTTTCATGGCCTTGTTCAGCGTCGTCACCGGCCTGATCGTGCTGGTCGGCGTGATTACGAACAGCCGTTATCAGCGTATCCAGGAAAGTGTCCTGCTCAAAACGCTCGGTGCGGTGAAAAGACAGGTCCTGACCATCATGGTCATGGAATACTTTTTTCTCGGATTCTTCGCCGTTCTCACCGGTATGATCCTCGCCATCGCCTCCTCCTGGGCCCTGGCCTTCTTCGTCTTCAACATGCCGTACACTCTGCCTTTCGTACCGGTGTTAACCGTCCTCGTGGTCATCGTAGCTCTAACTGTCTTCGTTGGTCTTCTGTGCAGCCGTGGCATCCACAACCGCCCCCCATTGGAAATTCTGAGGAATGAGGTGTGAGTCAAATACTTGACATACCTCAGCCATGAAACCATACGGACAACTGACCTATCACGGCGCTGCAAGACGCCTCCGTACCCTCCGTGTGATCCACAATGATCCAACTTTCCACCTGCCTTCCCCCTTGTCCTCCTAACCTCGCCGCGCCCTCCGTGGTTATGCGCTGAAGTTAAACCCGTTGCAACGCCTTGATCGGATCCAGGTCCGCCGCACGCACCGCCGGATACACCCCGAAGAACAACCCCACCGTACAGGCGAATCCGAATGAGAGCAGCAGCGGCCACAGAGCAAATGACACGGGCAGATCAATGATCAATCCGAAACCATACCCGGCCACCGCCCCGACCAGCAAGCCCAATAGGCCGCCACCAGCGCTCAGAACAATGGACTCAATCAAGAACTGATGCATGATTTCTTTTCGCTGCGCACCCACCGATTTGCGCAGACCGATCTCATACGACCGTTCCGCTACAGACGCCAGCATGGTGTTCATAATTCCGATTCCACCAACAAATAACGCAATGCCGACAATCCCCGCCACCACGGCCGTAATCATCGTGGAAAACTGCCGGACATTGTCCAGGATCTCGGTCTGCGAAAAAATCTTGAAGTCTTCGATCAGGCCCCCCAGCCGATGCCGTTTGCGCAGCACGGCGGTAATCTGTTGCGTGGCCGTCTCGATCTGATCTATCGTCCGGGCCTGCGCCATGATGGTCAACCGCTTGGGCAATTGGGCGCCGTACAGTTTGCTCGCCGTGGTAAGCGGGATAAGCACCGTATCGTCCCGGTCGGCCCCCATCATCTGACCACGCGATTCCAGGACGCCGATCACCGTGAAGTAGTGCCGGTCAATGCGGATGGTACGACCGATGACATCTTCACCGAATTTGAGATCATCCCGAACCGTAGGTCCAATCACGCACACATTGCGTCGTCGCCGGATATCAATGGACGAAAAAAACCGACCGGTCTGCACAAACGTGTCGTTGAGTTCCAGATATTGCGGAATTGTAGCGATCATATTTGCCGTTCGTGACAGACCGCCAGCCGACAGGGAGGCCGGCAGGGAAATCTGGGGGGCCGTATACGCAACAGCCCCGCATATCGCCTGTACCGCCATCGCATCCGCATACGTCAGTTCAACACGCCGCGACCGATGTTCCGGTCCCTGAAACGGAACGATAAACAGCGCCCGAGGTCCCAATCCCTCAAATGATGCCGTCACCGCATTGGTCATCCCCTGTAGAACCAGTGATACCGATACCACCGCCGACACCCCAATGACCACCCCCAGCGTCGTCAACAGCGACCGCATCGGATTGCTCTGCAACGCCTCCCGGGAAATCTGTATGTGCTGTATCAGTTGCATGATTTACAGAGCCTCACTTGCTCAGTTGCTCACTTGCCCAATTTGTTGATTTGTTGATTAAAATACCTACCTCTTACCGCCCACCTGCCCACCTGCCGCCCTCACCTTATCCCCATCCCTCAGCACCTTCAGCATCCGCGTACTGCCCGTCACAATCACATCCCCGGCCTGCAATCCAGCACGGATCTCAACCTGAGCATCATCGCTCAAACCGAGTGTAACCATCGTGCGGTGGATCAGGTGCCGGTCTACGATACGAAATACATATGCTCCGTCGTCATCATCGCGCACAGCCTGTATCGGCACGGCGATGACATCTTCTCTGGATGCTGTAATGACGTTACATTGAGCCGACATGCCCGGTCGTATGGCCGGAGGGGGCTGCGCCAGCGTAATCTCAATCGGAAACGTCACCGGCGCCTGTTCGCCCGCCGGACGACCTGACAGGGCAGTACGGGCAATCCGAGTGACAAGCCCCTCAAGCACCGTATCCGGCAACGCATCCACACGTACCTCGACCAATAAACCGGAACGGATGTAAGGAATATCAATTTCGTCTACCGAGGCTTGGACAATCATCGTGTTCATATCCGCGATATGCATCACCGTCGTGCCCGGTCCATAGGCCGAGCCGGTCACCGTTTCACCGGCCTCCACGGCGACATGCGCCACCGTCCCGGCCATCGGCGCCCGGATAACCGTTTGTGCCACATGGTCCTGTGCAGCGTCCAGCGCCGCGAAGCGCTGCTGTACACGCTCCTGTGCAGCAGCATACCGGGCTGTGTGGATCAGCACCTGATTTCGGGCATTTTGCAACGATTCAACAGCCGTCAGATTCCGGACCGCCAGTTGCTCTGACCGGACCGCCTTCTCCCTGGCAAACGACAGAGAGGCCCCGACGGCCTGAGCGTCTGCCGCCGCCGAAGCCAGCTCGGCCTCGGAACGTCTGACGGCGGTCAGGGCCCTGGTCGGATCAAGACGCAAAAGGACATCGCCCTCCGCCACCAGGTGCCCTTCCTGTGCAGGGATACTGGTAATACGCCCCCTGACGCCGGTCGTGACTTTTACCTGCATCACCGGCCGTACAACACCTGCAACCGAGGTCGAGGTATGAATCGTGCCGGTACCGACACGCAACATATCTACAGGCAACCCGTCCCGGCGTGTCTGCAATACCGCGATGACCAATAGCGTCAATACACCCAATCCAATGCCCAGTCGAAGAAACCAGATGTTGAAACCCCATGCCTTTTTCATACGACCTCCTTTCTCGGTTCATTATAGAGACCGCTACAAAAACACAAAGACACAGACCATAAGAACATGTGATTGGTCTGCGATAGCGACCGGTCTATTCGCAATAGTCGAAAATGAGAGGAAAATCTCGTAGGAAATTCATGTTTATAAAAAAGGCTGGCTGAATATAGAAGTTTCTGACCGTCGGAGGAGATGACATGCCCCAACTTTTTTTATATAATAGCAGTCGTACGCTTATACGTTTAAAATCATCGTACCAATAAAGTTACCGGAGAACAAACATGCTGGCCAATTATCCCAAAATTGCAGGGCGGAATCTGGTCAAACATAGAGTATATACCCTCATCAATATTTTCGGGTTGGCCATAGGAATTGCCTGCTGCATTCTGATTTATCTTTTTGTCAAACATGAATGGAGCTATGATGGATTCCACGAGAAGTCGGACCGCATCTACCGGGTTCTCATACATGAACGGGCGCCGGACGGCAGTATCGGCTTCAGGGTTCTGCAACTACCGTCTCTTGCAGATGCCATGACGCAGGCTTTTCCCGGCATCCGACAGGCAACCCGTATCGTTCGGGGGCGGGTGACGATTATCCACGAAAATGAGCCCTTTTACGAAACGCTGTTTGAAGCCGATTCATCCCTGTTTCGGATGTTTACGTTTCCACTGGTTGCCGGCGATCCTATGACCGCGCTTCACGATCCTGGTTCCATGGTCATCAGTGAAGACATAGCCCAAAAATATCTCGGCATCACACAGGGAGGGTATCAGAAAACGCTGGGACAACGGCTATCGATCAAGCGCAATAATACGGAATACCTATTTACCATCAGCGGTATTATGCAGAACATACCCGATAATTCCAGTCTCCAGATGGATTTCGTCATCTCCTTCGAAAACTTCGAGAACGGTAAGCTTCGTATCGGAAGCAACGATTGGGGCAGCAAAAATTCTTTATATATCGAGTTGATGTAAGGCCAGGATCCACAGGTACTCGAGCGGACGCTGGCCCCATTTACGGCCGTCCAGTATGCGAACCGAATTGTAGGCCGACAAAACGGCGGGTATATCGGTGATGAACCTGATGACTTTCAACTGAAGCTCCAACCGTTTCGGGAACTACATCTTACCCCCGGAATCCGTGCCAATTACGAAGTGCCACCGCACGATCCACTCTATTCTTATGTTCTTTCGGGCATTGGCGTGTTGATCCTTATTATCGCCTGTATCAATTTCATGACCCTGGCGGTGGGCCGATCGGCTGGCAGGGCGCTGGAAGTGGGCATCCGTAAGGTGTTCGGCGCACACCGGCGGCAGTTGATGCGGCAGTTCTGGAGCGAAGCCGTTCTGATGAGTGGCATAGCCCTCATTCTGGGGGTGCTGATGGCTGCGGCGATTCTGCCGTTATTTAACCAGTTGACGCTACAGAATCTCGATATCAGTTATCTTGGCAACGGAGCCAGCCTTCTTGCGCTGCTCGGTCTGCTCCTGTTCGTCGGGCTGATTGCAGGCAGTTATCCGGCGGTTGTCCTGGCCCGTTTCCAGCCGGTCGCGGTATTGAAGGATCTGTAAAGACCGGCGGAAAGAACAGGCTTATCCGCAGTCTGGTCGTCGTTCAGTACACCCTTTCCATTGCGCTCATGATAGGCACCGGCCTGATGGGACAGCAACTGGAGTATCTTCTATCGAAAGATCTGGGGTATGAAAATGAAAACATCGTAGTCGTTCAGGCCGGTAGCGGTGGGTCATGGCCATTACTTGAAAGGTATCGAAATGCCCTGCAGGACTACGATGAAATTGCCGGTATGGTGGGTGTTGGCTATTCATTCACCCGCGGCGGCGACCGTCACTCCTGGCAAAATGCAGACCGTGTGCCACGAGAGGCCTGGGCGTTCGGCGTAGATTACGGTTATCTTAACCTTATGAACATGGAACTGGTAGCCGGCCGGGATTTTTCGCGAGACTTGACGACCGATCCTACCGCCTCTTTACTGGTCAATGAAGCGCTCGTCAAGGAATTCGATCTTCAACAACCCATCGGCCATAAACTTGTCGGTTGGGGGGGGGATGGGTTCATGGAGGCACCGCCAGTCATCATCGGCGTGGTAAGGGATTTTAATTTCGAATCACTTCACGTGCCGGTCCGGCCGGCTATCATGACGATGCATCCGAAATATCAAGGGGGCATCGGCGCTATTCTGGTCAAGGTCAGAACGCGCAGAATGTCCGATACGATGGCGCTGCTCGAAAAACAATGGGGGCTGGTGGCACCCGAGACGCCGTTTTCCCATTCGTTCCTTGATGACGATATCGCCAATCAGTATCAGGCGGAGGAACGATGGAGTCAGATCATAGGATATGCATCGGCACTGACCATCCTGATCGCCTGTCTCGGTCTGTTCGGCCTGGCCACGTTGGCGGTCACCAATCGTATCAAAGAGATCGGCATCAGGAAAGTACTCGGTGCGTCCGTACCCGATATGGTCCAGCTTGTATCGATAGACTTCATCAAGTTGGTGGCGATCGCTGCGGTATTCGCCTGGCCCATGGCGTATTTCGGCATCAGCCGGTGGCTGGCGGCGTTCACTTACCGTATTGATATCGGCCCATGGACGTTTCTGCTGGCGGCCGCCCTGGCGAGCATTCTTATCGCGCTGGCGACCCTGAGTTATCATGCGATACGCGCGGCCCTGGCCAACCCGGTACAGACGTTGCGGTATGAGTGATGTAATAGACCTGGATTCTGACGACATACACCATCTACTTCCTATTCGCCTCCCGAATGCTGTCCAGCAACAGTGTACGCGGCAAACTTTCAGGCGGTGAACTCAAATCCTGCTCGCTTTCCGGATCAGCGACCAGCCAGATCCCGCGTTCCAGACCGTAACTCCCCTGTCCGGCGGCGGCCTGGAGGACATCTGTGACATTCTCTTCGTTCAGAAGCCCTAAAAGACCGATCGGAACCAGGCGAACTGAAACGCCGCGATCACGTAGAAACTTGTTGTACCAGTCGGGCGGACGTTCATAAGTCAGCACGATAAACGGGCGCTCCGGGGTGCCCACGCCACGCCAGAAACCGATTTGAAACCACGACGGCTCCAACGTGCGGATAAAAGCGCCATGATGCAGGGCCGGATTTATTTCGTCCATGGCCTGCCGATACAGTCTACCCAGCCTCTCGGCATTCGATTCCAGAATTTGGTAATATGCTTCAAGATACCCCGATTTCATCAACCATTCAAATCGTTCCTCCCGCTCCAATCTCTTCATCGCATTAAAATCATCACCGCGATAGAATCCGTTTTTCGCCAGATATCGAACAAAATAAAGAAAGTGCGTATCCTCAAACACATCGGTCCTGTTATAGGATCGGGCATCCCGGTTGATATGCGCATCCCAGTCATGGATGATCCCTTTTAATGCAGGATGGTCCTGGCTGTATCTTGCGATCGTCCGGGATGGGTCAAACCAGTATCGCTTTAAATAGGACATATCGAACCAGGACGGCAGCCCGATCGGATCACCGTGGGTATCCACGGCCTCTTGATATACGTCCTGCATGTCCTCGGGTATGCTCAAGCCGGCATACCAGGCGACGGATGAGCCGTCCAATGTATCGGCTATAGACTGGCCCCATGTATCCAGAGACATACTCTGCGCCGCTGGAGAGCCCGGATCATAGCTGGCTACTGGAGCGACCGTCCATAAAAAGTTCAAACCCAGATCAGACAGAGAGGTAACCAGAGAGGTGATACGATCATCCTGCCGGAATACATAATCCCAGATCCCGTGCAGAGGTTCTGTAGGCATTCCAGCAGCAGGGGGCCTCATGAGATCCGCAGGATGTTTTAGATTGGTCAGTACGGTTACGCGCTCAGGCAACGTACTGAGCACCGGCGTCTCACTGATCCGGAATTTCGGTTTTTGAATCCCGGGAATACGGGGTACTGGAAAAGGATGTTCCGGCGACCAGGTATCAGGTTGTTCAAGCAGGGTGGTGCGAATATACCGTCCCAAACGGACCAGAAAGTCAGCCAGGCGCGCTTGATCGACACGCGTGAGCGGGGTGATACCGATAGGGGGCATGGGGCGACTCAAGGTATTCAGGAGATGGCGATCAACCGCCACGACAAATCCCTTTTGCAAACGGTCGGTGCGTCCTACAGCCGCCACAGCCAATCGCCCCACATCATCGCTTGAGGCCAACAACGATGCCAGGTCTTCATCCGATTCAATGTCTTCCGGTACTTCTCGTTTGACGAAGGTCACGGCAACAACCGAGACCGGAACCCTGACAAGGCCATACTCAGAGCCCCAGCGGTTGCCGGAGACACGAACCGTGATCGTATCAGGCGTAGCCCTGACGACACGACCGTTAAATTCAGAAGGCGTCCAGTCAGTCGGGGTGGGCTGCGCCCGATTTTTATAATACAACCAGGCCCGTAATTGCTGAGGCCCTCGTAGCAGCAGTTCGATCTCTTCATCCGAGATGGCTTCCGAGGGCTGTACGCGAATACGGCGGCGAACCATTTTCACTTCTGGATCTTCGGTTATCGTCGTTTCTGTCGCCACAGGCGCCTCGTCCATCTCCGGCTCGACCAGCAACGGCTCGGCATAGGCGCCGACCAGAATACGGGTGCTCGCCCGCACTGAAACAGCACCGACCAAACCCTGCCCTACGATATGATCCGGAGCTGGTTCAAAAGAGACAACCGGGCTTAATGCAACACCGGTGTCGTTTGTCTTACCGACCGCATACAATCTGATATTCAGCCGGTTCATCAGCCTGTTGAACATGAACCGGTCGTGAATACCGGGATTGACCTTTCTGTCCCCTCCATATTCCGAGTCAGCCGGCGTCGCCAGAATCAAAACCTTACCCCGCGCAACAAAGCTGATTGCCAACTCCGTCTCAAATAGGCTCATGCCCGGATCACCGCCGCCCATCAGAACAATGACATCGTACGTCAACACATCCCACCCCGTCATCGCCGGATAATACGGACGATAATGGACCTCGAACCCCGCCTCCGTAAATACGCTCATCACGCCCGCATTCTGCTCCGGATACCCCATAGCATAATCAATCACCAGCAACTTCGGCAGTTCCGCCTGTTGGGCAGATACTGTTCCGACTACAGATAGTGTGAGAAGAAAAAGGTGTATAATCAAACGCATAAGTTTCCATCCAAACAGGGTGTCATTTCTTCTTCATCCCCTGCACGCGCCGCCGAATACGCAATTCCACCGATTCGGGTAGCGGTTTCACCTCCCGCTTGGGTGCTTCCGGCGCAGCCGCTACCTCGACCGTACTTACACGCGGATGTGTGACGGGCTTGGGAATATAGGGTTCCTTACCAAGCAGATCGTGTAAGATCACCAGCGCAGCCTCTTTATCCGGAATCCGCCCTTTAATCTCCGTATCCGGCCCATGCTGCACATAGATAGGCACCGGAGAACCGACGCACGACGGACAGCCGTCTTCGCATCGGCACGCATGAATCAGCGTCCAGCACCCTTCGACGACCTGTTCCATACTGTCGTACACCTTCTGGGCAAACCCCAGGCCGCCGGGGTATTTATCATATACAAACAGGGTGGTCACACCGGTATTGGATGAATCCACCGTACCGCCGATATCCACCACATCACACATGGAAAATAAAGGAATAACTTCTGTAATAACATTCGCGATAGCCAGCATACCTTCAACCGGTAAACGTCCGGCCTCTTTGACCTTCTTTAATGTCCCCAACGGCGGCACCAGCCATACGGCATTGGTCTGCAGATCCTGCGGCGGTAAATCCAGATTGCCGTATCCAATGCTGTCACGCGATCCGAACTTGATCTTGCGGAACATGTACACGGTCGTGGTGACGGTGACATCACCAAAGTGTACACCTGTTTTATTCCATTTCCGCTGTACCTCTTCCTGATCGATCCGGATGTTCGCTTCCGTGATCGACTGGGTATAATAATCCACATCCGCCTTACGGATATACGCGATACGCTGAGCCAGATCCAGATTATCGACGAAATAGGTCTCCGCATCGTGCAGATACACTGCCTCGGTATGCGTCTGTGTGAAGGCGCCGATCTCGTCGATGGAGCCTATGACCTGATTTTCGTCGCCCGTTGTATCGACGATGGTATAGGTATTGTCATTGATATTACGCAGGCTGACGTCGGAAGCCGGGTAACCGCCGCCGGTCCAGTACCATTTGCCGTTGAGCGGTCGTACCTGACCGCTCTCCTGGAGGATGTCGAGCACGGCCGGCGCATATTCGCCGAAGAGCGTTTCGTCTTCTACGCCGATGGGCAACTCGCGGGCGGCACAACGCAAATGCCCGAGGACGATATACGGATTGGATGGATCAATGACCGCATTTTCAGGCGATTCACCAAAGAAATATTTGGGGTTCTGCATCAGATACTGATCAATCGGCGTGTTGTGCGCAATAAGGATAGCCAGGCTCTCCTCCGTTCCCCGGCCCGCCCGGCCCGCCTGCTGCCATGTGCTGGAAATCGTACCCGGATAGCCGACCATCAGGCTGGCCGACAGCGAACCGACATCAATCCCGAGTTCCAGGGCACTGGTGCTCGTGACACCTAACAGTTCTCCTTCGAAAAGCTGACGCTCGATCTCGCGGCGTTCCTCCGGCAGATAACCACTGCGATATGCCCGTATCGAACGGGCCAGAGAAGGACTATGATGCTGTAATCCCTCCTGACAATACCGGTAAAGTAGTTCGGCCCCGTTACGGGTCCGTACAAAAGCGATCGTAGGAAAACGGCGGCGGATCAGTTCCACCATCAAATCCCGGGCGTCACTGTTGGCCGCCCGGCGTTCCACCATGGAATCATCCAGATACGGCGGATTCCAAAGGACAAACGACTTGGGTCCTTTGGGCGAGCCGTCATGATCGCCGGTGATCGTTGTCAACGATACACCCGTGAGGTTTTCGGCCAGCTCCTGCGGGTTGGCAATAGTGGCTGAACAGCAGATAAACTGGGGATTGGTCCCGTAGTGCCGGCAGATGCGCGTCAGCCGGCGAATCACATTAGCGACATTGGATCCGAAGATGCCTCGATAGGCGTGAATCTCGTCGATAACAACATACTTCAGGCTGGAAAAGAACTCGCCCCAGCGGGTATGATTCGGAATAATACCCTGATGAAGCATATCCGGGTTGGTCAGGATGATGTTGCCCTCATCCCGAAGCTTGCGGCGGGTGTTCGGCGGTGTATCGCCATCGTAGGTACCGGCCAGAAGCGGCAGGTCCGGCAGCACCTCACGATATCGAAGTAGCCCTTTAAGCTGATCCTGCGCCAACGCCTTGGTAGGAAACAGGTACAGCGCTCTCGTACCAGGATGTTCGAGAATCGTTTCTAAAACGGGAATATTGTAACAGAGGGTTTTACCGCTGGCCGTCGAGGTCACGATGACCACATGCCCACCCGCCCGGACCGCATCGAGCGCCATCGTCTGGTGCGTGTACAATTGCCGGATGTCGAGCGCTTCGAGGATAGACTTCAAAGTAGGATGCAGCGGCTGTTTCGGCTCGGCATACTGCGCCGCTCGCTCCGGCAGCCGCTCGATCCAGGCGACTTGATCGCGGTAGTAGGTACTATGAATCAGTTCATCCAGCAGATGGGAGATGGTCATGGTAAATCAGATTTCAGACAGTCGCTTCAACAGATCCGCACAGCGATTCGAATAGCCCCATTCATTATCATACCAGCCACACACTTTTACCAGACCGTTGTCAATGATCATGGTCAGATCCATATCAAAGATACAGGAAGCCGGATTATGTACGATATCGGCGGAAACGATGGGATCTTCGCAGTATTCAAGGACGCCTTTAAGGCGACCCTGTGCAGCCTCTTTAAACGCCGTATTAACTTCATCAGCGGAAGGAACTCGGTCCACCTGAACGACGAGATCGGTCAGTGAGCCGTCAGGGACCGGCACCCGGACGGCCATGCCGTTCAGCTTGCCGCTCAGTTCGGGAATCACATCGCCGATCGCCTTGGCGGCGCCCGTGCTGGTGGGGATCATGGAGACGGCGGCCGATCGGGCGCGCCGCAAATCCTTATGCGCGATATCAATAATTCGCTGATCACTTGTATAGGCATGAATCGTCGTCATCGAACCGCGAATGATGCCGAAATGATTATGCAGGACATAAGCCATCGGCCCCAGACAGTTGGTGGTGCAGGAGGCGTTTGATACAATGCGGTGTTCAGCCGTCAGGGTTTCGTCATTGACGCCCAGAACGATGGTCGCATCGACATTTGTCGCCGGCGCTGATATGAGCACCTTCTTTGCGGCCGCTTCAAGATGCGCCGCCGCTTTCTCCCCATCCGTGAAAATGCCGGTTGATTCCACCACCAGATCAACACCCCGATCACCCCAGGCCAGATCCGCCGGATTGCGCTCGGAGACGATATCGATTTTCCTGCCGTCCACGACAAGCCCGTCATCCACCGCCTCAACCGTCCCGTTATACCGGCCATGGACCGAATCATACTTCAACAAATACGCCAGCGTCGCGCTGTCCGTCAGATCATTGATGGCGATCACCTCATACCCGCCCCGATCCATCATAGCCCGAAACACCATCCGCCCGATCCGTCCAAATCCGTTAATACCCACCCGAATACTCATTCGTGTCCTATCCTCCTGAAATATAAAAAACAATAGTCGCTTCGTTTACGGTTTATCCCTTCAATAATCCACGCAGCACATATTGCAGGATGCCGCCGTGGCGATAGTATTCCACCTCCACCGGCGTATCAATGCGCACCGTCACGGTCAATATTTTGGTCGAACCATCGTCGGCCGTGACGCGTACGGTAACATCCTGGCCCGGCGTGATGCCGCCGGCGATGCCTTCGATGTCGAACGTTTCAAAGCCCGTCAGACCGTGCGTATCCCGGTTTTCATCGTCTTTGAACTGAAGGGGTAGAATGCCCATACCGATCAGGTTGCTACGGTGAATCCGTTCGTAATTCTCGGCGATAGCAGCTTTCACACCGAGCAGATTCGGCCCTTTGGCCGCCCAGTCCCGCGATGAACCCATGCCGTATTCCTTCCCTGCAATGACGACCAGCGGCGTGCCGTTTTCCTTATATTTCATCGCCGCATCGTAAATCGTCACCGGTTCAGCATCGGAGGATAGCTTTGTCCAGCCGCCCTCGGTGCCCGGCGCCATCAGGTTGCGCAGACGGATGTTGGCGAATGTACCGCGCATCATCACCTCATGATTGCCGCGCCGGGAGCCATATGAATTAAACGCCCTCGGCTCTACGCCGTGTTCTATCAGATAGCGGCCTGCCGGGCTTTCCTTCTGAATTGAGCCGGCAGGAGAAATATGGTCTGTCGTGACCGAATCGCCGACGATTGCCAGCACCCGGGCGCCGCGAATATCTTCAATTTCCGGTGGCTCAAGCGGCATACCCTCGAAATACGGTGGCAGCTTCACATAGGTCGATACATCATCCCACGCGTATAATTCACCGGACGGTGAGGCCAGCGTCCCCCATTGCTCATCGCCGGTAAATACATCGGCATATATAGACTGAAATAACGGCCGTTTTACAGAGTTCTGGATGGCATCCTGCACCTCCTGAGAGGTCGGCCAGATGTCGTTCAGGTACACCTCTTTCCCCTCTTGATCCGTGCCAATCGCCTCGCTGTACGGATCGAAATCCATACGACCGACCAGCGCATAGGCGACCACCAGCGGTGGTGAGGCCAGATAGTTGGCCTTGACGATCGGATTTATACGCCCTTCGAAGTTGCGGTTGCCGCTCAACACGGCCGCAGCCACCAGATCCGCGTCCATCATCGCATCTGATATCGGTGCCGGCACCGGACCGCTGTTGCCGATGCAGGTGGTGCAACCATAGCCGACCACATGGAAATTCAACTGCTCAAGGTAGGCGAGAAGCCCCATATCTTTTAGATAGTTCGTCACAGCCTGAGAGCCGGGCGCCAGACTGGTCTTCACCCACGGCTTGGTCGACAGACCCCGCTCCACCGCTTTTTTAGCCAGCAAGCCGGCCGCAGCCATGACCGCAGGATTCGAGGTATTAGTACAACTCGTAATCGCTGCAATCACCACAGAACCGTGCTCAAGTTCGTGGGGGCCGTCATTGAGATGGACGGTCGTGGTTTTCGTCAATGTACCCAGCGAATCCGGTGTACGTCCATTACCGTCGATCCACTGATCGATGGCATCCGTCGTCAGCCCCTGGTTTTCATCGGCAAGCATGACAGACAGTTCCCGGCGAAACGTCCGTTTGGACTGCGTCAGCGTCACCCGGTCCTGCGGGCGGCGTGGACCGGCCATGCTTGGCTCGACCGTGCTGATGTCCAGTCCCAGCGTCTCCGAAAAGATTGGATCGGGGGTCTCGTTGGTGCGGAACAGCCCCTGCGTTTTCATATAGGCTTCCGTCAGGGCGAGGATGTCCTCGTCCCTGCCGGTCAAGTCCATATAGGCCAGCGTTTCCGCATCAATGGGGAAAAAGCCCACCGTCGCCCCGTATTCCGGCGCCATGTTGGCGATGGTCGCCCGGTCGGCCAGGCTCAGGCTGTCCAGCCCCGGGCCGTAGAACTCGACAAACTTACCGACCACGCCATGCGCACGAAGCATCTGGGTCACGGTCAATACCAGATCGGTCGCCGTCGCCCCCGCCGGCAATTCACCCAATAATTTGAATCCGACGACGGTCGGTATCAGCATCGATACCGGCTGCCCGAGCATCGCAGCCTCTGCCTCTATCCCTCCAACTCCCCAACCAAGAACCCCGATCCCATTGATCATCGTCGTATGTGAATCGGTGCCCACCAGCGTATCGGGATACGCCATCGTAACGCCGTCCTGATCTTGCGTATAAACCACTTTAGCCAGGTATTCGAGGTTGACCTGATGGACAATGCCCGTTCCCGGCGGCACCACACGGAAATTATTGAATGCGTTCTGTCCCCATTTCAGGAAGAGATAGCGTTCCTGATTACGTTCAAATTCCCGTTCTACATTGGCTGCAAAGGCACGTGGGGTACCGAATTCATCGACCTGTACGGAATGGTCGATGACCAGATCAACCGCCTGTAACGGATTGATACGATCCGCATCGCCACCCAGGTGCCTGATGGCATCCCGCATCGCCGCCAGATCCACCACCGCCGGCACCCCGGTAAAATCCTGCATAAGCACCCGTGCCGGTCGAAAAGCGATTTCTTTTTCTGAACGACCGCCCGCAGCGCTCTGAACGACCGCTTCCACGTCCTCCCGGCTGACCGAAACACCGTCTTCGTGACGAAGCAGATTCTCAAGCATGATTTTTAACGAAAACGGCAATCTGGTGAGATCTCCCAAACCCGCCTGAGATGCCGTTTCAAGCGAATAATAGGTATAGGTCCGGGCTCCCACCGTCAATTCAGTCCGCGCACCGAAACTGCTCAATTTATTTGATGCCATAGCGTACTCCGTGTGTCGATATATATGTTTTATAATTATATATTTTGGGTAGCGTAGGCATACGGCGTGCCGTGTGTCTACTCTCCAAACAGCGCCAATGTATCTTTTTCAGCGCGTACCTTGCTCTCTTTCTTATCCATCCATCCCATGTCGCGATAAAACTGCTCATCGTATTCCCGGGCGCGAAGGACCACCGGCATCGGCACGGCGTGGCCCATCACCAGGACCTGCTGCTTCGAGTCCAGACTGGCCAGCACGCTTTTCAGGCCAGATGCATTACTCACCCCGGCCAACACGGCCGTGATATCTTTTTCATCGTTGAGCAGGGCGATGACCTTGGTGCCGACCTGCGACAGGACTTCCTCATCGATGCCGGACGGTCGCTGATCGATGAGCAACAGCGAAACAAAATATTTTCGCATCTCACGAGCAATAACACCGAAGATCGTCTGCTTGGCGGCTAAAGGGAGGAGAAATTTATG
>Ga0066376_10000869_pt1 | contig 28983 bp, 27 predicted proteins | sample Knorr_S15_td_Bot_FD_77009 | JGI IMG/M metagenome (GOLD analysis project Ga0066376, IMG submission 77009) | Marine microbial communities from Southern Atlantic Ocean transect - Knorr_S15_td_Bottom_ad_5009_LV_A | ecosystem: Environmental > Aquatic > Marine > Oceanic | place: Southern Atlantic... | reverse complement strand
ATTGGGAAGCAGGATTACATCGGCTGCTCCGATCGCCGCAGCCTTCTCGACTATTTGCCCCACACTGGGATTCATGGTCTGCCCACCATCTATTACGCCGCTTCCTCCGGAATCCAGAAACAAATTGGCAAGCCCTTTACCCTGAACCACGGCCACCACAGCAAGCCGGGCGCCGTTGTTTGTATTTGCTCGGTGGCCTGCGACGAAGTGAGAGTTCTGGATGCTCATGTTTTCGACGCTGATACGGTCTAGAGAGCCCAGCGAGGCACCATAACTGAGGGCCGGACCCGGGTCGGAAGCGTGAACGTGCAACTTTAGGTATTGTCCATCGCTGATTACCACCGCCGATCCAGACAGTTCGGGCCCGAGCCCGTCTCGCACGGTTTCTGCGGATAAGGTTGATTCGGAATCGGTGGCGTCGATAACGTACTGTATGCAATAACCCCAATCGTCGCCCAAACCGGTATCCAGAAAGATGCTATCAAGCCCCTTAAGTTCACCATGCTGTGAGGCCTTTATGTCTACCGGCTCGACGCAACAAGATTGAATGGCTTGGTCCACCAGCTTCGGATCACGGCCTGTGAGCGAGCAAAATGCTGCGCCCAGAATTACTGTTACTCCCATGCCGCCAGCATCCACCACACCGGCTTCTCGGAGTATCGGTAGCTGGCTGGGGGTGGCGTATAAGGCTTCTACGGCAGCATCGAAAGCCGTTTCCCATAAGTTTGGTGCCAGTTCCGGAGCTTGGTCCGCCTTTTCGTCTGGACCAGAATGAACTTGCTTTCCCGAAAGGTGTTGCTCTGCCATCCATGCTGTCTCGTAAGAAGAAGCCTTAATCACAGAAAGCATCGTGCCTTCCACTGGCTTGACCACCGACTTGTAAGCGGCCTCGGTGGCAAGCCGCAAGCCCCGGACTAGCCATGGATTAGGGTCATCCTGAGTGTCTTTGCTAGCGTCCGACAAGCCCCGGAATAGTTGGGAGAGAATTACGCCGCTGTTTCCTCGCGCACCCCAGAACGCGCCCTCGGCAAGTCCGGAGAGGACATCTTCGGCGCTGGGGTGAGGGGTGTTGGGGCATCGCTCTAGGGCCGAGCGCATGGTCAAGAGCATGTTGGTGCCGGTGTCTCCATCGGGCACGGGAAAAACGTTTAGAGAGTTGATTGCGTCTCGATAGCGCTCTAGATAGTCGGTGGCTGCAACGAATGCCTTGCGAAGCTCGTCGCCGCTTGGTGATTCCATCCTAGTAGGCCATCCTCGGGAGGTTTGCTGATAACATCGTCCAGTTATCAATTCCAGGCAACTACCCGGTTTTTTTCGCCTTTGATATTTGAAAACAAGTGAAAAAGTGATGCCGGAGGGTATTATAACCCAAGCTCTGACCCTCCTATTCGTCTTGACACTTCAGGCACGCTGTCTTACCATGGGAAGCCGGAGTAAAAAGTATGGATTATGCGGTTTTTAAGACTGGCGGGAAACAATACAGGGTAAAACCCGGAGATACCCTGGATGTTGAAAAGCTCTCGTTAAGCGTTGACTCAGTCGCTGAATTTGGCGAAGTATTGGCAATTTCCGACGGTGGAGAGGTTACTTTTGGTTCGCCTTTCATCAATGGCGCCAAGGTGCTTGCCCAGGTTCAGTCCCACTATAAAGACAAGAAACTAATCGTTTTCAAGTACAAGCGCAAGACACGGTATCGCAGGAAGAAAAGCCATCGCCAGACCTACACCAGGGTGTTGATTCAAGACGTAATGATTGAAGGCGAGGGCAAGCCAGCCCCACGGAGGGCCAGCAGGCCAAGGGCGCGGCGAGCTACACCGGCGGCCGCTGCGCAAGCCGAGTCAGGAGAAAAAGCTTAATGGCTCATAAGAAAGCAGGTGGCAGCACCAATAACGGTCGTGATAGCAATTCCAAGCGCTTGGGCGTAAAGAAATACGGTGGTGAAAGCGTCACAAGTGGCGCTATCATCATCAGGCAGAGAGGCACGCGAATCCACCCGGGTTCCAACGTGGGTCTGGGTAGGGATCACACCATATTCGCCAAGACCGACGGATTGGTGAAATTCGAGTGGGTGGCAAAGGGTAAACGCCGAGTGAGCGTGTACCCTGTCGAAGTCGCCTCCTAGATCTGCAACTAAAAGCGTTTTCGAGTGTCGGCCAACAGAATCCCGAAATCGTGTCAGGCATCTAACTAATTGGCCGGAAATCACTCCCGGGAATCACTTGCCGGAAATCACTCAAGGAAATCTAGAACAGTAACAACTATGAAAGCAGAAATTCATCCTCAATTTGTAAAATCAACCGTGACTTGCTCGTGTGGCAATGTCTTTGAAACCGGCGGTACCAAGCCAGCGGTGCGGGTAGAAGTTTGTAGCAACTGTCACCCCTTCTACACCGGTGAGCAGCGGGTCGTTGACACGCAGGGTCGAATCGAACGAATGCGCCGCCGTTATAGCCTCCAGTAGAGCGGTTGGCTATCCATCAACTCAAGGCTAACACCGGATTTTGATGGTCTCACACAACTTGGCGTATTTTGCGCCGAACGTTGCGTCCGAAAATCCTCATAATATAAAGTGCGCCTCCATCATCGGCAGAGCCTTGGCCAGTCCTAATCACCTAAGCAAATATGGAGGATTCGTTGGCTGAACAGCCCAGGTTCTCCTACGGTGGGCAAGCTGTGATAGAAGGAGTGATGATTCGTGGACGGAATCACTTCAGCTTGGCCGTTCGTCGCCAAGACGGCACCATTGAGCACCACAGTGAAGTCCTCAATTCCCTCTACACCGGACGCATGCGCCAATTCCCTCTAATTCGAGGCTTCATCGCCTTGGTGGAAACCATGGTCTTGGGTATCAAGGCCCTCCACCTATCGGCCAATATGGCCGTCAAAGACCAGGCTGGCGAAGAGGGCGGAGAAATCCCCAGTTGGTTGTTGGGGGCAACGCTAGCCGCCGCCATGGCGATGGGCATCGGTGTCTTCTTCATGCTGCCCTTGTTGATTATCTGGCTTCTGGATTCCGGGGGAATCGTCAGTGAGTTGATTGAGGGTGGGCTTCGACTGGGGCTCTTGGTGGGCTATATCTGGGGGATAAGTTTTCTAAGAGATATCAAGCGTGTTTTTGCTTACCACGGAGCGGAGCACATGGCGGTTCACACCTATGAAGCGGGTCTGCCCTTAATCGTGGAAAATGTGCGTAAATTCCCCACACCGCATCCCCGTTGCGGAACCGCATTCCTCTTGACCGTGATGTTGGTTTCCATCGTAGTGTTTGCGCTGCTGATGGACCCTCCTATGGAATGGCGGATAATCTCGCGAATCGTGCTCATTCCGGTCATAGCGGCGATCAGCTATGAGATAATCCGCTTCAGCGGCAAACACCAAGATTCGCTTTTTGGACATGCTGTAGCCTGGCCGGGATTGCTCCTGCAGCGGCTGACCACCAGGATTCCCGATGATGACCAGATTGAAGTGGCTATCAGCGCCATGCAGGGAGCGGTGGCTGCCGACGAAGGAAGAGAATACTCAGTGACATTCAAGCCCCGAATAGAGGAATCTCTGGATACTTCCAACCCCGCTGTCGGTTCATCTCCGGAAACCCACGGTGGCGAATCCTAGCCATCTAGCTGTATCCACAACCTAAGTCACAGGTAAATCGGAAAACCCTGTACGCAAATATGCGCATTGGCTATTAGCTTTTCCCGTTGATTCCCCATACCAGGTTTGGTGCCTCTTCCACTGGTATGAATCGAAATCCCGCCGATTGGGATACTCGCAGGTCCAAGTCCGTGTCACCGATATGCACGTACTCATCGGCTTCGAATTGGGCTGCAACGTCGCCCAAGTTGTGCTTCAGCACAGTGAATTCGACCAGAATGCCGTGCTCTTCCCACAACCGTTGTTGTCCGCTGATGGTGCGGTCTGAACAACTGCCAATTAGGTAACCTGCCTTCTGCGCCTCCCTGACCATGTCCATGGTAATTATTCCTGGAGGTTCGCCCACCTCCAACGTGCCGTCAATGTCAAAGCTAATCAATTTCGCCAATTTATATTTCCATAATTGCTCGTAGAATCTCGACTCGGATTTGAAAAGCCGACCCCCCAACCCTCGCCCTTGAAGTTACTTGCCTCAAATGTCTCCTTCACAATGTCATCCTGCGTGAAGGGAAGAATCTTTACGCTTGGGTCATGGGATTCTTCGTCGCTTCGCTCTTTAGAATGACAGTTTTGGCGCAACACTCCCTCAAATTGGAATGGACTTGTCCAAAGATCTTCGGAAGGAAATAGGAGTGTGGTTCGGCTCAGGTAACGTGGCTCCACACCGGCCCCTGCGGCGCTTCGCCGGACAACTTGAATTGGGGAAGAACGAAATCCCCCTCGCTTTTTTGAAACACCACCTCCACTCGCTTGCCGATAGCCACATTCTCTTCTTTTTCCGCGTCCATGTTGCTGTCAACCAGATTTGCCGTGATGCGCAGACCGTCGCCAGGCTCGGGTTTCCCACTCTGCTCGTCAAGCTCAACCAACACGATGGCGAATGGCGCCCAGTCCTTGAAACCGGGAATCACAGTGTGGGCAACGATTTGGTAGCTATAAATAGTCCCCTTGCCGCTCACATCTTGCCACTCCCATTCCTGCGAGGGGCACCACGGACAAGCCGGTCCGGGTTCGCCTCTCAAGAGGCCGCAACCCTGGCATTTCTTCACAACCAGCCGGCCTTCTTTGGCGGCGTCGAAGTAGCCGGTGTATTCCAGGTCTTGATCTGGCACGCTCATTTGTTGGCCACGGTGCTCGTAAACGGGCATTTGTCTACCTCTTATGATTGCAGTGCGAATGTCGGATATATATGTCGGGACCGGCGTCCTATAGCAGGGACTTGACCTATTTCCTCAAGATTAAGGCGCTACCGACCGCCGGCGTCCCCCAGCCCATATTCATGCTGGTCTCGGCGTCTTTCACTTGGCGGCACTTGCCCTCGGAATAATCGTATGTGTGAATCCCTTCTTCGGCTTGAGGGCAATAATCGTCAATCGTCCCGCGGAGTTGGCGCACGTTCTCGATGACCATATTCATGCCGTGGGTGTAGCCCTCGCACAAATGGCCACCGCTGGTGTTGTTCGGCCGCTTGCCGCCCAGGTTGATGATGCCACTGGTAACGTAGTCTTTGCCTTCCCCTTTCTTACACCAGCCGTAGTCTTCGAACTGGAGCAGGGCGGTGTAGGTGAAGGCGTCGTAGCAGCCGGTGACGTCAACTTCATCGTGGGTGATACCGGCCTGCTCGAAAATCCTGGGGCCGATGTAATGCCCAGCGACCCTGGTGATGGGCCCATGCTGATAGTGGAAGTCGCCACCGGGCTTGGTGCCCCGGCCTTGAACCCCAAGAATCTGTATCGGTCGTTGCCGCAGGTCTTTGGCCCGCTCGGTGGTGGTTACGATTAAACAGGTTGCGTTGTCCGTCTCCAAGCAACAGTCCAGTAAGTGGGCGCAGGGCCGTATGATCCACCGGGAATTAAGCACATCGTCCACTGTGACCCGTTGTTTCATCAATGCCTTGGGGTTATTGCTGGCATGATTGCTGTGGGCTACCTTGATGTGGGCTAGGTCGCTGCTGGTGACGCCGTACTCCATCATGTGGCGGGTGAAAGTGAAGGCAAAACGCTGCACGGCGCTTATCAGCCCGTAGGGGCGCAACATGACGTCCGCGCCGCTCACCGGTTGGGCGGCCCTGACGCCCGTGCCGCCGATGCGGATTTGGGAGTAGCCGTTCATGGACCGATACACGGCCACCGTGTCGCACATCCCTGCCTCGATTGCGCCCATGGCCAAGCCCACCAAGGCCTCGGTGCTGGAGCCGCCGCCGGAGCAGTCCATGTAGAAATTTGGCCTGATGCCCAGGTCGTACATGATGGACGTGGCCGGGGTGGAGTCCCCACCGTGGTAGCTCAGGATTCCATCCACCTGCTGGGAATTTAAGCCAGCGTCGTCCATGGCATGCCGGATTGCCTCTGCGCCCATCGCTCGAGTGGTGCGCCCTGAGCCGCGGGTAAACGGGGTTTCACCCACGCCCACAATGCAGTATTTGCCCTTAAGGTTTCCCAATGAACAGCCTCCTAAGCTAGGCTAATTGATAAAATTGGGTTACTCATGTGATGCCAGAGAATTTGCCAGAGGGTAAAACCTAAAAAACGTTCCAACGAGGGTTCTTGCTGGCTTCGGCCTGCAAATGGTCAACGATCCAACCCTTGACCGACTCTTCCACATAGAACGTCGGTTTGATTAGGTCCGATTCGTCGGAAATCAGACCGTCTTCCACAGCCTGGGCGGCAATATCGGAGCCGGGAAGCATGCGCACGCCCACTCTGAGATTGGCCAAAGCTGGCTTGATGCTTCGCAGGAAGTCCAGCTTCTCTTCCACCGACTCGGCCGTTTCCCCCGGGTCTCCGAAACTCTGAGAGATGGAGTAGTGGAGGTCGCCTTCCTCGCAGGTTTGGCAGACCTGCCGCAGACGCTCCAGGTTCTCGCCCAAAGGAACCCCCTCGTCGGAATCGCCGCCAAGTCCGGTCATCAAGACCAAGGCGCACCCCGCTTTTTTCATCAATTGAACCAACTCTAGGTCGCAGTCCTGCGGCGAAAGACATGTATTCCAATGAACACCCAGGTCGGCGTCAATCAAGGCCTTGCAGAAGGATTTTGCATGGTCCATAGGAATGTTGAAGCCATTGTCGATAAAGAACACCTTTTTAATATCGAAGCGTTGCTCCATGTCTTTGACTTCTTTAACCACTTCTTCTATCGGCCGGAAGACTCTCCAAGCGCTCTCTTCCTCATGGTCTCCATTGTCGCCCTTTCCGGCGCCGATGTAATTAAAGCTGGTCAGCTTGGTGAGCACACCTATGCCGAAACCCGCTTGACGGTATTTATCCATCTCTAGGTCTTCAAAGCGCGGCGGTTTACCGAAGGTGGAGGCGCAGCGCCCGCCGTTCAAAACAATCTCGCCGTCCTTCTTGTAAACCAAGCCGGTGATGTCGTGGTACGGTTGGCCCGAATCCAACCGGTCAGCAAATTCGGCAAATGTCTCTCCACCGTCGCCGGCTATGCCCAAGTCAGGCTCCACGAAGGAAAAACATTCCTTGGGCAAGATGCTGAAAGCGGGGCCACCGCAAACGATCGTGGCCGGGCTGTTCTTGCGAACCAGGCTAATTACCTCTTTGGTGGTCGGCAAAGCCCACTGATTGTTTATGTAGCTATTGTTGTCCAGGTTCCGCAGGGATACGCCAACTAAGTCGGGCTGGAATTGATTGACCGTTGCCGCCACTTCCGCCAGATAGTCGTCGGCAAACATGAGGTCCATGACCTTGACAGTATGCCGCTCCGGGTCCAGGTGGCCAGCCACGTAGGCCAGCCCGATGGGCAGGGGATGGGCGTCCATGCGGCTCATGAGCCGGCCATGCCGGTTAGTCGCTATGAGCAGGATCTTCATAGGGTCTCCTCTCTGGTTCAGAGTCACTTCATTATGGCTTAAGCAGGGGGATTGCACAAACCAAACACGGTCATAATTAAGCCCGCGCAATGCCTGTTAGCCCGAATGTTTTCCAAGTTCGACCCATCGGCCATGGGCTAACGGAATGATTGACAGCAAAATGTCCCCAGATTACAGTGTCAGGTGCTGGGCTTGTGCGCAAAATCCGGGGCAAATAACCAGAGCGTCAAATCTTAATCAAAGAGTGATTCTGCTGAATGAACGTTGATTCCAAAAAACCGAAACCCTTAGATGGCATCCGGGTAGTTGATTTCACCTGGGTGCGGGCAGGACCTTGGGCCGCCCGTTGGCTGGGAACTCTGGGCGCCGACGTCATAAAAGTTGAGTGGCCCGAGAACCTGGACATCCTGCGACAAAATCGATTTACCATACCTCCGGGGGTGGAACCCGGCCCCAATTCCACCGGACAGTTCGCTGACACCAATGCCAACAAGCGGGGTATCAGCATCAATACCCGCACTGAAAAAGGCTTGGACTTGGTAAAGCAACTTATCGGCGTTTCAGACGTCGTTATAGAGAACTTCAGCTCCCGGATCATGCGACGGTGGGGGCTCAGTTACGAGGAAATGCGCAAGCTACGCCCCGACTTGGTTTACGTCTCCATGGCAGGCTTCGGCCAGACCGGGCGGCACCATGCTTATAGCACCATGGGACCTTCGGCCCAAGCCCTATCCGGACTGACCTTCTTATCCGGACTGCCGGGCGAACCTCCTGCTGGCTGGGGCTGGTCGTATCTAGACGATACAGGCGGGATGTACGGAGCAATGTGCGCTCTAACTGCACTGCGCCACCGCAACGCCACCGGCAAGGGCCAACACGTGGACCTCTCCCAGATGATTACCGGAATCACCCTTTCGGGGCCAGCCTTCTTGGATCGCACAGTTAACGGCCGCAAGTCAAAACGAGAGGGCTACCCACCGGGGAACCGGTCCGTGTGGCCCGGCGCACCGGTGCTGAACAACTACCGAGGTCCCATAATGGCGCCCCATAACGCCTACCGCACCAAGGGCGGCGGCTACAACGACTGGTGCGTGATTGCCTGCACTTCCGACGACGAATGGACCAAACTAGCCGAAGTGATGGGAAGACCGGCTTGGTCCACAGACTCCAAGCTCCAAACCGTGGGGGGACGCATCCAGCACCAAGAGGACATGGACTCGGGCATCGAGAAATGGACCCAGACCTTAGAGAAATACGAGTTGATGGAACTGTGTCAGAATTCCGACGTCCGGGCCATGCCGGTGCAGAGCTCGGAGGACCGGGTGGAGAACGACCCTCAACTGCGCCACCGTGGGATGTACACGCAGATGGAGCATCCCATGCTGGGCAACTGGAAGTTCCAAAACGCTCCCTTCAAACTGGAAAAATCTCCGGCCAGCATCGATAAACCACCACCGATGATTGGCCAGCACAACCGTGAGATTTTTGAGAACTTGTTGGGTCTCACGATAAACGAAATCACCGACGCTTATGAAGACGGCACTTTTTGGCCGCCGACTATGCCCAAGTTCCCTTATATACAGGAGGCGCTTCCATGACGACAGAGAGCATGCAAGGGCCTCAGGCTGACCTGCCCGGCCCTTTGGATGGCATTAGAGTATTGGAGTTGGCCGACGAAAAAGGCCAGTTCTGCGGCAAACTCATGGCGGACTTAGGAGCCGACGTTATCAAGATTGAACCGCCAGGGGGACAGAATACCCGGCTGATTGGCCCATTTTTGGCGGACAAACCCAGCCGGGAGACCAGTCTATCGTTCTGGCACTACAACACCTCCAAGCGGGGTGTCACCCTGGATTTGAACAGCAAGGAAGGACAAAGGCTGTACCGGGAACTGGCCCGCACCGCCGATGTGGTGTTGGAGACCCAACCTCCTGGCCGCATGCCTGATTTGGGGCTTGGCTATGACGACCTGTCCAAACTGAACCCATCTTTAATCATGTGCTCTTTAACGCCATTTGGTCAGAACGGCCCTTGGCGAGATTTCCTGTCATGCGACCTGCTTCATCTGGCGGCGGGAGGACAGATGGCGTCCTCCGGTTATGACCAAGAGGACGTGCCCGACGCTCCTCCAATAGCGCCGGGTGGCGGCAACGCTTGGCACATAGCCGGACACTATGCCTATATCGGCATCCTAGCTGCTCTCTACCACCGGGACATGACCGGAGAGGGCCAGTATATAGATGCGTCGATTCACGAAGCCTGCGCCCTCACCACCGAAGGAGCAATCGCCATCTACCTCTCCACTGGGGAAGTTGTGCAGCGGCATACCGGCAGACATGCCTCACCCGACATGTCCACCCGGATTCAGCTTGCCACCAAGGGCGGCGATTGGGTTAATGTCACCCGTTCGGGGAGCAACCTGACCCCGGCCAGACTCAAGGTCTTGGCCGAATGGATGGATGACCACGGGATGGCTCAGGACCTGCTGGATGAGAAGTACTACGCTCCCGACGGAATCCTGGAAAACGCCTTCCACATCACGGATGTCATGGCCCAGTTCTTTGAGCAGATGACCCAATCGGAGATATGGCAGGGAGGTCAGGAAAGGGACTTTCCCTGGGGTGGTGTGCGAACTTTAGATGACATAATAGGCGATCCTCACTTGGAAGAGAGGGAGTTCTTCGTGGAGGTTGAGCACCCTGAACTGGGGCAGAGCTTCACCTACCCCGGCGCTGCCGCTATCTACAATGGGTCACCTTGGAAAATCTCGCGGCGTGCGCCATTGGTCGGTGAACACAATCAGGAGATCCTGTGCGGCGAACTCGGCGTGAGCTTGGAGGAGTTGAACCTGCTGGCCGAATCCGGCGTTGTCTAACCAACATCACGGGAGGAGCCAAATTGTGAGAGCAACCAAAATGATTGAGGGTCATTTAGAGATTGAAGTTCCTGCCGGCGTTCCTGCTTGGGACGTCGATCCCTACGACACGGCGATACTCTCTGACCCTACCGAATATTTCAAGGAATTGCGGTCGAAAGGGCCTTTCGCCTACCTTCCAAGATATTCGATGCTGGCCTGTGGCCGCTTCGAGGAAACCAAGGAGGTTTTCTCTGACTGGCACCGGTTCGTTTCTTCACGGGGTGTCGGTATACATGACTTCAGTCTGGAAGAACCCTGGCGGCCACCGAGCATAGTTTTGGAAGTGGACCCTCCCTATCACACCAAGACGCGAACAGTCATCGAGCGCGCGCTATCGCCTAGGGCGGTAGGGAAACTGAGGGTATCATTCCGCGAAGCAGCAGATAAACTGATTGATGAACTTCTTGAAAAAGAATCCTTTGATGCCGTATCAGAGTTAGCGGAGACATTTTCAACCACCGTGTTTCCCGACGCCGTAGGCTTGGGCGAGACTGACCGGCGTCGCCTGGTGGACTATGGTGAGTTGGTGTTCAGCGCCCTTGGGCCGGACAATGAATTGCGCCGGAATTCCATGGCGAAGGGTCTTGAAGCCGGGTCTTGGATCATGGAACAATGCCAACGAGACCGACTGAAACCCGAGGGTTTCGGCGCCGCAATCTATGCTGCTGCCGATGAGGGCGAGATTACTGAGGAAGAGGCCGGGATGCTGGTGCGCTCCCTCCTTTCCGCCGGGATCGATACCACAGTCACTGCCTTGGGCAGCGCTATCTGGTGCCTGGCACGTAACCCGGAACAGTTCCAAAGGCTCAAGGCCGACCCCCAACTCGCCCGCTGGGCATTTGAGGAGACCCTGCGCTATATATCACCGGTCCATTCATTCTGCCGCACGGCGGATGTGGATACGGAAGTAAGCGGGATTAAAATCGTAAAAGGAACGTAGATTCTCTGCGTCCTAGGTGCAGCTAATCTCGATGAAAACCACTGGCCGGAGGCTGATAAGTTCGATATCGAACGCAAGCCCAGCGATCATCTGGCGTTGGGTGTGGGTATCCATGCTTGTGTAGGCCAAAACGTGGCGCGGGCGGAAGGCGAGGCGATGTTGACCGCCGTCGCAAACAAGGTTGGGTCAATCGAGCTCTCGGACGAGGCCTTATGGCGGCCAAACAACTCGATTCGTACTTTAGACCGCCTCCCCGTCAGATTCTGTGCTGCGTGATACTTGGAAGCGGCTCAAACACATAACCCTAGGCCACAGGTAAACTCCGTTGGCGGTATGAAATCAAGCGACGCTAAATTGAAAAATCCTCGGCAAAAACTGAGGCAGGCTGCTAAGCAATTGAAAGCCCTCAATAAGGCTGATCGAAGATTCGCAAGCAGTCGAGCTTACACATTGGCGAAATCGAGGTTGACCGAGGACGGCGATGATTTCGGGATAACCTACGTAGACAGCTGCCGACCAATACCGGATGATATTCCCAGGTTGGTTGGAGAAATCTGCGACGGCCTGCGCGCCACTATCGATATTACTTTGTCGCAAGTTTGGGGAATCCAAGATTCAATTGCCTCCCAACCGGTATCATTCCCTATTCTCGATACTGCTGCCGGTTTCGAGAGAGTGATTTCCAAGCAGCTTGGCTGGTTATCTCCAGAGCGACAAAAATTGCTTGAGAGCTTACAACCCTACGTGCGGGGAAACCCTTACCTCTCTATCCTTAGAGAGCTGAGCGAGGCCGACCAACACCGGTTGGATCTAGTCACTTCCACAACCTCAATCGTTGATCGAGTTAAGCTAAGAGGTATGATATCGCCATCGGGAAAGTTTAGATTTATCGTAAACGTCTCTACTCCGGCCCTGACCGTGGGCACCGAGTTGCTGCGGATCCCACTCGAAGAGTTCGTCGGCGACATTGACGTGGACCGGAAGTTCAAATACTGGCAGGTGTTTGGCGGAGACCCTAATATATGCGAAGGCCTGAATGTGGTTGAGACACTTACGGCCATCAAGGGCGAGGTTGATTGGGTTGTTGACCGATTCAATTCATTTAAGAACCCCTAGACGGCAATAAGACAAATATTATGTGATTGTCTGTGTTGTCAACCCATAATTGGACTATTCTGTTAGCCGACAAGAATCCTGAATTGGGGTCAGGCAGGACAAACTGGGAAGCAATTTAAACGTCTAGAATTTATTGCGGGAGAAGTAACGCATGTCAGTATATTGGAAGGCCGTGAAGCTGGGCGAGAATCTAATCTTGAACGAAGATAATGGCGGCGATGAAAAGATACTTGGCGGATATAGAGATACCAAGCGGGGCATAGATGCCTACGCCACCACCGGAGGCGGGTACGACCCCGGCCGGTCAATGAAAGATTTTGATTCTATCGAGAACGCAAAGGCTTTTGTAGAGCATTTCAGGCCATGGGAGCTCTTCGGCGCCCATGATGAGACAGTTGATTCTGAAGTGAAGCCCATCGCTACCGCAGAGTAAGCATAGTTAGGCGCCATTCTTCAGAGGCATTCTAGGACTGAATGACACGCCGCAATTTCCCCCCAGGCTCGATTATGCTAAAATTGCGGCAGCAGAATCCTCTTAGTGTTGCTCCCACGCAACCGAATCATGGTGCTTGATTACATACCCGGCAGAGGACGCCTTGGTGGATGGTGACGGGCTCATGTCCCGCAAAATCGGTGAAGTGGTAGCGGCGGCGTCCACTTCATTCGTAGCCCAGTGCTATGAACTCTATGCGGCGCCACCCTTGGGTAGTTTCGTTCGCACCGGAACGCCTGCGGTTTACGGTATCGTCTACCAGGTTACTACCGAGCCCATGGATTCCACGCGGCCGGTCTTGGCCCGGGGAGAAGGGGTGGAAACCGAGGAAGAGTTGCAGCGCAACAACCCCCAACTCTCCCGTTTGTTCACCACACGATTTGAGGCCTTGATTGCCGGTTTCTCGGTTGATGACTCCTTTAAGCAGTACCTGCCGCCGCTGCCGCCCGCGGTCCACTCCTTCGCATACACCTGCACCCCCGATGAAGTCGCCCGGTTCACAGCGTCTTTAGAATTCCTGCCCTTGCTGTTGAATTCCGGGCTGCCAGTGGCCGATGAGTTGGCCGGAGCTTGCCTGCGTGGAGCGGCGACTGCTCAAGGCGACGGCTCCGCATTCTTGTTCAGGGCCAGCAGAGCGCTGGCTGGCCAGTTGTCAGGGGACGTTCCTCGCCTGACCGCGATTCTCCGGAGGGTTGCGCCATGACCGACGAATCTTCGGACGGCTTAAGTGCCCACAACAGCACTAGTGGCCTCAATAACAATGACGCCCAGGGATTTCTTGGCGTGGTGGTGGAAGGCTCGCTGACCCAAGGCGTGGAGGTCCGATTGGACCCGGGCACATCCGTTGAAAACGTAAAGGTTGGCACCTTCGTAACGATCCAGGGAAGCCAATACCGCTTCTTTGGGGTCGCCACGGACATTGCGTTAGGGAACTCCGACCAGCGTTTGAAACATTTGCCTTTGGACCTGGGCGACCCCTTTATCTCCCAAGCATTACTGGGCACCGTTGCCTACGGCACCGTTTCCGTATTGCCCAATCTTGTGATGCCCTTGGTCCGGGGTGACGACGAAGCGGCGCCTTCGGCGGCCAAGACCATCCCGCCCCAGTTCTCATTGGCCTACTCAGCTTCCGAAGCCGACGTGGCTACCGTATTCGGACAAGAGGATGACCGCCATTTCTGGATTGGCAGCCCATTGGATATGGAATCCAAGCTCTGCATCAATCTGGACGAATTGGTCAAACGCTCCATAGGCGTATTCGGCAAGAGCGGTACTGGCAAGACCTTCCTGACCCGATTGCTTTTGGTGGGCATTTTGCAAAGCGGGCAGGCGTCGTCTCTAATCTTCGACATGCACAACGAGTACGGTCACGGCGGAAGGGATTCGGACCGGGGCATCATGGTCAAAGGGCTCAAGCAGCTTTTCCCCTCCCAGGTCTCTACCTTCACTCTGGATGAAGATAGCTCCCGTCGGCGCGGCTCCACTCCCGACGAAGTCGTTCGCATCGGCTACGGCGAAATCGAGCCGGAGGACATTGAACTGCTTCGAGAGACCCTCAATCTCTCCGATGTGGCGGCGTCGTCCGCATTCAACCTGGAGCAAAAATTCGGGCCCGGCAAATGGATGGAGGCCTTCTTGGACTTGGAAGACCGGGCCGCGGTATTCGATTTGGCGGCGGAGATACAGGTGCAGCCCAATGCCCTAGGCTCTCTATACAACCGGCTGACTCGCCTGCGGCGATTTGGATTTCTGGTCAAAGAGTCAGGAAGAGCGGCAGCACGGATCATCGAGCACTTGGAAAGGGGAAAGCATGTGGTGCTGGAGTTCGGGCGCTACGGCGACGACCTGACAGCCTATATCTTGGTCAGCAACTTGCTGTCCCGGCGCATCCACGACGCCTACGTGCGGCAAAAGGAAGAAGCTGAAGGCGGAGCTGGCAAGGAACCCAGACCCCTGGTATTGGTCATTGAAGAAGCTCACAAGTTCCTTAGCCCTTCCGTCGCGCCACAGACGATTTTCGGGACCATTGCCAGGGAATTGCGCAAGTACAACGTCACCCTCATGGTAATAGACCAGCGGCCCAGCGTGATTTCATCAGAGGTGATGAGCCAGGTTGGGACCCGGTTAACCTGCGCTCTTGACGACGAGCGGGACATCGAGGCGGTGTTGGCCGGCACCTCGGGCAGCCGCCAGTTGCGGGGTGTCTTGGCCCGGCTGGAGCCTAAGCAACAGGCGCTGATTTTCGGGCACGCCTTGCCCATGCCGGTGGTGGTGCATACCAGGGAATACGGCTCCGCCGAGTCCTACACACTGTTGACCAGAGGACCGATGCGGGAATCGGCGGCCGGGAACGATGGTTCCCCGGATGCGGCGGAAACGCCGGAAACGCCAACGGAAACACCTGAGCAACGCTTGGAGCGAGAGGTCGCCGAGCTCTTCCAACAGTGATTGCTATGAAATTACGCTCACAGGCCAACCGTTCGCCCTGAGCCTGTCGCCGAGCTTTTCTACCAGTGATTACTAGGAAATACGCTAACAGGCCAACCGTTCGCCCTGAGCCTGTCGCCGAGCTTTTCTACCAGTGATTACTGAGAAATTACGCTAACAGGCTAACTGTTCGCCTTGAGCCTGTCGAAGGGTTTTCCTAACGAAACCTAAAGCTATCCCTGTTCTATCGACTTCAGCTCCGACAGTATCCGCTCCAAGGCCGGCTTGTCGGTATGAGATTTTCCCACGTAATGCCAGCGGACTCTACCTTCCTTGTCCAGGAAAAATGTAGCGGGCGTTGTCATGCCCTTGTCCAAAAGTCCATACACCTGGTACTGCTGGGACACCTCTCCGTCCAGGTCGTACAGGACCGGAAATTGCAAGCCCAGATGCTCCACCGCCGCTTCCGCCAATGACAAATCCTCGGCGCTGATAGCAATCACTTGGGCATCCAATTCCGATACCGCCTGATATTCCTCATGCAACTCCACGAGATGCGCTCGGCAAGAGCGTCACCAGAAACCCATATAAAACACCAGCACCACATTATTCTCGCCAACATAGGTTTCTAAGGATACCTAGCCGCCCAAGGCGCTGGGCAGAACGAACAATGGAGCCAGTGAGTTGCCGTCACCTCTGTCCAACAGTGGAGAGGGGGAGGTCTTTTCTAAATCATTGGGCGCTGCCGATGCGGCACATCCCACAGCGGTCAAAGCCAGAAACAACGCCAATACTCGAAACATTGCCGTGTATGTAGCCGGAAAGGTCATTACTAGAATTCCTTGAATTAACGAAACCTTAAAGTCCGAAATATGGGATTGATGAAATACCCGAAAATTTCAAGACTGATTTGATGATACGCTCGCAGACGCGTAATTGCCCGAAGGTCTGTACCCGTCGAAGAAACTTGGGGGCATTCGAGTGGGTGTCCACTCGCTATACGGGCCGAGACGTGTTAGGTGGCCCACCGCTTAGGGCACACCCTCAGCGTAGTCCATCCCGATGTGCCCCGATTCTTCCAGCTTTGCGTATTCCTCATCCGAATACTGCAATAGAGTTTTGTAGACGTACTCGTTGTCTTCGCCCAACCTCACGGGGCCGCGTCGAATGGACGCTGGGGTTTCCGACAATTTGAAAGGGGCGCCAGGATATTCATGCGTCCCCGTGTCTTCCTGATAGACCTCTTCGAAGATGCCGCGGTCTCGGAGGTGCGGGTCGTTGTAGGCGTCTCGCTCATCCAACACCTGCCCGGCTGCCACGCCAGCTTCCTGTAGCCTCCGCATTACTTGGTTGTGGTCAATCCGGCTCGTCCAATCCGCGATGTGCTGGTCGATTTCATCATGGTGCCGCAAACGGCTCAATGGATCGGCGAATTTCTCCTCTCGAGTCCATTCTGGGTTCTCCAAAATGCCGCAGAAGGCGTCCCAATCCGTTTCGTTGTATATCGTGATACAAACCCACCGGTCCTCACCCGAGCATTGGTAGCAGCCCTGGATTGCGTAAGGATGGCGATTACCCAAGCTTGTCTGCAAATGCTGATTCATGGTGAAATCCATGATTGCCTGCCCCAGATAGGGCAGAAAATGTTCAACTTGGGCTAGTTCCACCAGTTGCCCCTTGCCGGTGCGGCGCCGATAATTTAGGGCGGACAATATGGCGAACGCGCCGCCCGCTCCCGAAGCGGCATCGGCGGCGTAGACCGATGTAACACCCGTGGGATCCATGTCGGTGTAACCCCGTAGCGTGTTGTGGCCGGCTACGTCTTCGTTCATTGGCGCCACCGCCCGGTAGTTCTTATATGCGCCCGAGTTCCCGAAGCCCGGCATGCGAAGCATTATGAAATCGGACTTGATTTGAGTCAGCGATTCGTAGCTTATCCCCAACTTCTCCATGGTCTCAGTGGGATTGTTTTCGACCAGCACGTCGCTGACCGCCACCAGCCGGTTGAAAATCTCTTTGCCTTCGGGCCTCAGCATATCGACGGTCATGCTTCGTTTGTTTCTTGCATGAGAGTTGAACAAGGGCCAGCGGTTCCAGGGCCTCTCGCCCACTTCTCTGTTGGGCAGACCGGCCAGGAACAATGGCATGGCCTCCACAAACGCCGGGGTGGGATGAGCCATCACTCCCCTGGTAAGAGGCGGAAAGAACTGGCGGGACTCGATGCGTATCACCTCGGCTCCCAAGTCCGACAGCAAGGTCGTGGTATACGGCCCGGCCCAAACCAGCGTCATGTCCAGAATCCTGACACCTTCCAGTGGTAGTTTAGGCATTTTCCTCCCTTTTGCCTTAGTTCTGACTCCAAGCAAATTCAAACCGAAGTTTATATAGCCTTTTTCCAGCTAGGCTCCCAGGTATCTGCGCAACCAACTCATGGCGTGGGCGTTGAAATCGGTGCAAGGGTTGTGGTTTAGGTCCGGGTAGACATGAATCGCTTTGGGGCCGGGAATCTTCTCAAACACCGGCATGATTGTCGGATAAGGGCAGGTAGGGTCTTTCATGCCTATGTCCATCAAAATCGGGCATCTGATAGATTCGGCCAGATTCAATGGGTCGAAGTACGCCAACGTTTGCAACATAGATTGTCGTTGCTCCGGGTGTTGCGCCAGGTACTCCCCCAGTTCCGAATAGGGTCTCGTTTCCACGTCGATGGCAACCGGGTAGTTGCACAGAAATGGCTCTTCGGCCACCGCCACTTGGAGGCGAGAGTCCAGAGCCGCCGTGGCTAGAGTCAGACCTCCGCCTTGGCTCCGGCTCCACATACCCAGGCGTTCCGAGTCTATCTCTTGCCTATAGCACAGGAAATCCAGACCGCGCAGGCAGTCCATGTAGGCTCCGCGGTAGTAGTACTCTTCTTTGTCTTCGATGTGGTATGTGAGTTTTGTCCCGAACTCCAGTTCCCACTCTTCAAGGCTTTCTCCCTGCCCTCGTGGAAACAGCGTGAGAATGGCAAAACCGGCGGTGGCCAGATAGGTAGGAATAGGCTTGACTCCACCGTAGCCCGGCACCGCCAGCACTGCTGGCAATCCACGCTTGGCGCTAGCGTCTTTGGGGACCGTGTACCAAGCTCGGATACGGTGGCCTTGAAAACTGTCGATGGCCACACCGTATGTTGTGTAATCGCGACCGCTCAGGTCGGGGACTTCTTCCAGACTGGCGTTCAATTCCGTCTTGGCCAATTCCTTCTTGGTGCGCTCCCAAAATTCCACCAAGTCTGCGGGCATAGGTAAATTCCTCCGAATTTAGTTGGCCGGGCTTAGCTGGCCGCATTTGTCAATCGCTCAATTTGGGGTCTCAAATAGTGCCTTGTTGCCTCAGCTGAATCACATCTTCCCGGCTGTATCCCAAGCCGGTGAGTAATTCTTCATTGTGCTGCCCCAACGTGGGCGCGGGGCGACGCAAATCCCATGGGGTCTCGCTCATGATGAAAGGCCGACCCGGGATGCGAACTTCGCCCGCTTCCGGGTGGTTCATCATGGCGAATGCGCCGCGTTTGTTGAATTCAGGATCGCTGAGCACGTCTTCGACCGTGTTTACCGGTGCGCTTATGACGTTATTGGACTGACCTATTTCCCATAGTTCCATCTTGGTGCGTTCCAGGCACCAACCAAGAAAATAGGCGTTGAATTCATCCACCAGATCGGGGTCGCTTTGGGCCTCCGGCGTATACCACCTGGGTTCCTGTAAAAACTCCGGGTTGCCCAGCATGGCGACCACTCGAGGAAAGTACAACAGCCCACCAAACCACTCGAAATAACCGTCTTGACACGGCCAAATGCCGAATGGGTACCCTGCCGTAGACAGAGGACGTCGAGGAGACACTTCGCCTGTATATTGATGTCCAACCAGTCCGGAGGTGCGCCGGTCCTGGCTACTTATCTGGGTCTCGAAGATAGAGATGTCCACCTGTTGGCCCAAGTCATCGCCCTTGGCGCCGAGCAAAGCCCCCATTGTTGCCACCGCAGCTAAGGTGCCCGCTTGGTAAAGCCCTACAGTGCCGCCCAGTTTGATGGGTTCCCGGTCATCAAAGCCGGTGGCGAACATTGCGCCGCCCATGCCGTAGAAGATGATCTCCGAACCCTTAAAATCGCGGTATGGGCCGGTCTGGCCGAAGTTGGAAACTGAGGTCATTATCAGCTGAGGATTCAGCTTCTTGAGGGTGGTGTAGTCCAAGCCCAGAGCAGCCATGGTTCCCGGACGAAAACTCTCGACCACGATGTCGGTTTCTTTGACCAGTTGAAACACGATATCCCTGGCCGCAGCGGCTTTCAGGTTTAGGGTGATACCCCGCTTGTTGGTGTTCAGGTGGAGAAAAAGCCCGCTTCGCTCGCCGTTTGGCACATCATCGGGGAAAGGTCCCAACCTTCTGGCTCCATCGCCGGTATCGGGCCGCTCCACTTTGATTACGTCCGCGCCGTAATCGGCTAGGAGCTTGGTGCAGTAAGGACCGGCAATAACGTGGCTGAAATCCAATACCTTGATGTCGGATAAGGCTTGGTCCGCCATAAGGGCTCCTGTAAGTGGCTAATCACGGCCAAGCCAGACTCTCGGGCTGAGCTAAACAGCGAAGGGGCTGTCCGCCGTTGTAGGCGACCGTGTTGGGCAATGGAGGGATTATAGGCAGAGGCAAGGTGGAGGTCAACTTGACGGAGGTCGCCGGAATACCAATCTCACTTGATGGCATTGGGTCAGGTCTTAACCATAATATGCTAAGACCAGCACTCTGGCCCAGCACTCCGGCGTTGCAGGATTGTGGATTGGTGGTTCTTTCCTGCGTCTCGACGCCGCAGGCGCCTGAGGCAAGGCCCTAGGCCCTGGCATTCACAAGGTATCCGTCGATGTGCTGGCGTAGCAACAGACGGCCACGGTGCAGACGGGACTTGAAGGCTGATACCGACAGATCCAGTGCCTCTGCTCCTTCCTCGGTGGAAACGCCCTGAACGTCCCTCAGCACCACAGCGGCCCTCAAGTCTGGAGATAGTATGTCCAGGCCCGCTTCCACCACACCTCTCAACTCTCCGTTAACCGCAGCCTGCTCGGGGTCGTTGCCCCAGTCGCTGATTATTTCATCGTTGTAGCCCGTTTCAAGCAGGTACTTGGACCTGGATTTCTCTTTGCGAATCTTCATCAAGCAGGCGTTTACCACGATGCGGTAGAGCCAAGTAGATACTTTGGACTCGCCCTTGAACCTGGCAAAAGAGCGGTAGGCGGAAATGAAGGCTTCCTGCACGGCGTCCTCAGCGTCTTCGGTGTTTCGCAACATGCGGAAGGCAACGTTGTACGCGAAATCGGCGTAATCTCCCACAACTTGGGAGAAGGCATCTTGAGACTCCTGGGACCGGTTCGTGGCGTCTGCCATATTAGTCATATTGCAGGCTGGTAGCGCTGAAATCGAATCCGTCATTGAAACAATCTCCAGATTTTTGGCCAAACTCTTAAAAGTGATGCAAGGTTTGGGCGCTGATTTCACCAAGGTGTTTTGCAACACCGGTTCCTAGCTCTTGGAATTCCCGGCAGCCGCAATGCGGCGAATCTCGGAAAATAGGTCCGCTGGGCTACAGTCTTTGGTCACATAACCGTCGGAACCGGCGGCGATGCTCTCTTCCACATAGTCGGTAAAAACGCTGAAAAACAAAATCCCCACCTCAGGTTGGCTCTTCTTGATTCTCCTAGTCGCTTCGACACCGTCCAGCTTGGGCATTTGCGCGTCCATGATTACTACGTTGGGCCGCAAGGCATCGGCCTTCTCCACCGCCTCCAAGCCATCTCCGGCTGCGCCAACCAAGTCCATGTCCGGTTCCAGAGAGATGAGACCGGAGAGGCTGTCCCGGATATTGGGTGAATCTTCTGCAATCAGTACTCGAATCATGGAACCTCTGGGAAACTTCGGTCTGGTTGTTGGTTCTGCTCCTGGGCATGCGGAGAACTTATTACGCTTATGCTATATGGCGTGAAGCGGGGGCACATCCACCACCGCACTGAACGCAAAAAGAAAAGAGGTTGACAACGCAGTCAACCTCTTGGGCTACATGGTGTATTGCCGGTCTATTGTGAAATTGATCGAAAGAACCAATTCGTTGCACCGGCGCAAGCCGGCGCCGAGGAGATGGTGGGGATGAGGTGGACTCTGGATTCCAGCCTGCGCTGGAATGACGGGGGTGCCGAGTGTGCTCTCGGACCCGGAGCGATGACGTTAAAGCTCGATTATGCCTTTCTTGACGCCTTCGGACACGGCCTCCAGACGGCCATTGACACCCAGCTTGTTGAAGATGCGGACGATGTGGGTTTTCACGGTGCTCTGGCCGATTTGGAGTTGGTTGGCAATCTCTTTGTTGGCCGCACCTGTCGCCATGGCCTGCAACACTTCAATCTCCCGGACAGAAAGTAGGGTTTCAGGGGGATGGGCGTGACTCAATTGGCCCAACCGGTCCAAGAGCCTGCTGGCCACCCGGGGTTGAATCATGGAATCCCCTTGGTGCACCGTCCTGATTGCCGTGACCACCTCATCGGGGGGAGAATCCTTGAGCAGGTAATCTTGGGCTCCAGCTTCGATGCCGCTGAATATGTACTCGTCGGTGGCATAGGTAGTTAGAATAATGATTCTGCTGCCGGTTCTCTCGCCTATTATCCGTCTTATAGCCTCCACACCGTCCATCTGAGGCATCTGGAGGTCCATGAGGATAATATCGGGCAGCAACTCCTGCGCCTGAGCCACTGCATCGACCCCATCTACGGCCTGACCCACCACAATCAGGTCTTCTTGCTGGTCCAAAACTGTAGCGAGGCCCTGTCTGACTATTGGGTGATCGTCTACTATCAATACTCTGATGGATTCTTTTGCCTTGCTAGTCATCGGTGGCCTCGGGCTGTTTTTCGGGAGTGGGTTGCCGTTCCCCAGGGGCAGGAATTGTAGCGACCACAACGGTCCCGCTTCCCTTCGCCTCGCCGATGAGTGAACTCTTGACCGACAAATCGCCACCCAATAGCTGGGCCCGCTCCCGCATGCTAATCAGGCCGAAACCGCCCTTCTCCTTGTCCCATTGGAGAGGAATGCCAGAGTCAAAGCCGATCCCGTTGTCGGTGACAGTCAATTGAATCCCAGATTTCAGATAGGCTGCCGTTACCGTAACCTGGCTGGCATTGGCGTGTTTCAGCACGTTTGCCAGCGCTTCCTGACATATACGCAAAACCGCCGCTTCCACTCCTCCCGGCATGACCCGCTCGTTCCCGGTGACGTTAAATGCGGAGCGTAGATTCAAGCCCGCAATTTTGGCTGTCTCCTTCTCCAAAGCCTCTACCAGCGATAGCCCTTTTAGTGGGCCGCTACGCAGGTCCCAAACCGACCTCCGGGCTTCTTGCAATGACTCTTTGGCAAGGTCCCGGACCTTGTTCAGGCTCTCCAGCGCTGATTCTCCACCCGCCTTTACTACCATCTCTGAAGCGTTAAGTTGCCAGATGATAGCGGTCAGGCCTTGGGCCAATGAGTCATGGATCTCCCTGGCCAGGCGGTTGCGTTCCTCCACCAAGGCCAGTTCCCGCTCGGCGGCCTCGGCTTGGCGACGCTCGGTGATGTCCCGGACCATGGAGATTATGTGGCGTCTCTCGACAGCATGCCCAGAAGCATCGTCGTGGTTGAATTGAATGACAGACGCAGAAATTCCCGCAGGCAATAATTCTCCAAGTTTGGTTTGGCAACTTAGCTCGTTGGTCCAGCCTCTGCCATTGTCAAATACGGACTGGGCAAATGCTTGGAGCACGGCCATCTCACTGGGGTGAATAGCGGAGATGGGTAGGCACAGCAGTTCCTCACGAGTGTAGCCAAGCATGGCGCAGGCCCGGGGATTTGCGTCGACGATGCAGTCTTCCTCCGGATCTATGACGAAGATAGCGTCATTGGAATGGTCGAAAACCGCCTGGTAAAGCTCTACGGTATTATTCGACGCAGAGTGGGGCGAACCGGGATGGTGGTGATCCTCGGCCCGGTGGGAGTAAGCGCTTTGATGCCTTGATTCTCTATCGTCCATCTAGGTCCATCGTCCCACGGTTGCGGGCTCGGCAGGATCGAGTTGCCAACGATATATTGATAATCATTGGCTCCAATTATATACCCCAATGATGCAATTCACCTGGATATCGGGGCACGGTCCGCAACAATTAGATGCACGTTGGTCAGGAACAGATTCCATGGCAGGCTCTAGGAATTCTACGGCCTGCAGTTTTGCGGGTAACGGTTCTGGTGCTATGGTTCTATCGGAGAATCACAGCCTGCCGCCAAAGAATACCGGCTCTTGTTTCTGGTAAACCTGAATGCGGTTGCGGGCCGACTCCACCACGAAGACCCTGTCTTCAGCGTCCACGGAGACGGCTATGGGGCCCCAGAAAAGCTTCTCTCTTTCTATCCCTTGGGCTATCTCCCGCTCATGCCACATCTCAACGTTGGCGTCCAGTTTGTCCTTCCCCCACTTGGAAATCGTACCGTCGCCGGTAAGCTTGGCCACGAAGTCGCCTTCTGGGGAGAAAACCTGCAGACGATCGTTGCCCCAATCGGCCACGTATATATAACCCTGTTTGTCGACGGCGACACCGGTGGGCCGGTCGAGTTGCCCGTCTCCGTTTCCCGAGTGACCCAGGCTCATCAGGAACTGACCATCAGTAGTGAATTTCTGGACGCGGTCATTGCGCCAATCGGCCACGTAAACATTCTGATCCGAGTCGACGGCGATGCCCCAAGGAAGCTTGAATTGACCCTCGCCGCTGCCTTCCGAACCCCATTTCGCCAGGAATTTCCCGTCTTTGGTGAACTTTTGGATTCGGCTGTTGACGCTGTCCACCAGCAGAAGGTTGTCATCGCCGTCAAAGGCCAAACCGGAAGGGCGGTCAATCTCACCGTCGCCGCTGCCCTCGGTGCCCCACTTGCCCAGCCATTCGCCGTCTTTGTCGAAGATAGAAATTCGGTTCAACCACTCGTCGGCTACGTAAACATTCTGGTTGGAGTCTAATGCGATGGCCGTTGGCCAGATTAGAGAGCCGTCCGATGCTACTATGCTGGTGTCGCCAGCCGTTGTTACGCCCCGGGCGAACTCACCTACATACTCTTCATCCACGGTGCAGATGGTCACCCGTTTGCCATCGGGCCGGTATTCGTATGAACGGCTCACCACGTACATCAATCCGCCTTCACCTCGGGCCAAAGCCACCGGATTGCGGAACCCGGGCCCACTGAATTCCCCTCGGCCAATGCTGTGGCTGTATTGGAACGATGGAGTTACTGTCTGAGTTGTCATTATCTCTCACACTTAGCTGAGAATTTCCTGAAATCACGTTGATTTGCTGAAAGCTAACGCCTAAATAAATTCCATCTGCTCAAAAGCGCCGCCCACGATAGGTTTAGCGTCCAGACCCATCCATCGCTCTAGCAGAGTGGAATAGAGGCCCCGGAAATCGTTGTTGAATTGAAGGTCTCCTTCCAGCAGCTTGTCCGTCGCCAGAGAAGGGTATTCTCCGTAAAGGCCGCCCTTGACAGCATCTCCTACCACGAATGCCATACCGCCGGAGCCGTGATCCGTGCCTGAGCCATTATCGTGAACCCGGCGGCCGAATTCGGTGAAAATCAAGATGACCACACTGTCGGAAGCGTCATGTTCTTTCAGGTCTTGGTAGAAATCTCTGACAGCATTGGAAGCGCCGGTCCAAAGGTTCGAGTGGGCGGTAAGCTGGCCGGCGTGGGTGTCAAAGCTGTTATAGGGCGCCGTGGTGTACAGCACCCGGGTACCCAACTCCGCCAGATGGACTTGGGCGATGTTCCTCATGTATTGGGCCACCGAGTTGTTGCCGTACTCCACGGTGGATGAGTACTTCTCCGGTGCGGTGCTGAGAGTGTCCGCCCCATGTAATGCATCGGTGCCGGTACGGGATAGATAATCGGTGACCGTGCTGCGGCCGATGGCTGGAGAATACATGCGAGCAAAGATGTCCAAAGCCTCTCCCCGTTGGTCATCGTTGATGCCCGTGAGCACACCGTAAGTCTCCAAGTTGCCCACTGAGGCCACCGGCACTTCCGGCGCAGCCAAGGCCCTGGGCAGTCCCCGGCCAAAATTGACGCCGGTCAACACGTTTTCGCCCTTGGGGTCCAGTTCTCGAATCGCCCTGCCCATCCAGCCCTCGGTCCCAATCTTGTCCGGCTCACAGGTGTGCCAAATATCCATCGAGCGAAAGTGGGAACGGTTGGGGTTGGGATAGCCTATGCCTTGGACTATGGCCATCTTCCCTTGATTGTAGAGGTCTTTCAACGGGCCCATGGACGGGTGAAGCCCGATGTAGTCATCAATCTGAAGAACCTGGTCTTCGGGAACCCGCACCGCTGGCCGGTTGTCTGTGTAGTTCGGGTCACCGTAAGGAACCACGGTGTTCAGGGCGTCGTTCCCGCCGGAGAGTTGAAGTACCACCAACACCGGGTCTCTCTTGTTGGAAGTCATTTAATGCTCCTTGCCTGATTCTATTATCCGCGAAACCGGGAACACTTGCCGCTCATATAGAGCCTGTCGAAGGACGTTGCTGAGCGCAGAAGGTCACTTACTCAGCGGTGGTGCCTCCGTCTATGACCAGTTCAGACCCGGTGACGAATGATGCTTCGTCGGAGGCCAGGTATATCACCCCGTAGGCAATATCTTCCACGGTTCCAATCTTCTTTAACGGCAGGCGCTGCATGCGCCGCTCCATTCGCTCCGGGTCGGACATGGTGTCCTTAATCATCTCGGTGTCGATGGGACCGGGATGGACCGAATTGCAGCGGATGTTTTCTTTGGCGTATTGAATCGCTGTCGCTTTGGTGAACAGCCGCACCGCCCCCTTGGTGGCTGTGTAGCTGGGCGACCCGTCCAAACTGCCAACCAGACCGGCAGTGGATGAGATATTAACTATCGAGCCCCCTCCTGCCTGGCGCATGGCCGGAATGGAGTGTTTGGTGCCAAAAAACACGCCCTTGGCGTTGATGGCCATGATGCGGTCCCAATCCTCTTCAGTGGTCTCTTCGATGCTCTTACGAATCAGGATTCCCGCATTGTTGACCAAAATATCCAGCTTGCCGTACCGGTTGACGGCGGTCTCGACAGCCGATATCCAATCGGCCTCCTTCGTAACGTCCAGGTGAACGTAGGTGGCTTCAAGTCCCAGCTCGGCAATCTCGGCTTCAACCTTCTTGCCTTCGTCGCCCAGGATGTCTCCGAAGACCACCTTGGCCCCTTCGTTGGCCATCATTTTTGCTTCAGTGGCCCCCTGACCCCTTGCCCCACCGCTAATCAGAACTACCTTGCCATCTAATCGGCCCATCTGCCGCCCCAAATTTTTATTGATTTTTTATTTGAATTGGTTCTCCGGTGTTCTATCTGTCTTGTACCAGACTTCTACCAGTTTTCTAAGCGAACTGGTATTCCTGCGTAGCGACGATGAGTTGCAGCACTTGTCCCACCCGCCCAGCGTACTCTTGGCTGTCCGGCTGAAGCTGGCCGCCCTTGGCAACGTGTTCCACCAACTCCTTGCGGGTCTCCTCGGGTAGCTTGTAGGTACCCAGCATGTCCAAGCAAGCTTCCACCAAGCCCTCCGGCGACTGAGCCCGCTCGTCGGCCGACAATCGGCTGATGATGATTTTTACTCCCGGCAGGCTGGTGTTGCCCACTTGGTCGGCGGCAAAGTTGATGCGCTCAACCAGCGTTCCGCTATCAATCCACTCCTGCCCCGTGTGCCAACCTTCCACCGTGGGCGGGTTCATCAGGTCTTGCCCCATGTAGCGAATCTCCATGGCCATCTGGTGAAGGCCAGGCTTGGGTGTGGTGAAGTCTCCCACGATGCGCAAGGTGCTGATAACCGCTTCTGCTGGGCTTTTGACTTTGGCGAACCGGGCATTCTTAAAAAAGTCGGAATTGAACAGGACCCGGAGCATGGACCGAATATCGTAGTCGGACCGGAAATACTCCGCCTCCAGTAGCTTGATGGCCTCCATGTCTCTGGGAGGACTGTCCTGCCAAGAAGGTATCTGGGTTTCATCGGCCACAAAGAAATTGTAGAGGTGCCTGGAAATGAATCTGGCGGCGGCTGGCTGGCGAGCAATGATATTTATGATGTCCTCGCCATTCCAATTGCCGGTCTCGCCCAAGAAAGTCTTCTCCTCGGCGTCGTGGTCTCCATCGTTGAAGATAAACCCTGCGTAGTAACGACCGTATGGGTAACGAGGAATGGCGTTGGTGATTGTCCAGCCGGTGAAAGCCCTAGCGCAGGACTTCACGTCCTCTTCCGAGTAATTGGGGTGGCCGTCCATGCCCACACCCAAGGAGAACAACTCAAGTAGCTCTCTACCGTAGTTCTCATTGATGGCGTGCTTATGGCTCATGCAGTTGTCCAAGTAAAACACCATCGCCGGGTCCAAGGACAACTCCAGCAGCAATTTGGGGAAGCTGCCCATACCCAACTGGCGGAACATATCTATCTGCACTTGTATCTGTCCACCATGTTCGCACTTGGAGTTTCCTGAGCAGAGAATGCCATGCCAAAAAAGCGCGACTTTCTCTTGAAGAGGCCTGGGGGTGTTAATCATTCTGTAGGTCAGGTAGGCCTGATTAACCTCCAAGGCGTTCATTTCCTTCCATTCGACGTAATAACGCTGGAGGATATCCATGTCCAAGTCGGGCTGCTCTTCGGGATTTAGCAGTTCTTCCACTGTGGCTTCGTATCCCTTGGCCGCTCGCCGTTCCAATTCTTCGTAGCTGGCGCCGAATCCGGCGCGGCGCATCAGGTGGGCCATCAATTGGATATCTTCACTGGCCATTTTCTCTCTCCTATTGGAGTATCCGCTGGAGTATCCGCCGGGTATACGGGAATTTACTGAATCTTGTCAGAGTTAGTTTGTGCCCGCCAAAGGCAGGATTGTGGCTGTAGAGGCTAATATAGGGATATTAAGGACTGACTTCAAGACTGTCAACTAGAAGTGTTGTCTTTCCAACTCAGGCCGAAAAGACGGCTGGAGCGCTCGGAGGTGGGGTTAGTGACCTCCTGTGGAAGCTTCCGATGTCGTGGAGAGTGAGTTACTCGCTGGCCTTTTAGCCGCCGAACCGGCGGCGATGCTGGCGGAGGGTTCAATCGTCCATGATGACTGGAATGCCAACAGCCTCGGATTTGGCGGCAGCCACAGCGTCAACGACCCCATCTTGCATCCAGATATACTTGACGCCCACCTCTATGGCCTCATCCACCACCGGGGCCACCAACTCGGAACGCCGGAATATGTCCACCATGTCGATCGGTTCCGGGACAGATTTTAGGTCCGGGTAGCTCGTCTCCCCCAATGCCTCTTGAATCATGGGGTTGACGGGGATAATCCGGTAACCTTGGGACTGCATGTATTTGGATACTCGGTAGCTGATTCGGTCCGGGTTGTCGGACAAGCCAACCACGGCGATGGTCTTGCTGTTGCGCAGTTGCTCTTCTACTAAATCCATTTGAGTCTCCGGCAAGATAGGATTCCTCCGGGAACGGGCTGCTACCAGTGAGAACGGGCTGCTACCAGT
>Ga0066376_10000866_pt1 | contig 29000 bp, 34 predicted proteins | sample Knorr_S15_td_Bot_FD_77009 | JGI IMG/M metagenome (GOLD analysis project Ga0066376, IMG submission 77009) | Marine microbial communities from Southern Atlantic Ocean transect - Knorr_S15_td_Bottom_ad_5009_LV_A | ecosystem: Environmental > Aquatic > Marine > Oceanic | place: Southern Atlantic... | reverse complement strand
CTCAATCCACTAGCTGTCGTTGCGATTCTTGGCATCACCGATCCTTGGTATGATCTGCCCTGCGACTGAACAGTCGTTACATATGGGAAAGCTCGGTTTAGGCTTCAAGCATAACAATGGGATGAAGCGGACCATGGGATGAAGCGGGCCATGAAAAAATCAATCGCCATCATCGGCGGCGGGGTGATCGGCCTCTCGGTGGCTTATCATCTGGCGCGCAATGGCGCCCGGGTTACCGTCATCGATGCGGCTAAGCCGGGAGCCGCGGCGACCGCCGGCTCGTTTGCCTGGGTCAATGCGGCCAGCATGAACGGCTCGGTGGATTATTATCGCCTGCGTTTGCAAAGCCTGTTGGAATATCAACGCTTTGAGCGTGATTTGGGACTTCCCGTCAAGCATGGCGGGAGGTTGGAATGGCGTGATGATCACGACGAATTGGCCCGTGAATACGCAATCCTGGCGGGGCTCGGTTATCCGGTTCAATGGCTCGACCGCGACGCGGTTTCAGCCCTGGAGCCCGATCTCCTCGATCCACCCGAGAGCGCGGTTTTTACCGAGCTGGAGTCGTCGGTCGACCCTGAGGACATAGTCACCCACCTGGTGGCGGGAGCGGAAAAGCTCGGGGTGGAAATTCGTAACGATTGCCGGGTCACGGGCTTGACGATAGAGGACGGGGCGGTGCGGGGCGTCACGGTCGAAGGCGACGTAATCGAGGCGGACTGCGTGGTCCTGGCCGCCGGCGCCGATAGCGAGGCGCTTGCGGCCACGGTCGATTTGCGCCTGCCCATGGCGAATAGCCCCGGTCTGTTGACCCATACGGCGCCGGCCCCGCCCTTGCTCGGGCGGGTCATCCTGACGCCGACTGTTCATATGAAACAGGATTTGGACGGCAGCATCGTCGCTGCCTGGGATTTTAGCGGCGGCCCGGCGCCCGACGACATTGAGCGCGAGAGCGAGCGCCTGCTCGCCGAACTCGCTTCTCTGCTGCGCCTTGAGGAGTCCTTGGTTATGGATGAGATCACCGTTGCTCTGCGCCCCGAACCCGAGGACGGCTTTCCCATTGTCGGTTTCTCCGGTGCGCCGGATAATCTCTATGTCACGGTCATGCATAGCGGTATTACCCTGGCGCCGCTCATCGGCCGATTGGCGGCGGCGGAAATCCTCGACGGTGTTGCCGCCGAACAACTGGCCGCTTTCCGGCCCGGAAGGTACAACCAACCATGACGACCCTGTTCTATAGCCATGACGCCTGCATCGCCCATGATCCGGGGCCGCATCATCCGGAGCAGCCGGCGCGGCTGCGCGCGGTGCTCGACGCCCTCGACGATGCGGCGTTTGCCGGGCTGGACCGCCGCGAAGCGCCGCTCGCGGATATTGCCTGTATCGAGCGTGTCCATGATTCCGGCTATGTGGCGGCAACCCTCGCCTCCGAGCCCGCCGAGGGGCGCATCCATCTCGATCCCGACACCGCCATGTCAACCGGCTCCGCAGAGGCGGCCTTGCGGGCGGCGGGGGCGCTCTGCGCCGCTGTCGACGCGGTGGTCGCCGGCGAGGGCAAGAACGCCTTTTGCGCCGTGCGTCCGCCCGGCCATCACGCCGAACAGGACCGGGCCATGGGTTTCTGCCTGTTCAACAATGTCGCCATCGGCGCCCGCCATGCACAGTCCGCGCACGGTCTGGGCCGCGTCGCGGTGGTCGATTTCGATGTCCATCACGGCAATGGCACTCAACATATGTTCGAGGCTGACGCTGACTTGTTCTTCGCCTCGACCCATCAGTTTCCCTATTATCCGGGCAGCGGCGCGGCCACCGAGGCTGGCGTCGGCAACATCGTCAACGTGCCGCTGGCGGCCGGCGCTGGCGGCGTGGAATTCCGCGCCGCCATGAACAATACAATCTTGCCGGCCTTGCGCGAATTCGGGCCTGATTTTCTCTTCATATCGGCGGGCTTCGACGCCCATGCCGACGATCCCCTGGCAGGGTTGAATTTCCTCGAGGCGGACTATGAATGGGCGACCAGCGAGCTCTGCGCCCTGGCCAATGAGTGCTGCAGCGGACGGCTGGTCTCGACCCTGGAAGGCGGCTATGATCTGGCCGCTTTGGCCTCCTCGGCGGCGACTCACGTACGCGCCTTGATGGCCGCCTAACCTGGGAGGAGGCTTATGGCCAAGACAGAATTGCCCGCCGAGATCGCCAAATTAAGTTTCGAAGATGCTCTGGAGCAGCTCGAGACGATCGTCGGTGAGCTTGAAACCGGCCAGGCGAAGCTCGACGACGCGATCAATTTCTATGAGCGCGGCGCCCTGCTCAAGCGTCATTGCGAGGCCAAGCTCAAAACGGCCCAGGCCAAGATTGACCGTATCGTCGAGGCTGCCGACGGCGCCCTCGGGACAGAGCCTATGGATGGTGGGCCCATGGAAGCCGCGGCCGAAGCCGAGGCCGACGATTGAGCGCCAGCCGTCTTGAGGTTGCCCTCGGCGAGACTGCCGGCGCTGTTACTGATTGCCTGGACCGGCTTCTGCCGCCGCCGGGGGGGTCCGAGGGGCGGGTCGCCGAGGCCATGCGCTATGCTGCCCTGAGCGACGGCAAGAGGCTCAGGCCCTTCCTGCTGGTGACCAGCGCAAGCCTGTTCGGTGTCGTGGGCGAGCCCGCCTTGCGCGCCGCCGCGGCGGTCGAAATGATCCATGCCTATTCCCTGGTGCATGACGACCTGCCGGCCATGGATGACGACGATCTGCGCCGCGGCCGGCCGACCTGCCATATCCAGTTCGACGAGGCGACCGCCATCCTCGCCGGCGACGCTCTGCTGACCTATGCCTTCGAGGTGCTGTGCGGTGAGGCGACCCACGGCGATGCGGCGGTGCGCTGCGCCCTGGCGGGCGGCCTGGCGGTGGCGTCCGGCGCTTCCGGCATGGTCGGCGGCCAGATGGTCGATCTGCTGGCTGCTGAGCACAATCTCGATCTCGACGGCATCACCCATTTGCAGAATCTCAAGACCGGCGCCCTGATCGCTTTTTCCTGCGAGGGCGGCGCGATCATCGGCGAAGCCCTGCCCGAGCAGCGCGCCGGCCTCGCCGCCTATGGACGCGATCTCGGCCTGGCCTTCCAGATTGCCGACGATCTGCTCGATGTGGAAAGCACCTCGGCGGAGCTTGGCAAGGCCGTGGGCAAGGACGCCGATGCGGGCAAGGCGACCTTCGTCAGCCTGCTCGGGGTCGAGGGTGCGCGCAATTATGCGGGCGAGCTTGTGGCGAGCGCGATCGGTCGCCTGGAAATTTTCGGGGGCGAGAAATTCGGAGATCGGGCCGACCTGCTCGCCGATGCCGCCCGCTTCGTGATAGATCGCCGTCATTGAACGCCAAGCCACGCCTCGATCAGCTGCTCACTGACCGTGGGTTGGCCGATAGCAAAAGCCACGCCCAGGCGCTGATCATGGCCGGCATGGTGTTCTCTGGCGAGCGCCGGCTTGACAAGCCCGGCACGGCAATTCCCCCCGACAGCCCGCTCGAGGTGCGCGGCAAACAGCATCCCTGGGCCTCGCGGGGCGGCATCAAGCTGGCCCATGGCCTCGATCATTTCGCCATCGATCCTAGCGGGGCGGTCGCCCTCGATATCGGCGCTTCGACGGGCGGCTTCACCGATGTGTTGCTGTCGCGCGGTGCTGTGCGGGTCTATGCGGTCGATGTGGGCCGGGGCCAGCTCTCCTGGAAGCTGCGCCAAGACTCCCGCGTAGTGGTGCTCGAAGGGACCAACGCCCGCCATCTGGACCGGGACCAGGTTCCCGAGGCTCCCGGCCTGATCGTCTGCGACGCGAGCTTCATCGGCCTGGCGACCGTGCTACCGGCGGCCCTCGCCCTGGCCGCGCCCGAGGCCCGGCTCATCGCCCTGATCAAGCCCCAGTTCGAGGCCGCCCGCGAGGATGTGGAGAAGGGCGGCGTGGTGCGCGACGCGAGCGTTCATCAAGCGGTTTGCGAGCGGGTGCGCGATTGGCTGGACGGTGTTGCCGGATGGACCGTACTCGGCATCGAGGAAAGCCCGATCACCGGGCCCGAGGGCAATGTGGAATATCTCATCGCGGCACACCGTGGCTGAGCCGGTCGTCCTGGAGCTGACCATCGAGGCCCTGGGTGCTGCGGGCGACGGTGTGGCTCATCATGGGGGCGCGCCTTATTACATCGCCGATTCCCTGCCCGGTGACCGGCTGCGGGCGCGCATCACGGGCAAGCGCGGCGACGGTTTCGCGGCTCAGACCGTCGAGCGGCTCGCCGAGGGCCCCCATCGCGCCATGCCCGCCTGCCGCCATTTCAACGATTGCGGCGGCTGCGCCGTGCAGCACCTCGATGACCAGATATACGACAGTTGGAAACGCCAAAAGGTGATCGACGCCCTCGCCCGGCGCGGATTGGACGATGTGGAGGTGGCGCCCCTGATTCGCACCGCGCCCGGCCTGCGCCGCCGCGCTACTTTCCATGCCCTGCGCCGCAGACAAGATGCGGTCGTCGGGTTTCAGACGCGGGCCAGCCATCAGATCGTCTCCATCGGCGAATGTCCGGTGCTGCAGCCGGCCCTGGTGGCCCTGGTCGAGCCCTTGCGCGGCCTGTTTGGCAAGCTGCTTGAGGTGGGCGGGCGCGCCGAGGCCCTGGTCACACAAGCCCTGGGCGGCATTGATATGCTGATCATCGCTGCGCGGCCGCCGGATCTCGATCAATGCCAGCAGCTGATTGAATTTGCCGATCAGCATGATCTAGCGCGCATCTCATGGCGGGCCCAGGGCGATCCCGAGCCGGAGTTGATCATCCATAGGCGGGCGGTTCAGGTTGACTTCGCCACCGTCGTCGTGGACCTGCCCTCCGGCGGATTTTTGCAACCCAGCGCCGCGGGCGAGGCGGTGTTGCGCGGCATCGTCATGGCGGCGACGGCGGAGGCCAAGCATATCGCCGATCTCTATGCCGGCTGCGGTGCCCTGAGTTTTCCCATGGCGGCCCAGGCGCGGGTTCATGCGGTCGAGGGCTCAGGGGCCATGACGGCGGCCATCGACCGCGCGGCGGGCCGGGCCGGCCTCGCCGGGCGCGTCACCAGCGAGACCCGTGATCTCGACCGGCAGCCCCTGTTGGCGAAAGAGCTTTCGCGGTTCGACGCGGTGGTCTTCGATCCGCCCCGCGGTGGCGCCAAACATCAGGCGGTCGCCCTGGCGGAGAGCGACGTTGCCTTGGTCGTCGCCCTGTCCTGCAACCCGGCCAGCTTTGCCCGCGACGCCCGCATCCTGATCGACGGCGGCTATGTCCTCGATCAGCTCCAGCCCCTAGACCAGTTTCTCTGGTCGGCCCATGTTGAGGTGGCGGCGATTTTCAAACGGGGTTAGAAGGCGTCAACCTTCGTCCTCGATGCGTTCCAGCTCGGCCCAGTATTCATCGTAAATTTCCCGGCGCAGGGCGGCGTCGGGGGCGTCCGCATCGAGATTGTCCGGGTGGAAGCGCTCGTGGAACGCCGCCTTGGCGCGGTCGAAGCGGTCGTCACTGTCGGGCTCGTCATCTGGCTCGTCATCCGGCTCATCATCATCGAGAGACTCAGTAGATTCGGCGGCGCTGCCCAGACGTTTTGCCAGGTCGCGGATATATTTCTCATCAGCGGTATCGAGTTCGCCGTTGGCCAGATCATCTATATAGCCCTCGAGTTCGAGGATAAATTCGGGCGAATTGCCGCGCCGCGCCATGAGGCCGTCGAGAATGGTTTTGCTGTCGCTCATTTTGGCTATTTCTTTCCTTGGCCGCATTGCGCCCGGTGGCGCAGCAGTTGATCGGCGAGTACGCAGGCCAGCATGGCTTCGCCCACCGGGGTCGCCCGGATGCCGACGCAGGGGTCGTGGCGGCCCTTGGTCGAGACCTCGACGTTCTTGCCGAAGCGATCGACGCTGCGCCTCGGTATGCGCACCGAGCTGGTCGGCTTGACCGCGAAGCGCGCGACGATGTCCTGGCCTGTCGAGATGCCGCCGAGCACGCCGCCCGCGTTATTCGAGAGGAACGTCACTTTGCGCTGCTTCATGCGCATTTCATCGCCCGATACCTCGCCCGCCATGGCGGCTGCCGCGAAACCGGCGCCGATTTCGACACCCTTGACCGCATTGATGCTCATGAGCGCCGCCGCCAGTTCACTGTCCAGCTTGCCGTAAATCGGCGCGCCGAGACCGGCCGGGACGCCGGTGGCGCAAAGCTCGACGATGGCGCCCGCCGAGGAGCCCTGTTTGCGAATATCGTCGAGGAAGGCTTCCCAGGTGGCGACGATTTTGCGATCGGGCGACCAGAAAGGATTCTTCGCCGTCTGTGTCCAATTCCAGTTTGCCCGGTCGATAGCGTGTGGGCCGATCTGGATAACTGCGCCGCGAATTTTCACGCCGCGCCCGAGAACCTTGCGCGCCACGGCGCCGGCGGCGACCCGCATGGCCGTCTCGCGCGCGCTCGACCGGCCGCCGCCGCGATAGTCGCGCAGGCCGTATTTTGCCTGATAGGCCATATCGGCATGGCCCGGGCGGAAGCTGTCTTTGATGGCGCCGTAATCGTTGGACCGGGCGTCCTGATTGGCGATGATCAGCGCAATCGGTGTGCCCGTGGTGCGCCCTTCGAAGACGCCGGAGACGATGCGGACGTTATCTTTTTCCCGGCGCTGGGTGGTGAAGCGCGACTGTCCAGGCCGACGCTTATCGAGCCAGGGCTGGATGTCTTTCTCTGCGAGCGTCATACCCGGCGGTGTACCGTCGATCACGCAGCCGATCTCCGGCCCGTGACTCTCGCCCCAGGTGGTGACGCGAAACAGATGGCCGAACGTATTGTGAGACATCAGACGACGGAAATATCGGGCGCGTCGACCGCCTTCATGCCGACCACGTGATAGCCGCAATCCACATGATGCACATTACCGGTCACCCCTGACGACAGGTCGCTCAACAGATAGACCGCGGCGCCGCCGACCTCGTCGATGCGCACATTGCGTTTGAGCGGCGAATTATATTCGTTCCATTTGAGGATATAGCGGAAATCGCTGATCCCCGAGGCGGCCAGGGTCTTGATCGGTCCGGCCGAGATGGCGTTGACCCGGATGCCTTGGCTGCCGAGGTCGACGGCGAGATAGCGCACGCTCGCCTCCAAGGCCGACTTGGCGACGCCCATGACGTTGTAATGGGGCATCACCCGCTCGGCGCCGTAATAGGTCAGGGTCAGCAGGCTGCCGCCGTCTTTCATCAAAGGCACCGCGCGCTGGCAGACCGCCGTGAAGGAATAACACGAGATGGTCATGGTGGTGGTGAAGTTGTCAAGGGTGGTGTCGAGATAGAGGCCCTTGAGCTGATCCTTGTCGGAATAGGCGACAGCATGGACGACAAAATCGAGCTTTCCCCATTCCTCCCGGATCGCATCGAAGGTCGCGTCCAGGCTGGCCGTGTCGGTCACGTCACAAGGCAGAACCATCGATGAGCCGACTCTCTCGGCGAGCGGGCGCACGCGCTTGCCCAGGGCATCGCCTTGAAAGGTGAAGGCGAGTTCAGCGCCGTGATCGGCTGCTGCATTGGCAATGCCCCAGGCGATCGATCGCTCATTGGCGACGCCCATGATAAGGCCTTTCTTGCCGGCCATCAGGGGATTGTCAGCAGTCATAATTTCCTCGCCCATGTGCAGAATCAATTGATTTTGGCATCCTACACAAATGTAGAGTCGGGTAAAGCCAAAGCCTCAATCCTGTCGGCGAGGGGACCGTCAGTTTACGAAGCGCCAACTCCCGTCCGGCTCGCGGCAAGCGGTGCCGTAGACATCTTCGGTTTGACCGTCGATGGTCACCGTCGAATGATATTCCCGGCAGGGCTGGCCCGAGGCGGTGGCGTAGGTATGGGTTGGCGTCAGGCTGCCGGAGTTGCCGCTATCGGGATTGACCCAGCTTGAAGATGCGCCCGTGGGCGCGGTCTCCAGGGTGCTTTGTGCATTGTTTGCGAGATAGGCTTCGTCGGCCTTGTCGAGGGACCGGCCGACCTCACTGCCAAGCAGACCGCCTAACAGCACACCGGCGCCGATGGCCGCGAGCTGGCCTGTGCCCGAACCGATCTGGGAGCCGGCCAGGCCGCCCAGGCCGGCGCCGATCAGGGTTCCCAGGGTCTGTTTCTCTCCCTGGTTTGTGACGCAGGCTGATAGGGACAGCATGGCGCTGAGCGCGACTGCGATAGATGTGGATTTTAACATCGGTTTTCCTCTTGCCTGTTTACAAACTCCCAATGCGATATGAAGAAGCATACACCACTGCCACTGACTTATCCGACGATAGGCATTATATTCGAGGCAAGATGTACAGGACATGAACAGCGAACTTGATAACATCGACCCCATTGCCCTGTTCGCAGAATGGTACGGCGAGGCGGCGAACTGTGGTCTGAAGGAGTCGAGCGCGGTGACCCTGGCGACCGCTGACGGCCAGGGCCGCCCAACAGCGCGCATGGTGCTGCTCAAGGGCTATGACGAACAGGGCTTCGTATTCTACACCAACAGGGAGAGCCGCAAGGGCAACGCCTTAGCGGAAAACCCGTTTGCGGCGCTGTGCTTCTACTGGCCACCGCTCGGCCGCCAGGTGCGGGTTGAGGGCGCGGTGGAGCCGGTCAGCGACGCCGAGGCCGATACGTATTTCGCCAGCCGCGCCAAGCAATCCCAGATCGGCGCTTGGGCATCGGCCCAGTCGCGGCCCCTGGAAAGCCGCTTCGCCTTCGAGAAGGAAGTCGCCCGATACGCCGCCAAATACGCCTTGGGGACGGTGCCGCGCCCGTCCCATTGGTCTGGCTATCGGATTGCACCTGCGCGTATCGAGTTCTGGAGCGAGGGCGCTTTCCGCCTGCATGATCGCCGGGTCTTCACGCGCCAGGGCGATGGCTGGTCGACCATGCGGCTGTTTCCGTAAAGCGGTGGGCGGGGGATGATCGACAGGCGAGTATATCTCTGGGCAAATCCATGACCGATACTGAGCCCGACGCTGCCTCAACAGCGGAGACCGGCCGCCTGATGCGGCTCGCCACCACGGCGTCGGTCGCCGTCGCCCTGATCCTGATCGTCGTCAAGATGGCGGCCGTCCTGCTTACCGGTTCGATCAGTATTCTCTCCTCGCTGATCGATTCTCTGATGGATGTTCTGGCCTCGGCGATCAATCTGTTCGCCGTCCACCACGCCTTGCAGCCGGCTGATGCGGAGCACCGCTTCGGCCACGGCAAGGCCGAGCCCCTGGCCGGGCTGGGCCAGGCGGCCTTCATCGCTGGCTCGGCGGTTCTGCTCACCATCGAAGCGGTGCGCCGGTTGTTCGAGCCTCATACGGTGGTTGAAGTCCAGATCGGCATCGCGGTGATGCTGTTCTCGGTGGTGCTCACGGTCTTGCTGGTGGCGTTTCAGCGCTATGTGGTGCGGCGCACGAACTCCACGGTGATCAGCGCCGATGCGCTGCATTACGAAGGCGATGTGTTGATCAACGGCAGCGTGATTATCTCCCTTGGTCTGTCTCACTGGCTCGATTGGCAGGCGGCCGACCCGATCTTCGCCATCCTCATTGCCGGCTATCTGGTACGCGGCGCCTGGTCGATCGCCCAGAAATCTCTCGACGTGCTGATGGACCGTGAATTCCCCGATGAAGAACGCGCGCAGATCATGGAGATTGCCATGAGCCATCCGGAAGTCAGCGGCCTGCATGATCTGCGGACCCGCCGCGCCGGCCTGCAACAATTCATCCAAATCCATCTCGAAATGGACGGCTCCAAGCGTCTCATGGAAGCCCATGAAATTTCTGACGAGGTCGAAGCCTGGATCTGCGAGGCTTATCCCGGCGCCGAGGTGATCATCCATCAAGACCCCCACGGCCTGGAAGAAAATCACCCGGATTTTACCGGCAGCTGAGCATCTTTGATTGGCGGCGGTATTCGTTGATCAAAACGCCTTCGCGGGGTCTTCCCGGCCTAAGATGCGAACGATCTGCACACCCTCTTTGTCCATGCGGTAATAAATTGAATGCACGCCGCATATGCTCCGGCGATAGCCTTCTCTAATCTCATCCACGGCGGGGTACAAATGGGGCTGGTCGGCGATGCTCTGAAACCGCGCGATCAGTCCATCGTAATATTCATCGGCCTTTTGCAGGCCAAAGTTCAAAATGCCGTGTTCATAGAGCCTATCGAGGTCGGCAAGCGCCCTGTCACTCAGGCGGTAACTTGCCACTGTCCCTCAGTCTTTGTTGAACGGCGGCTCTAATATCCTCCGCTGTCCGGTCACTGATACCGCTTATCTCGCCTTCGATGAGCGCGGCGCTGATGGCTTCGATTTCGACATTTTCGGCTTTGCGTTTTTGCCTTATGAGATCGTTTACAAGTTCGCTATTGCTCTTGTACTCGCCCTGAGTTTCGACCTTCCACTTGAGCCATTCACTATTTGGGTCAGTAAATGAGATGCTCTGTCTCGACATGTTCGGTCCTTCAAGGAAAATGTATTGGTGCAATATTACACCACAAGCGCACCATTTTCCCAGTAGAATTTATCGATTACCACTGATCGTGGAAGTGGTGGACCGGGCCGTGACCCGCGCCAACATCCAGGCGGTCGGCGGCCTGGAGCGCGGCGGTGACGTAATCCTTCGCACGCCGGGTGGCTTCGGAGACATCGAGGCCCTGGGCGAGGCCGGCGGTGATGGCGCTCGATAGGGTGCAGCCGGTGCCGTGGGTGTTCTGGGTAGGGATGCGCGGCGCGGTGAAGAGTTCGCCTGTCTCATCGCCGCCTGCCATGAGCAGGTCGCTGCTCTCCGGCCCTTCCAGATGGCCGCCCTTGAGCAGCACCCAATCGGCGCCCAGAGCGAGCAACCGCTTGCAGGCCGCCGCCATTCCGGCTTCATCGGTGAGGGGTTTCTCATCCAGCAACACCGCCGCCTCGGGCAGGTTCGGCGTGACCAGGGTGGCCAGCGGCAGCAGCCGTTCGCGCAGGGCGTCCACCGCCTCGGGGACGAGCAGGTGGTCGCCGCTCTTGGCCACCATGACCGGATCGAGCACCAGCCTGCTCACTCCATGGCGCTCAAGGCCCGCCGCCACGGTCTCGATGACTTCGGGCCGGCTCAACATGCCGATCTTCACCGCGTCGATTCGGATGTCATCGAACACCGCATCAATCTGCTGGGCGATGAATTCGGGCGGCGCATCGTGAATGGCGCGCACTTCCCTGGTGTTCTGGGCGGTCAGGGCGGTAATCACCGAGGCGCCATAGACGCCGAGGGCCGAGAAGGTCTTGAGGTCGGCCTGAATCCCGGCGCCGCCGCCGCTATCGGACCCGGCAATGGTCAGGGCATTGTAGATCACGGTTTCGCCTGATCGACGATAGCGCGGAGATCGGCGGCGGCGGCGCGCGGGTCCTCGGCCGCGCAGACAGCCGAGATCACGGCGATACCCTCGACCCCGGCGGCGATTACCGAGGCTGCGTTGCCGCGCGTGATTCCAGCGATGGCAACCAGGGGCAGATCAAACAGGGCGGCGATTTCCGCCAGGCCGGCAATGTCGATGGGCGGATTGGGATTGTTCTTGCTGCTGGTGGCGAACACCCCGCCGATGCTCACGTAATCGACCAGTTCGAGGGGCACGGCCCGCGCTTCATCGAGATTGTGCACCGTTACCCCAATAATCGCATTGTCGCCCAACAGCCCGCGGGCGTCGCTCGGGTCCATATCGCTTTGGCCAAGATGCACGCCGTCGGCGCCGGCCGCCAGGACGACATCGACCCGGTCGTTGATCAACAGCGGAACACCCAGAGGGCCTAGCCGTGCCTTGAGTTCGCGCGCGCTGTCGATCTGGCTGCGGCTGGTGGATGTCTTGTCGCGTAGCTGGATCATACCCGCGCCGCCGCGCACCGCCGCCTCGGCGACATCGGCCAGGGGCCGGCCGGCGCAGTGATCAGGGCCGATGATTAGATAGAGCGAAAGATCGAAGGTTTGACGCATGCATTGCCGCCCTTAATAGCGGTCGATGACAGGGATACCGATGGTGGCAAAGTCTTCCATAGTGGCGAGCACATCACCGACCTCTTCCAAAGCCAGGGTGCTGGTCACCAAATCACCCGGCGACAGCTTGCCGGCGGAGATCATGGCGAGCATGGCGTCATAGCGCGCTGCCGGCATGCCCTGGGTGCCGATTATCATTAACTCATGCTCCGCGATGATGTCGATGGGCACCGGGATGTCGCCCCGCTCGGCGGAACTGGTCATGCCGATTTGCAGATGACGCCCGCGCCGCCGCAAGCCGGCGATGGCGTTGCGGCAGGTCGCGGTAATGCCAAGGCCATCGATCGAAACGTGAGAGCCTCCCTTGGTGATCTCGCGCACTGCCTCGGCGGGATCGGCATTGCCCGCGAGCACGGTCTCGACTGCGCCGACGCGCTTGGCAAATTCGAGCTTCACCGGGTCGATATCGACGCCGATGACATTGGCCCCCAGGGCGGCGGCTATCTGTATCGCCGCCAGGCCGATACCGCCACAGCCATGCACCGCGACCCATTCGCCGGGACGCACCCGCGCCTGATTAACGACGCCGTGAAAAGATGTCATGTAACGGCAGCCGAGCCCGGCACCTTCAATGAAGCTCATGTCGTCGGGCATGGTCACCAGATTGACATCGGCGTGGGGCGTCGCCGACAGCCGGCCGAAGCCGCCCCAGTAGCTGAAGCCCGGGCTGAAGCCGTCCTCGCAGACGTTGGAGTGGCCGGTCTGGCACATTTCGCAGGAGCCCTCGCCCTGGCTGAAGGGGACGATGACCCGATCGCCCCGTTTGAAGCGCTTGACCTCGGGCCCGACTTCCTCAATGACGCCGCAGAACTCATGGCCGAGCACATGGGGGAATTCGAATTCAAGGCCAATCCAGCTCCAATCGCCGACCCAGCCGTGCCAGTCGCTGCGGCATACTCCGTTCGCCTCGACCCGAATCACGGCGCCATGAACCGGGCACTCCGGGTCGGGCAGCTCACGCACCACCAGGGGCTCGCGCACCCCTTCCATAACCGCCGCTCTCATGTCTTGCCGCCTTGCGGGAAGCCGGGATAGTGATCGCTGTGATCGTCGTCGAAGCCGTCTATGCCGCGCTGGGTAAGAATTTTGGATTTAGGCATGTCGGGCGCGCTCCATCTTATCGCTTTGTCGGACGGTCCTTCATACCAGCGTATGTTGAAGGCGCAGAGCCAGGGAAAAAAGGCGACTTCGGCATAGTCGGCCAGATGATCGCATATCCACCAGGCGAGGGGCCGGAAATCGCCGCTCTCCTCGAAGCGATCGATATACCAGGGGATGACGATACTCGCCGTGGCGCCCATGTAGCCGTCGGCATCGCGCAAATCCCAGATATGCCGCGCTGCGGAGTAGGTATTGTCGCCGCAATAATAGGCCGCCGTGTTCTGGGAAATGCGCTGATAGCAGTAGTCATTGACCATGGCCGAGCGGAAAGCGCTACGCACGATGATGCCGCCGAAGGCGCTGTGCAGGGGCTCGAGCACCCGCTCGCAAAGCTGGCTGCCGCTCGCGATTGCGAGGTCCGGGTCGTCAGGCATGTTGGGCAGGCCGTGGAAGTTGGCGACTTCGCTGTAGAGCATATCGCGCATAAAGAAATGCTCTGACAGGCGAATCCGGCCTAATTCGGTTAAGTCGGCGACAGACTCGGGCGTCTTCATAGGGCGCTTATTCCGCCTCTAAATTTCTTGCCATTTCGAATAGATCGACGGCTGTCGCGGACTTGTCAGGCGTGCGATTCAACCGGGCTATCACTTTGCGTCTGTAATTCGGATCCTGAGCCGCCCGCTCAATATCGATATCATCATCGGGCATAATTGTCGGCCTCCCCTCGTCAACAGCGAAGAAACCTGCCCGATGATGTCCGAGCAATCAACCGTCTATCGCGGTTGCACGAAAGAATTTTGGGGACCGTTTTGTGGAAAAGCCATGAATAAGCCGGGGATAACCTCCGCGACCGCAAGCCGCCTGCCGGGCTCCCTAGAATGTGATATAAGGGGGTGCGACAAGAAGGGTTGCAAAGACTTAGTTGAACCTGTTCAGGAGCGGCAAATCATGATGCGTTCATCGATCGTCGCGGCAGGATTTCTGGTTTTCATGGCGGCGCAGGGGCCGGCCATGGCGGCAAACCTGGAATTCGGCATGAAGATCACTTGCCATGCCGAAGAGTAGCGGTCCCTGACTAACGCGGATTCGTATAAGGGCGACAAAAAAGCCTTAAAAATCGAATCATGGTTTTCCGAATGGCTGTTCAACGATGACAATTATTCGAAGAACTCCGCGGTCTATTTCGATTGGTCTCCCTGGACGATCAAAGGACCAAGGCTGAAGATCCTGGCCGACGTGCCGCATAATTCCATACGCATCATGTCACGGACCAAGGACAGTGTGATCGTCTCAACCTCGGCATCCGACCCGCTCACTGCTGAAAGCTGGCTGTTTTCCCTCAATTTCCGTCAGGAGGTGGTGGTCGCGACGCAGATTCAGACCAATGTGGGCGGCGTTAAGGGCAAGGTTATTGTCTATAATTGCACTTTCAAGGACAAAAGTCCGGCGGTAGAGAAACCGGACCAATCGGTTCCGTCAGAACAAAAAGACGATATTGGATAACCGCCGCCCTTTCCGGCAGGACTTGAGAGGGTTTACTTTTAGACGGCGCTAGACGTATGTCTAGCGCTGACATGACGCACTGCATCAGCTTTTATTTTGCCTGAGGATTTAGCCATGGCCATTCGCTCAAACTCCCCCCAAGCCAGGGACATCGCCTATCACCTGCATCCCTATACCAACGCCGAGGTCCACGAAGAGATTGGTCCCAGGATCATCACCGGCGGTGATGGCGTCTATGTCATCGACGACGACGGCAAACGCTATATCGAAGGGCTCGCCGGTTTGTGGTGTGCGTCCCTTGGGTTCAGCGAAAAACGCCTGGCCGATGTGGCCTACAAGCAGATGCAGGAATTGCCCTATTACCACGGCTTCGCCCATGCGACGACGCCGCCGGTCATCGAGCTGGCTGAGCGGCTGGTTGAATTGGCGCCGCCCTCCATATCCAAGGTGTTTTTCACCAATTCGGGCTCGGAGGCCAATGATTCCCTGATCAAGATGGTGTGGTATTACAACAACGCCCTGGGGCGCCATAAGAAGAAGAAAATCATCTCGCGCCAACAGGGTTATCACGGCGTGACCGTGGCCGCTTCCAGCTTGACGGCGCTGCCCTATGTGCAGAACTCCTTCGATCTGCCAATTGCCAATTTTGTCTATACGGACTGCCCGCATTATTGGCGCTATAAGGAGGACGGCGAAAGCGAGGAGGCGTTCAGCACCCGCATGGCCGACAATCTCGAGCAGCTGATACTCGAAGAGGACCCCGACACCGTTGCCGCTTTCTGGGCCGAGCCGGTGCAGGGCGCCGGCGGGGTAATCGTTCCGCCAGCCGGCTATTTCGAGAAAATTCAGGCGGTGTTGCGCAAATATGACGTGCTGTTCGTGGCCGACGAAGTGATTTGCGGCTTTGCCCGCACCGGCAACATGTTCGGCTGTGAGACCTTCAAAATCAAACCCGACATGATGACTGTCGCCAAGGCCCTGTCTTCGGCCTATCTGCCGATTGCCGGAGCGATGATTTCCGATGATATCTATCAGGCCATCAAGGCGGAAAGCGGCAGGCTCGGCCTGTTCGGCACGGGCTATACCTATTCGGGCCATCCGGTGCCCGCGGCGGTTGCCCTGGAGACCCTGAAAATATACGAGGAGCGGGATATTCTCGGCCATGTCCGCGGCCTGTCTCCGCATTTCCTTGAGCGCCTGCATGGCTTTGCCGATCACCCGCTGGTCGGCGAGACGCGCGGCGTCGGCCTGATCGGCGCGGTCCAGCTGGTGCCCGACAAGGCGAAGAACGAGCTTTTCGATGCCGGCCTGAAGGTCGGAGCGATGACGGCAAAATATTGCGCCGGGCATGGCCTGATCACCCGTCCGTTGCCTGGCGACGCCATCGCCTTCTGTCCGCCGCTGATTATCACCAGGGATCAGATCGACGCTATGTTCGACAGTTTGACAAGGGCGCTCGACAACAGCCTCGATGATCTGACCCGGCAAGGCGCCATCGCCGCGTAGCCTCCGCTTCATCACAGGGCTTGCTGCGCCATTAACGCATTGCCATTAACGCATTGAAGGTTGACTCAATAGCCGCTTGCGGTTGCTATTGTGCAGTAACAGGGAAGCTAAACCCATGATGCGTTCCTAGAAGACGCTGGGGTGAGACCTCACAAGCAGCATGGATTTGCTGGGGGAGGGATGTTGGTGAACGGTGATACAATCGTCAAATTTGTTCGAGTCCAGAAGAGTTACGATGGCGAGATTCTGGTCGTCAAGGATCTCAATCTCGACATAGAGCGCGGTGAATTCCTCACTATGCTGGGGCCATCCGGGTCGGGTAAGACGACCTGCCTGATGATGCTCGCCGGATTCGAGCCTGCAACCCACGGCGAAATCTATCTCAACGATGAGCCGATCAACAACGTGCCGCCGCACAAGCGCGGCATCGGTATGGTTTTCCAGAACTATGCTCTGTTCCCGCATATGTCGGTGGCCGAAAACCTCGCCTTCCCGCTTGAAGTGCGCGGCCTGTCTAAGAGCGAAGTCGAAGACCGTGTTCGGCGGGCTCTCGACATGGTGCAGCTCGGCGGCTTTGAGGATCGCCGCCCGGGCCAGCTTTCAGGTGGCCAGCAGCAGCGCGTCGCCGTGTCCCGCGCCCTGGTTTTCGATCCCCAGCTTGTACTCATGGACGAGCCCCTGGGCGCCCTGGACAAGCAGCTTCGCGAGCAGATGCAGTACGAGATCAAGCATATCCACGAAAACCTCGGGGTCAGCATCGTTTACGTCACCCATGATCAGTCGGAAGCCCTGACCATGTCGAACCGCATCGCGGTGTTCGACGACGGCATCATCCAACAGCTCGCCGGACCGGAAGACCTCTATGAAAAACCCGAGAATTCCTTCGTCGCCCAGTTTATCGGCGAGAACAACAAGCTGACCGGCTCGGTGCGCCAGATCGAAAACGGCGAATGCCTGATCCAGCTTGACGACGGCAGCGAGGTCAGGGCGCTGCGCGTCAACGTCAACGAAATCGGGGAGCGCACGACCCTTTCGCTCAGGCCCGAGCGCATCGAGGTGAACCCGCCCGAGGGCAAGTTCCCCAATGTTTTCGAAGGCCGGGTCGAAGAGCTGATCTATCTCGGCGACCATATCCGTACCCGGGCAACCGTCTGCGGCCATGACGACTTCATCGTCAAGGTGCCGAATGCCTCGGGCCACGCAGCCCTTGAGGAGGGGGCCGTGGTGAGATTCGGCTGGATGGCCGAGGATTGCCGGGCGCTCGATGGCTGAGCCGGCCATCGACTGTAGCGATCATCGAATTTGCCGGTGGCGGAGCCACGGGCGACTAAAGGTGGTGGAAAACCACATAATTTTATCTAACGGAGGATCAAACCTATGAAGAAATCCATGAAAGTTGCAGCGTTAACCGCTGTTGGCGCACTCGCCTTTGGCGCGTCCGCCGCCATGGCCGAAATCACAGTCGTATCATGGGGTGGAGCTTATTCGGCGAGCCAGCAGAAGGCCTATAGCGACACCTGGACCGGCGGCAAGGTCAATTGGGAAAGCTACAACGGCGGTCTCGGCGAAGTTCGCGCCCAGGTCGAAGCCGGCAGCGTCCAGTGGGATATCGTCGATGTGCTGCCCCACGAAGCCCGTGTGGGCTGCGACGAGGGCCTGTTCGAAGAATTGCCCCGCGACATGTTCACCAAGGCGGCGGACGGCACCTCGATGGATGACGACATCATGGTCGATGTGCCGAACGCTTGCGTCGTTCCACAGATCTTCTGGTCCTATGTGCCGTTCTACGACAAGACTCAATTCCCCGGCGCCAAGCCGCAGGGTATTGAGGATTTCTTTGACGTGGTGAAATTCCCCGGCAAGCGCGGCATTCACACCTGGGCCAACGCTCTGATCGAGATGGCCCTGATCGCCGACGGCGTCGCGATCAAGGACGTCTATAGCGTGATGGACACTGAAGCGGGCATCGACCGGGCGTTCGCCAAACTCGACACCATCAAGGATCATGCCGTGTTCTGGTCCTCGGGCTCCAAGCCGCTCGAGTTCGTCAAGAGCGGCGAGGTCGTCATGTCGCTGGCCTATAATGGTCGTATCGGCGCCGCCATCCTCGGCGAAGGCGAGCCTTTTGTGACCATGTGGGACGGGCAGGTGATCGAGGAAGAATGGCTGGTCATGGTCAAGGGGTCCGAGAACTACGATGAGGCCCTGAAATTCCTGATCCATGCCTCCGCACCCGAGCAGCAGGCGGGCCAAGCCAAGTACATTAACTACGGTCCCATGCGCAAGTCTGCGTTTGACGTCATCGTGGCCGGCGAGCCCTGGTTCATCACCCCGGACGGTAAAGCCAACATCATGGAGCATATGCCGAACCGGCCTGATATCGCGGCGCGGTCACTGTACGCCGACCCCGTGTGGTGGGCTGACAATGGCGACGAGGTAGCCGAGCGCTTCACCGCTTGGATGAGCAAGTAATCGCACAATCCGTGTGATGGACCGGGCGGCAAGACCGCCCGGTCCGCCTTTCCGGCTACAATTATTGATTGACCAAGGTTGAGCGGTCATGACAACGGCGACGATAACCTCGGAAGAACTGCTTGCGGCTGACGGTACGCTGCTACGCATCAGTCTGCAGAGGTCTTTACGCAGGAACAAAATACGCGCGGCCACGCTGGTGGCGGGGCCGTTTCTGTTCCTCATCCTGGTCTTTATTATCCCGATCGGCGATCTGCTGTTGAGAAGCATCGACGACAAGCAGATCAACGAAGTGCTGCCCCGGACCTTTGCCCTGTACGACGAATGGGACCGCAAGGAGCTTCCCGGCGAGGCCCTTTACGAGGCCCTGTTCCTCGACCTGACGAACGCCCACAAGTTGGCCCTCGGGCGCAGCAGCACGCGCATGAATTACGACAAATCCGGCTGGAGGAGCCTGATCAAGAAATCCGGCCGCAAGTTTAAGAAGCTCGAAGGCCCGCCCTACAAGGAAGCGATGATCAAGGTCGACAAGCGCTGGGGCGATATAACTTTCTGGTATTCCCTGGGCTCCATGATAGATCCCTACACTTTTGGCTATTACCTCAACGCCATTGATTACCGCTACGACGCGGACAAGAATGTCATTCACCAGCCAGAGAATCGCAGTGTCTATGTGCTTCTCTGGTGGCGCACCCTGCTGGTCAGCTTCTTGGTGACGGGGTTCTGCGTCCTGTTGGGCTACCCCACCGCCCATCTGCTGGCTACCCTGCCGCTGCGCACCAGCAACGTCCTGATGATTTGCGTGCTGATGCCGTTCTGGACGTCTCTTCTGGTTCGCATCGTCGCCTGGATGATAATGTTGCAACAACAGGGGGTAGTGAACGAACTCTTGGTATGGTCCGGGATACTAGACGACGATAACCGGTTGTCCATGATGTATAACTTTACCGGCACGATCATCGTCATGACGCAGATCCTTCTGCCCTTCATGATCCTGCCGATCTATAGCGTCATGAAGGGGATATCGCCGAATTTCATGAAGGCCGCGCAGAATCTCGGCGCCTCGCCGACGCTGGCTTTTATCCGGGTCTATATGCCGCTGACCATGCCCGGCATCGGGGCCGGCGTGTTGCTCGTGTTCATCGTCGCCATCGGCTATTACATCACGCCGGAACTGGTCGGCGGCAAGGACGGCAAGCTGATCGGCAATCTCGTTGCTTACCACATGAGGAATTCTCTCAATTGGGGATTGGCGGCGGCCATGGGCACGATCCTGCTGACGGGCATTCTGATTCTCTATTGGGTCTACGACAAGATCGTCGGCATCGATAATATGAAGATGGGATAAGACAATGGCGCTTCCCGCCTATGCGACGACCGGCCAGCGTGTCTGGCATTACACCTACCGGACCTTCTGTGGGCTGGTGCTGTTTTTCCTGGTTGCCCCCCTGATCGTCGTCATCCCGCTGTCCTTCACCTCAAGCGCATTCCTGATCTTCACGCCGGAAATGCTGGCTTTTGACCCGGAAGGCTATTCTCTTCGCTGGTATCGCTTGCTGATAGGCGATTGCTCGGACGCGCTGGTAACCACCGTATGCAGCGATAAATGGGTGGTCGGCGCCAAAAACAGCCTGTTTATCGCCGTCGTTGCCACCACGCTTGCGACCACGCTGGGCACGCTCGCTGCTCTGGGCTTGAGCCGGCCGGAGATGCCCTATCGGAAATTGATTATGGCGATCATGATTTCGCCCTTGATCGTGCCTCTGATCATTGTCGCCTCGGGCATGTTCCTGTTTTTTGCCAAGTTCAAGCTGGTCGCCACCTTCACCGGCCTGATCCTCGCCCATACGGCGCTCGGCCTGCCCTTCGTCGTTATCACCGTGACCGCGACCCTGGTCGGTTTCGATACCAGCCTGACCCGGGCCGCGGCCAGCCTTGGCTCGGGCCCGACGCGGGCCTTCTTCAAGGTGCAGATGCCGCTGATCCTGCCCGGCGTCATCTCCGGCGGCCTGTTCGCCTTTATCACCTCCTTCGACGAAGTGGTGGTGGTGCTGTTCATCGGCGGCCGCAATCAGATGACTCTGCCGCGACAAATGTGGTCCGGAATCCGTCAGGAAATCAGCCCGACCATCCTGTCGGCGGCCACGATATTGGTGCTGTTTGCCATCGTGCTGCTGGTCACCCTCGAGCTGCTACGCCGGCGTAGCGAACGCCTGCGCGGTCTAACGCCGGCATAACGAGCCGGCTGATTGCAAATAAGGCTTTGTAAACCTATATTCACTATGGTCTGCTTGTTGAGATAGAGTGAAGCCGCGCAAGGGTTTAAGGATTGGCCCAGATGTTCCGCGATAAATCATTGATGCCGAAGGAGGCGATACGCCTGTCGGCGCTCGGGCTGTTGAGCCAGGGCTCGAAGAGCTATGCCGCTCTGGCCAACGAAGTGCGCCATTTCACCACCCGTTTCTGGGGACCTACACTCGATGTCATGGCCTCGTCAATCGAGCTTATGCGTCTTGAAGGCCTGATCGAAGATGATGAGGAGGAAAGCCTGCGCCTGACGGACGCGGGCCGGGTTGAACTCAACGAACTGCTCAGCGCCAACGTGCGGGCCGAGGCGAGCGATTTCAGCAAGCTGGCTATCGCCTTGAAGCTGCGGTTTATGCATCTGCTATCGATCGATGAGCAACGGGATCAGGCCGAGTCTCTCATCGAGATGCGCCAATCCGAGGCCGCCAGGTTGATTGACCTGCGCGCCGCCCATGCGGAAGAAGGCGGTCATTTCCTGCGCTGGCTCGACCGTGAGATCGACCGCACCCAGGACGACCTCGCCTGGCTCGAGGAACTCCGCGACAGTCTGGTCTAATCTAAGCCCCTCTCAATCGAGATTAAGCCTCGGCGCGGTTTTGCCCTCGCCCTTGTCATAGACCGCCGAATACATATTCCACCACATGTTCCGCCCTTCCAGGGAGGCCAGGCGGATGCGCTGTCTGTGGGCGTCGTCCTTGGCATATTCCCGGGCCGCGTCCCAGCCGGTCTGGGCATGGGCCTCGTCGGCGCCGACATGGACATAGAAGTAAAAGGCGTCGCCGTGTGAATAGTCGTAATGATCGACCAGGCCCTGGCTGACCCCATCGCAGAATTCCGTGAACATGTCCTCGATACCGAGGGAGACATAGCTCAACGCTTCCAGCCAGCCGCCTTCAGCGGCAAAAACGGAAACCGTGTCGGGATAGAGCTTGGTCTCGGCCATGATTGGCCGGGCGTCAATATTCTCCTCGCTGAAACCGGCCGCCGCACCGGCTTTAATCGCCAGCTCCCAGTGAGACGGCTCGGCAACCGTTCCGCATAGTTCGCCGAACAGGTTGGCCGCCAGCTCTTTTTTGATATGCCTGGGGACCTGGGGAATGATCGTCGAGAGAGACGATATGCCGTCGAGAACGGCGTATTTCAATTGCGCGCAAAGCTCGGCGATGGTCTCGCGTTGCAGGCTGCCCGCAACCAGTTCCTTATACAGCGGGTGATTGCTCACCGATTGGCTTTGGATTTCGTCGCGTAACTCGTCCCAAAATACATCCGCGTTCATGGTGATCCCCTCAATAAGAATTGCAGCGCTCCAATTTTACCGTCAACATGGCGCCAGACAACCGGTCAATTTTGATACCAGGAGGATAGCATGGAGCAGACAAATTTCACGGCCTATGACACCGAGGATATCCGGAACAAAGACCGGGATCACTTCATTCATCCCTGGACCGATTTTTCCACCTTCCACAAGGAGGGCTCAGACGTCATAGCCGAGGGCGAAGGCGTCTATGTCTACAACTCGGACGGCGACCGCTTTATCGACGGCATCGGCGGCTTATGGTGCGTCAACATCGGCTATGGCCGCGATGAAATGGCCCAGGCCATGGCCGATCAGGCGCGCAAGATTTGCTATTATTCGCCGTTCGGCCATCAGACCACCCCGCCCGCCGCCGAACTTGCCTACAAGCTCGCCGAGCTGGCGCCGGCCAACATCAACCATATTTTCTACGGCACCGGCGGTTCCATGTCGAACGACACGGCGATTCGCGTGATCCATTATTATTTCAACCGTCTCGGCAAGACCTCCAAGAAGAAGATCATCTCGCGCATCGACGGCTATCACGGCTCGACCTATCTGGCGATGACCCTGACCGGGGTCGATTTCGACCATCAGGGCTTTGATCTGGCGCCCGGTCTCGTCGAGCGGGTCTCGTCGCCCTATGTCTATCGCCGCCCCGACGGCATGACCGTCGAGGAATATTGCGATCACCTGGTCCAGGAGCTTGAGGACAAAATCAACGAGCTCGGCGCCGACAACGTCGCGGCCTTCATCGCCGAACCGATTATGGGCGCGGGCGGGGTAATCGTGCCGCCGCAGGGCTACCATGCGCGCACCGCCGCGGTCTGCCGCAAATACGAGGTGCTCTATATCTCCGACGAAGTGGTCACCGGCTTCGGCCGGCTTGGCCATTTCTTCGCCTCCGAGCCGGTGTTCGATTTGACCCCGGACATCATCGTCTCCGCCAAGGGCATCTCATCGGGCTATCTGCCTTTGTCGGCGACCTTGTTCTCGGATGAAATCTACGATGTCATCAGCGTGCCGCAATCCGAGGGTGGTTTGTTCACCCATGGCTTCACCTATTCGGGGCACCCGATCATCTGCGCCACCGGCCTCAAGAACATCGAGATCATGGAGCGCGAGAAGATTTGCGAGCATGTACAGGAAACCGGGCCCTATTTTGAAAGCCAGCTCGATACGCTTCGCGATCTTGCCATCGTCGGCGATGTGCGCGGCAAATGCTTCATGATGTGTGTCGAAAATGTCGCGAATAAGGAGACCAAGGAACTGTTCGGCGGCGATGTCGCCATCGGTAACCGTATTGCCAAACACGCCCAGGCACGCGGGCTCATCGTGCGCCCGATCGGCCATCTCAATGTCATGTCGCCGCCCTTGATCCTGACCCGTGGGCAGATCGACAGCCTGGTCGGTATCCTGCGCGAATCCATCGAGGCGACCCAGGACGACCTGGTGCGCGAGGGTGTCTGGAAGGGCTGAGAAAGAAGGGCTTTCAGCGGTCAGCGATCAGCTTAGTAAGCACTTCTTGGCTGAAGGCTGACAGCCACCTTCAGCCGGCGGCGCTTTCCTGGCCCTGAACGGAGAAGAATGAGTCGTCGCTATAGTTCGGCGGCAGCTCGATGATGTCGGAGATAAGCCTGGCCGTCGGGCTGGGCTTGCCGCGCACGACCTCGCCGCAATAGGAACTGCCCACCTTGGGTGGGGTCAAGGGATAGGCGTCCGCCGCCGTGTAATCGGTGATCAGCAGGCGACGCGGCTTGTCTGATTTGTTGGCCGGGCCGCCGTGAATCGCCCAGGTATGCATCAAGATAACATCGCCGACCTTGCCGGTAGCCGGCGCCGCGCGGGTGTCGATGTCGGGGATCTGCGCCGGCAATATCTCGCCGACAAAACGTCCATCCCGGTAATGGCTGAAATGCTCGCCCCTGTGCGAGCCGGGCAACACATAGGTGCAACCGTTCTCTTCGCTCACATCGTCGAGCATGAGCAGGCAGACAATCACGTCGTCGTTGGTATGGGGATCGAAGGGATGGTCCTGATGATAGCCCACATGGGTGTCCATGCCCGGCAGTTTGATGTTGAGCTTGGCATGGTGATATTTCACATCAGGCCCGATCAGATCGCTGACCATATCGACCAGCGCCGCATTGCGCATGACGTCGAGGAAGGCCTGCGATATGTCGCAGGGATTGCTGACCCGCCGGAGCCTGGGCGATAGAGCGCTATGGCCCGGTTCCAGATCGAAGCGGGCCTTGCCGTCGGCGGTCTCGCCGTAATTGGAATGTTGCTGGCGGCTCTCCTCGACCCAGCGGTCGACCTGGGCGCCTAATGCGGTGGTCTGTTCGGCCGAGGCGCCGCTCGGGGCGACCAGAAAACCCTGTGCCCAGAACTGCTCTTTTTGCTCAAGCGACAATATGGCCATGACATTCTCCGATTAATACTGCCCGTTTCACAATAATACTTTGTCCCTGCGTGACTTTGCCGTCAACATGGCGGCCTATTCAAGCAGGAAATTAAAATATGGCTCATCAAAGGTTCCGCAAGTTCAACACCAAGGCGATGTATCCGGAGCAGTCTCTGGACAACGATCTCTGCATGGTGGTGCGCGCCGGCAATCACGTTTTCATGCGCGGCCAGACAGGCTTCACCCTGGACGGCGATTTCGTCGGTGTCGGCGACGCCGGCGCTCAGGCCGACAATGCCATGAAATGCGTCAAGCAGCTGCTTGAGGAGGCCGGAGCCAAGCTCGAGCATATTTGCAAGATCACCATCTATCTACTTGATCCGCGATATCGCGATGAAGTCTATCAGGTTATCGGTAAGCATCTTGCGGGCATTCATCCCTGTTCCACGGGCCTTGTGGTGCAGGCCTTTGCGCGCCCGGAAATGCTCATGGAAATCGATGTCGACGCGGTTATTCCCGACGGGGAATAATGTTTTCTAACCACTGAGACACAGAGGCACAGAGAAGAAAGAAAAAGGAAACCTTCTTGGCGCTTCGCGCCGAAATTTTTCTTCCTTGCTAACTTCTTTGTGCCTCTGTGTCTCTGTGGTTAAACTAAATGGAGGACTGCCATGACCTTTTCCATATCCGCACGATGTGCGCGCAGCGGTATGTTCGGCATTGCCGTGAGTTCTTCGAGTATTTGTGTGGCGTCCCGGTGTGGCGTTTGGGCGCGGGCCGGGGCCGGGGTGGTGGCGACGCAGAATGTTACCGATCCCAGGCTTGGCGCCATCGGTCTCGATTTGCTGGCAAGTGGCCATAGCGCGCAATCGGCGATTGCCCAGATGGCGGCATCCAACGCCCACCCCGAATACCGCCAGATTGCAGCGGTCGATCAGGACGGCGGCACGGGCTATTATTCGGGCGCCAAAACGCTTGGTCTAAACAGGGTTGTGGAGGGCTGCGGCTGCGTCGCCGCCGGTAATATCCTGTCCGCCGAGGAGGTTCCGGCGATGATGGTTGAAGCCTTTGAGGCGGCCCCCGACAGTCATCTCGCCGAGCGGTTGCTGGCGGGCCTGGAAGCGGGCCTTGCCGCCGGCGGCGAAGAAGGCGACGTGCGCTCGGCCGGGCTCTATGTGGTCCATCGCCATGTCTTCCCCATCGTCGATCTTCGGGTCGACTGGCATGCAGCGCCGATCGGTGAGCTGCGCCGTGTCTGGCAACTCTACGAGCCGGAGATGAACGCCTACATCACCCGCGCCGTCGATCCCGACAAGGCGCCGAGCTACGGCGTGCCCGGCGATATGTAACGACGGTCAGGCAAACAGCAGGCTGTCGAGCCCGCGCAGCAGACCCTTCACATTGCCTACCCGGCGGGCGGCCAGCAGGGTGCCGTCGACATAGGGCTGGGCGCTTTCACCGGCGTCGTGACGCATGGTCAGGCGCGCCCCCTCGATGGCGAAAACGGTTTCCACGGAGGCGGTGAAGCTGGGCAGTCGGATCGAGTGGGTGCGCACGCCGTTGATCTCGGCGCCCCGGATCTCCTTCGGCCCGAGCATCTCATCAAGCGGCACCTCCATGACCGGACGGCACACCTCGCCGAGTCGTTCGGCAAGCTCTCCGGCGGTTCCGGTCGGCGCGTTGGGATTGGCCGCGGAGCCGTAATCGATGATCTCGAATTGCTTGATATGCTGGGCGGCGAACAGGGCGAAATGCTGGAGTAATGCCGCCGTCAGCGAAAAATTCCCGGACGCCAGCACACCGACATCGGCATCGCGCGCCGCCTTATCGATAATTTTGAAATCGGCGGCGGTGAGGCCGGCAGTCCCCAGCACCACCGGCACGCCAGCCTCGATGGCGGTCATCACATGGGCCATGGCGACGGTGGGGTGGGTGTAGTCGATCAGCACGTCGCAGGGGGTCTCAAGGCCGCTTGCCAGGTCGGGCGATATGGCGACCCCGGCGGCCCCGCGCCCGAGAACCGAGCCGATGTCCTGGTGCGCCGTGCTCCGGGCTACGGCCGATACAAGCTCCAGATCATCGGCATCCAGGATCGCATGGGCCAGGGCGGCGCCGGTCCAACCGGTCGCCCCAGCTAAACAGATTTTGATCATTTTTGTACTCCCTCAGAAAATATGCTGGCCGCCGGTGACCATGATTTCGGTGCCTGAGACATAGGATGAATCGTCGGAACAAAGAAAGTAGATTGCGCCGGCCACATCGGCGGGCGCGCCGAAGCGGTGCAGCGGGATGCGCGGGATCATCACTTCGGTTTCCTGCGACAGCATGGCGGTTTCGATCTCGCCGGGCGCCACCGCGTTGACGCGCACGTTCAGAAGGGCGAACTCGGCGGCCATTTCGCGGGTCAGGGCCGACAGCGCCGCCTTCGATGTCGAGTAGGCGGAACCGGCGAAAGGATGGACGCTGTGGCCGGCAATCGATGTGATGTTGACGATGGCGCCCTGGCCGCGATGAAGTGCTGCGGCAAACCCCCGCCCCAGCCTGAGCGGTGCGAAGAAATTAAGATCGAACACCTCGCGCCATTGATCGAGGTCGCCGTTGAGGCAGCCCAGGCGCTCCTTGAAATCGGTCTTGGGGGAGAGCCCGGCGTTGTTGACCAACCCATGCAGCGGATCGTCGCCGAGCAGGGCGTTGGCATCTAGGACGAATTTATCGAGGCTGTCGCTGTCGCCCAAATCGGCAACGATATGAACATGACGGCCATCGCCGATCAAACAGTCCGCGGGCACATCGTCGCGCGAGCAGGTGATAACCCGCCAGCCGGCGTCGCTGAAACGCAGCGCCGTGGCGTGGCCGATGCCGCGGCTGGCGCCGGTCAGGATAACGGTTTTAGTATCCGTCATGGTTTCTTCACTTGGCAGGTTGTGGCCCGAGCAGGGCGTCGTGATCGACCTCGTCGATCTGGTCGGCGGGGAGGAATTTCTCGGCATAATCACGGTAGACGCCAGTCTCGACGAACAATCGAAACAGGTCGGGATCGATATGATCGTCGTTTTTCATGCGGCTCATAATTTTCATGGCTACGCTCAAGGGTTTGGCTTTCTTATAGGGTCGGTCGCTGGCGGTCAGGGCCTCAAAGATATCGGCTATCGCCATCATTCGCGCCGGCGTCGACATCTGATCACGCCTAAGACCTCGGGGATATCCCGTGCCGTCCATTTTTTCGTGATGGCCGCCGGCATATTCGGGAACCCGACGGAGATTTTTGGGGAAGGGCAGCTTGGCGAGCATATCGATGGTCACCACGATATGGTCGTTGATGACATCGCGTTCTTCCCTGGTCAAGGTGCCGCGGCTGATGCAGAGATTGTAAAGTTCATTTTCGTCGAGGAACGGTTCTTCCTCACCGCTCATCCCGTGCCAGGTCATGGCGGCGATACGGCGCACGCGCTGTTGTTTTTCCTCATCCATGGATTCGCCGCCGATGTTGGCATGCTTGATGAATTCGCGATCGGATTCGATCTGGTCGATCTCGTCTTTGTACTGCGCCTCGCGCCGGGCGCGGTCGACGCCGTCCCGGTCGACACCGTCCCCTGGCAAATCCATGCGAGACAGGTCCTTGAGATAGGCGATCTCGGCGTCGCGTTTGAGGACTTCAAAGCGGGTAGCAATCGTCTCGATACGGTCATAGATCGTTTCAAGCTTGGTCGCTTTGTCGACCACATATTCCGGCGTTGTCACCTTGCCGCAGTCGTGCAGCCAGCCGGCTATATGAAGTTCGTATTTCTCTTCCGGTGTGAGCTGAAAATCCCTGAACGGGCCTTCGGTTACCTGGCAGGCGGCTTCGGCAAGCATTTCGGTCAGCTCGGGCACCCGTTCGCAATGGCCGCCCGTATAGGATGATTTTTCATCGATGGCGCCGGCGATAAGCTGAATGAAGGAATCGAGAAGCTCCTTCTGACCTTCGAGCAGTATCTGGTTGTCGATGGTTATCGCTGCCTGGGAGGCAAGGGATTCGACGATCTCGCGATCCGCGGCTTTGAAGGCGATCGTCTCACCGCTTTCCGGGTCGCGGGCGTTGATCAATTGTAGGACGCCGATAACTTCATCCGCCTTGTTTTTCATCGGGATCGTGAGGAAGGATTTCGAGTGATAACCGTTGGCGGCGTCAAACTTCTTGGTCCCGGAAAAATCGAAATCCTTCGAATTATAGGCATCGGGAATGTCCACGGTGTTGCCGGTCAGGGCGGCCATGGTGGCGATATTCTTGTGATTGCCCTTGCCGGTAACCGGGTCGTAGATAAGTATCGGCGAAAAGGGTATTTCCTTGCCCGTGGTGCCGCCCAGGGCGATGTTCAGCGTGTCGTT
>Ga0066376_10000865_pt1 | contig 29010 bp, 23 predicted proteins | sample Knorr_S15_td_Bot_FD_77009 | JGI IMG/M metagenome (GOLD analysis project Ga0066376, IMG submission 77009) | Marine microbial communities from Southern Atlantic Ocean transect - Knorr_S15_td_Bottom_ad_5009_LV_A | ecosystem: Environmental > Aquatic > Marine > Oceanic | place: Southern Atlantic... | reverse complement strand
TTTGCCGAAAATTGTCGCCGAAACCGATATTGATAAGAAAGTTGACGTAGAGGTTTGGCGCGACGGTAAAAAAGAAACCTTCCAAGTGAGTGTTGGTGAACTGGATGAAGAGCAAGTTGCTAAGGGCGGCAAAGAGGAAGAGCTTAAAATTGCCTCTTTGGGTATCAGTGTTGGCCGGGTTACGGCAGGAATACGCAAGCGCTACAATTTGAAAAAGCAGGCCAAAGGTGTCGTCGTTGTCGGTGTCGAAAAAGAAGGCGCTGCGGCTGAAAAAGGCATCAAAGCTGGTGATGTCATCGTCGAGGTGAGCCAAAATGAAGTTAAATCGCCAAAGGAAGTGAAAAAATGGATCGACGAAGCCAAGTCATCCGGGCGGAAATCCGTTTTGCTGCTCATTGAAGGTCAGGCAGGACTTAGGTTCGTTGCATTGCGACTTAACAAAAAATAGTATCGATACAAATTGATTTAAAAAAGCGGTTCCTAGAGGTGCCGCTTTTTTTATGTGACTTATGGCAAAGTTCCGGGTTTAACTTAAGCGGCAAGCTTGCTACATATGCCTTCCCCTCTGGCTGTTCAAATTAGGAAAATACGTTGAGTGATCTTCAGAAAAAGCATCTGGTCTATCCATTTGCCGCCCTCCGCCCCGTTGCAGATTTGGCGCAAGAAGTTGTGGCGCCGCCCTATGATGTGGTGAACACCGAAGAAGCCCGTGCATTGGCACAAGAAAAGCCGTGGAGTTTTCTCCATATCTCCAAGCCTGAGATAGATTTGCCGGAAGGAACGGATGTCTATTCTGACGAGGTTTATGCCAAAGCCACGGAAAATATAAATCGTATGGTAAGTGAAGGTATTTTGCGGCGGGATGCGGACGACTATTACTATATCTATCGTGTGCAAATGGGGAACCATATTCAGACCGGCATTGTCGGTGCTGGCTCGGTTGAGGCTTACGAAGCCAATCTCATACGCCGCCATGAGTTTACCCGCCCCGATAAAGAAACTGATCGGGTGCGTCAAATCGATGCCGTCAATGCACAAACGGGTCCGGTTTTTACGACCCATAAGCCAGATTCTTTGCTCGAAGAAGTCATTCAGCGCACTGTAAAGGGCGCCGCTGACTACCATGTGATCGGCGAAGGAAAAGTTGAGCATACGCTTTGGGTGGTGACAGAGCCCGAGGATATTGCGAGCCTTACAGAAGGTTTTGATCGGCTCGGTGTAATTTATATCGCCGATGGCCACCATCGTTCTGCTGCTGCCTCTAGAGTGACCGCAGCCCGCAAAGAGGCCAACCCAAATCACAGCGGTGATGAACCGTACAACACCTTTTTAATCGTTAGTTTTCCAGAGGCAGAAGTTCAAATTCTTGATTACAATCGCGTCGTCAAAGATTTAAACGGGCTCACACCGGCTGAATTTCTTGAAAGCATTGGGGTTGGGTTTGAGGTGGCAGAAAAAAATGAAACTGCAAAACCATCGACGCGAAACAGCTTCGGTATGTATCTGGACGGCAAATGGTATGCGCTTTCGTTAAAGCAGCCTGCGCCGAGCGGTGGCTCGCCAGTTGATCAGTTGGATATCGCGATTTTGACATCTCGCCTGTTGGAACCGATATTGGCGATTGGTGATCCACGTATCGATCCGCGAATTGACTTTATCGGTGGTATTCGGGGTATGAGCGAGCTTGAAAAGCGTGTCGATAGCGGCGATTGGGCCGTTGCCTTCGCGCTTTTTCCGACCAGCATGGCAGATCTTATGTCGGTTGCTGATGCCGAGGAGGTTATGCCGCCAAAAAGCACCTGGTTCGAGCCCAAGCTCGCGGATGGCATGGTGTCTTTGGTTCTGGAATAATTAATCCATAATAATTTAAGGTTGTGGCCTGAGCTTCCTGATATAACGTCGTTAAACTATTAGAGCTTATGGGGGAATTAGAGCGGTTTAATGACTTTTACCTCAACCATTTTACGCAATATCAAAGTATTGACGGCGGCGCAGATCGTTGCCTCTATCGCCGGTCTTTTCTCCTCCGCGTTGCTGGCACGAGCATTGGGGACCGATGGCTTTGGCGTGCTTGGTTTTGGCATTGCATTTCTGGCATTGTTGGGCATTGTCGCGAGTTTGAGCACGGATATGGCCGGCGCACGGGCCATTGCCCGAGACCCCAATGAAGCAGGATCGATCACCAGTCCGATCATTGGCCTTCGATTGACGTTGTCTGTGGCTGCCTATGTTGCCTTTATCTTAATCGTCTTTTCGCTGGATCGAAACCAATCGGAAAAAACAGTTCTTCTTATTCAAGCTGGCGGCATTTTTGTGTCGATCTTTGTGCTCGATTTTGTTTTTCAAGGTCTTGAGCGCATGGGCATCAACGGCCTTCGGCAAATTGCGACGGCGCTTTTGACGTTAATTTCAATAATTATATTTGTGCGTTCACCGGATGATCTGATGACAGCGGCTATTATTCCGGTCGTTGCGGGTGCAATCGCCGTCGGTTCTGTTTGGCTCTATGCCCGCCGAAATGTAAATGGTCTAGGCCTTTCCTTTGCCCCGGATAAGTGGCGTCACATATTGTCCGTTGCATTGCCGATGGCTGTCTCGGGGGTGATGCACACCATCATATTTAACACCGATGCCGTGATGCTGGGGTTGATGTCCACGAATGAACAAACCGGCCTCTATGTGAGCGCTTTTAAGATTGTTGGCCTGACGATGATTCCCGTGGGCCTGCTTGCTGCACCGTTTTTCCCAAGCCTATCAGCAGGGTGGGATGATCAGCAATTGCGCCAAGATCGTAGTAAGTCATTTGCGATATCAGTTCTCATTTTAAGTTTGCCATTGGTCATTTTTATCGCGTTATTTCCGGATCTGATCTTACGCATTCTATATGGCTCGGCGTTCTCGGAGGCCGGACCGACACTGCTTATATTGATGGCGAGCATGGTGATGATGCTTCTTCGCATCGTCTACGGAAATCCATTGCTTGCCTGGAATGATGAGCGTTTTCATATGTACGCGACGTTGGCTGGGGCGATTCTCAACGTTATCCTCAATTTTATCTTTATTCCCAAATATGGCATTATCGGAGCAGCCTACGCCTCACTGATAAGCCAGTCTGTTATCACTCTTGGCGTGGCCTATAAATTTTATACTAAAACATCGACTTTTCACGCTGGCGTAATTTTCCGTGCCTGCCTTTGTATGGCTGCCGGTGTGGCAGGTGTTTGGGGCGTTTCTTTTGAACTTGGTCAAGCATCTGATATGGCCATTTCAGACAGCATCATTACGTTAGCCGTGAATGGAGCGATTTTTGGCGGCATCTTTCTGTTGGCAGTATTTGTGATATTCCGACCAAAATTGGGCCAAATATTAAATCCAGATCGCTAGCACATCAAATACGGTGTTTTTGCATACTATTTTACTCGATTTTTGTGTTTTAACGATTTCGGAGAATTAAACAGGCTATTTTCGACGAAAAATGTCCCTTTTAGCCACTAAACAGTTGATATTTGACGCTCTAATTAACAAATACTAATAGAAGACTGCGAAAGAGCTGATACAGGTTGGTTGATAAATCTTAGATGACCAAATTTTTACAGAATGCTGATAGGCAGAATTTATTTTCCTTCGAGAATATTGGCGATGAGTCTTAGTGTAGATGTGATTCGCGCTAAGATCAGTAGTGCCTATTTGCTGATGGTTTCTTTCTTATTGATATCCGCCCTTGGGGGATTGATCTATCGCAGTATTGATGTCGGGTGGCAGGCGATTCAACTGCCGACTTTAGCGACGATGGGGATTTGGTGGCTTATAGCGGTATTTCGCACTAAATTTTCTCATCAGGTCAGATCCTATGCGACAATTGCCTGTCTCTTTGTTATTTCGACATTTGGGATATTTAATCTTGGTTTGCTCAGTATGGGCATTCCAGGATATATGGCTGTTTGCATTTTAGCCGCCATCTTCCTTGGCGTGGATAAAGCCATTTATGCCATCTGCATATGTATGCTCAGCATCATCGCAATTGGCTATGGCGTTTCCTCCGGCGATTTATTGATTTCAGTTGATGCCGCGGTTTTCAACACCAGCAAGGGCGCGTGGACAGCTACCTCAATTGTATTTTTTGTTACTATTGGTTCGTTAATTCTGTGTTTGGCTGGCCTCATGGGTGCGCTTATGACGCTCGTCGGTCGAGTTCAAGAGCAGGGCGCAGAATTAATGGTTTGTCACGACCACCTTGAAGAATTGGTGGCGGACCGAACTCTCGAACTGACCAAGGAAATTGAAGTTCGGGAAGAACGCGAAATAGCTCTTAAAATCAGCGAGGAAGGATTTAAGGGCTTTGCTGATGTAGCCGCTGATCGATATTGGGAATCGGACGCCAATCATAATATTATTTACGCACCCTCAGTTTCGAAGATAGTGCGCGAATTGAATGTGACAATATTAGGTAAATTGGCCTGGGAAACGGATTTGGCATTATCTGAGGAGGACAAAGTAGCCCTCAAAAATGCACTCGAAAGCAAAAAAGAGTTCAGAGATTTGAAAATCTGTTGGATATTGCCCAATGGAGAAAAATTTTATCGCCGCCTATCTGGAGCGCCGTTGAGAGATCATAGTGGTAAATTTTCTGGGTTTAGGGTGATCGGTATAGATGAAACCGCAGAAGTGGTTGCTCAAGGTGAAACTCGGTCAACTCAAATGCGCTTTTTCAATGCCTTGGACCAATTTGATATAGGTGTCGTTCTTTGGGATCCTGACGGTGTTCTTCAGTTTATGAATAAAGCGATAGAGAATCTGTATCCTCATTGGCAGGGTATTTTGGAAGTTGGTGTTACCTATCAGGAATTTTGTGAATTTCGCTGGGAGTATTTAAATAAGCTTGGCACTATGACGGAGGATAAAGCATCCTGGGTGGGGAAAGATGTGGCCAATTTAAGCGGGCTATCGACCACACAGATCGTGAAGCGACCAAATGGTAGAATCTCGAAAGCCTATCGCCGTAAGCTTGATGATGGATGGTTGATCGGAATTCATGTAGATGTATCGGCCGAAAGTTATACAGAATGGGAACTAGCTGAAGCTAAAAATAGAGCCGATGAAGCAGATTCTGCAAAATCAAAATTTATATCTTCAATTGGCTTTGAATTGAGAACACCGCTTAGCGCAATATTGGGTTTAAATAATATGGTGGCGCGCGATTTCGAAGATGGTTTGAAACACAAATATTCAAATTATCTGCAACAAATTAGAATGAGTGGCGAATCTTTGCTGGGTCTGATTGATGGCATCTTGGAGTTGTCCCAAGTTGAGTCTGGGCCAGTTGAACTCGATATCCAAAATTTTGATTTTTCTGATGATTTTGTAAATTGCATCAGCGAATTGAGGCTGCTTGCCGACGAACGCGGAGTCGAGGTTATTCAAAATGTTTCGCCGGATGAGCTACCGCGTCTCCGCGCCGATCAAAAATTATTTAGAGATGCTTTCAATCATCTCCTAGTCAACGCAGCCAATTACAATAAAAAAGGCGGCAAAGTTGAAATTTCTACTCAGGAACTGCCGGACGGGTTAATTCGGTTTACCGTAAAGGATAATGGTCAAGGAATCTCGCGTGATCGGAAATCGGGCATATTTGCACCGTTTGAACGGCTAGGCCAAGAGGCCGGAAATATTGCTGGAACAGGTGTTGGTCTTTGCGTAACAAAACATTATATCGAGCAGATGAACGGTCGTATTGATTTTTTGAGTACCGCTGGCGAAGGCAGTTCGTTTTGGATAGATATTCCGCTTGCCGATTCCGAGCGCATTGCGTCTCGCGAAAAAACGCTGGACGCTTAATACGCTGCCCATAATCGACCTGCTTTAACGCTTTATCACAAAATCTATAGCCTGTAGGCTAAATCAAAATAGATTGGCTAAGGAGGCTGACTTGCGTTTCGGCATGCAATTTTTTCCGGATATTCGGGAAGATGTGAAATCACCTGTTCAATACTATGAAGAGGTGATGCATCTTGTTGGCCTGTGCGATGAATATGGCTATTCGCACGTGCGCACGGTTGAGCACTACTTTCATCATTGGGGTGGTTACAGCTCGAACCCCATTGTCTTTTTGACAGCAGCTTCGCAACACACCAAGAAGGCACGTTTGATCACGGGTGCGGTGTTGCCGGCGTTTAATAGCCCGCTCAAACTTGCGAGCGATTTAGGGATGCTCGACGCTTTTTCGGATGGCCGGTTGGATGTCGGCTTTGCCCGCGCCTTTCTACCGCAAGAGTTCCGCCATTTTGAAGTTGATATTGACGAAAGCGTTGAGCGCTTTGAGGAAGGAATATCGCAGGTACAATTGTTGATGGAGCAAGAAAACGTCACTTCCGAAGGCCGCTTCCACAGTTTTAAAGATGTCACGACGCTGCCGCGCCCGACCCAACAGCCGCGCCCGAATTTTTATATTGCTGCAGTCGGCACGCCCGCCTCGTTTGAGCGCGCAGGCAAGATGGGACATTGGTTGATGGCAATCCCAGGTGTGGGCTCTGATCCCATTGCGTTGTTGGATACCTACCGTGCGGCCTGGGCGAAGGCTGGTCATGCGGGAAAGCCAAAAATTATGATGGCGGTATTTATGCTCTGCCATGAAGACCACGATGAAGCAATGCGGATTGCAAAGCCGCGGGTCGAAGGTCATTTTGCTGCCATCGCTGATGCGATGATGGAGTACCGAGATGGCTCGCCTTCGGATGCTTATAAAAACTATGACAAGATGCGGGAAAAGATTTCGGCGCAAACATTGGAAAGCCAGATCGAAGCTGGCGCCGCCTATATCGGAACGCCATCCGAAATTATTGAACAATTGCATGCTTTTGACGCGGCCTGCGGCGGCTGTGATGAGCTGTCTCTACAGGTGAATCCATTTGGCATGGATGTCGAAGTAGCAGAGGCTTCTGTAAGATTATTCGGTGAGAAGGTTATGCCGCACTTTAAGGAATAGAGGTTATGAAAGAATTTCTCGAAGATATTCAAAAAAACGATCTGGCCCCGCTCTGGGAGATGTATGAAAACATCGTTGTCGATGAGCCTAATCGGGCAGAGCCGTCGGTTATATGGAAATGGGATGAGATGGTGCCGCTGATTGAGAAATCGGCCGAGCTTGTGCAAGGTAAAAATGCAGACCACCGCGTCTTGATGCTCAAAAATCCCCATCTCGATGGTAAAATAGCAACAACCACAAACATCATTGCAGCCTATCAATGTGTGTTGCCGGGCGAGAAAACCTCGCCGCACCGCCATACACCCGCCGCCACCCGCGTGATATTAGAAGGAGCCGGCGGCGCCACCTTCGTCGATGGCAAACGATGTGACATGTTTGACGGCGATCTCATCATCACGCCGAACTGGACGTGGCATTGCCATGAAAACGATACCGACAGCCGCGCCATTTGGTTGGATGTCTTGGATGTTCCGTTGCTCGGCTCGTTTGATGCTATTTTCGGCGAAATGAAGATGGGGCCGGAGAATCGTTTTCCGGAAAACGCTTCAACTCTTTCTGACGACGTGTATGAAAAAGCCGGCCTTGCCCCAGCTACCGGTTTGGCGAATGTTCACCATTCGCCGCGCCTCCGCTATGCCTGGCAAGATGTGCTGGCTGCTTTGGATAAGGCGCCAGTGGATGACGTTGGCAGGCGCACAGTTCATTATACAAATCCATTGAACGGTGATGAAATTCTGCCAACTCACGATTCTCATGTGGTGGCATTGGCAAAAGGCAAAACAACGCCGAAATCGCGTTTTATGGCCAACGCGGTTTGTGTGGTGTTGGAAGGTGAGGGCACCAGCCAAATTGGCGAGGTCACGCATGAGTGGGGACCAAAGGACATCTTCACCACCCCGCATTGGACCTGGGCCACGCACACCGCTTTGACAGATCGCGCCATTGTGGTCGTCATCTCAGATAAACAAGTGATGGAAAAGCTCAACTTGTACCGCGAAGAACTCGCCTAAATAATTAAGTGACAGTCACTTATTTACATCAATTCACATCTTCCTTAATTAAGTGACAGTCACTTGATTAAGGATTAGACCATTTTGCATGATTTCTAACTCTCAAAACCCCATTTTGATCGTTGCCGGGCCAACGGCGAGTGGTAAGTCGGGCTTGGCTCTTGCCGCCGCCGATAAATATGACGGCGTCATCATCAATTGTGATTCCATGCAATTGTACGCTGAGTTGCGATTGATTACTGCCCGCCCGTTAGAAGAGGATGAGGCGAAAGCGTCGCATAAATTATATGGCGTGATGCCAGCCGCTGAAGCCTGTTCCGCCGGTATCTGGCGGGATCTTGCCGTGTCCGAGATTGAAGCCTGTTGGCGTGCTGGAAAACTACCCATCATCACCGGTGGCACCGGGCTTTATATCAAAGCGCTGAGGGAGGGGCTTTCGGAAATTCCAGACATTCCGGAAGAAATTAGAGAAGAAGTTATGGCAAGGCGTGAAGAAATAGGCGCCGAGGCTTTTCATCAAGAACTCGCCGAATTTGATCCTAAATCTGCCGAGCGCCTCAACCCAACAGATAGCCAGCGCATGATTCGTGCTTATGAAGTCCATCTCGCAACGGAGCGGAGCCTGACCGATTGGCATCAGGACGCGCCGACCACTCCGCCGCTTAAAGCCAACTACCAAACGGTTATTTTCGAACCGCCTCGGGAAGAACTTTATGCGAAATGCGAAGCGCGGTTTGATTGGATGATCGCAAATGGCGCGCTTGAAGAAGTGCGGGCGCTCATGGCGTTGAACCTTGATCCCAATTTGCCGGCAATGAAGGCTCTCGGCGTGCCGGAATTGATCGCATATTTGCAGGATGAATTAGCGCTGGAAGACGCGGTAAAAGCTGCAAAACAAGCAACTCGGCGCTATGCAAAACGCCAAATGACGTGGTTTCGCAACCAAATAGTTCAAAATCATAGGGTAAATGCGCAATATTCGGAAAGATTACTGCCTGAAATCTTTTCAAAAATTGTTATTTAAGTGTTGACGCGAAATAGCTAAAGGTATAGTTTCCGCCGGAATCGCGCCACAGAGGCCGTCCTTCCCGGAAAGATTTTGGGTTAATGGGGTGGTTCGGGTGGCGTTCTGTATTTTTCAGACTTATGAATTTTAATGAAATAGTGCCGTTTGGCGCGACTTTGGAGACGGAAAATGTCGAGTAACCGGATTACAGGCGGAGAGATCATTCTGAAAGCTTTGGCGGATCAGGGTGTGGAAGTCGTGTTTGGCTATCCCGGTGGTGTGACGCTTCCGCTTTATAACGACCTCCACAAACAAAATAGTCTGCGCCATATCCTGGTTGGCCATGAACAAGGCGGGGTTCATGCCGCCGAAGGTTATGCCCGCTCAACCGGCAAAACCGGTGTGGCGATGGCAACGTCTGGCCCCGGCGCAACCAATACCGTGACGGGCCTGGTTGATGCGTTGATGGATAGTATTCCGATTGTGTGCCTGACAGGTCAGGTAACAAGCGCTTTGATTGGCAACGATGCGTTCCAAGAAGCTGATACGACTGGCATTACCCGCCCGGCGACCAAACATAATTATCTGGTCAAATCGACGGATGATCTTGCCTATATTTTACATGAGGCGTTTTACATTGCTTCGCACGGTCGTCCAGGCCCTGTTTTGGTTGATATTCCAAAAGATATCATCATGGGCTATGGCGATTATGTCGGCCCGGAAGGTATTGCGCCTAGAAATTACAAGCCGCAGATAAATGGTGACCGTGATTTGATTGAAGCCGCCGTTGATTTGGTGGCCTCTGCCGAGCGTCCGATCATCTATGCGGGCGGCGGTGTCATCAATTCCGGCCCTGAAGCTTCAGCATTGCTGCAAAAGCTCGTTAAAATGACAGGCTTTCCCTGCACCACGACGCTGATGGCGCTGGGTGCGTACCCAACAACCGATAAACAGTTTATTGGTATGCCCGGTATGCACGGTACATACGAAGCCAATCTCGCGATGCATGATTGTGATGTTATGTTTAATATCGGTGCGCGCTTTGATGACCGGGTGACCGGCAATACGGCTGCGTTCTCACCGAACTCGCAAAAAATTCATGTCGATATAGATCCTTCATCAATCAACAAAAACATTACTGTTGATTTGGCGATCATTGCCGATGCGACCAGCTTTTTGACCGACTTCATAACGGTCTGGAATGAGAAACAGCCGAAAGTAAACCACTCGGCGGTTGAAGATTGGTGGAAGATCATCGAGACATGGCGTTCCGTTGAATGTCTCAACTTTGAGCAAGACAAGGATGAGGTCATCAAGCCTCAATATGCCTTGTCGCGCCTAAGCGAGATATTGAGCGGCACCGATTATTACATCACGACCGATGTCGGGCAGCATCAAATGTGGGCCGCTCAATATATTCAGTTCGACGAGCCCAACCGCTGGATGACATCTGGTGGCCTTGGCACGATGGGCTATGGCGTGCCGTCTGCAATGGGCGTTCAGGTCGCACATCCGGACTCTTCCGTTGTTTGTGTAACCTCCGAAGGTTCAGTGATGATGAATGTTCAGGAATTGCTGACCATCTCCAAGGAACGCTTGCCGGTTAAAATCTTGAACCTCAACAACAAGGTGTTGGGCATGATCCGCCAGTGGCAGGAATTGTTCTATGAAAACAACGAGTCTCAATGTGATCTGAGCAATGGCCCAGACTTCATAAAGCTCGCTGAATCCATGGGATTCACTGCGTTTAGCTGTACTAAAGCCGAAGATGTTGACGCCTCAATTAAAGAGATGCTGGAGACAGACGGGCCTGTATTCTTGAACATGGCGACGGATCGCATGGAAAATGTGTTCCCAATGATCCCTTCAGGTGCCGCGCATAATGATATTGTCCTACATCCTGATCAAAAGCCGGTAACGGTTGATAGCAAAGATAAAGTAACGGCCTAGAGCAGGCGGAGTAATTAACGTGAATAATATGTTTAACAATACTGTCCAGGATCACACTTTTTCGATCCTGGTGGAAAACGAGCCCGGTGTGCTGGCGCGCGTCATCGGACTTTTATCAGGCCGTGGCTATAATATCGACAGCCTGACCGTTGCCGAAGTTGACGATGAAGTTGGACTTTCCAAGATCACCATTGTTAGTTCCGGCACGCAAATGGTGCTCGAACAAATTCGTGCCCAACTCGAGCGATTGGTGCCGGTGCGCACTGTTTCTGATTTAACCGTCGATGGTCCTTCCGTAGAACGCGAGCTCGCCTTGATAAAAGTCGCCGGTGAAGGTGATTTTCGGGTTGAATCTTTGAGAATCGCCGATATATTCCGGGCACACGTCGTCGACAGCACGAACAACTCTTTTGTTTTCGAGATTGTCGGCAGCACAGATAAGCTGGACGCTTTCATCGAACTAATGAAGCCGCTCGGATTGGTGGACTTATCGCGCACAGGCGTGGTTGCCATCGCGCGCGGTCCAGAATCAATTTGAACTAAATTTGACTAACTGAATTAAACGTAATTGTAGGGATATAAACCATGCGTGTTTTTTATGATCGTGACGCTGACGTCAATTTGATCAAAACTAAAAAAGTTGCCATCGTTGGATATGGTAGCCAGGGCCATGCCCATACTCTGAACTTAAGGGATAGCGGCGTTAAAGAAATTGCTGTCGCGCTGCGTCAGGGGTCCGGCTCTATTGCCAAAGCCAAAGCGGAAGGCATTAAAGTCATGTCATCAGTCGAGGCTGCTGCTTGGGCTGACGTCCTGATGATTTTGGCACCGGATGAAATTCAAGCCGATCTTTATGCCGCTGAAATCCATGACAATCTGAAACCAGGTTCGGCGATTGCTTTCGCCCATGGCTTGTCCATTCACTTTGGTCTCATCACACCGCCAGAGGATGTTGACGTTTTTATGATCGCGCCGAAAGGTCCGGGTCATACGGTGCGCGGCGAATTTGCCCGCGGTGCCGGTGTGCCGTGTCTGGTAGCGGTTCATCAGGACGCGAGTGGCGCGGCGCTTGATTTGGCGCTGTCCTATGGTTCTGCCATCGGTGGCGGTCGCTCCGGTATCATCGAAACGTCTTTCAGAGAAGAATGTGAAACCGATCTATTCGGTGAGCAAACCGTTCTTTGCGGTGGCCTGACCTCGCTGATCACTGCCGCGTGGGAAACTTTGGTTGAAGCCGGCTATGCGCCCGAAATGGCTTATTTCGAATGCCTGCACGAAGTGAAGCTGATTGTCGATCTGATGTATGAAGGCGGTATCGCCAATATGCGTTATTCGATCTCCAACACGGCAGAATTTGGTGACTATGTCTCTGGCCCACGCATTATCGATGCCAGTGTTAAAGAGCGCATGAAAGAAGTGCTCGAAGACATTCAATCCGGCAAGTTCGTTCAGGACTGGATGATGGAAAACAAAGTTGGTGCGCCGCGCTTTAAAGCCATGCGCCGCCGCGCCGCTGAACATGACATCGAAAAAGTCGGACAAAACCTCCGCGACATGATGCCATGGATCACCGATAACGCTTTGGTCGATAAAGCCAAAAACTAATTCGATCCTAGAAGAATTAAAATTAAGGGCGGCCTAAGGGTCGCCTTTTATTATTATCACCCTCTCCCTAACCCTCCCCCATCAAGGGGGAGGGGATAAGACCGAAAAATGGGCCAACCTTTTACTCCCTCTCCCCTCGTGGGAGAGGGCCGGGGCGAGGGGGATTCTTCTTCGTGTTCTTCGTGTCCTTCGTGGTTCATTAATTCCTTTCTGCTAATCTCCAGCGATGATCGATATTACATCCACCATCAGCCTGTCCGAAGACGAGATCGAGGAGCACTTCATTCGCTCGCCGGGCTCTGGCGGCCAGAAAGTCAACAAAACTGCAACAGCAGTGCAATTGCGGTTTAACGCTCGCAATAGCCCTTCAATTTCTAATGCTGTGTTTTTCAGGTTGAAACCTTTGGCCGGCAGGCGCATGACCAAAGACGGGATTATCGTGATTGAGGCGCACCGGTATGCGGCACAGGAACGCAATCGCCAGGATGCTTTGGACCGCTTGGTCGCGTTGATCCGTCAGGCTGCCTCGCCGCCAAAACCCCGCCGCAAAACCAAACCCAGCAGGGCCGCCAAACAGCGCCGCCTGGACGGCAAACGCCAGAAAAGCTCGATCAAAAAAGGCCGAGGTAGGGTCAGTCAATACGATTGACCAAATTAATCTACTTCTACCTATTTCGCCGGCTCAACATCTTCTCCGTCAATTTCGGGGCGCGGCCGGGGGTCGACCACGGGCATTTCGCGATGCAGATCGCGCAGCCCAAGGCCTCACCGAAATAGGGGATGCATTTGTCGAAATCAACGAAGTATTTTTCAGCGCCGCGCACCGTTTGTTTTTCCGGGAAGATCGCGCCGGGGGGACAGGCTTTGACGCAAATCTGACAATTGACACAAAAATCTTCCGCGCCAATATCGCGCGGCTGATCAAAAACAAGCGGCATATCGGTGGTGACAGCGGACAAACGAAAAGATGAGCCAAACTCCCCATGAATGAGCGAGCCGTGCTTGCCGAGGGTGCCCATGCCGGAAGCTATCGCGGCCGGCATCATCGAGAGTGCGGAAGCAAACGGCCCGGCCCAGGCCTTCGCATCGTAGCCTTGCGATAAAATAAAATTCGTCACCTCACGGCAGACGCGGGCAGCGCGGTTATATTGTTTGGCGACTTCAACGGCATTTGCGGGATTGTCGAGAGAGGTTGGTAATTTCATCAATTCGTCATGATCCATCGTGACGCCGATGATGATGATATTTGGATGATCGAGCTCATAACCTTCATAGATATAAAGCGGATCCATCTCGGTGATGCGCACATCGTTGCCTTCATGGCTGAGGGTGAATTCCTTGACCGCCTTTGTCCACGCCTCGGCAGATTTTTCGATTGGATTTTCAGCTTTCTTGACGGTCTTAGGCCCACGTGGTGCATCATGCGAATAGTGTTCAGTGATTTCCGGGGAGCGCCGTTGAATGCCGATCACTTCCATCTGCAACTCACCAAACTCATGTTTATCGTGTGGGTGCCAGAAGAATGGCGAGGGTGGTCTTATTTCCATTTCACCCAGGCCGTTCACATCATTGCCGGACGCATCCGGGAAATATTTAAGAAAGTCGTCGTATTTGACGGGCAGTTTTTTCATCTCGTTATTTTCTGGCATAGCTCAACTTCTTTCATCGACAAAACGCGGTGCTTTAATGCTGGCGGCAAAGGCTGTGGCGAGAGTTCCGATCTCCTGCACCTCGACATTGGCCGTGACTTCAAAGACGCGCTTAATTTCAGTTGTCACCGTTTCCTGTACGGCCTTTTCATCGGAGCCGCGTTTGACCTCGATCAATACGCGCATTTTTTCAAGGTCATCATCGCCGATGCTTAGGATGGCTTGAAAATCATTAATGTCTTCATTGCGAAACATGAAATCTTCGAATTCAGTGTGGTTGACGTTGACGCCCTTAATTTTGAAAAAGCCGGTTGTGCGGGCTGCATGTTTAATCATGGTGAACAGCTCGGCTTCTTTGGATTTGCTGGCACCATGTTCAATGATCTGAACGATGTCGCCGGAATTCCAGCGCAGGAAAGGCGTCGCATTGTTGGTGAAAAGCGGTGTCACGCAAAACGTGCCGGTTTCGCCGTACGGCAAAATCTCGCCGGTTTCTTCATCGACGACCTCGCAGTAATACATATCATCCCAAATGTGGATGCCATCATGGGCGCTGCTCTCGCCGCCCATCAGGCCGGCCTCGCTCATGCCAAAAACATCAAAAACTTCAGCGCCCCAGCGGCGGCTGAGTTTTTCGCGTTTGGCATCGGACAAAGTTTCCGCTGAACAAATGACAATCCGCACAGAGCTTGTCGAAAGATCGATGCCTTTAGTGTCGGCGATGTTGACGAGATTAAGCGCAAAGCCCGGCATCGAGATCAGAACCGTTGGTTTCAGCGCTAATATGAGATCAATCTGCGCCTCGGTTGGAACCGCGTTGCCAGCGCCGACCCAGTTCATGCCGACGCCCATTTGATGCGCGCTTCTCGCCCAAATTTGACCGGCTGGATGAATGCCGATGGGAAACGAGATGTGGCAAAGATCACCCGGCTTAATGCCCATGGCGGGATAAGTGCGCGCCCAGCTTTCGAGGCCGTATTTCACATCTTCGAAGGTACGGGGATAAAAGACGGGCTTTCCGGTCGAGCCGCCGGAGCGCCAATATTCCGCAATATCTTCCGGCGGCGCGACGTTAAAGTTCTCCATGAATTCAGCGTGGTCGAATTTGCGCAGGATTTCTTTGGTGACGATGGGAATTTGGCCCCAGACTTCCGGGTCGTCCAATTTATTGCCGTCGATATGATCGAGTTTGCCGTGATACCATTTGGCGGTTTTGGCGCGCACAAAGGCGATTTTTTTGCGCTCGCTTTGGATTTTCCACACTTCGTCGCGGGACGCGGGTAGGGGCAATAAATCCGTCATGTTAGGCTCTCCTGATATCTCGGCTTTTTTATATTATGCAGCCGATTTATTATTTTTGATCGTCGTTTTTTCAAACTCGCGACGCACTTCTATCAATTGTTTTACTAAATGCTTTTTACCTTGCTCAGGTAAATCCGCCATCATGTCAGACACCCAGCTTTCATGATCTTTAGCAATAATTTCAAATAATCCACGACCGTGTTTAGTCAGTTTTACCTGAAAGCTGCGGCGATCCGTTGGGCTGGCGCGGCGTTTCAATTGTTTGTCGTTTTCCATGCGGTCCAATAGGCCGGTAATATTGCCGCCGGAAGCCATCAATAGATTTGCCAGTTCTCCTATTGTGAGCCATTTATCCTCAAAACGGTAGAGCTGCGACAAAACATCAAATCGGACCAAGCTTAAATTATGATTTCGGCGCAACTGTCCATCAACATGCGCTACAATCGTCTTGGTGCATTTAATAAGCTGTAGCCAAAGGTGCAAAGATGAGTTTTGCGTTTCTATTTTCTTTTCCATTTATCAATCTTACGACTTGAATTCTAATATGTAAATATCTTATATATAAGATAAATTAAAATTAAGGTATAAGCATGAAGATCGATATTGTGGGCGGTGGGCCGGGCGGATTATATTTCGCTATTTTGATGAAAAAGGCTTGGCCGAGCTACGATGTGACGGTGCATGAGCGCAACCGTGCAGACGATACCTTTGGATTTGGTGTTGTGTTCTCAGACGAAACCCTCGGCAATTTTCTATCCTATGATCCTGAGTCCTACATTTCGATTACCGAAGCTTTTGCGTATTGGGATGAGATCGACTTTGTCTATCCGGGCGGCACCATTCGCACGACAGGCCACGGTTTCTGCGGCTGTGGGCGCAGGGAGCTTTTGCTCTTGCTTCAGCAACGCTGCCGCGAGTTGGGCGTTGGCATAAATTTCGAAGCCGACATTACGGATTTGACGCAGTTCGACGGCGCTGATCTCATCGTTGGGGCGGACGGCATCAACTCTATTGTCCGGGAAACTCACAAAAAACATTTCCAGCCCGACATTGAGTACCGCCGCAATAAATTCGTCTGGTTCGGCAGCACTAAACCCTATGACGCGTTTACCTTCGATTTCAACACCAACGAGCACGGCATTTGGGTGCTCGGCGCCTATCAATATAATGAGGAGCTCTCGACTTGGATTATTGAAGCGCCGGAAGACACCTGGAAAAATGCCGCCGCCGATGTCGAAGATTTGGATGAGGCCGGGCTCATCGCCTATATGGAAAATCTGTGGGCGGATAAACTGGAAGGCCACACATTGGTCGCCAATAAATCCGTCTGGCGCACTTTTCCAACCATTCGAAACAAAAATTGGTATTACGAGAATGTCGTGCTGATGGGCGATGCGCTTCATACCGCGCATTACTCGATCGGCTCTGGCACCAAGCTCGCGATGGAAGATGCCATTGCATTGTTCGAAGCGTTTAAATCCGAGAACGCTGTTGAGAAAGCATTGCCGGCTTTTACCGAGGCGCGGCGCACCGAAACCGAGATTATCCAACATGCCGCCAATGTCAGTGTCGTCTGGACCGAAAACGTCAAACGTTATTGGGATATGGATCCCATTCAGGCGACCTATTCAATGCTAACAAGGTCCAAACAAGTCACCCACGAGAATTTACGCCTCCGTGATCCTGCCTTTATTGATCAGGTTGAGGCGTGGTTCAGTGGACAGCAGACGGAACAGCCACCCGCAGGTACGGCGCCTATGTTTATGCCATTGCAATTGCGTGACATGCGGCTGGTTAATCGCGTGATGGTCTCGCCGATGGATATGTATTCCGCGGTCGATGGCGCGGTTGGGGATTTTCACTTTGTCCATTTTGGCAGTTTGGCCTTCGGTGGGGCGGGACTAATTTTTGCGGAGATGACTTGTGTCTCTGAAGAAGGCCGGATCACGCCGGGCTGCGCCGGACTTTACCACGACGACCACATCGCTGCGTGGAAAAAATGCATCGACTTTGTGCAGGAGAATTCCGACGCCAAGTTCTGCATGCAAATTGGACACGCTGGCCGGAAAGGCTCCACCCGTGTTGCCTGGGAAGGCATGGACAAACCCTTAGAGGAGGGCAACTGGCCATTGATCGCACCCTCTGCACTTCCGTTTTATCCGGAAAGCCAAACACCGCGGGAAATGACCCGTAACGACATGGATCAGGTGAAAGCGGACTTTGTTCGAGCGACCCAACGCGCGATTGAAACCGGCGCTGACATGATCGAACTTCACATGGCGCATGGCTATTTGCTGTCTAGCTTCATCACCCCGGTGAGCAATCAACGAGACGATGAATATGGCGGTTCTCTCGAAAATCGCCTGCGCTTTCCGCTGGAGGTCTTTGAAGCTGTGCGCGCGGCCTGGCCGGACAAAAAGCCGATGTCGGTTAGACTGTCGGCAACCGACTGGATTGGCGAGGCGGGCATTGAGGGTAACGAGACAGTTGAGATCGCAAAGATGTTCAAAAGCCGCGGCTGCGATCTTATCGATGTCTCGGCGGGTCAAACCACACCCGATGCTGAGCCGATCTATGGTCGCATGTTCCAAACCTGGTTTTCCGAGCAAGTCCGCCTTGAGGCTAAAATCCCGACAATCGCTGTCGGCAACATAACAAGCTGGGATCAAGTCAATACGATCATCGCCGCGGGCCGGGCCGATATCGTGGCGCTCGCAAGGCCGCATCTGACCAATCCACATTTCACGCTTCAGGCAGCGGCTTTTTATAACCATGAAGCTCAACGCTGGCCGGTTCAATACGACAGTGGCCAGGAACAATCCCTGCGTCTCGGGCTGCGCGACCGCGCCGATGAACTCGAGCTCAAAAAAGCCGCCCGGCCGGATAGCCATCGGCGGGGATAGGCACATTCCTTCTGCCGTTGTGGGAGAGGGAGGTAACGTGTGAAATGCCGTAACACTCTCGTCACCCTGGACTTGAACCAGGGTCCAGAATCTTAGAACCGAGTATCAACTTAGATTTTTTTGGATTCTGGCCTACGCCAGAACGACGGTGGTGCATTTTCACCCCCACCCCACTATCCTATTGACTTAGAGCACCAAAACGCCTTAATACGCCCTTATTGGTAATTCGTTTGGAACGGTTTTTATGTTTGTTGAACAGAAAATCAGAAATGCACGATTAAGCGGTGTTGAGAGTAAGTTCTCGGCAGCGACATTTGCGCGTGCGGAATTGCCAACTCAGAATATTCTACTCGGACTGGCCCTACGACTTAGGCGCCCCTGATCGCGCACGCTAAATATGCGGCATGTGTTCAGGGGAATAAATCGTCTTAGAACCGTAAACGCTATTTAGAAAGGTCCAGTAAAATGACTACCAACACATCAAATGAAATTATAATTTTCGATACCACCTTGCGTGATGGCGAGCAATCGCCGGGCGCGTCCATGAACCTGTCCGAGAAAATTCGGATTGCCGAAGTTCTGGAAGATATGGATGTCGATGTTATCGAAGCCGGCTTCCCAATCGCCTCAAATGGTGATTTTGAAGCTGTCCATGAAATCGCCAAGCTGGTGAAAGGCTCGATCATCTGTGGTTTAGCCCGATCGAGCAAAGGCGATATCGACCGCTGCGCTGAGGCGATTAAGCCTGCCGAACGCGGTCGCATTCACACTTTTATCTCAACGTCGCCTCTGCATATGAAATTCAAATTGCAGATGGAACCGGAAGAGGTACATCAGGCGGTGATTGATAGCGTCACTCATGCGCGCAATTTCACCGATGACGTCGAATGGTCCTGCGAAGATGGCTCCAGAACCGAGCATGACTTCATGTGCCAGACGATTGAGTCTGCGATTGATGCCGGGGCAACAACCATCAATATCCCCGATACCGTCGGCTATGCAATGCCTATGGAATATGCCGCAATGATCGAAATGGTGATGAACCGTGTGCCGAATATCGACAAATCGATTATCTCGGTGCATTGCCATAATGATCTGGGCATGGCGGTCGCCAACTCTTTGGCTGCCGTTCAAGTTGGTGCCCGCCAGGTTGAATGCACAATTAACGGCTTAGGCGAGCGCGCTGGTAATGCGGCGATGGAAGAGATCATCATGGGGCTGCGTACCCGTCCAGATCACTTACCTTTTACAACGCGCGTAAAATCCGAGCTGATCACCAAAGCATCGCGATTGGTCTCGACCGTCACAGGGTTCACCGTGCAGCCAAACAAGGCAATCGTCGGCGCAAATGCTTTTGCGCATGAATCTGGTATTCACCAGGACGGCATGTTGAAAAACGCGCAAACTTACGAAATCATGACACCGGAATCGGTTGGTCTGACCGAAAGTAAATTGGTCATGGGGAAACATTCGGGCCGTCATGCCTTCCGCGAAAAGCTGATCGAGTTGGGTTATGATTTAGGCGACAACGCTGTCCAAGATGCTTTTAAACGTTTCAAAGATTTGGCGGACGTTAAAAAAGATGTCTATGACGAAGACATTGTCGCCATTGTCGATGACGCTTTTGTGCGCACCAACGACCGGATCAATTTGGAAAAGCTGGAAGTATTGTGCGGCACCGAACATCAGCCGCCCAAAGCTACCATGACTTTGGACGTGGATGGCGAGTCCAAATCCGCCGAAATGACAGGTGACGGTCCCGTCGATGCGATCTTCAAAGGTATCAAGGAACTGACCGGTATTGAGCCGCATCTGCAATTATATCAGGTTCATGCGGTGACCCAAGGAACGGATGCGCAGGCGGAAGTTACCGTCCGCCTGGAAGAAGACGGCAAAACCGTCAACGGTCAGGGCGCCGATACCGATACCATGGTGGCCTCCGCCAAGGCCTATATCAACGCCTTGAACAAGCTGTTGGTCAAACGCGAAAAAACAGCACCAAGCGCGTTGTCTGCCTAATTTTAGCCAATATTTCGTTTTAGAAGGTAAAAAGCCGGGGTAGTCGCCTATGCTGCGCCGGTTTTTTGCAAATAATGTATGTATCTCTTTGATTGTTTGGCGCGAATCGGATAGAGATTGTTAAGAATTAGCTCCCATGATGGATGTTAATCGATTCTTATTAGAATTATTGGATATTGAGAGACCAAATGCTGTCGCGACTTTTTGGATTTTTATCTGCCGATATGGCAATTGACTTGGGTACAGCGAACACCCTCGTCTATGTTAAAGGCAAAAATATTGTTTTGAATGAGCCTTCTGTGGTTGCGATTGCTGAGGTTAAAGGCAAGAAGCGAGTGCTGGCTGTTGGCGAGGAAGCCAAGCAAATGCTGGGCCGGACACCCGGCAACATTCAGGCTATTCGGCCGCTTCGTGACGGAGTGATCGCTGACTTTGAAATTGCCGAAGACATGATCAAATACTTTATCCGCAAAGTGCATAATCGCCGTAGCTTTGCCGCTCCGCTGATCGTCATTTGTGTGCCTTCTGGCTCCACCGCGGTTGAGCGCCGTGCCATTCAGGAATCCGCTGAGGCTGCTGGTGCGCGCAAAGTATATCTTATTGAAGAGCCAATGGCGGCAGCGATCGGTGCTGGCCTTCCCGTCACTGAACCAACCGGTTCGATGGTTGTTGATATTGGTGGTGGCACGACCGAGGTTGCGGTGCTGTCGCTCGGCGGTATTGTTTATGCTCGATCCGTCCGAGTTGGCGGCGATAAAATGAACGAAGCGATCATTGCTTATATCCGCCGTAATCATAATCTGCTGGTCGGTGAGGGTAGTGCTGAACGGATCAAGGAAGAAATCGGGTCCGCCTGTCCGCCGGAAGATGGTGAAGGCCGGACCATGGAAATTAAAGGCCGCGATTTGATGAATGGTGTGCCGAAAGAATTGCTCATCAGCGAACGCCAAATTGCGGAAAGTCTTGCTGAGCCGATAAGTCAAATTATTGAAGCTGTGAAAGCAGCTTTGGAGCATACGGCGCCGGAACTGGCTGCCGATATCGTTGATAAAGGTATCGTGCTGACAGGCGGCGGCGCTTTGCTGACAAATATGGATTACGTCCTGCGCTATGCGACAGGTTTGCCGGTGTCTATTGCCGATGGGCCATTGTCATGTGTTGCCTTGGGAACAGGACGCGCCTTGGAGGAAATGAAAAAACTTCGCCATGTGCTCTCAACTATGTATTGATATGGGCTGTGAAATATAATACTGGGAAAAACCCCGGTAGTATTGAAAACATCGACTCCGATGCCATATATTATGGCAGTGATATCAGGCCGTTAGACAAAACGGAGACAGATTTTGGAACAGCGCCCTAGCGCTCTATTACGCATTGCAGCGCCACTGAAAAGCTTGGTTCAGCGCTTCATGTATCTTGGACTGATTGCCGCCGCATTCGGTCTGATGCTGCTTGGCAAGGTCGATGCTGTGCTGGTGGATCGCGTGCGCGCTGAAGTCACCGATGCTTTTGCACCTATTTTAGAAGCCATATCCAAACCTATTGCGACGGTTTCCAAGGGAGTCCAAAATTTCCAAGAATTGGCCGTCATCCGAGACGAGAACGCCAAGCTCAAGCAACAAAACGCGCGGCTAATACAATGGCAGACTGTCGCCCGCAAATTGCAGTCGGAAAACGCAGCGCTCCAACAACTCCTTGGCGTGGTGCATGACAAATCTGCCAAATACGTTTCCGCCCGCGTGATCGCCGGCTCAGGTGGTGCCTTCTCGAATATGCTGATTGTTAATGCCGGCCTAAACAACGGCGTGCACAAAGGTCATGCGGTCGTCAGTGACCGTGGCATTATCGGTCGTGTGTCTCAAGTTTCAAACCGGTCAGCTCGCGTGCTTTTGTTGACAGATATCAATTCCAGAGTTCCCGTGCTGATCGAAAGCAATCGGACGCGGGCGATTATGGCAGGCGGAAATACCAGCCGTACCAAGCTTATACATTTGCCACCAGGTGCGCGCGTTACGCCAAGTGATCGGATCGTTACCTCGGGACATGGCGGCGCCTTTCCGCCCGGTTTGCCGGTGGGTGTGGTCGCATCTGTGACGGATGGCGGTATCAATGTCCAATTATTTGCCGATTATTCGAGGCTGGAATATGTTCGCATCGCTGATTTCGGATTAAACGGATTGGTTGATATGAGCGTGCAGAGAAGCTCTGCAAAGAACAAGGTAGGCGGTAAAACCCGTAAAAAATGAATGTCGCCGTTTGGCAAAAGCTCGATCAAATGGCCCGGGCAATTACGCCATTTGGATTGAGCCTTTTTCTCGTCATCCTGAGTGTGGTCCCCACTCACATTCCGGGGTATGCACAGATTGCACCCATTTTGGCACTTGTTTCAATTTATCATTGGGCAATCTATCGACCTAATCTTCTGCCGCTGTTTGCAGTTTTTTTATTAGGGCTTCTACAGGATCTGCTAATGGGTACGCCGGTTGGTCTGTACATTCTGGTATTTTTGACGGTTTACGGCATTGTTCTTTCTCAGCGCCGGTTTTTTGCTGGCAAGTCCTTCACGGTTTGTTGGTTTGGTTTCGCCGTTATATCGCTGGTAGCCTCGGTTGAAAGCTGGTTGTTGGCATCGGCTTGGAATTTGGCGCTAATGGATATTAATGCCGTTACGTTTCAATATTTGTTATCTTTAGGAATATTCCCGATTGTTGCGTGGATATTTTTACGGTGGCAACAAGCTTTTTTACAGCAGGATTAGGCCCAGGACTTAGGCATGCATCGCGACGGTGATAGATATAAAATATTTTCCAGACGCTCAATCGTCTTGTTTGGCGGCAAGACTGTATTGCTGTCGGGTCTGGTTGGCCGGATGTATTACCTTCAGATTATTGAAGGTGAAAAATACAAAACGCTTGCCGATGAGAACCGCATCAGCCTGAAACTCATCGCTCCAAAACGTGGACGCATTCTCGATCGATTTGGCCGACCGATGGCCGTTAACCAGCAAAATTATCGCGTTTTGCTTATCCCGGAAAATACCAAGGACGTTGATTTTTCCTTAATGCAACTCGGTAAGGTAATTCCGATTAGCAGCCATGATGTGCAAAGGGTCAAACGCGAGATCAAACGTCGCCGTCGCTTCTTACCGGTTATCATAAGAGAGAATATGGTTTGGGAAGATGTTGCCCGCATCGAAGTGAATGCTGCTGAAATGCCGGGCATTACAATTGATGTCGGTGAAACCCGGTTTTATCCGGACGGCACTCAAGCAGCCTCCGTATTGGGATACGTCTCAGGCGTATCAGAAAAAGATTTAACCGGCGATCCTTTGTTGGAGTTACCCGGTTTCCGGATCGGCAAAGCCGGCATGGAGAAAGTTCATGACCTAGCGCTGCGCGGTAAAAGCGGCATAACCCAAGTTGAAGTCAATGCCTTTGGGAGGCAAATACGCGAGCTTGAACGCCGCGAAGGTCTGCCGGGAGCGGAGACGTGGCTCACCATCGATATGGAGCTGCAAAAGTTTGTCACCAAACGATTAGGCGACGAGGCTGCGTCCGCGGTAGTCATGGATATTCATACCGGCGAAGTGCTGACGCTTGCTTCGACACCAACTTTTGATCCCAACGCATTCAACCGCGGACTGTCTCAGGCCGAGTGGAAAGCACTGGCTTCAAATCCGCGCTCGCCTCTCAACAACAAAGCCATTGCCGGCCAATATGCGCCGGGTTCGACTTTTAAAATGGTGGTTGCTTTGGCTGCACTCGAGAAAGGCGTTGTAACAGCTAACAGCAAATTCTTCTGCACGGGTGAACTGGAACTCGGCGATTCAACATTCCATTGTTGGGAACGCCGCGGTCATGGCTCGATGGATATGCTGTCGGCGATTACCCAATCCTGCGACGTTTATTTTTATGAGATTGCCAAACGAACAGGTATCGACCGCATTTCGGCGATGGCCCGCCGTTTGGGAATGGGGCAGATTTTAGACATTGAATTGGCAGGAGAAAAAAAAGGGCTCATGCCAACGCGGGCGTGGAAGAAAAAGGCCAAACGAGTTTCCTGGCAACAGGGTGAAACCTTGCTCGCCGGGATCGGGCAGGGATTTATTTTGACGACGCCTTTGCAATTGGCGGTCATGACTGCGCGTCTGGCCAATGGTGGGAAAGCCGTGAAGCCGCATTTAACCAAGCAGGTGGTGCCTTTTGATGTGGCTGATCCAGTTGTTCCAGAAATTCCTGAATTTAAATCAATTGGCATTCATCCGCCTCATTTGAATATGATCAAAAAGGCGATGGGAGCGGTTTCTAATTCTCCGTATGGCACGGCTTATAGATCGCGTATTAAAGAGCCGGGTTTTCAATTGGCAGGCAAAACCGGAACGGTTCAAGTGCGCCGCATTACCAAAGCCGAGCGCGAAACCGGTGTTAAAAAGAATAAAGATCTAGAGTGGCGGGAGCGGGATCACGCTTTATTTGTCGGCTATGCACCGCTTAAAAATCCTCGATATGCAGTCTCGGTCGTGGTTGAACACGGCGGCGGCGGCTCATCAATTGCCGCACCGATTGCCAAAGATATATTAATGGAGGTTCAGCGCCGCGATCCGTTGCGGGGGCAATCTGGTAAGGCCGCCAAAAGTCACAACTTCCCCAATTCAACGACTGTAAAGAAGGGCTAGGCGAAAATCATGGCGTTGTCTCCGTTTCGTCAATCCGATATGAGCCTTGGTCAGCGGCTATGGCAAATCAATTGGTTTTTTGTCCTGTTGGTTGGTATTACGGCTTCGATCGGATTTGGCATGCTCTATTCTGCCGCCAATGGGAATTTTGATCCTTGGGCATCGCGCCAAATGATCCGCTTCGCTGCGGGCTTGTTCCTAATGTTGATGGTTGCGGTCATCGATATTCATGTCTGGCTGCGCTACGCCTATGCTATTTACGCCGTTTCACTTGCTTTGTTGGTCGTTGTTGAATTTAGTGGCTCAATCGGCATGGGAGCACAGCGCTGGATTGATCTCGGCGTCTTCACAATCCAGCCTTCTGAAATGATGAAGATCTCGATTATTCTGCTGCTCGCGCGGTATTTCTATGCAGCGCGATTGGAAGATGTCGGGCGCATTTCACACGTTATAGTGCCGCTTATTCTAATCGCGGTACCCGCATTTCTAATCATGCGGCAACCTGATCTGGGCACCACTATTTTGATGGTTGCGACAGGGATTGCGATGCTGTTCTTAGCTGGCGTTCGAATTTGGGTGTTTGTCATAGGTGCCTTGGCAACGATAGCAGCGGTAATTCCACTGTGGAATTTTGTTTTGCTGGATTATCAGAAACAGCGCCTTTTAACCTTTCTCGATCCTGAGAAAGATCCTTTAGGGGCGGGCTATCATATACTTCAATCTAAGATTGCCTTGGGCTCTGGCGGCATGTTCGGCAAAGGCTTCCTGGAGGGTTCTCAAAGTCATCTCAGTTTCTTGCCGGAAAAGCAGACCGATTTTATTTTTACCATGATGGCCGAAGAGTTTGGCCTGGTCGGCGGACTGGTTCTCATTGGTCTTTATGTTATGCTGCTGATTTATGGCTTCGCGATTTCACTTCGCTGCCGCAACCAGTTTGGCCGCCTGATCGGCATGGGTGTCACAACCTCGTTTTTCCTCAATATATTTGTCAATATCGCGATGGTGATGGGGCTTTTGCCGGTTGTCGGCATGCCGCTGCCGTTGATCTCTTACGGCGGCACCGCGATGCTGACCTTGATGTTTAGTTTTGGATTGCTACTCTGCGTCTACGTCCACAGAGACGTTCAGATCGGCCCTGGTGCCGCGGACGGGAATTAGCTAATCCCCCTACTTCCGTTTCATCGTCCACGTGCCTTCACAATCCGCTCTGCCGCCAACGGTTACGGTGCCGGAGCCTTTGCCGCTTTTCCAATCGGTGACTTTACCGTTCATCTCGCCAAATGCTTGGGAGCTCGTTGCGTAAGCTTCAATTGTGCCATCTTTTGAAATGCTGCCTTTTATGGCTTGTCCATCGTCCAAGGCACCGGAAATATTTCCATTTTTCACGATGATATTATTTGAGGCCGCCGCCTACGGGTCACACACTATATCCATCATCCAAACGCCATTTAAGACGGCCAAATTGCCTCTTAGTTTTTTCTGGGCGCGCTGTGTGGTTTTTTTGACCGGTTGATTGGAAGCGGTGGATTGTTTTTTGGCGGGCAGCGCGCAGAGCTGGACAATTTCACTTTTGGTGAGGCCGACGTCAATGAATTTGATGACTCTGTCTTGAGTACAGGTTCCGAACAGGCCGCTCTGTGCCGACAAAGGCGACGGAACACTTAAATAAATAATTGAAACTGCAAATATCAAATTTTTCATAATTACCCGATTAGGTGAATTAAATTCTGATAGAACAGTATGCCATCACTGCTCGATAAGATAGAAAATACTTGCGCACCTTCGTTTCTTGGTTTGTCGAAGACCTGACACTCGCGCTAGAATACAAAAAATTTAAATCAGGGATCAAAATGGCAGATCGAGGGACCACTAAGAGTTTAAAAAAGGGACTCGTCGTCTTAAAAACGCTCAATGAAAAGGACGATGTTACCGTTCTCATGTTGAGCAAACAAACCGGCATTCCGCGCCCGACGCTCTACCGTCTTCTTAATACTCTCAAAGAAACTGGTTATGTGACAACAGGCCCAAATGGCGATACCTATCAGCTTACCATTCAAGTTCGTGCACTCAGTCAAGGTTACAGTGATGAAGCCTGGGTGACCGAAATAGCCTCGCCCATTCTTGAAAAGCTTGGCAACGATGTTGTATGGCCTGTCGGTATCGGCTCGTTGGATCGTGATTCAATGATCATCCGCGACACCACTCATCAGACCAGTCCACTGTCCCTTGAGCGCGGTTATGGTGGGCGGCGCGGTCATCCTGGGTATCGGGTACCAATATTGGCGACGGGTATGGGAATGGCATATCTCGCCTTCAGTTCCAAGCACAAACGTGATTCTATCTTGGATGTTCTCCGCTCAACCGAACCCAAAGAACGTGAAGCGGCGTCCAAAATCAAGGAACTCGAAAAAGAGTTTCAACAAATTCGCCGCCGCGGTTATGGCCTCCGAGAAGGTGGGCTAATCCCAAAAACCGGTTCTATTGCCGTGCCAATCATGTATGAAGGAGAGCCCTTGGCCTGTCTCAATTTACACTACATTTTGTCGGCTCTTTCCCTAAAGCAGGTGGTCGGTCGGTATCTTGCAACTATGCAATCCGCGGCCAAAGAAATAGAGAAGCGCCTAAAAAAAGTCGACATTTAAGCTTTCCCTTTCCAGATGTCTCATGTCCAATGTGCGAACAGATTATGGGTTCGAATTGAATTCTTTCTCCAAATCAACGACAACCAAGATCAAATTAAACGAAAGACGAATAGAGGACTAAATCATGTCATACCCATCAGAAATGAACGCTGTTGATATCAAAGAGCCGGGCGGGCCGGAAGTTCTTGTGCCGGTGACTATCCCGGTGCCGGAAATCAAAGCTGACGAAATCTTGATTAAAAACGAAGCCGTTGGCGTGAATAGACCTGATGTTGCACAACGCACAGGCAATTATCCCGTGCCGCCGGATGCAAACCCGCTGCCGGGATTGGAAGTTGCCGGCGAAGTCGTGGCTGTAGGTGATGACGCAGGTGATTGGAAAGTTGGTGATAAAGCGATGGGTTTAACCCATGGTGGCGGCTACGCCGAATACACTGCCGTTCAGCATTCTCATTGTTTGGCTTGGCCAAAAGGATATGACGCTGAAATGGCAGCCTCAATCCCAGAGAATTTTTATACGGTTTACTACAATGTCTTTATGCGTTCGGACTTGAAAGCCGGCGAATATTTCCTCGTTCACGGTGGCAGCAGTGGGATCGGCTTAGCGGCCATCCAATTGGCCAAAGCCAAAGGAGCAACGGTGATCACGACGGCTGGTTCGGCAGAGAAATGCCAATTTTGCCTCGATCAAGGCGCCGATAAAGCGATTAACTATAAAGAAGAAGATTGGCGTGAAGTTGCCAAAGAATTTACCGACGGCCACGGTGTCGACGTTGTTTTGGACATGGTCACCGGCGGCTATGTCCAAAAAGAAATCAGTATTATGGCGCGCGACGGCCGTATCGCGCTCATTGCCTTTTTGGGTGGCCGCAAAGAAGAAATAGATTTTGGCCGTATTTTGCGAGATCGGATAACCATTTCAGGCTCGACGTTGCGTCCCCAATCTACAGAAGAGAAAGCGTTGATTGCTTCCAATCTCCAAAAGGATTTCGGCGGCCTGATGGATGACGGAAAAGTGCGCCCCCACATTTATAAAACTTTCCCTCTTGCGCAGGCATCTGAAGCTCATACGCTGATGGAATCCAGTGCTCATATGGGCAAAATTATTTTGATCGTCGGTTGACCTAAGCGGAGAAATATTATGAGAAATGCAAAAAATCATTGAAGAAGAGGATTTGCGCGAACTCCACCCGGAACTCAAGACCAAGCCGCGCGTTTGGTATAAAAATCTCGATCGCTATCAAAAATGCTTTATTGGCGGCAGCAT
>Ga0066376_10000864_pt1 | contig 29032 bp, 23 predicted proteins | sample Knorr_S15_td_Bot_FD_77009 | JGI IMG/M metagenome (GOLD analysis project Ga0066376, IMG submission 77009) | Marine microbial communities from Southern Atlantic Ocean transect - Knorr_S15_td_Bottom_ad_5009_LV_A | ecosystem: Environmental > Aquatic > Marine > Oceanic | place: Southern Atlantic... | reverse complement strand
GTCAGGAGCCGGATTATTTCTCTGCCTGAACGGGATAGGTCGGATGTCGCCGGTGGTTAGATTACACAGGATTAGTTTTGATGCTTATCTTGCGTGACCTGATTTTTTATTTCGTCGATTGCTGAGGAGAGTTTCTCCGAGTCGGCGAGGTATTCTCTGCCACGTGGTGACAGTTGGTTATCTAATTCGTAGATCAAAGGAATGCCAGTGGGGATGTTGAAGTGGAGAATATCCTCTTCACTCATGTTGTCGATGTACTTGACCAGCGCCCGCAAACTGTTGCCGTGGGCTACCACAAGCACCCGTTTCTTTTGTGTGAGTAACGGGACTAAGGCATCGTGCCACCAACGAGTGACACGGGCCAGCGTGTCAGCCAGCGATTCTGTGTCAGGAATATTGGCGAGACCACGATAGTGCGGATGATTAGCTGGTCGCTCTGGATCGTCGAGCGCCATGGCAGGGGGCCGGACCGAGAATCCTCGGCGCCACGCAAGAACCTGCTGTTCACCGTGCTGGGCAACGGTTTGACGCTTATTCAGCCCTTGTAATGCGCCGTAGTGGCGCTCATTCAATCGCCAATCCGTTTGAATGGGAAGGTGCATCTGGTCAAGCGCATCGAGAATTAGCCAGAGTGTCCGGATGGAGCGTTTCAGATAGGATGTCATCGTGACATCGAAGGTAAAATCATGATCTTTTAACGTGTTCCCAGCTTCGCGGGCTTCGTTGATGCCGCGCTCAGACAGGTCGACATCAACCCAGCCGGTAAACCGGTTTTCAAGATTCCACACGCTTTGGCCGTGACGGACGAGAACCAGTTTTGTCATCCCATTATTCTCCTTTTGTTCGATTGCCCTGACATCTTAGGGCACGGACTAACGAGGCCAGCGCCTGGGCGCGGTGGCTGAGGCTGTTCTTTATGTCAGCAGTTAGTTCGGCGGCTGTTTTAGAACAGCCGTCAGCGAGAAACAGCGAATCGTATCCAAATCCGCCGCTTCCCCGAGGCGTCAGTGCGATTCTCCCGGACCAGTGACCGTGACAAATGATCGGTACGGGATCTTCCCCATGGCGCAGGTAGACGACGACGCTGTGAAATCGGGCAGTGCGTTGATCTACGGGGACACCGGCCAGCGCCGTCAGCAGGCACTGGCGATTGTCTTCATCGGTGGCGCCAGCGCCTGAGTAGCGCGCTGAGTGAACGCCGGGCGCACCGTTGAGGTGGTCCACCGCTAGACCGGAATCATCGGCGATTGCACACAGACCGGTTGATAGCGCTGCATGACGCGCTTTAAGCAATGCGTTCTCAACGAAGGTTGAACCGGTTTCTTCAGCACTACTGACGCCGAATTCGCCCTGGCTAACACAGACCAAACCCGTATCGGCAAGCAGGCTTGTTAATTCCGCCAGCTTGCCTTGATTATCAGAGGCCAGAACCACCTTCATGCGGTGTGATCGATCCTCGCATGACGCTGTGCTTGTAGCAGTTGCTTGATACCATACCGTGCGTATTCGATCATCGTCTGCAGGTGATCATCGGTAAACGGCGCTCCTTCCGCAGTACCCTGTAGTTCGATAAAACGACCCTGGTCATCCATCACAATATTCATGTCGGTTTGAGCAGTGCTGTCTTCCTCATAGTTGAGGTCGAGGACGGCGCCGGAGTCAATCCAGCCAACCGAAACGGATGCCACTTGCCCGATGAGTGGTGAAGCGGCAAGCGTGCCGCGAGTGACCAGAAGGTCACAGGCATCAGCCAGAGCCACCCACGCACCGGTGATTGAGGCGGTACGGGTACCCCCGTCGGCTTGCAGGACATCACAGTCGAGGGTGATAGTTTGTTCGCCAAGCTTTTCCAAATCGACTACCGCGCGCAAAGAGCGGCCAATTAAGCGTTGAATTTCTAGGGTGCGCCCCGATTGTTTTCCTTGTGTTGCTTCGCGATTATTACGAGTGTGGGTGGAACGCGGCAGCATGCCGTACTGGGCCGTGATCCAGCCGCGGCCACTGCCGCGCAGAAAGGCCGGTACACGAGCTTCCACGCTGGCCGTACAGATAACACGAGTGCCACCAAATTCGATGAGAACTGACCCCTCAGCGTGACGGCTATAGCCACGGGTTAGTGTGACGGGACGCAATTCTTTGGGTTGTCGTTGATCAATTCTTTGCATCATGTTTCTCGCGTCAAATCGACGTGGTATCTGAAAAATGCGCATGGCCACTCACCTGAGGGCTTCGGGCCGCATCGATTTGAGCCAACGATTTCTCGACGTAATTGATGTGGTTATCGGAGGCAACGCGAGCCTGTTCAGGGTCGCCATCCAGGATCGCGTTTAGCAGATGGTAGTGTTGATCGCGAAGATTGTCGAAGATTGCCGGTTGATAAGTGTAGAGGTTTTCCAGACTGAAACGCATGGAAGAGTGTAGTAATGCGAAGAGGCTTCTCATTACTTGGACTAGCACAACGTTGTGTGAAGCCTCGGCGATGGCGAGATGAAAGTCGGCATCGGCTTGCGCCTCGAGTGAGGGATCACGCTGAGCGTGTGATGTGATGAGAGTCTTGTAGGATTTCCGCAAAGCACTTTTATCGGCAGTCGTACGGCGCAAAGCCGCGTAATGCGCTGCTAGTGATTCAATGGCGTGGCGGAGTTCGAGTACATCACCAAGCCGTCCAGGTGAACTGGCGATAAGCTCAAGCAGGGGATCAGCTAGTGACTGGGTAAGCGCCTCAGTGACATAGGTGCCGCCGCCCCGTTGTGTCGTCACAAGTTGGCGCGCCGACAATTTCTGCAAGGCCTCGCGCAGCGATGGCCGGGATACGCTGAGCTGTCGGCAAAAAACCCGTTCGGCAGGCAGGCGATCCCCTGGGCGTAACGTCCCTGCGAGAATCAATTGTTCAATGTGTTCGACGATCTGATCGGCGACACGGGGCTTGTTCATCAAATTTTGGTCTGACCAGAGAGGGGAAAACCCTAACACGCCCAGTCCGAACGGTAAACTAATTATCTAGTGAAACGTGGCACTGCCGGTGAGGTGTTCGTTTCCGCGAAGTGCTGCCTGTTGCGGAATGCTGGTCGATAATCAGGATAAAGAATAAGGGGTGTTGACAATGTCCTTACTGGAAACCGGGCCTGGTGAAGGCCTTTACTATGAGTTCGAAGCGCCGACAGCTAATCAGCCGACGGTGGTTTTTGTCAATGCACTGACTGGAAGCATTGATAGCTGGCAAGGGGTGGTCGACCCTGCGTTGCGTGAGGCGGGTCTTGGGGTACTGCGTTACAACCTGCGTGGTCAGGAGAAGAGCCCGGTGAATGATGATCGAATACTCGATGATCAACTGATAATCAGTGACTTATGTCGACTGATCGATGAGGTGAAGCCGCCCCGGCCGATTTACTGCGGCTTGTCCATCGGGGGGCTTTTCGCTGCCAGAGCGGTCCTGTCGGGGCGCCCCGCTGAAGGGTTGGTGCTGCTTAACACCCTGCGTCGCATTGGCGCCCGTTTAGACTGGTTTAATCATGCCGGTGTCCGAGTCGTTGCGCTTGGCGGGACCCGCTTGATCGGCGATCTTTTTATGCCGCTGATAGCTGGCGAGAGCGTGCTACAGGCAAACCGTGACAATTTCTTGCTGGACGATCCGTACGAACCGGCAGATCCATTGAGTGGGCACTATCGATTAATGTTGGGAGCGACCACAGCGGACTGGAATGTTCCCTGGTCGGCGCTCAATCTTCCCACGTTGGTCATTAGTGGGCTTTACGACCGCGTGTTTTTTGAAGCTGATGTGGTCGACGAACTGTTTGCTTCCTTGCCACAGGGACAACGACAAGATTGGCCAGACGCAGGGCACATGGTGACTGTAGATCAGCCGCAGCGATTGGCGCAGGCGCTGATTGAATTTGCGGCGGCCTCGCTGCGGTAGCTGAGGGCTAGGGGTTGTTGCCTTTAAAAGCCTGAGCCAGCAGTTGGTTCATGTCATCGGGCCGGGCTTTTGGGTCCAGTTGCAGGGCTGATTCGACAGCACTGAGTAATGGATAAGGAAAACGACCGGCATAATCGACCGATAGCGGAGCCAGTGCGGTGCCTTCCCGGCGTTTCAGGGCCGGCGGGGGCGATTTTCCAGTAATACACGCGTAGAGGGTGGCCGCAAAACTGTAGATGTCCGTCCATGGCCCCAGCGCCCCATCCAAATACTGTTCAGGCGGTGCAAAACCGTGGGTCAAGGTCTGAAAAGAGCGAAATCGATCTTCACTGTCTTGTGGTTTTGCCGCACCGAAGTCCAGCAGCAAGGGTTCGCCATTGCTTCGCAACAGTATGTTTGCCGGCTTGATGTCCATATGCAGCATATTTTTCTGGTGGAACTGTGATAACCCATCCCCGATTTTCGGGAAGACCTTGTTTAGGAATGCCATGTCCAATGAACCGGCCAGTTTTCGAATAAACCAACTCAGATCACGACCGGTTTCATAGGCCATAACGATGTAGTAGGTTTCATTGGCCCGAAACGAATCGATCACGTGTGCCATGTTGTCGTGTTTGACTTGGGACAGCGCCTTGGCCTCAAGTAGAAAACCTTTGAGGCCATCGTTATAAGACGTCGTCGAAAGGGGCGAATCGATCTTAATACTGCCGTCGGGTTGGCGCGTAACCACATCCTGGGGGCAATACTCTTTGATGACGAACTTCTCGCGCGAGAGTTCCTGTATGGCAAGGTAAACCAGGCTGAAGCCACCACCGCCCAAGACTTCCTGAACGGTGTATCCGTTGAGCACGAAACCCTGCTTTAGAGGCAATCTAGCGGCCATGGTAATCAGCAGACAGCGTAGTAGGTCATTTTGTCAATTGGTTACGTTAACACCGCTCCGTTGCGCCAAGAGTATAGACTACACAAGGGTGTGAGTGCGCGGGCAAGGGTTAGAGTCATCACGCAAAGGAATGGCCAAATGATAGCCAGCATGACCGGATTTGCCCGGGAAACCGAACAGATTGAGGGCAGTGAGCTCACGTGGGAAATTCGTAGTGTCAACCACCGTTATCTTGATGTTTCGCTCCGTTTAGGTCAGGTATTCAGAGCAAAGGAGTCTTTGTTTCGAAAAATGCTGACTGAGTCTTTTGATCGTGGGAGAATTGATGCGCAACTCCATTACCACGCTTCAGCGCAGCCAACAGACAGTGGCCGCCTGCAGCCGGAGCGTGTGCGGGTCTTGCGAGAATGGGCAGCGGCAGTCCAAGAGATGTCACCAGAATCGGCCCCACTGAGCGTGGCTGAGGTGCTCAATTGGTCCGGTGTCATCATCGCCGATAGCGCCGATCCCCAGATGCTCGTCGACCAGGCACAGGTACTGTTGCAACGAACGGTGTCGAGCTTGCAGAGTCAACGGCATCGTGAAGGAGAGAGTTTGGGTGTTGCCATTGCTAAGCGGGTTGTTGAGTGCAGACGTATCGCGCAGGGCGTTCAGTCTATGCTCGGGGAGATCGAAGCGGGTTTCCGACAACGCCTGTTGGAGCGCGTCGCGGGGCTTGATAGCACACCGGACCCTGGTCGCCTTGAACAGGAACTAGTGATATTACTGGGGCGAACCGACATCAGTGAAGAATTGGACCGCTTACTCATTCATCTTCGGGAAACCGAAAATGTCCTGGCACGGGACGAGCCCGTTGGTCGGCGGCTCGACTTCCTGATGCAAGAACTGAACCGCGAAGCCAATACGCTGGGGTCGAAGTCGGCTCATACAGCCACCAGTGCCGCTGCGGTAGACCTCAAGGTGCTGATCGAGCAGATGCGAGAACAGGTGCAGAATATCGAGTGAGTGTGATGGGGCAGCAAGCCAGCGGCGGGCGGGGTCGCTTGATTATATTGTCGGCTCCTTCGGGAACCGGTAAAACCACTATTGCGCGGGCTGTCGCTGCAGGTCATCCCAAGGTTGAAGTCTCTGTATCTCACACGACCCGCCGGCCGAGGCCAGAGGAAAAACACGGTCAAGATTATTTTTTTGTTGATCGACAAAGTTTCCTCGACATGATCGCGAACGATCAGTTTCTTGAGCATGCAGAGGTGTTCGATCATTGCTACGGTACGTCTCACAGGGCAGTAGAGCGACAGTTAGCAGACGGTATTAGTGTTCTCCTGGTGATTGATTGGCGTGGCGCCCGATTGGTACGCAGGCGTTTCGAGGACGTGCTAAGCATATTTTTCGTTCCACCGTCCTACGCGGTGCTGGAGCGGCGCTTGGCTGAGCGAGGCCAGGACAGTGACACAGCGATGAAACGACGTCTTCAGGAGGCGTTGGAAGAGGTCAGGCACTACCATGAATACGATCATGTCATTGTTAACGATCATTTTGAGACAGCCGTTGAAGAATGTGAAAAATTGATTGTTTGTGCTGTGGCGCCGACTTCCGGGCGCTATTTCGATTCGGCCTCATTTATAGCGACCATGAAAAACGGTACACTCCGGGATAGCACAGACGACGACTGAAGCCGGGGGTTGGTACCGCAGGGCATCAGCCGCTTGGAAATATAATGTGGCAGGCCGCTAAAACCTCATACTGGGTAAAGACTAGCAGGTCTGCGTTTAGGAGATACCACTGATGGCAAGAGTGACTGTCGAGGATTGCCTCGAAAAAATCGATAACCGCTTTGATTTGGTACTAGTTGCCGCAAAGCGCACGCGCCAGTTGATGCTCGGCGCGGACCCATTGGTACCACATGATCGTGATAAACCTACGGTTATCGCGTTACGAGAGATTGCTGAGGGGTTGGTGACGAGTGAAATTCTGACCGAAAAGGAGCTCACGGCAGAGGAATACTTCTCTGACTTTTCTGGCAGTGACGAACTCTCAGAAGCCGTGGAAGATGGCGCAACTTTGGAACAACTGGATGCGTCTAAAGACTCAGCATCGATAGAAGACGAAGCGCCAAGACGCGAAACAGACGGCGCGGGATCTGAGGCTACTGATGAGCATGACCACGCCGCTGACGCGGAGAAAGACGCTCCCAAGTAATCGGGCTTCTGCCGCTGCTGGACCCAATCGACGGTCCCTGCTCGAGGAGTTACTGCGGGATGTCGAGGATTACCTCGAGCCGAATGAAGTAGGGGTCATTCAACGCGCGTGTGCGTTCGGTGCACGGGTCCACGCAGGACAACAACGACATAGCGGCGGGCCTTACATCGATCACCCCTTGGCGGTCGCGGCTATCCTGGCCAATATGCGCCTGGATAGCCACAGTGTGACGGCGGCAATTCTGCATGACGTCATTGAAGATACCCCGGTGGTTTTGGACGAACTGGCTAGCGAGTTCGGCCATGATATTGCTCAGTTAGTTGATGGCGTCAGCAAAATTGGTCGCATCGAATTTGACTCGAGGGAACACGCCGAAGCAGAAAACTTTCGCAAGATGTTGTTGGCTATGTCTAAGGATATCCGCGTCATTTTGATCAAGTTGGCGGATCGACTCCACAATATGCGCACACTCGACTCCTTAAGCCACGAGAGGCGTAAGCGCATTTCCCAGCAAACACTGGATATTTTTGCTCCGATTGCCAACCGGCTGGGGATGCATGCGTGGACCCAGGAGCTTGAGGATTTGAGTTTTCGGCACCTCTATCCAAAGCGTTACAACGCGATTCGTAAGGAATTGGATAAACGGCGCGGCAATCACACCAAGATTATCGAATTGACTCGACGCAAGATTTCCAACGAACTGAAAGGGCTTGGGATCGAATCAACGGTAGTGGGTAGGGAAAAAAACATCTATAGCGTTTACCGCAAGATGCAGGCGCGGCGAGTACCGATGTCCGAGATGCGGGACATCTTTGCAATACGTGTCATTGTTGGCACAGCAGATCAGTGCTATCGCGTCCTTGGGGTTATCCATAATCTCTATAAGCCGGTGCCGGGGAAGTTTAAGGACTACATCGCGATTCCCAAGGCCAACGGCTACCAGTCGTTGCATACATTGCTGTTCGGCACCTTTGGGCAGAGTCTCGAGGTGCAGATTCGGACGAACGATATGCACCGAGTGGCGGAGTCAGGGGTCGCTTCACACGGGCACTATAAATCGGGCAACAAAAGGGGAGAAACACCCCCGTTAGCGCACAGTTGGTTGATGGACCTGCTCGAAGTACAAGCATCGGCTGGCAATCCGGGTGAATTTCTTGAGCATTTGAAAACCGATCTTTTCCCGGACGAGATCTATGTTTTTACACCACAAGGGGACATCAAGAAGTTACCTAAGGGTGCGACAGCCCTTGATTTTGCCTATGCCGTGCATTCGGACGTCGGAAATCAGTGCGTGGGCGCTAAGATTGAGCATGAACTCGCGCCGCTGCACCAAACGCTGAGTAATGGCAATCATGTCGAGATCTTAACCGCCCGGTCGGCGCGACCAACGCCGTTGTGGTTGAACTATGTGGTTACGGGGAAGGCGCGCGCGGCGATTGGAATCTATCTGAAGAATCAGCACGAGAGCGATGCAATCCGTTTGGGTCGTCAACTATTGGAACGCGCCCTCAAAGCAGTCGGCTTGACCACTCGGTTGAAGACCCAGCAGAAAGTACAACTACTGGGGCAGTTGGGACGCGATGATTGGAATGAGTTGCTCGCAGATATTGGTGCGGGGCGGCGGTTACCCATGGTGGTGGCGCGCCAATTGTTGCCGGACGGGCGCGCTCCCGAAAAATCCGACAGTGCGGCACCGCTACCCATCAAGGGTGTAGAAGGTATGAGCATATCGTACGGTCGATGCTGCCGACCGATTCCCGGGGATCGCATCTTGGGATTATTTTCTACGGGGCGTGGCATTGTGATCCATAATTCCGCTTGTCCTAACGTCATTGAACAGGGTAAACGAACAGACAATTGGTTCAGTGTCGAGTGGGCGGCCGACGTTAAGGGAGATTTTGCCGCTGATGTTCGCCTTGAAGTGCTCAACCGCCCAGGGGTTTTGGCACAGTTGGCGGCGGTTGTGGCAGAAGAAGACTCTAATATCAATCGAGTAGCAGTAGTGGCGCGGGATGATCGGAATTCAGCCATTCGTTTTACCATTGAAGTGCGTAATCGTCAGCATTTGGCGCGAATTATCCGTCGGTTGCGGGCTCGTCGTTCGGTGATTCGCGTGACTCGGGCGAAAGGCTGAAGGGGCTTTAGTTGTCCGTATTGTCGCGGGTCTTGGCGGTGGACAAGAAGAAGCTATTACCCAAATTGTCGATACAATCGGTCACTGAACTGAAGGGTGTGGGACCGGCGGTTGCCGACAAGTTGGCACACCTTGGCATCGATTCAGTGCAGGATCTGTTGTTTCATTTGCCGTTACGCTACGAGGATCGGACGCGACGGACTGCCCTCGGCAGTTTGCGCTCCGGGCAGGAAGCGCTGGTCGCAGGCCAGATACAGGCGTCTGGCGTACGGCCGGGTCGCCGGCGTAGTCTCGCAACGGTCATTGGTGATGGCACCGGTTCGGTCACCATGCGCCAGTTTCATTTTAAGCGCGCACAACAGGAAAACCTGATTCGAGGGCAATGGGTGCAGTGTTTTGGTCAGGTTAGGATCGGGTCGGCCGGATTCGAGTTGGTGCACCCGGAGTACCAATTGTTGCAGTCAGGTGATGAGGTGAATGTGGCACCGACCTTGACGCCCGTTTATCCAACGACCCAAGGTTTGGGCCAGAAGACATGGCGTCATTTAACGCGGCAGGCGCTGGAACACTGTTTGGATGATGTCGTTGAATTATTGCCAGCCGACTTGACGGGTCTGGAAGGGTTGCCTGGACTTCAAGCCGCGTTGATGTTGGTTCATCGACCAGACCCTGATGTAGATGCTGCGGCGTTAGCCGCTGGCACTCACCCGGCGCAGGTCCGCCTGGTTTTTGAAGAGCTCTTGGCACACCAACTTGCAGTAGTGCAACGGCGGATGGAACGCGAACAAAGTCGAGCACCTGTGATAGATGCCCCACAGAATCTTTGGCCGCGTTTGAGAGCGGTACTTGGGTTTTCGTTAACGCGTGCTCAGAGCCGTGTAGTGGATGAAGTCTTATCCACACTCGCCAAACCGCGGTCGAGTCTGCGCTTGATACAAGGTGATGTGGGTTGTGGGAAAACCGTGATCGCCGCGGCCGCCGCGTTGGCAGCGGTGGAGGCTGGTTATCAGGTTGTCATCATGGCGCCGACGGAGTTACTCGCCGAACAACATTTAAACAACTTTGAACGTTGGTTAAGGCACGTCGATGTTCCGCTGGCCTGGTTAACGGGTCGACTGACCGCAGCGGAGCGGCGCGTGGCTTGCCAGCGCCTTGCGACGGGTGAGGCAATGGTGGGCGTGGGAACCCACGCCTTGTTTCAAAACGATGTGACTTACCATGATTTGGGCCTTGTCATCATTGATGAACAACATCGTTTCGGTGTTCATCAGCGGTTGGCACTGCGCGACAAGCGTCGTGTGGATAGCGAGGTTCCGCACCAGTTGGTGATGACCGCAACGCCGATTCCACGGTCCCTGACCATGGCGCTTTATGCCGACATGGATATTTCTTTGATCGATGAAATGCCGCCAGGCAGACAAGCGATTGAAACAGTCGTCGTCCCGAATCTGCGACGCGCAGAAGTGCAGGCAAGAGTCCACAAGGCGTGTGTTGCCGGTCGTCGGGTCTATTGGGTGTGTGCGTTGATCGAGGAGTCTGATGTGTTAGCAGCGGAAGCGGCCACTGACCGTGCACGAATGCTACGCGAGGCTTTGCCGGAGCTTCGTGTTGGCCTTGTGCACGGCCGTTCCCCTGTGTCAGAAAAGGAAGCTGTGATGCGTAAGTTTCGCAACGGCGAGATCGACTTGTTGGTGGCGACTACTGTAATAGAGGTTGGTGTCGATGTGCCCGAAGCCAGCTTGATTGTGATTGAAAATGCAGAGCGCATGGGTTTGGCACAGTTGCACCAGCTGCGCGGCAGGGTTGGACGCAGCGCTGAACGGGCCGCGTGTGTCTTGATGTATCAGCCGCCACTCAGTCGCATGGCGCATGAACGATTATCCACTTTACGCAAAACAACGGACGGATTTTCCATAGCGGAGAAGGACCTTGCGCTGCGTGGACCTGGGGAGTTATTCGGTACGCGCCAGAGTGGTCTGCCGCAGTATCGCTTGGCGAACATCGGCCGTCATCAGTTGTTACTGCCGGCTGTGCAACAGGCTGCGGCTGATGTGCAGGCCCGCTTTCCTGATCAGGTTGCACCCGTGATGCGGCGCTGGCTTCCGTATGCGAGTGTTCTGTCTGGTGTTTGACATTGTTTTTCTTTACCTTCGATTAGCGCGGCTCGATCGACCGATTGGCTGGTTGTTGTTGCTGTGGCCAACCCTATGGGCTGTTTGGATTGCCGGGCATGGAGCCCCTGCTTGGCCGATCGTTGCCGTCTTCATGGCCGGTGCGATTGTTACCCGTGCGGCTGGCTGTGTGGTTAATGACTACTTTGATCGCGATTTTGACCGTCACGTAGAACGCACAAGCAAGCGCCCATTGGCCACTGGCGAGATCTCAGTTCGAGGCGCGTTGGTGTTTGCTTTGTGTCTCGGGTTGCTGGCCCTCGCATTGGTACTCACGCTTAATCCTTTGGCACAGTGGTTTGCTGTGGCTGGCGCACTGATTGCGGTGACTTATCCGTTATTCAAGCGATTTACTCACTTCCCCCAGCTTTATCTCGGACTCGCTTTCTCATGGGGTATTCCTATGGCGTTCGCAGCTCAGCAAGATACCGTACCGAGCCTGGCGTGGATTTTGTTTCTTGCTAATCTGTTATGGACGGTGGCCTATGACACCATGTACGCCATGGCGGATCGACCGGATGACATTAAGATCGGCGTCAAGTCGACTGCTATTTGGTTCGGTCAGTACGACCGAAGGGCGAATATTTTGTGCCAGGCGTTGTCACTCATGGTGTTGTATCTGTTAGGTCGACACCTTGAGTTCAACGGCATATTTAATCTGGGGTTGAGTATGGCCGCGGGCACAGCTGTGTACCAGTACTGGTTGTGTCGCCAACGTGATCGGGCAGACTGCTTTAGGGCATTTCGCAACAACAACTGGTTTGGTGGGGCTATTTTCGCGGGGATTGTGCTGTCATACGCGATGGGTTGAAGATGATGTGCCTACCGCGGTGGTGTCGTCTGGCTATAGTGGTTGTAGGCTCGCGTAAGCAAGCACTAACCATTTGTTACCTTCTTTTTCGAAATTCACTTGGACTCGGGCCGACGCCCCCTGCCCTTCTACTTTGACCAGTGTCCCATCGCCAAACTTTGCGTGACGAACCGCCCCTCCCAAACGAAGTTCAGTGGTTCCAAGCATAATGTTGTCGCCTGAGTTCGCGGCCATGGCGGAACTTGCGGATAAGGTTGGATAAGCGGTAACGGCGCGGACTTCGGTAATCAGCTCTTTGGGTATTTCGGAAAGAAAACGCGATGCGGTGGTGTAATACTCACGACCGTGCAGGCGTCGAACTTCAGCCCACGTCAGATACAAACGTTGCATAGCACGGGTCATGCCGACGTAGCATAATCGTCGTTCTTCTTCGAGCTGGCCAGATTCTCCCAGGGAGCGCTGATGAGGAAACAGATTTTCTTCTAATCCGCTTAGAAACACGACTGGAAATTCGAGCCCCTTGGCCATGTGTAGGCTCATTAATTGCACGCAGTCCTCCCATTCTTCGGCCTGACCTTCGCCTGCCTCCAGTGCTGCATGCGAGAGAAACGCGCCGAGGGCATCTTGTCCTTCGTGCTCGATCGGATCGAAGGAAAAGTGACGGGCTGCGTTAACCAGCTCCTCTAGGTTTTCTACGCGGGTTTCGGCACGCTCGCCTCGTTCTTTGCGGTAATGATCAATCAGCCCGCTATGGCTGATGATCACGCTGACTTGTTCCGACAATTTTAGGTCGGTGAGCTGATTGACCAGTGCGTTGATCAACTCGAGAAATTTCTCTAAGGCGGAGCGGGCGCGCTTAGGCAGAGTATCTGATTGGACGAGCTGGACTGTCGCTTCCCAAAGAGAGAGGCCCTCGACACGCGCCGTCATGCGGACGACTTCCAATGTGCGGGCCCCGACACCCCGCGTTGGCGTATTGACGATACGTTCGAAGGCGGGATCCGAGTCATGGCTGTAGGCCAGTCGCAGGTAGGCGAGTGCATCCTTAATTTCTGCACGTTCAAAGAAGCGAAGACCGCCGTAGACGCGGTAGGGAATGCCCGCATCGAGCAGCAGTTCTTCGAAGACGCGGGATTGTGCATTGGAGCGGTAAAGTACAGCAGCCGAATCACGGCGATGACCTTGACCAACCCAGTCCTGAAGTTGCTCGATGACAAAGCGACCTTCGTCTATTTCATTAAAAGCCGCGTAGACTGAGATCTTGTCGCCCTCGGAACCTGCTGTCCATAATTTTTTCCCCAGGCGACTCGTATTATGTTCAATAACGGCATTAGCAGCTCGCAGGATATGCCCGGTAGAGCGATAGTTCTGTTCCAGACGAACCACTTTAACCGGTCCAAAATCATGCTCGAAATGGGACATGTTTTCGACCCGCGCACCGCGCCAGCCGTAAATCGATTGATCATCATCGCCCACGGCGACAATTTGCTTAGCGGGTTCAGCCAGAAGCCGAAGCCAACGGTATTGAACTGTATTGGTATCTTGAAATTCGTCCACTAAGATATGTGAAAACTGTTGGCGGTAGGCGCAGAGCAGGTCGTCGTTTTTTTCTAACATTTCCACTGCTCTTAACAGCAGTTCAGAAAAGTCAACTAGCCCGAGTTGCTGGCATTGCGCTTCGTAGTGAGCAAAGATTCGGACCAGCGTGTCGTGCTGTGAGTCCCCTGTGTCCGGCAGGTGGTGGGCGCGGTGACCTTCGTCCTTGTGGTTGTTAATGAACCATTGGACCTGGCGTACAGGCCAGTACCCCTCATCCACATTGAGTTCCCGCAGTGCTCGCCGCACCAGGCGGAACTGGTCGTCGGAATCGAGAATCTCAAACGTTTCGGGCAGGTTCGCCGCCTGCGGGTGCGCGCGTAGCAGGCGGTGGCAGATGCCGTGAAAAGTACCAATCCACATGCCGCGCAGAGAAAAGCCAAGAATATTCTCAATTCGCCCGCGCATTTCGTGGGCTGCCTTATTGGTGAAAGTCACTGCCAATACAGACAATGGAGAAACGTCCAGTGTCTCTACTAGCCATGCTATCCGGTGAGTTAGCACACGGGTTTTCCCGCTGCCGGCACCGGCCAAGACAAGGGTCGGTCCGGGAGGCGCTGCTACTGCATCGCGCTGCGCCTCATTGAGGGGATCGAGAAGGTGGGAGACGTCCATTGGCGGTTTGGTGCAAGCGATTTGATGAGCGACGTTTTCAGAGAGTGCGCAGCAAAGATTGGATGATCTGGTCGGACGGAGTGGTCAGGGTTCAGCGCGATGATAACGGCACAGTTTCAACCGCGGGTCCCCTGGCAGATCCGATACAGGTCCCGCTTTCCACAGCGCAGGGTCCAACTTGGGAAAGAACACAGCATCCTTAGCCTCAACCGTATCGGGCACCTGTGTTGTATCGACAATGTCGCAATAATCTAGTGCCGCCGCGTAGAGTTGTGCGCCACCGATGAACCAGGTGTCGCCTTCTATGGCAGTGAGTGCTGCTTCTATGTTGCCAAAGCATTCAATGTCGGAACGGCGTTGTTGGCTGATAACGATATTGCGACGCTGCGGTAACGCGCGATGCGCAAGAGAGTCCCACGTTATTCGACCCATGATAATGGTGCTGCCGAGAGTGACCTGTTTGAATCGCCGCAAATCAGCGGGGTAGTGCCACGGCAGTTGCCCAGCAACACCGATCACCCCATTTCTTGACAGCGCAACAATTGCACCGCGCACGGTTATACGGCGACCTTGAACTGAATCGCTGGGTGCGGTGCATAACCAGACAACGCAAAGGTTGCGAGCAAGTCTTCTGTACTGGCTTCAAACAGCTGTTCAATGTCGCTAAGGGAGCGGATAGTGGGGTCGATAGCAAGTGTAGGCAATGGCCTGGGTGAGCGCTCCAATTGTTGCCGAAGACCCGGTACATGGTCGTAATCAGATTTGTCCCCATCAGGTTTTGCGGTGTATACATGTGCATCGATCAGCGTGTGCGCAAAACGGCCTACTGGGATACCACTCAACCGCGAGAACAGCTCAAGCAAAAACGCATACCCGGCAATGTTGTAAGGTAACCCGAGCGCGACATCACAACTGCGCTGAGTCAGATGCAAACACAGCGTAGGTTGACTTTGTTCATCTGCCTGCACATTGAGCGCCCAGAACGCGTGACAGGGCGGTAATGCGCTGTCGTACGCATTGCCTGGCGCCCAGGCCGATACGACCAATCGACGACTGTTTGGATTGCGGGCGATTTCATCTAATACCCAACGAATTTGATCAGCATGATCCGGCCTGCCCTCTGAGTGACAGGGAAACTGACGCCATAGGTTGCCATAGGCACTAGGGACATAACCTTGATCATCAGCCCACGGGTCCCAAAAGTGGCAACCGTGTCGGTGCAACAGCCCGATGTGCCGTTGACCAGAAAGGAACCAAAGGTTTTCAACGACGATATTCTTCCACGAGATTGCTTTGGTGGTCAGTAATGGAAAGCCATCCCTAAGGTCAACCTCATAATTGATGTTAAAGGTCGATAGCGTATCGATGCCAGTACGATTGACTTTTCGTTCTCCGTGTTGGAGTACGCGTTTAACAACATTTAGGTACTGCTGCAATAGCGCTCCTTTTGCGTCGGGGCGGTTTAACTGTCTGTTTGGTTAGGATGGGTCGACCGAGAAGTAATGCTCGATTGCTTTTCGTGCGACGAAGGCCGATTTTACATACCAGTATTCTCGGTTGATACATAGGCTAGCAAAGGCCAGTTTCTTTTCCCCTCGATGTGCGTACCCGACAAACCAATCATAGCGGCCAGGTGGATCAAGACCGGTCAGGGTACCGGTTTTCCCCCCGACATGGACCTCGCTGTAATCGCCGCGAAAAAAGTTTTTAAAAGATGATTTCGCCGAACCGATGCGAACCGTTGTCTCCATCATTTCTCGTAACTGGTCTGTCGTTTTCGATGTCAGTACACGTATGCGGGTCGTGGGGGGCGTTTCATAAAGAATAATACCGTGATCCTCAATCAGGGCATCGACCAGGGTTGGACGCACGCGGTAACCCCCATTGGCGATGGTCGCAGCAATGACAGCACCATGGATGGGATTGAGGGTCGTTTGGCGGGTGTATCCCGCGGCGGTTTCTGCGATCAACCACGGATCGTCGCTGGCCAGTTGAAACGTGCTGTTGGCAAGAATGAAATCTGATCCGAGAGATTGGTTGAACCCAAACCGCTCAGCATAGTCTAATAGGTGGTCACGGGTTACCAGTTCGATGCCCATTCGAGCGAACACTGTGTTGACTGATTTGGCGAAGGATTTTTTTAGTGTGAAGTGCCGAGTCCATCGGTTGTTTTTATGATGCAGTACGTTCTTGCGGTAGAGGCTCGTTTCTTTGCCATTGAACGGCAAGACAGTGTCGGCTTGGACTTTGCCCAGATCGATAGCCGCTGCGGCCGTAATAATCTTGAATATCGATGCCGCTGGGTAACCGGCTCTTAGTGCTAGGTTGTGCTCAGGGGTGCCCTCTCGTTGGTGACTGGTGATAGCCAGGAGGTGTCCGGACTCGGGATCAATGGCAACAAAAACACCATAGTCGGGGCGATAATGGTTCAGGACGGCAGCCGTTGCATTTTGCAGGCCAGAGTCAATCGTGTACTGGATTGATGACGGAATGGGTGTGTCTTTGTGGTTAACACTGATCCTCAAAGGGAAACGGCCGCTTGACAGGGGTGGCGAGATTGTCTGGGAGATTAATGCCCGATCCACGCCCCAAGTTGACGCGTTTTGGCGCTCCAGGGAATCCAGTGAGGCTGGCCACCAGAGGGTACCGACCGCGACTGCGATAGGCACCGCCCAAACGCGCAGCGCCAGACGTTGGATGTTACTTACAGACCTCACGGGAGTCGTTTTAGACGACCGGGGACATTGATGTCGATGGCGAATAACAGAGTCATGGCAGAGGAGTTGCTTTGGTCCTTAATTATAGTGCGCTTATTACGCCTTGGCGGGCGCGTCATTTTGCCAGTAACACATCTTTTGCTTTGTTGATCATTGCCGCCAGGTAATCGGATCCCCCGCGATCTGAGTGCAATCGCTGAATTAGTCGCCGGTGGGCCTGAATAATGACCTTGTGGGGCGCGTCCGCGCTGACGCCTAAGATCTCCGCTGCTTCTTGCCGGTTCATCGGGGCTGAAGCGGCCGTATGGACAGTTTCTTCGGTGGTCGTTTCGTCGTGTTTTCGCCAGGATGCGCCCTGAGTTCGATCGAGGTAGGCCTCTAGCAGAGCGGCAGATTGGGCATCACCGGCACGTAATTGGTCCAGCAATTCGAGTAACTGATCCAAGGAAAGGTCTAATAGTTTGGATCCACTAAATGCCCCTTGGATCACCTCGCCGTTAAGATCACCAGTGTCGTGGTCGAGCGTCATACGCAAGAATGCTGTCTCAACACGCGAATTCTGACCGCTTTGCGGACGGCGCATGGATCGAAACGTGGTCCATGCTCGACGTGCCATCATCGCCCGCTGTAGCCAGGGTAAGGCGGCCCCGATCAAGGCGAACAGCCAATGCAGGCGCCCGGTGATGACCAGCAGCAGCAAGATTGCACCGGTACCATACAATAGGATCTGTTTCAGGGCCTTGGACCGCTGAGTTGCATTGGCGCGTCCCAACCAGCGCGCCAGCGCAATCAACGCGATCAACGCCGTTGCGGCCAAAAACAGCCGGATCATCGCTTAGGGCTTGCGGGTAAAGGTGTGGGTTAAGCGACGCACTGTGCCGCCACGGCGGCGAGAAAAATCCTCCAGAGCAACGTGACCACCCACTGCAAAAATAGCGACGGCACACATAAGATCACGGAGTTGTTCCGCGCTTGAACTGTCAAAGCGACAATAGGCGCCATGGCTTAATCCGGCCAGTCGTCGAAAGGCGCCTTCGGCAACCGGATCACTGCCGTCTTGAAAGAGGAACATAGGCACTCCGAGAATACCCAGTTCGCCTGCCATTTTATAGAGAGCATCGGGGTCTTCTTCCATGGCGTCACCGACAAAAACCAGTGCATGTATGCGGGCGCGTCGAGATTCAGCCAGCGCGTGTTTGAGTACCTGTCCGATTTGGGTTTGTCCTGCGTGGCACCGGATCGCTGTCATGTAGTGTAGTAGGTCGCGCGCGCTGCTGGTCCAGGGTGTCGCAGCAAACTCCATAAAGCCGCCATAGTGGGCGAGTTGAACGCTAAGACCGCCGATGGAAACGGTTTCGTTGAACATCTGCCCTTGAATATGGCAAGCGCGATCCCACACGGTTTCACGGCTTGCTGTTGCGTCCATCGCGAACAATAAGCGACCGTTTTGGTCGGCAACGTGACCCACCGCGGTTGTCTTTATCGCGTCGATGAATGAATCGACTTCAGCCCGGGCGGAGGTCTGCGGCAATTTGTCGCGTGAGCGAGTCACCGTATGCCCTTCAAGGCAGCGGTTAGAACCCAGCTATCACAGCACTCGATATATCGGGTCGGCTTCATTATGGTGGACCGAGTGGTTTTCGTATCAGGATGTTGCCAGTGTCCGAGTGCCGATTTCAGCAACATCGCGAGAGACCTGCGGGGCGCTCAGTACACGTTGAAGTTGTTCGCGCATCAACTGTTGACGGATGGGCTCATAACGGCGCCAGTGGCTCAACGCGCCAACAAGCCGAGCAGCTAACTGGGGATTAGAGCGATCCAGCCGTATGACTTGATCGGCTAGAAAATGGTAACCCGCGCCATCGATCTGGTGAAAGTTGACGGGGTTCGAAAAACCGAAGCCACCAATTAGCGCGTATATTTTGTTGGGATTGCCCGAATCATAAGCAACGTGTCCGGTCAGTTCACGGACCTTTTCAAGTGTATCGGAACGTGTCGAGGTCGCTTGAACACGAAGCCACTTATCGACGACTAGAGGGTAGGATTGCCATTTTTGGAAAAAATCGCTCAGTATATTTTCCCGGCGCGGGGCATGTGATGAGGCGAGAGTGCTGAGTGCCGCCAAAACATCTGTCATATTGTCGGCTGTAGAAAATTGTCGTGTGGCCAGTGCGAAGACATTATCTGACTCCAGTTTCATCAGGTAAGTAAGGCAAACGTTACGCAATGCCCGGTTACCTGCCGAATGTGAATCCCGACCGTAAGGTGCGGTAGTGGTCAGTGAGTGGTACTTGGTGGTGAGTTGTTTTTCCAGATGCTGAGCCAGCGCGTGTTCGGTCGCTGCACGCGCCCGGTGAAGCAGTACCGGGTCAATCACCGCGAGATCTTCTGCCAGATATGCCTCTTCCGGAAGTGTCAGTGTAAGGGCCTGAAATGCCAGGTCCTCACTCTCTAGATCGAGCACCTGGCTAAACGCTCGGAGGAACGACTCGCTGACCATGGGTTCACACGAGGTTGCCAGCACGTTCAGTGTGCCAAGGATTTCTAGACGCGCCAGGCGCTGGCCGGCATCCCAGCGGCAATACGGATCAGAATCGTGGCACATGAGCAGTGACAACGCGCTTGCATCTAACGGATAGTCTAGGATGACTGGTGCGGAAAATCCCCGTAACAGGGAGGGGATGGGCTCACTCGTCACCTCGGAGAACACGAAATCCTGTTTGGTTTCCGTTAGTTCGAGTAGATGCTGGTGTGTGGTATCGCCGTCGCTGGCGAGACGGGCCAGCATCGGTTTACCGTCGTCATGTAATAGCGCTGTTTGCACTGGGATATGAAGCGGCTGTGGCGAGGGGTGGCCAGGGAGTTTTGTCGAGACCTGACTTAGAGTCAGTGTGTATGTTTTATCCTGTGCATTGTATCGGCCGGTGGCGGTTACCCGTGGTGTCCCAACCTGGTCGTACCAGCGGCTAAACTGGGTGAGATCGGTGGCAGTTGCATCTGTCATCGCCGTAAGGAAGTCGTCGGTCGTGACGGCCTCGCCATCATGGCGGTCAAAATACAGGTCACAGCCTAGGCGAAAACCAGTGGCACCCATGAGCGTGTGCAACATGCGCACCACTTCCGCACCTTTGATATAGACAGTCAGAGTGTAGAAATTGTTTATTTCCGCATAAGACAACGGCCGCACGGGGTGAGCCATGGGTCCACTGTCTTCCCGAAACTGGTGGGTTCGAACAAGCGCGGCGTCTTCTATGCGCTTGACCGCAGCCGAGCCAATGTCTGCACTAAATTGCTGGTCTCGAAAAACAGTGAATCCTTCCTTCAGGCTGAGTTGAAACCAATCACGACAGGTGACGCGATTGCCTGACCAGTTGTGAAAGTACTCATGTCCGATGACGCCGGCGATGTTATGGTAATCGCGATCAGTCGCCGTCTCAGGCTGGGCAAGGACATATTTTGTATTAAAAATGTTGAGACCTTTGTTCTCCATTGCACCCATATTGAAGTCACTGACTGCAACCACCATGTAAAGGTCAAGATCGTATTCGCGGCCGTATTGCACCTCGTCCCAATGCATTGCTTGTTTCAGTGATTCAAGGGCATGTTGGCATTGAGCAATGTCACCTTGCCGTGCGTAAAGACGCAGATCAACGTCTCGTCCAGAACGCGTTTTGAACTTGTCCTGAAGGTATTCGAGGTCACCGGCGACGATAGCGAAAAGGTAACTCGGCTTGGGAAATGGATCATGCCACTTAGTCCAGTGCCGCCCGCCGCCACGGTTTTCTTGTGCTACCAGATTACCGTTAGATAAAAGCACTGGGTAAGATTTTTTATCTGCGGACATCTCGACGGTGTAGATAGACAGAATGTCGGGGCGGTCGATAAAGTACGTGATCCTGCGAAATCCCTCAGCCTCGCATTGTGTAAAGAGACTATTCTGCGACAGGTAAAGCCCACTCAGTGCGGTGTTTTGAGTTGGGTGAATGCGATTCTCGATACGTAACTTGCACCGATCGGGTAAGCCTTTTATGAGCAGTCCCCGGTCATGCATCTCTATGTATTTATCAGCCAGCGGCGCTTCATCAACATATAGGGCCGTTAAAGTCAATGCCTCACCATCGAGTTGGAGCGGCACTTGATCGAGTGTCACTCGCTCGATCGACAATCGGGAGCACACATGGGTTTCCTCCGCCTGCAGATCAAACTGAAGATCCACCTGAGGGATACGGTACGTCGGTGGGCGGTAATCGCGCAGATAGGTCCGGTCAGGTGCGGGGTGGCGAGGGGATAATTCAGTAGTCATCAGGACCCTAACAGCATGATCAGTGTGTGGAGCAAGAGGATAGCGCAACCCGGCCACGATAGGACCGGATGCCGACTCGCCAGGACAGGAAATATCGCACCTCCGCCAGCGGCAGGGGGATGAAAGTGGCGGGTAAAGGGAGTAGCATGTCACTTGGCGGGAGTGGTAGACACGGTTTTCCCGGCACCGGAGAGCGGGACCGAGTTTTCCATTGCTTAACCATCGGCGTTGACCGCTGGACAATGACTGAGGAGAGGCTATGGGTGTGGAATTATTCGATACACTGACAAACCGAATCAGCGAACTAAAGTCCGAGCACCGGGTCCTTGATGGTCAACTAGAGGCACTCGCGGATGATCCAACCGTTAATGATTTACAGGTTCGCCGTCTAAAGAAAAGAAAACTATTCCTTAAAGACAGTATCGCGCATCTCGAAAAACAATTGATTCCCGACGCGACCGCGTAGCGCTGATGTAGGCACCGGCGGAAAAGCCCCGAGACCTCTGATGACTACACGACCCGAATTTTAATAACGATAGTGCTCTGGTTTGTACGGGCCCGAAGCGTCAACGCCAATATAATCGGCCTGGTCTTCTCGTAGTGTTGTCAATTCAGCACCAAGCTTGCCAAGATGTAACCGAGCCACCTGTTCATCAAGTTTTTTGGGCAGCACGTGTACGCTCTGAGAATAGCGCTCCGGGTTTTTCCATAGTTCAATTTGGGCAAGCACCTGATTGGTAAATGAGTTGGACATTACAAAACTTGGGTGGCCAGTGCCGCAGCCGAGATTGACGAGGCGGCCCTGTGCAAGAAGGATCAGCCGCTTGCCGTCCGGAAAAATGACATGGTCGACTTGGTCTTTGATATTTTCCCAAGGGTAGTTCCGAAGGCTGGCGACATCAATTTCGTTGTCAAAATGGCCAATGTTGCAGACGATTGCCTGGTTCTTCATTGCTCGAAGGTGATCGGCTGTGATGACGTGGTAGTTGCCGGTGGCAGTGACAAAGATATCAGCCTTATGAGCGGCGTAGTCCATTGTGACTACGCGGTAACCCTCCATTGCGGCCTGCATGGCACATATGGGGTCGATTTCGGTTATCCATACATTGGCGCCTAGCCCGCGCAGAGATTGAGCGCTGCCTTTGCCGACGTCACCGTAGCCGGCAACAACAGCAATCTTGCCGGCAATCATGACGTCCGTCGCTCGCTTGATTCCGTCAACCAGTGATTCTCGACAACCATACAGATTATCAAACTTAGATTTGGTCACAGAATCATTGACATTAATTGCCGGACAAGGCAGTTCTCCGCGCTCTTGCATCTGGTAAAGGCGATGAACGCCGGTCGTGGTTTCTTCTGTGATGCCCTGCAGATTGTCGACAATGCGGCCATAGAATTCGGGATCCTTGTCAAGACGCTGCGCGATACTCGCGAAGAGCGCCTCTTCTTCTTCGCCGGTTGGTTTCTGAATTAAGTTGCGCTCAGTAGCCGCTCGGGCACCGAGAGTCACAAGCAAAGTGGCGTCCCCGCCATCGTCCAGGATCATGTTGGGGGTTTCATTACCGGGCCATTCCATAATGCGGTGTGTGTAGTCCCAGTATTCGGTCAGCGACTCACCCTTGTGCGCAAATACGGGGACACCGCTGGTAGCAATAGCGGCAGCAGCATGGTCTTGGGTAGAGTAGATATTGCATGAAGCCCATCGTACGGTAGCACCCAAAGCAGTTAGCGACTCGATGAGTACAGCGGTCTGGATCGTCATATGGAGCGACCCGGCAATGCGAGTGCCAGCAAGGGGTTGTGCAGCTTGGTATTCTTCCCTGACCGCCATTAGCCCCGGCATTTCCGTTTCGGCAATGCGAATTTCTTTACGACCCCATTCTGCCAAAGCAAGGTCCGCCACCACATGGTCGGTGTCAGAAACGGTTGCAGCATTCATAGCCAACTCTCCAGAGTAACTAAGCGCAGTTTGCTTATAAATTCATGCCGTTAGTCGAGCCTGACAGGGATATCCTGTTGCAACGCTCCTCGACAACAACAAGACTCGTCCACTGGCAAGCTTAAGAAATAATCGCTCGAGTCAGTAACAATCGATTAGTCACAGACTCGCAGCCGATCGCATCATTTCGGCCTTATCGGTTTTTTCCCAATGGAAGTCAGGTTCTTCGCGGCCAAAATGTCCGTACGCTGCACTCTTGCGATAAATCGGTCGCAGTAGATCAAGTTGTTGAATGATGCCTTTGGGGCGCAGATCAAAGTGGGCATGCACCAACTTTTCGATTTCCTCTTCTGGAATCACCGCGGTACCTTGGGTGTTGACCATTAGCGACACCGGTTGGGCCACACCGATGGCATAAGCCACTTGCACTTCACATTGAGTCGCTAATCCTGCCGCAACAATATTTTTTGCCACGTAGCGCATGGCATAAGCGGCAGAGCGGTCGACCTTGGACGGGTCTTTGCCGGAAAAAGCACCGCCGCCGTGGTGAGCGGCGCCGCCATAAGTGTCGACCACAATCTTGCGACCCGTCAGACCACAATCCCCATGGGGTCCGCCGATGACGAAACTGCCAGTCGGGTTAACCAGATAACGTGTTTTTGCTGTGATCATGTTTTGCGGCAACACGGGTTTTATGATTTCCTCGATCACCGCCTCCGATAGGGTGCCATGTTCAATGTCTTCCGCATGCTGGGTAGAGAGAACCACAGTATCCACCGAAACAGGTACACCGTCTTCGTACAGTACAGTGATCTGGCTCTTGGCATCCGGGCGTAGCCAAGGCAAGCGACCGCTGCGACGCATTTCTGCCTGGCGCTCAACGAGACGGTGGGCATAGGTGATTGCAAATGGCATCAATACGTCGGTTTCGCTGCACGCAAAGCCAAACATCAGACCCTGATCGCCTGCGCCTTGTTCTAGGTCAAGTCCTTCGCCTTCGTTGACTCCTTGGGCGATGTTGGGTGATTGCTTATCCAGCGCCACCATGACGGAGCAGCTCTTGTAATCGTAGCCCATGTCGGATGACGTGTAGCCGATATCTCGGATGGTGTTACGCACGATGTCGGCGTAATCCACTTGGGCAGCAGTGGTGATTTCACCCGATACCAAGGCGAAGCCGGTATTGACGAGTGTTTCACACGCAACCCGCGAAGAGGGGTCTTGCATGATCACAGCATCGAGTATCGAGTCCGAAATTTGATCAGCCATTTTGTCTGGATGACCCTCGGAGACCGATTCCGAAGTAAAGAGAAAACTGCGTGCCATGAGGGATTCCGCCGTTCAGTCAAGTGGTGCCAACGAAGGCCGCATGGTACCAGAACAAAACGGGTTACAGACCATGTAACCCGGATTACCACTATCCAACCAACAACCTTTTTATGTCGTGATTAATTTACCTTTTCTATCGTGATAAACCACCGGTGCTGCTCCAGTTGGTGTGATATGGAATTTGCCGCGTCTTGTGCTTCGTTTTCTAGCCAAGTCGTAGCGAGGGTCTCGGACATGATGTAGTCGCGATAGGCCGTTAAGACACCATCGATAGCGGGGGATCCTTGAATACCGAGTGCAATGCGGTCAGATATCTGTAGACCGGTTGTTTTTCGTGCTTCCTGAACGGTCCGCACCATCTCGCGAGCGAGGCCCTCCGTTTCGAGGGCAGGGGTGAGTTCAGTATCCAGCGCGACCAGAAACCCCTCCGATTCCGCGCTGGCAAAGCCAGGGGCAGCCGTGGTTTCAACGAGTAGATCTTCTGGGCCAAACTCAAACCGTTGGCCTTCGACGTCGAGCGTGATGGAGTCTCCCGCAGCCTGGGCTTTGGCTACGTTGGCGCCATTAACGTCATTCAGCATAGCCCTCACGGCAGGGACGTACTTTCCGAGACGCTTACCGACCCTGGGTAGGTTCGGCTTGATGCGATATGTCACCAACTGTGCATCTTGCTCAATGACTTCAATGATTTTTACGTTCAGTTCATCTAGCACTTGGTCGCAGTGTGAGTCGAGTTTTTCCACCATGTTTTTATTAGGCAGTCGGACTAACAGGCGAGAGAGTGGTTGACGCACCCGTATACGGCTGCTTGCGCGTGCTGTGCGCCCCAGTGCGACCACTTTTTGCACTACGGACAGCGCTTCAATCAATGCGTCGTTCTGCCATGCAGGATCGACCACAGGCCACGATGTCATATGTACGCTTACTGGCGCTGCCTGATCGGTGGAACGAACCAGATTCTGATAAATCTCTTCGCTGAGAAACGGGGTGAACGGTGCCATGAGGCGATGGACTAGGTTGAGGCATTGGTACAGTGTGCGATAGGCGGATTGCTTGTCGATTCCGCTCTCGCTTTTCCAGAATCGCCTGCGGTTGCGGCGCACGTACCAATTGCTGAGTTGATCGACAAACGATTCGATGACGCTACCCGCACGGTGGGCGTCGTATTGTTCCAGTGCCGCGGTGGTTTGCTCTACCGTGCGATGAGCCAGCGCGAGAATCCATCGATCGATCTCCGGCCGTTCGGGCAAAGGGACATCTTGTTTGATATCAACTTGGTCAAGGGAGGCATAAAGAGTAAAAAACGCGTAGGTGTTCCACAGCGTATTAATGAATGAACTGGCCACTTCCGCGATGATCGCGACGGAGATGCGTTTTTGCACATCCGGCGTCAGGCGGGCAAGAAAATACCATCGTAAGGGGTCGGCACCGATATGGTCAAAAACATCATAAGGATTGACAATATTGCCTAGCGACTTCGACATCTTCTTTCCGTCGCCATCCACAATGTGACTCAAGCAGATACAATTTCGGTAGGCGACGCTGTCGGACACCAGCGTCGCGATGGCGTGGAGGCTGTAGAACCAGCCGCGGGTCTGATCGATCGCTTCACAGATGTAGTCAGCGGGGAAATGTTGTTCGAACTCCTGCTGATTTTCGAACGGGTAGTGCCACTGTGCGTAGGACATGGCCCCGGAATCGAACCAACAATCGATGACTTCGGGCACGCGGCGATACTCCCGTCCATTATCGGGATGGGTAAAGTGCACTTCATCAATGGCGGGTCGGTGTAGATCAAGCGCTGCCAATGATCGACCGCACAGTGTTTCCAGTTCCTTCACTGAGCCGATGCAAACGTAGTCACCTTCGCCATCGGTCCACACTGGCAGCGGTGTACCCCAAAAACGTTCGCGCGATAATGCCCAGTCGACGTTGTGTTCTAGCCAGTTGCCAAAACGGCCGCTGCGAATCGTTTCCGGAACCCAGTTAATGGTGGAGTTGAGCTCGACCATGCGGTCGCGCACTGCCGTGGTTCGAATATACCAGGCGTTCTTAGCGTAGTAGATCAGTGGGTCACCGGTGCGCCAGCCGAAAGGATAATTATGGCGGTGGGTCTCGGATCGAAAGAGCAGGCCACGCTCGCGCAGTATCTCGATAATGGTGGGGTCCGCGTCTTTAAAGAATTGACCTTGAACGGGTGTGACTTCGTCCTTGAAACACCCGTCTAGGCCGATTGCGTGTACCACTGGTAAACCATGGGCTTGTCCCAGGGCAAGATCGTCTACGCCGTACGCAGGCGCAGTGTGGACGATACCGGTGCCATTGTCTGTGCTGACGAAATCAGCGGTCAGGACGCGACAGATATCTCCCTCGGCAGGTAGCTCATCGAATAACCGTTGGTAGCGCAACCCCATCAGATCCTCACCCTTTACGCGTCGCACAATGGTGTGTGGCCCCTCGCCAAGCACTTTGTCGACGAGCTGTGTGGCAAGAATCAGGGTTTCCCCACCGTGTTCGACAAAGGCGTAATCGATGCTTGCGCCGACTGCCAGAGCCACGTTGGCCGGTAAGGTCCACGGCGTGGTAGTCCAGACGAGGAAATAGGTTTTATCCTCGCCGATAACTGGAAAACGGACGGTGATCGATGGGTCGTCAACCTCGCGGTAACCTTGGGCAACCTCGTGAGAGGATAAGGTAGCCCCGATACGAGGGTCGTAGGGGACCACCTTGTAGTCCTGATAAATCAGATCTTTGTTCCAGATGGTTTTCAGGAGGTGCCAGACCGACTCGATATAGTGGTTGTCGAGCGTGTAATACGCTTGGTCGATGTCAACCCAGAAGCCCATCCGTTCAGTCATCTTTTCCCAATCACCGATGTAACGCATCACGGATTCTCGGCAGCGTCGGTTGAACTCGGCGACGCCAATCTTTGCTTCGATTTCCGCTTTGTCAAAGATGCCCAGTTCCTTTTCTATCTCATGCTCAACGGGCAGTCCGTGGGTATCCCAACCAGCTTTTCGTGGCGCATAGAAACCGCGCATGGTTTTGTAACGGGGATAGATGTCCTTGAACGTGCGGGCCAGCACATGGTGAATACCAGGCTGACCGTTTGCGGTCGGTGGGCCTTCGTTAAAAGTGAAGAGCGGGCGCCCTTCAGATTGACTCAGTGTCTGGGCAAAAACGTCCTTGTCACGCCAGAAATCAAGGATGCGCTGCTCTAGTTGCGGTCCTGCGTAGCGAGAAGACACCGTTGAAAAAGACATGGCGTTTGTTTGTCAGCGACTGAAAGTATAAGGCCTGTATAAAGCAACTGACCCACGGAGTTATGGGTAGAACGGAGCGAAACCCATATTAGCCCTGTCACCCGGGCAATCTAACTGGGTCGTGACCGTGATAGCAACCATCGGGCAGTCAGCAGAACGTGAAAAGAGCGAGCTCACAAGACCCGCGAAGCGTCCACATCATTTGATTCAATCATCAATAGGGTCTCAAGATGAACGCCAACGCTATGGGCCAGCGCGTGAAGATCATAGCCGCCTTCCAGGACGGAAATCAGGCGACCGCCGGCATGCTTGTCAGCCATTTCAAGCAGGCGTTTAGTCATCCAACCATAATAATTAGTGCTGAGATTGATCGCCCCGAGAGGGTCGGCTTGGTGTGCGTCAAAACCGGCGGAAACAAGAATAACTTCCGGTGAGAAACGATCAATAGCAGGCAGAATTTTCTCAACGAAAGCATCGGTGTAGTCACTGTCTCCTGCACCCGCAGACATCGGGCAGTTTAAAGTTGCCCCTTTCCCCCTGCTGTCGCCGGTTTCGGACCGAGCGCCAGTACCGGGGTAGTGTGGGTACTGATGCAGGCTTGCAAAAAAGACTGACGGATCCGACTCAAAAGCATGCTGGGTACCATTACCGTGGTGGACATCCCAGTCGAGGATCAATATTTTCTCAAGACCATGCTGTCGCTGCAGGTATTTGGCCGCGATCGCGATATTGTTGAAGACGCAAAAGCCCAGTGCAGCATTGTGTTCAGCGTGGTGGCCGGGTGGCCTGACCAGTGCAAACCCATTGTCTGCGCGCCCTGCAATCACTTCATCGATAACATTGATCAAGCCGCCAGCCGCCAGTAGTGCAGTGTCGTAGGTGGCTGTGCTGACGGCAACATCTGGCGTATCGAGGTACGGCAAGCCGGCACGGCAGGCGGATTCCGCTCTTTGCCCCAACGCGGGATCATGAATTTGATGAATCCACTCGAGATCGCATGCGATGGCCGTAACGGGTAACAGTTGTTGAAACCACGGTTGCTGGCGAAGATGGACGATCGTCGCGTTTAGCCGATCGGCTCTCTCCGGATGGTCAAGACCGGTATCATGTTTCAGGAATTGGGGATCAAAACAAAAGGCAGTGTTCATCAAACAAG
>Ga0066376_10000862_pt1 | contig 29043 bp, 20 predicted proteins | sample Knorr_S15_td_Bot_FD_77009 | JGI IMG/M metagenome (GOLD analysis project Ga0066376, IMG submission 77009) | Marine microbial communities from Southern Atlantic Ocean transect - Knorr_S15_td_Bottom_ad_5009_LV_A | ecosystem: Environmental > Aquatic > Marine > Oceanic | place: Southern Atlantic... | reverse complement strand
GGTCGAATATCACCGGGACGAGCTGGATCAGAAAATGGTTGCTTACCTGAACACGGATGGATCTGGGCGTGGATTTCTGGGAATGGGCGGCTCGCACACGCTGCAGGAGTTCATCAACCAGATCGCCCGAGATGTGGACGATCCTCAAACGGGAGTCACCGTGCTGGAACGATTGCGTGCCCGCGGCCTCGCCGACGGCTCGGCCACGACGCCTGAAGAAGGTGACATTCCCATCTATCCCCTTGGATCGGGATCCGATTATTCTCCGTTCCTGCAGCACGCGGGTATTTCCTCGCTGAATCTGAGCTTCGGAGGAGAAAGCAGCGGCGGTTCGTATCACTCGGTATTCGACTCGTTCGAGCACTATACCCGCTTCGGCGACACCGATTTTGCTTACGGGGTTACGCTCGCAAAAGTAGCCGGTCGCGCGACGCTCCGGCTCGCGAACGCCGAAATGCTCCCTTTCCGGTTTGAAACGTTTGTCGGGCACGTAGCCGACTACGCAGACGAAGTGGAGGCCTTGGCCGATAAAATGCGCGAAGAGACGGCGAAGCACAATAAACTAGTAGAGTCCGGTGTCTACGAGCTCTCTTATGATCCGCAGGGCGGAATCGCCCCACCAGCCGTGAAGAGCCCAGTGCCGCACATCTCGTTCGCGGTGGTTCACAACGCGGTTGAGGATCTTCGCGTCACGTCCGGGGCGGCCGACAAGGCCGTAGCAGGGGCCGTAGCGTCTCCTGAACTGAATAAACTTCTTGCCCGACTTGAGCGCTCGATGGCATCGGACGACGGCTTGCCCAGGCGCCCCTGGTTTCGTCATCAAATTTATGCGCCGGGGTACTACACGGGCTATGGGGTGAAGACACTTCCTGGCATTCGCGAGGCCATCGAAGAACGCAAGTGGGAGGAGGCCGACGAGCAGATGATCCGCGTGGCGGCCACGTTGACTCGGATCAGTGATGCCTTCCGAGATATAGCGAAAGAAGCTTCGAAATAGCTCACCACAGACACACTTTGGATTAAGCCACGACCGGTTGGATTGAGCCATGACCGGGGAATTCGCGTTGCGCGATGGTCGTCGGTTCCTTACCCTCATCAGTTCCAAACCAAACCATTTTGACCGATGCGCGCTTTTACCATACTGCTCCTTGGGGCGACCTTTTTTCTGTCTTCCTGTACGACGATCAATCTGACCGACCCCGACCTAGGCGCGAAGACCGGGTCATCGACGCCGGCGAAATCGGCTGATGCAGACAAAAAGAAAGACCCGCCGTTCAAACCATGGAAAGAGATCCTGAAGGACACTCGGGCCATCAACGGCTTCTTCAATCTGCATCTCAAGCGTGACCAGAAACTCTTTCTAGAAATTCAACCTGACCAGATCGGGATGGACATTGGATTCATGAGTCACTTTTCGAAAGGGACTGGCGTATTTGATATTCACGACGGACTCTACCTGACTACCACGCGCATTATGCGATTTCGCCGTGTTGGCGACACGATGTATCTGGTACATATGAATATGCGGTTTACGGCGGACGAAGGTAGCCCGATGCGTAATTCGCTCGACGACAACGTGGGGCATTCCATCATCGGATCCTTCCCCATCCAGACACAGCACGATACCACCAAAGCTGTGGTAATTGATTTTACCGGATTCATTGTGTCGGACTATATGCAACTGGCAAACCGGATCAAGCCCTATTTCGGCAATCGCGCGGTGCAATTCGTTAAAGACAAATCGTACGTCGACCAGGTCATGTCATTCGAGAAAAACGTAGAAATCGACGCCATGCTGACCTATAAACCAAATGGCAATTCATCGTCCTCCTCCGCTGGAGTCTCGACCGTGTCATCCATTCCGGTGGGCGTCAGATATTCTTTCTTCGCGCTGCCCGATGATCCCATGACGCCTCGCCTGGCGGACGATCGGGTCGGGTACTTCATGGGCGCCCAGCGAGACTTTTCGCGCGATAAGAGCCCCGATCAGATGATTCGATACATCAATCGCTGGCGTCTCGATAAAAAAGATCCTACCGCCGCCGTGTCCGATCCCGTCAAACCGATCACCTATTACATCGATCGAAGCGTCCCCCACGAATACAGGCAATGGGTCCGGGAAGGAATCGAAGGCTGGCAGAAAGCCTACGAGGCCGCAGGATTTTCCAACGCCATCATCGCCTTGGACGCCCCGGACGATTCCACCTGGAGCGCGGAGGACATGCGTTATTCAACTGTGCGCTGGACGGCAGCCCATTCCATGGGATACGCGATTGGACCCTCGCAGACCGACGTTAGAACGGGTGAAATCCTGAATGCCGACATCCTGCTCTCCTCCACATTTATGCTTGGATGGACGAGTGAGTGGCAAAATCTGGTGGGGGAAAACGGAATGCTCACCCGCATGGAGGAGATGCAGCGCAAGATGCAAATGATGTCTCCTGGTGAGCTTGATCGCGTGTGTCTCGCCCAGTTTGGAAAGCAGTACGAAATCGGACTGCTCCAGACTGCACTGCTAGCCGACGCAACGGTGATCGGAGAGGTGCCAGCCGAATTTTACGGTCCCTCGATTCGCGATCTCGTATTTCACGAAGTGGGCCACACCTTGGGCCTCAGACATAATTTCAGGGGATCGGGCGCTATACCCTATGACAAGCTGCAAGACAAGGAATACACGAAAAAGAACGGCCTGACGCTCTCCGTGATGGATTATGCAGGAACGAATATCAATCCGGATCGGGATAATCAGGGGTATTACGTGAATGAAGAGGTGGGATCGTACGATCTCTGGGCGATCACATTCGGTTACTCGGCAGCTCCCGAGGGTGTAAGTGACGCGGACCACGCCGAATCCATTGCTCGCCAGGCTGCTGATCCGATGCACGCCTACAATACCGATGGCGATACCCATCTGGGGCCCTATTCCGTTGATCCATTGTCGAGTACATGGGACCTGACCTCGGATCCAATGGCGTACGCCGTGGATCAGATGAATCTGGTAAAGCAGATCATACCGGTAATCGAAGATCGGCTCGTAGGAGAAGGCGACGGATACAGCCGATTGAGAGGTGCTGTCAACGGGCTGCTGTTCACGCAGTACCGTCAGCTGGCCAGTGTGGCCAAGATGGTGGGTGGGTCGTATTTCTCAAGAGACCACAAAGGCGATCCGAATGGTCGCGTTCCGTTCACGCCGGTATCGGCCACGGATCAGCGCAATGCCGTGAAGTTCATCCTGGACAATGCCGTGGGCATGGAGGATTTTCCATTCAGCGAAGAACTGCTCAACAAAACGCCTCCGAGCCGACATGACGATTGGAACAGCAGATCCTCCCCTCCGGTGGATCTGCCGATCCACGAGTCCGTTCTCCGTTTGCAAATGAATACGCTCAGCACGTTGACTGATCGTCGTAGGCTGAGTCGCATGATCAACAACGAACTGCACACGGCGGACAATTACACGGTTGCTGAACTGCTGGAAACCGTTTCCGATGCCGTCTACTCGTCACTCGGATCTCGTTCGATCTCTTCGTTTGATCGAAACCTACAGCTGGTCTACGCCGAGTATCTGGGCGCGATGATGAACAATCTTCGACCCTCTCCATTTGTCCCCGTAGCGCCAAACGAAGCGCGTGCACTGGCCCGATTAGAGCTCACCGAATTGAAGGTCGAGATCGCAGATGCGCAACAAGCGAGTGGTCTGGACCGGGTCACGGAAGCGCACCTGGGAGAACTCGCTGCTCGGGTCAAATCGGTATTCAATCTCAAGGATGTTAAGGAAGTGAAATAAGGACATGATCAAAAACACCCTTCGCTCATCTCGATTCGTTGTCTTACTGCTAGTTCTGGGCGCCTCTCTATCGTCTTGTTCGACGCCTGACACGGCTCCCCCGAACATCCTGCTCATCTTTACAGATGATCACGCGAGTGCGGCAATCAGCGCCTACGGATCGACTTTCAATAACACTCCCAACATCGACCGACTCGCCGCCGAAGGCATGCTGTTCGAAACCGCGCTGGTGACCAATTCCATCTGCGCGCCCAGCCGGGCTACGGTGCTGACAGGTAAGTACAGTCACCTGAATGGCCAGATGGTGAATGGACCGGCCTTTGATGGCTCGCAGCAGACCTTTCCGAAACTGCTCCAGGCAGCGGGATACACAACGGCAATGATCGGGAAGTGGCATTTAAGAAGTGCTCCAACCGGCTTTGATCACTATCAGGTCCTGGTTGGACAGGGGCCGTATTACAATCCACCGATCAGAACGCCGACCGACACTACAATCATCGAAGGATATACCACGGACATCCTGACCGATCTGGCTCTCGACTGGCTGGAAGATGGAAGGCCGAAGGATAAACCGTTCCTCTTGATGTACCAGCACAAGGCTCCCCACCGCAACTGGCAGCCCGGACCGGATCACATCGACGACTTCATGGATCAGGAGTTTGAAATGCCCGCGACCTTTTATGATGACCATTCCGGCCACTCTTCAGCCCCGGCCCAGTCTGTCATGCGGATAGACCAGCATCTCAACGCCAACGATCTGAAAATCACGCCACCGCGCAATCTTACCGACGAGCAGCTCGCGCGTTGGAACGAGTCCTACGACCCCAGAAATGAGGCTGTTCGCGCTTCGGGTCTACATGGAGCCGAACTCGATCAGTGGAAATTCAACCGCTACATGCGGGACTATCTTCGTGCTGTTCAGTCGGTAGATGACAATATTGGCCGCGTTCTCGACTATTTGGATGAAACTGGCCTCGCAGATAACACCGTTGTCATTTACGCTTCCGATCAGGGCTGGTATCTGGGAGAGCACGGATGGTACGACAAACGTTGGATGTACGAACCGTCTCTAAAAACGCCGTTCATCGTTCGCTGGCCCGGCCAGACCGAGGCTGGAGTTCGGAACAGCGATCTGGTCTCGAATGTCGATTTTGCCCCAACCTTTCTGGATATCGCGGGAGCGGATATTCCGGCCGACATGCAGGGTAAATCTCTCGTTTCTATCTTGAAAGAAGGCTCGGATCCGGATTTTCGGGATGCGTTCTACTACCAGTATTACGAATACCCCGCGTCTCACTGTGTCAGGCGTCACTACGGCGTACGGACCGACCGCTACAAACTCATTTATTTCTACGGGATCGATGAGTGGGAGATGTACGATCTACAGGAAGATCCCGATGAGGTGAGCTCGATCTACGGTATGGAGGAGCACGCGGTGTTGGAGGCGAGCTTGAAGGTCCGTCTCGATCAGCTCCGCGAAGAGTACGAAGTGCCCGAAGATACCCGTCCGATTCCAGATGGAGTCTGCGGGTCTGATGTTACGGGCTGGATGGGGTACGACGCGGACTGATTGGGCGATGCAATCTCACATCGCGGATGATCGTATATTGGCGGCCCGCGCCAAAAGCACGTCTGGAACGCGCGTCTGGCGCACGTCCAGATCGCCCCGTAAGACTTCATTCCCTCCATGCTCTCAAATCTTAAACTTTTCTGGTCGTTTTTGGTCCAGCGGAAGAAGTTTTGGCTTCTGCCAATCATTGTAATGCTGTTTCTACTCAGCGTTTTGATTGTATTTGCAGAGGGCAGCGCCCTTGCGCCTTTCATTTACACGTTATTCTGAGCAGCCGTTTATCGGCGCTCTTTCAGAGCGTATTCCCACCGTTGGGATGCGAGAAATTCGACTCGTTTGGCAACGCACATTCTCGGCATTTCAGCCTACTACCACGACTCCGCCGCGTGTATCGTACGCGACGGGGAGATCGTAGCGGCCGCTCAGGAAGAGCGATTCACGCGTGTCAAACACGACCACCGATTTCCATCCAATGCGGTAGAGTACTGTCTCCGTGAGGCAGGAATCACGTCATCTGACCTTGACCTGGTAGCCTTCTACGATAAGCCCTGGCTCAAATTCGAGCGCCTGCTGGAGACGTACGTAGCTTTTGCCCCCGTGGGCCTGCGCTCGTTCATCAAGGCCATGCCAATGTGGCTCAAGGAAAAGCTCTGGATGGATGGCGCGATCAAGAAGGAGATTGGTTTCGAGGGAGATATTCTTTATCCCGAGCACCACCAGTCTCATGCGGCGTCCGCGTTCTATCCATCGCCTTTTGAGAGGGCCGCAGTATTGACGCTGGATGGAGTCGGAGAATGGGCAACCGCTTCGTGGGGGCGCGGTGACGGACGATCTCTCGAACCCATCGCGGAGATGCGATTTCCGCACAGTATTGGACTGTTGTATTCAGCGTTCACTTACTACACCGGGTTTCGAGTCAATTCCGGCGAATACAAGGTCATGGGCCTCGCTCCTTACGGTGAGCCGCGCTTCAAAGACCTCATCCTGGATCATCTCATTGACCTCAAGGAGGACGGCTCGTTTCGGATGGACATGCAGTACTTCAACTACTGTCAGGGCCTTACGATGACGTCTGAGAAGTTTAGCAAGCTGTTTGGCGGGCCTCCGCGGAAGCCGGAATCAGAAGTGACCCAGCGGGAAATGGACCTCGCCAGGTCGGTTCAGGAGGTGGTTGAAGAGATCGTGCTCAGGATGGCGCGGCACATACGGAAGGCTACCGGCGAGCGAAATTTGTGCCTGGCCGGGGGCGTTGCTCTCAACTGCGTGGCGAATGGAAAGCTGTTGCGGGAAGGGATCTTCGACGAGATCTGGATCCAACCAGCCGCAGGAGACGCGGGAGGTGCGCTCGGCGCGGCGCTGTTCGCATGGCATCATCATCTTGAAAACGATCGTGTCGCAGTCGGTAAGGACACCCAGCGGGGTTCTTACTTGGGGCCAGCCTTCAGCTCTGAGGACGTTGTGGCCTTTGCTGAGACACAAAAGGCAGTATTTAATCAGTTAGACGACTCGAAGCTGTTCGATTCGGTTGCGGAAGCTCTTGATGAAGGAAAAGTGGTCGGATGGTTTGCGGGCCGAATGGAATTCGGCCCGCGTGCGCTTGGTGGCAGAAGCATTCTGGGTGACGCACGCAACACAGACATGCAGACGACGCTCAACCTGAAGATCAAGTATCGGGAATCATTCAGGCCGTTTGCTCCCATTTGCCTCGAATCGGACGCTACCGACTACTTCGACCTCGATCAACCATCGCCCTACATGCTGCTCGTGGCGCCCGTTCGTGAAGATCGACGGCTGGCAGCTTCGGATGAGGATGTGTTCGGACTCGATCAAATTCGTGTGCCCAGGTCTGACGTGCCCGCCATAACCCATATCGACTATTCGGCTCGGATTCAGACCGTTGATGGGGAGCATCATCCACGTTTGCATCGGTTGCTCGAGAGCTTCAAAGAACGCACCGGGTACGGCATCCTGGTCAACACCTCTTTCAATGTGCGTGGTGAGCCTATTGTATGCACGCCCGAGGACGCCTATCGCTGTTTCATGCGGACGGAAATGGACGTACTCGTGATGGAAGACCTGGTCTTTAAGAAATCGGACCAGCCAACATTTAAAGACACGAGCGACTGGCGGGAATCCTACGCACTCGATTAGGCAGCTATTCCAAATATGCCTCTGACCACAAACAAAAAAGAACTTCGGAAATTCGGCCTGGTGATGGCCGGAGCATTTTTGCTGCTCGCGGCCTATCTCTGGTACCGCGAGATCACGAATCCATGGTGGATCGGGAGTATCGGGGGCGCTTTTCTGGGGCTCGGGCTTCTGGTTCCCATCGCCCTCGCCCCCATCGAGTTCGTCTGGATGAAAATCGCCCACGTCATGGGCTTTGTCATGACCCGGGTCATCCTGACCCTGGTTTTTTTCCTGGCAATCACGCCTACCGGGCTCGTTTTCAGATTGCTTGGCAAAGACCTGCTTCAAAAAAAGATCGATCCCAAAGCGGACACCTACTGGATTCCGGCAGAGCCCGATGGGCCTTGGACCAGGCCTGATAAGCCGTTCTGAGAGATTTTGTGCGCGTCAGAGCATCTCGGTTGCATCGTACCTGGCCGCTTATGGACTCGGGTTTCGGGCCCATAAAGGAAGAACAACAGGTTTATCCTTTTTCGAGAGGCCCAATCCATGTTCAATCTCAAAAATACTGGCTCTCCAGCCGTGAGACGTTCATTGCTGGTCTTGATACTCGCCGTCTTATTCGCTGGCTTTCGCCGGAAACCAATTCAGGCTGCTGCAAGACGACTTTCATCGAGCAGAAAGTCACGTTCACAGCACAAGACCTCGATATTCGAATTCCCACGTAAGGGAAGAACTTCCGTCTCGGCCTTCCGTCGCACAATGCGGGCCTATGGAGCTCGAGTCGCTTAGTACCCCCTCCTTTCTGGCTTCCGATTCGCCCACCAAAAACGGGGCGGAATAATGCCTCGTACATTCTTGTTCAATCAGTACCATTTGAACTCCAGCAATCCTCGATCCTCAGTGAGTCGAAGCACCCGCTTTACATTCAGCGCATTTTTTTCTGGCGCTCTTCTGGCAGTGATATTCGTGCAGCCCGCGCTCTCGCAAAATGATGGCCTGCTTGAAATTGATGGCCCGATGCAGCGGTTTCTGAACCGACAGCAGACAGCAGAAAAACTGAATGATGCAATCCTTTCGCAGCGCCCCTTGTCAGTGTATGAAGCTAGACTCTACTTGAATAGAATAGAGTCTCTGGAAGGTGTTGACGGTCAACTTTTGGCTCAGTTTCTGGGCAATACAGCCTATCCCGGGGCGGTGCGAGGGTCAAACTGGTGGTCCCGAGCTTTCTCTAATGGACGCGATCTTTTTTCAAAACGAGATTCCACGTGGTCTGCTCAGATCAATCCCATTCTCCACCTCAGCGCCGGACGCGCGTTTTTTAATGAGGATCCGGGTGGTCGAGAAACAAGAAACATGTGGCGATTCAGCAGGGGGGTTCGCTTCTCAGGCCACATTGGAAAGCACGTCTATTTCGAAGGCCAGTTCACCGAAAACCAGGAGCAGGTGGTGGATCCAATCGTCGCATTTCAAACGGCGCCTGGTCGACCAAACACGAAGCTCACGGACGACGATGCCTACGATTGGCTGGACACCCGCGCCATCGTCGGTTATTACTCAAAGCATTTTGACATTCGAATGGGTCGCGACTCGAATCTGTGGGGACACGGTGCGAAGAGCACCGTGCTGTCAAACGCGGTGGCTACCTACGATCAGGTTCAAATAAGGACTTCTCTCTGACGATTTCGATACACGGCCCTTTTTTCTTCGCTGGCATCTTTTGGACCAGAAACGGCGTCCAGATTTCTACCGAAAAAATACGCTGCTTCTCATGCGCTGTCCGTTCGACTCGGCGAGCGAACCGAGCTCAGCGTATTCGAAACACTCGTGTTCGCGACAGACTCTCTCGATACACGATCTCGATTTGATTTCGCATACGCCAACCCAATCATTTTTCTTCGTGCAGCCGAGCGGGATCGGGGCTCACCAGACAATGCCATGGTGGGCATTTCCGTATCGTATCGACCTGTTGATGGGATCAAGCTGTACGGAGAGTTCTTGCTGGAGGAGTACGGTAAACGTGACATTGGAAAGGCCCACTGGGCCAACAAGTGGGCATGGCAACTCCGGACCCATCTCGTAGATATTGGACTACCCCGCACTGATATGCGGGTTGAATTCGCGCGAATGCGACCGTTCCTGTATAGTCACAGCGAGACCATCAATTCCTACACGCACTTTGGAGACGTCATGGGTCATCCCGCCGGCCCCAATGCATGGAATTTATTTATCGAATCGTCCTGGATTGCGTCCCGAAAAATGACTCTGACCGTCGTAGCAGATATCACGCATCAGGGTGTCAATACGGATGAGACATTCGGATCTGATCCGAATGTCTCGTATGATAGCCGCGCCTGCGAAATCGGCAACGACTTCTTGCAGGGAAACTTGGTCAAAGCATCTGCTGTGGCTGGCCTCATGTCTTATGAGGCCAGCCGGATCTATTCTTCGACCTTTCGGCCGCATTCGTTTCTACCGTGCCGGAAACTGGATCAACAGAGTCCTATCTATTGCCCCGGCTCGTCGTTCGTTGGGGAAGCGCTGCTACGCATTTCTCTCGATGAGTAGTTGAAGACTGGCTGAGAAGTCGGTCTTTTTTCTGATATTGCGTGCTTCACCCACAAAAGTAGTCGCATGCGCCTTTTCATCACCCTTCTCTTCGCCTTCTATCTCTTTCCGAACTCCGCAATCGCCCAGCAGTCAATGGACGAGGCGTATGGCGACAAAATAAAGGAGTACACCACAGAAGATCGCTTCTTGAGTGACCTGGTTGACCACCTTCCCCTGTCTGATTCCGTTCCGAGTCCGCTCGACTATTTCGGAACCATCATCGGCGCGCCAGACATCCTCCACTACACGGACGAGATTTACGGTTACCTCCGTGCACTCGCAGATGCTTCTCCAAATGTGCTGGTGCGAAATATTGGATACAGCGAGGAGAATCGAGAAATGATCGAGGTGATCATTGCCGATGGCGGCACAATCGCCGATCTGGAGCCCTATCGCATGGCCCTTAATCGCCTCGCCGACCCTCGCACTCTTTCTGAAGAAGACGCAAAAGATGTTATTGCGAGCGCCAAACCGATTTACTACCTGACGGGCGGCCTGCACTCTGGAGAGACTGGATCTCCAGAAATGTTGATGGAGCTGGCCTACCGACTTGCGGTCGAGGATTCTGACTATATCCGCTCAATCAGAGACAACGTAATCACCATGTTCACGCCCGTTGCCGAACCAGACGGTAGAGACCGCATGGTGGACGTTGCCAGGTACTCGATGGATCATGACGGTGTAGCCCCGGGCCTGATCTATTGGGGTAAATATGTCGCTCACGACAATAATCGAGATGGATATGGCATGGCGCTCGCCCTCACGCGCAATATCCTCGACACCTTTCACCACTGGAAGCCGCTCGTGATGCACGATCTGCACGAATCCGTGCCATATTTGTACGTTTCAACAGGAACGGGGCCCTACAACGAGTGGATTGATCCCATTACCATCGATGAGTGGCATAACCTCGCGTACGAAGATGTCTCCGAACTGACACGGCGAAATATGCCCGGCGTCTGGACGCACAACTTTTACAATGGTTGGGCCGCCAACTACCTGATCTGGATGGCCAACCTGCGAAACTCCAACGGTCGGTTTTACGAGACGTTTGGCAATTCACTACCCGGCACCTACGAGCGGAAGCTTCAGACGCGGCAGACGTCGCGGCAATGGTACCGCCCCAATCCACCGTTGGAAAAGGTCATGTGGTCGCTCCGCAATAATACCAATTTCATGCAGACGGGTGTGCTGTCCTCGCTCAAATACACTGCTGATAATGCTCAGCAATTCGTTGAAAACTTCTGGCTGAAGTCTTCGCGATCGGTTGAGCGTGGTAAAACTGAGGCCCCATACGCCTGGGTCATCCCGCATGAAAGTGTTCAGGCCCGCCCGCTGGGCACGAGTTATATGGTGAATCTGCTGATGGATATGGGAATTGAAGTCCACCAGAGTGACGAAGCGCTGTCCGAAGACGATCTGGAAGCACCAGCCGGTTCATATGTCGTGCGCCTAGACCAACCCTATCGTACGCTCGTGCAGGTAATGCTGGATAAACAAGATTTTCCAGACGGAGCAAATGCACCCTACGATGACACTGGTTGGACACTCCCGTTCATGCACCGTGTCGAGGCAACCCGAGTGGATTCATCATGGGTACTTGAAGCTCCAATGACACTGATGGAAACGCACATCGTGACATATGGAGACGTCGAAGGCCGTGGCAAGTGGCTGATTCTGGACAACACCACGGATGACGCCGTGGTGGTATTCCGCTACAAGCTTGCCAGCACTGAAATGGAGATCGCTGAATCACGGTTCAAAGCAGGTGACAACACATTCCATTCAGGCAGCCTGATATTCGAGCGGTCAGACGAAGCCATCGAAACCGCTGAGTTTCTGGGTTTGACCTTGCATGCCGTACGATCCAAACCGGACGTTTCTACCCATAATGCAGACCCGGCTCGTGTCGGACTGATACACACCTGGACATCCACGCCGCAGGATGCCGGCTGGTGGCAATTTGCGTTCGATGAGATCGGCATACCATACACCTATCTTTCTGAGCAGGATCTGGCGACCGAAGACCTCGCGCAGTTCGACGTGCTCATCCTTCCTCGCACCAGATCGAACTTCCAACGGATTGTCACCGGCAACTCAACGGTCAGTGAGCCAACCCCATGGATGCCGTCAGATGAATACCCGCACATCGGTAAGATTGATCAGACCGACGATACGCGTCGTGGAATGGGCTATGAAGGGTTGGCCGCATTGAAGGCTTTCATCGAAGAAGGTGGTGTATTTCTGACGACAGGAACATCCTCGTCCATTCCCATTGACGCGGGCCTGACCCGCCGGGTGAGTGTCAAGCGAACCACCTCGCTTCAGGCCCGCGGCTTTCTCGCCCGCACACAGGTCGCAGACTCGTTGAGCCCCATCATTTATGGATATGAAGACCTTTCAACGGACTCTACTTGGGCTGACATCCCTGCCTACTTCAGTCAGGCACCGGTTTTCAGCGTAAATAAGACCGTGGGTAATTACCGCACTTCAGATGAAATGAAGGATGCTATATTCGCGGCGGAAGTGCCGCGCGTTGTCGTCTCTTTTGCCAAGAAGGACCTCAACATGAGCGGAATGCTTCAAAAGCCAGCAGAACTACAGGGCACTGCCGCCGTGCTGGACGTTCCCGTGGGTGATGGGCATGTCATTCTATTCGCCACGCGACCCATCCGCCGCTGGAACACCCACGGAAACCATGCGCTGGTCTGGAATGTGCTCATGAACTGGAATGACCTGCGGACATGGTGGCCTGAACGGAAAGATGAATAGAGCTCAGGCTCCATACTCTGGTCGACCGACAGACGTGTATTCGAAGCCCATGTCCTTCATTCGACCCGGCTTGTAGAGATTTCGACCATCAAATATAACGGGTCTTTTCAGAAGTGACTTTACTCGATCAAAGTCAGGGCGACGAAACTCGTGCCACTCGGTCAACACGGCCAGAGCATCGGCTCCTGCCAGTACTTCGTACGGCTCGACGCCGTATGAGATAGAATTACCAAAAACAGCTTTCGAATTCTCAACGGCCTCGGGATCGAAGGCGTGTACTTGTGCACCCGCTTCTAGAAGTCCACGAATCACATAGTGTGCTGGTGATTCGCGAACGTCATCAGTTCGAGCTTTAAAAGCTAGACCCCAAACTGCGATTTTCTTGCCCTTCAGTGACCCTCCGAAACTCTCGATGATCCTTTTCGAGAATTGCTCTCGCTGTCTGTCATTGACAGCTAGGACCGCGTCGAGAATCTTGAATTCGTAGCCATGCTGGTCGGCAATACGCTTCAAAGCCTGAACGTCCTTTGGAAAACAGCTACCGCCAAATCCGATACCAGGATATAAAAATAGATTACCGATCCGGCTGTCAAGCCCTATGCCCTTTCGGACCTGGTCGACGTTTGCACCTACCTCTTCACACAGGTTCGCGACTTCATTGATGAATGATATTTTCGTTGCCAAGAAAGAATTGGCCGCGTATTTCGTCAGCTCCGAAGAGCGCTCATCCATGACTATGATCGGATTCCCCTGCCGAACGAACGGTTCGTAGATGGCCCGCATAATCTCAGCCGCGCGCTCAGACCGCGTACCGATTACAATACGCTCGGGCTTCATAAAATCAGCGATTGCAACCCCCTCTCGAAGAAATTCAGGATTGGATACAACATCGAAATGTACACCGGCCTTCAATCCACGAGACTCAAGAATGCCTTTGACCACATCAGCGGTGCCAACTGGAACGGTACTTTTATTCACGACTACGTGATATCCTGGATCTGCACCTGCAGACCAGATATCTGCCAGATCGCATGCTGCTTTCTTGACGAATGACAGATCCGCTTCACCATCACCCCCAGGCGGAGTAGGAAGGGCGAGGAAAAGAACATCAGATCCGGGTGCAGTCTCTTCCAAGTTGGTTGTAAAACTTAGCCGCTTTACCTTAAGATTTCTCTTTAGGAGCATCTCAAGACCCGTTTCGAAGATCGTTGGAATACCTTCACTGAGTTGCGCCACCTTTCTTGCGTCAATGTCCACGCAGGTGACGTCAAATCCCATCTCGGCAAAACAAGTACCGGTAACGAGGCCGACATAACCGGTCCCCACAATCGCAATATGCATGGGTCAAGCTACTTTTAGTAGAGTTTCTCCAGAATACACAACGCCAACGCGCCGTTCACTTCGTTTCAGAGCGAGCTATATGAAGATCTGATTCAACCATTTCAGCAATCATGGAATCCAGATCATATTCGCACACCCAACCCAGCTCTTTGCGGGCTCTACTTGGATCGCCAAGTAGTTGTTCAACTTCTGCTGGTCTGTAATATCTGGGATCAACCTCGACTACCGTCTCCCCGTTTTCCACATTTATGCCGATTTCGGAACTCCCGGATCCTTCGAACCGAAGCTCAATACCTGCCGCCCTGAAAGCAGAGGCGCAAAATTCCCTGACGGTGGTCATTTTACCCGTCGCCAGCACATAATCGCGAGGCTCATCTTGTTGAAGCATCAGCCACATGCCCCTGACATAGTCCTTTGCGTGGCCCCAGTCGCGACTAGCATTCAAGTTTCCAAGAAACAACCTCTGCTGCGTACCGCTAGCAATACGAACAGCCGCCCGAGTAATCTTCCGAGTAACAAACGTTTCCCCACGAATTGGACTCTCGTGATTGAAGAGAATCCCGTTGCACGCGTACATCCCGTAAGATTCACGATAATTGACCGTAATCCAGTAAGCATACAATTTCGCGACTCCATAGGGCGACCGAGGATAGAAAGGTGTCATTTCATTCTGCGGTACTTCTTGCACCTTTCCATACAATTCCGAGGTGGAAGCCTGATAAAACTTGGTCTTTTTCTCCAATCCAAGAATCCGTATCGCTTCCAACAGTCGAAGAACCCCCACTGCGTCCGCATTTGCCGTGTACTCGGGCGTGTCAAAACTGACCTGAACGTGAGACTGGGCCCCAAGATTGTATAATTCATCGGGCTGAATTTCCTGAACAAGCCGTATGAGATTGGTCGAATCGGTGAGGTCTCCATAGTGAAGAACGAACTGCTGATCCGGGTGATGTGGGTCGTGATAGAGGTGATCTATCCGCTGTGTATTGAAAGAACTTGCTCTTCTTTTTATACCATGTACGGCATATCCTTTTTCGAGCAGGAAGTCGGCTAGGTAGGCACCGTCCTGGCCAGTTATTCCTGTTATCAAGGCTGTTTTAGCGTTCTTCAATATGATAGATGTGATTGTCCAAAGACTATGAGAATCGGACTTGTTTCAATTGTGTCTGTCGCGCATCGTCTACGCCAATCATACATTTGTGCAATTTTTCGCCTGGCCTGATTTCCACACGTTTATGCTCGTCGCGGCTGAACAGAATCAGGCGACGCGGATTGTAGTTGCGCAGAACCATCTCCGCAAATTTTTTCCCCCATGATCCTGTTCCGCCCGTTGCGAGGATGCTGGCATTATTGAACATGAATTAGGGTCTGGTTGTAGGGTTGCGCTTGATCCAGGAAAATAGCTATCAGGAGTGTTCAAAGCCGGGGACGTTGAATAAGAATATCAATAGTAGAGTGTAGCACCCGTGTGAATCCCCTGACATGTTGTTGATTGGATCAGGAGTGCCAGACGTGATTTAGGTCAGCATTGCCCTTGACCGGGATGGCATTTCGTGTGTCCACGACACAAGATGCCCATTCTGCTAGCGATCCATAATCAATCTTGGAGTGCTTCGTCAAAATGATTACAAGATCGTATTTGGACACCGTCTCACGATTCAACCTAACCGACGCTTTCCCCGCCCATTTTGCATGTTCCCTGGTCGCTCTGATCACTGGGATAAAAGGGTCGTGGTAATCAACTGTAGCCCCTTTGTCGTCCAATAAATCCATCATAACGTAGGTTGGCGATTCCCGATCGTCATCAAGGTCTGGCTTGTAGGCCAAGCCCATGCAGAGAACAGAGCATCCCTTCAGTTTCTTTCCTCGTTCACTGAGCGCGTCAATGCAATTGGATATTACGTAGCGTGGCATGTTTGTATTGATTTCTCCCGCAAGCTCAATAAACCTCATGTCCACTCCAAATTCCTTGGCTTTCCAGGCGAGGTAGAATGGATCGATTGGGATGCAGTGTCCTCCGAGCCCCGGTCCAGGATAAAAGGGCATAAATCCGAAAGGCTTGGTTTTCGCCGCATCGATGACCTCATAAATATCAATGTTCATTTTTTGAAACGCGATCTTCAGTTCGTTAACGAGCGCGATATTAACAGATCTGAAGATGTTCTCCAGCAGCTTGACGGCTTCCGCAGTCCGCGTATCTGATACGGTTACCGTCTCAACAACAATAGTGGAATACAATTTCTCCGCGAGGAGAAGAGCATCGCTTCCCTCAGCACCTACAACTTTTGGAATCGTTGCAGTCTCATAGTCCTGGTTTCCTGGATCTTCCCGTTCGGGACTGAAGGCAAAAAATATATCATCGCCAGATCTTAACCCGCTAAGTGCTTCGCAAATGGGCCTCACCAACTCTTCTGTTGTACCGGGATAGGTTGTCGATTCCAGAATCACCAACTGCCCCTGTCGAAGATGGGGGCCAATAGAATTCAGTGTTCCCTTTACAAAGGACATGTCCGGCTCCCTGTTCTCCGTCAACGGAGTCGGAACACATATAATGATCACATCCACATCACGAGCGCGCGAAAAGTCTTCAGTCGCCTCGCAACGCTCCGATTCAGCCATCTTAGACATTTTCTGTAGCCCAAAATGTCTGATATATGAGGTGCCGTTTTCAAAATGACGAATTTTTTCCTCATCGACATCGAATCCTAACACTTGGAAGCCCTTCTCAAAAAAGGTCCAGGTTAGCGGAAGACCGACGTAACCAAGACCTATTATTCCAACTCGGGCCGTACCAGCACTGATTTTTTGAAAAAGATCTTCTGAATGTTTGGATTGGAAAGTAATCTTATTGTCCTCTACAGTGGCACCAGAGTTCGCAGACATGACGAGGGGACTTTGTTAAAATAATTATTGATTAGAACCGAATCCCAGCATTAATAACGACGCCCGGTCAGCATTGAAGAGTTGCGTAACAATACTTCCCGATAGGCCTGGGGAACACAGGTCCAGTAATGTAAGACGAAATTTTATGACAGTTCCTTCGTGAAAACCTGGCTCGAAGGATTTGACCCGCCCATCATTATCTCATCTTTAGCCGGTAAACTCGGAGAAAATCGTAGTTAGTCGGAGTAGCTCTTCCTGTGGAATAGAATCTGATCCGTCACAAACTCAATTTCTGGTAGAAAATGGCTCCGAATTCCAACGCAATCCCAACTTAATTACGAGCCGTTCCTGCACCCTGGATTTCCCGGGCGGACGGTGATGTAACTATCTAACAACCGTTGCGCCACATCTAATTGGGTGAGAGAAGACTTCCCGGGCTGGACTCTCAGTACTGAAAGTCGAGTATTCGTTCCTGGAACTGTCTGTCCATCTATCAGCGCGTCTGCTACCCGCAATGCAATTGTCCGTGATCTAATAATCGCAATTTCGTTAGCGACGTTTCTGTTGCCCATCTGAAGGCCAAGGATCTCTCCAAGCTGGGGTGTTGAAGACTGATTGTTAATTAGAATCAGACTGGAAGCTTCATATACCGGGTCTTGGCGAAGGGTATATGCTGTCACTGCAGACAAAACCCGCGGCCACATCCGGAATTATTTTCGGTGCTGCGAGATACTCACCTTCCGGATCTACGCCCATAAACGCATTTATTCCCCCTACTGACTCTGCCTTTTATTCCTAGGAAAAACTTTTCTCAGACTCCTTCATCGTGGATTCGATGAAGATCTCGAAAAACTCGCGATCATCAAAGATATCTCAAGTCATTTTTCGCGCTGCCAGTAAAGTAGGGTTATCCTTATCCTGGGCGGCATCAAATAATTCAGAGATCTCGATTAATAAAACTTTTTGAGACATAGCGAAAGAATTAGCGGTAAATCACACCACACCTGATACTTTTCAGGCGAACAATGAAAATCGGCGAGTACCACGCTCACGTTGAGAATGCTCTCGATCTCGATCAGCTATAGTTGTGCCGATTTCTGTCCGCACTGTTGTTTGGCAGTCTAGGCTTTATACGTTTGTTTAGGGTGTACGTGCACCCAAAGTTTAAGTGGGCGGGGCCGATCCATTACGCGCCGTCACCCGGCTCTATAAATAGTTCATTTGTAGCACACAAGCCAGAATCATGCTCAATCATCTGAGTCGGTGTACCAACTCGATGGCAGGTCTAGCCTCTTCTAACCCGAAGCCACCCCCCCCAAGAATATCCCTGTAAACGGCTGTGTGCAAATCCTCGAATCCATCTGAAAACTCGAATTCCTCGCCATTTAGTTTGAGAGATCTCCATGTGGATTTTCCCGAAGCTTCCTCGGGAAGATCTAATCTACTTACCGAAAGATTCCATTTTACGCTTGCTGTTTCGAGTTCCAGCCTGCCTGCCATTCGTTTATCGTCTCGTTCATGAACAGATGACTCTTGAACGGGGCCAAATATCCACATTAACGCGTCGAAAAAGTGTATGCCAATATTCGTTGCCACACCACCCGACTTCTGAACATCACCTTTCCAAGACTGGAAATACCAGGGCCCACGGCTCGCGACGTAAGACAATTCTACTTCAAAATGCTTCTCATCGGGTGCATCTTCAACCAGCTTTTTGAGACGCTGAATTGAGGGATGAAGCCTGAGTTGCAACACATTGTAGATCCGTCGACCCGTTTCTTGTTCTACCTCCTGAAGGGCATCCACATTCCAAGGATTCAACACTAGTGGCTTCTCGCATATGGCATCTGCCCTTATGCGGAGCGCAAATCGACAATGAGCATCATGGAGATAGTTGGGAGAAGCGACGCTGATATAGTGTAGCCGATACTCGTCTCCAAGTCTCCTGAGCTTTTCCGCATGCCGATCAAAACGCTCAAATTCAGTAAAAAAACTTACATCTTGCGCGAAGCTGTCTAGGACACCAACTGAATCATTTGGATCTAGCGCGGCCAAAAGGCGGTTACCTGTATCCCTAATGGCCTTCATGTGCTTCGGGGCCACGTAGCCTGCAGCGCCGATAAGACCGAAATTTTTTGGCGGATTCGTCGTCATTTCCCGGTGATTACGATATCAAGAGTTTATACGCTCAAAGCATTGAAGATGTTGAAAACTCTGCCTTGTGCCCAAGGACAAACAATATAATATGAAATATACGAAGTTAGCTTCTGGGCTCGCACGTGATATATGTCCATGACGCGCCAAATTCAAAGGCGCCGCCAAACACCTTATCCATAGCCAAGCGCATGAGATTCAGCCGATCCTTGATCACATCGTCAGATGCTGTGGCGCCGGTGATCTTTTCTGCACCTCCCACCCATCCCAGAACGCCTTCGTGGTAGACGCTTAAAAATTCATACCATTCATCTACTCGCGCCGCGATTCGTTGATGCTGGACCGCAGTAATATCGAAACCCTCAGAGCGTAGTCTGTCTAAATAGTGCTCTAGAGGCTTTACTGGCAGAAAATACTTTCGTCTCAACGCCTCATGCTGAGACATATAATCGGCATCATTCAGTCTGTCTCGGTACCGCTTGAAGGCGTCATCCTCTCTGACAATTTCCATCGCTTTCGAGTGAATCACCTCCACGGTTTCATCGATGATCCACTCATCATCCGGTAAATCTGGATTCTTGATGTTGCCGGATTGTATAAAAACACGCCCCCACGGACGAAGAACGGATTTCCAGGCCTGGAGTGTCTCTGATAGATCGAAGTAGAGGTGGATTGCATTCGTCGATACGATTCCGTCAACACCGCGACTCAGCAATTCGTCTCCAAGGACTTCGTCCAGTCGCTCGAGACGACGCTCCTCGCGAATGAAGCGAATGTGACGAAACGCCATTCGCCGCTCGTCCTTGAATTTTTCCAGAGCCAGCCTCAAAAACTTGGGTGACGAATCTACGATTATGATCCCCACATCTTTGGACCCAAACCGGTCTAATAGGCGCTTGGCGAGGATTCCCGTTCCACCCGAATAGTCAATCAGAATATCTCCCTTGCGGACGTATCCAACGATCTCTTCAACCGTGTAATCCAGATTCGAGTACCATCCGTGGTTTTCGACGGTATCGTAATTCAGTGCCAGCTCTTCGAGAGGCTCGCTCGCCCAGGATTCCGGCAAGATTTGCACAAAAGTTTCAGGCCAATCAAATGACAATGTGATATCGGGGCTTTGTTTTCCTGGAATTAACTCAATTAAACTGGTGCGGCAATCAATACACCAGCCTAATCTAGCGACCTACTCATATCCAAACCATCTTTGCGTAGTACCAATCAATCTCCACAGAGCTGCTTTTCAGGCTGTCGATCTCAATCCCACACACTCCCCACAACATCGTCACACTTCTGTGACAACTACGTCTCCATGGCCCCGTTAATTGGCTACGAGTCCGAAAGTCTTCGCAGTCTTTGATAATCTTTGATGATCAATAGATAATCGAAGTGCTCCGGTCTTGTGAGTCGCACAACAGTCGGGAATACGACAAACCCTCCCGCGATGCGACCGAGATGAACACCCACGTTCAATACTCGATTAACACTATTGGAGTTTAATGTCATGAAGACGAAATGGAAAATTTTAGCCGGTCGGTTGCTCAGCCTGATGGTTGTTGTGACTGTGCTGGCAGCTTGCGACTCATCTGGCGGGATATCAGGAGACGAATCTGGATCACTTGACGAGACGGTATCGTTTCTCGCGATCGATCTGGGATTGAGTGCTTCGGAAACGGCCGCACTCTCAGATTCTTTCAACAAATTTGGAAGTGATGGCGGCGATCGTGATCCCGGATTTCTGTGGTATGTAGCGGCCGACCTCCAGGCGACACTTACCGACGATGAAAAGACAGCCCTTTTTGATCGCATCGCACAGGGCGACGCGAGACAACGACAAGGCGGTGGTGGTCACGGCAATCAGGGCGGCTTTCGTCCGGGCGGTCATGGCGGTGGTGTTTTCTCACAAATTGACCTGACGGAAGAGCAGGAAACGGCCATCACGGCGATTCGCGAATCCTTTAAGCCTGCGATCGAAGCGGTTCTGGCGCAACGTGATACACTATCGCGTGAAGAGATCAAAGAACAACTCGTTGCCATCAAAGATCAGGCGCAGGTCGAAGTTGAAGCCGTGTTGACGGCCGATCAGCTGCAGCAGATCGAGGATCTGAAAGCAGCGGCTGAAGCTGCTCGCGCCGAACGTGAAGCCCAGAGAGAAGCCAATCGTGCGGCAGCAGAACTGGTAAAAATTGAGGTCCTCGGACTGACTGATCAGCAGGTAACCGATCTGGAGGCCCTGAAAGCATCAGCCGAGGCCGAACGCGATGCAATTCGCCAGCTGGCCGATTCAGGTGCAAGCGACGAAGATATCCAGGCAGCAATTGAAGCCGCTCACACGGCAAACCAAGATGCGCTCGCTACAATTGTAGACGACACGCAGTTGGAAATCATCATGATCCACGGAGCTCTAGCATCTCGGATGCAGAGACGCCGCGCAAGTGGTGGCCGCAGGGGAGCCGGTGGCGATTCTTTTAGCGGATAATAAATCACGCGGAAGATGCACCTGGGGGCGTCGCTTGGTTGAGCGATGTTTTTGGCCAGTTCCTCCGGCTGAAATTCCCCAGGTCATAAGGTGATAACGGTTACCCGGGAAGTGGCGGGTTTCGGGTAACCACCTCGGTTCAGGGCGCAATGTTTTCTTAGAAAACGTTGCGCTCTGAATCTTTTTATGCCTGGGCTGTTCGGTTTTACCTCCGATGGTTCTCTATGGGTGTTGCCGGTGTTCTCAAGACATGGATCACCGCGCTGCATTCTGTGAAGTTGAACCATTTCTGTGGATAGTGCGGAGGAAGCCATGAAGCGAATTGTATTGTTTATTGTTTTTTTTGGAGCGCAAATGATTGCTGCTCAACAGGTCATCGCTCAAACGACGACCTTTTTTTTGAGAATTTTGACTCGGTGGTCGCGCCCGATTTTGGAGCGGGCGTGTTTGGTTTCGATTCCAGCTGGAAGACAAGCACATCTTCTGCATCTCCCGGGTTGGGTGGAAACAACGCCGTGCATACGGGCTCCGGGGCGGGGATCCTTGTTCTGGGCCCCATTGACCTTTCATCTGTCGATGAAGGCACCTTCTCCTATTACGCCAGGCGTACCTCTTCCTACTCGGCCGATAGCCTGATCGTCCTGGCTTCGATTGACGGAGGGACGACTTTTCCGATAACGCTATTCGCTGGGGGCCTGCCTGGCGCTACGAGCACGTATGAGCTTATTTCGGTCTCTTTACCGGCCGATGTCCTCGGCGAGGGGACGGTTTATATCGAGTTTGATGCGCGCGGAGGCACATCGAGTGGGTCCAATATCAGGATTGACGATGTACTCATCGAAGCACCTCTCGATCTATCGACCACACCGGCCGCCTTTGGATTTGGGGTTTCTGCTGCGACCTGGAATCTGGTGGACGATACGTTCCAGGTCGGAATCGATCTGTCCTGGCCCGGCCCCGACTCTATTCAGGGATTCCAATTCGATCTTGATTGGGACGATTCGATTATTTCGCTCGACTCGATTTCTTCAGATGAGACGCAGCTCCCTGCCGGACAGTGGTCCATTGCGGCCTCCATTGGGAGCGGCAATGCGCCATTCGCTGCGTTGAGTCTTTCGCTCGATGGATTGCCTCCCGGTGCGTTTGGCGACCTGCTGACGGCTCACTTCAGTCAGGCCGGCCTGCAGCCGTTCTCCGACTCTCTGGTCACAGTGGGACTCACGAGCCTACTGGTAACGGCAACTTCGCCACTGGGCACAGAACTGTCCCTGCCTTTGGGCAATCGCTCTCTCGCCTTGACGTTGTCGCCGAGTCAAGCTTCAATATCACTCAGTCAAACGGAGATTGATTTTGGATCGGTTACTGTTGGGGATAGCATCTCAGTGGCGGTCACTCTTTCAAACGCGAGCGGCAATTCTCCGCTCACGATTTCTTCGATCAACGACGCTGCCGGGCTGACCTACGCCGCGACGCCAGTTTCTGTGGCGGTCGGTGCTTCGACGCCTCTCGTCGTCTGGTTTCAGCCCTCTTTCGAGGAATACGGCCTCCTTTCTGGTGATCTGGTGCTCTATCACAATGCCCCGGGCGATTCCACGTTAATCGCCTACACCGGAGTGGGACTTGGCGGCCGGGGTGATGGGGATGGCGACGGCGCATTCGATGTCGCCGATGTAGTGGGCTCGCTCGACGTGACCGTCAATCCGTCATTGATTTCAGCCGCTGAGCTCCCCCGTCACGACCTCCATCCGTTTCCGGAGGGTAACGGCCTAGTTGACATCCGCGATGTTACCGTGGGCATCCAAGCCATCTTGAGGAACGAATGGCCAGATGGAAAAGCGCTGCCCGTGGCAGCCCCGGTTTCTGGCCCTGCAGAAAAATGGAATCCCGTCCGACTTGTCGCCGGCGTAGATGGTGGTCTCACCCTCGTTTCCAATATCGACTTGCGCGGTATTCAACTGGAGTTTTCCAGCACTGAAAGCCTTCATTTCGATGTGACATCCAAGAGCGGCGTATCCGTGTCTGAGCGATTTGACGAGAGCGACTCGGTGCACCGCGTGCTCATGCTGACATCGCAGTCCTCGCCACTGACATCTGGGGCCCACCGATTGATGGATGGGTTCTCGCCCATCGCAGTTCTTGTCAGGGGCATTGCCGTTGACGTGCGAGGATCAAAGGCGCCCGTGTCCTTCGAACGCATCATTCCAACGGCAACTGAAACGCCTGACAACCGCGATCTCAGCGCGGCCGTCTACCCCAATCCGATTCGAGTGGGTTCGGAGGCCAGGGTTTTGCTCGATTTACCGAGTTCAAGTCAGCAAGTTGAGGTATTCGTGTATGACGCTCTCGGAAGAGTGATCTTCACGGCCTCCTACGCTGCGGGAATGAAGACTGCGGTGTTGCCCGGAGAATCGTTTAGTGTGCCTGGTCTCTACTTCATCAGAATCGTGACACAAAAAAAGGCATCAACGATTCCAATCATTGCTGCCAGATAATTAACGTGCTTGACCGAGTCGGCGCGAAATCGCCTATGGAAAAAGGTAGCGATCCATGTAAAGAAATAACAGTGTGCTAGCCGTCGAAATCCATACCAGAAACACCACGACGAGAGCAACCAACTTCCAGGTTTCTGATCTCGGGCTTTTGTGAATCACTCCGCCATTCGATGAGGTGTCGGCAACATCAACATTTACGTTCATCACCAACTCATCGGACAACTCGATTGCCTGACCCCGCACTCCATCTCCTTGAACAGGAAACGGCCTGTCGACTACAACCTGGTTTACAGCATCAACACTTTGGGCTTTCCACATCGGCATTAGGGGATTGATAACTTTGCGTCGCCCATCTCCCGACCACACTGGAAGCGGCTCTTCAACACCTGTAAGTAGACCATCTCCAGAACCATTGTTCGTTGTCCTTCCATACCCGTCGCCCGCATAGTTTGGTATGAGGGATGACGGCACGCCATTCACTCCCACATTCGCGGCCACGCGAGCACTTCCAGCTAAAGCGCCATTTCGATGGCGGGGCTGAAAAGAGGAACGGTTAAACATCAGGTTCTCAGTAGCAGAAGTATTTCACAAATCGATTCTGAACAGCGAATCGCCCTTTGGTGGGGGGCATTGCTACCTCTACATAACGAGACATTCCGCAGAATTCGCGAAAAAAGACGGAGAAAAAAGAGGCCTGCGGGAGCTATTGAGGCCTATTTGCCAAGATATGCCTGGATATCGGAGAGACTGTCTCCACCAAATTTCTCCAGAAGGGCGTTAGCGATCTCCGTGGCGACGACCGCTTCAGCGACCGTAGAGGCTGCTGGAACGCTTGTAACGTCACTTCTCTCGTACCGCGTCGGCTGCGTTTCTCCAGTGACCATATCCGCCGTTTGAAGCGGCTTGATGAGGGTTGGGATCGGCTTCATGTAGCCACGCACGATAATCGGCATCCCGTTTGACATACCGCCTTCGATGCCACCGGCCCGGTTTTGTGTCCGTGAAAAACCATCATCACTGACGGTGATCGGGTCATGAACCGCCGAGCCCCGCTCGAACGCCGCCGCCATTCCGTCTCCGATTTCCACTGCTTTCTGGGCCTGAATCGAAAGTATGGCCCGCCCGAGAAGTGCGTCCAACTTTCGGTCCCAGTGAACATAGGACCCCAGCCCAACAGGTACGCCGGTCACAACTACTTCGTATACCCCCCCTAGACTGTCCCCTTCCTTCTTGACCGCCTTGATCTGTTCGATGCATCTCTGGGTCAAGTCTGCATCGATCATGCGCACTTCGCTTTGATCAGCTGCCGTGTTGATAGATTCGGCGCCAGACGCGCAGAATCCCTTTAGAGCTTCAGCATATTCGGAGGGATTATCATAGCCTACCTCGCCAATCCTGACGACGTGGCTACCGATTTGAATGCCGAGTTCCTTGAGCAGTTTTCGAGCAATGGAGCAGCACGCAACGCGCATCGCCGTTTCCCGAGCGCTCGCTCTGTCGATGACTGGCCTGATATCATCAAAGCCATATTTCTGGGCACCCGTGAGATCGGCGTGACCGGGGCGCGGCAGCGTAATCGCGTCGATTCCTTCGCCTTCTCCACCTATCGCCATCACGTTTGGCCAATCCGATTTGTCTTTCCGGTAGGCCGCGTTGTCCAGGCGCAATGCGATTGGACTTCCCATCGTTGTGCCGAATCGAACACCCGAGTATATATGGACACGATCCTGCTCGATTTTCGCCCGACCACCGCGACCATATCCCATCCACCGACGGGCAAGATGCTGATCAATGTCCGATGCTACGAGAGGCACCCCAGCGGGTACACCCTCTACGATGCCGATGAGGGCTTCGCCGTGTGACTCTCCTGCTGTCAGATAACGAATCATGAGGAATACGAGGTGTATGGGGGGTACGAAGGGCCCAAACTACGCCAATTACTACATTTTAATTCTCTGACGGCGTCTTCCTAGGCTCACAGAAGCCATACGCAGGCCGTCAGATCTGAATATCGTGTCGCCTCACTCTTCCAGTTTTCTGTGCCGGGCAGCCTAAGATCACTTAGAAACTTCGAAAAACACGATATCGCCGTTTGGATTGATGGCCTTAATCAGAATCTCATCATTGTTAGTAAACAGCTCCCGGATTGTATTCACATCAAATACCGGCTTTTCATTGATGCTCGTGATGAGCAGCCCTCGTTCGACTCCTGCACGGTCAAACACGCCTTGCCGCTCAATGAATGCAATAAGGACGCCGTGCTGAATGTTGAAACGACGACGCAGCCGTTCATCCAGATTCGCGACTCCGACTCCCCAATCTTCGAATTCGGCGATCATATCATCGGGAATGGGTGGAACGATGAACAGTGGTGGATCACGCTCAGCGCTGAGTTCTGCGAGCCAAGCTGTATAAGCGGGGTCGTCACTACCCTTGAGCGTTACATCGAAACGCAGAATCTCGCTTCGCCGCCAGACCTCCATAGAAATCTCATCCCCCGGAGAGAACAGGGCGATTGCGCTCTGAAGTTCATTCGGTTCGCTCATCTGCGTTCCACCGATCGAAAGAAGGACATCCCCTACTCTCAGCCCACCCTGATACCCGGCCAGTCTCGGGAACACTTTGGAAAGGTATACACCCCGTACCGAATCCAGTCCAAGATCCTCCGCTTTGCCAGCAGTCATCGACCCGATCTCAACTCCTAAATATCCACGCCGCACCTCTCCATACAGAATCAGATCACGAACAACGCGCTCCATGAGCGCAACCGGGACTGCGAATCCGTATCCCTCGTACGATCCGGTTTCAGTGGCAATGGCTGTGGCAATACCGACCAGTTCGCCGCGCAGATTTACGACGGCTCCTCCCGAGTTACCCGGATTTATTGCCGCATCGGTTTGAATAAAACTTTCAATTCCGAGCTGCTGATCTATCACATTGACTTGGCGGCCCAGAGCGCTCACAATGCCCGCCGTGACCGTCGACGTCAAACGGAAAGGGTTACCAACTGCCAGTACCCACTCACCCACCGCAATATCACCCGCTTTTCCTAACGCAATAACGGGTATTGCTCTCTTGGGGTTAATCTTGATGACCGCCAGATCGGTTGTTGGATCAGAACCGATCACCCTCGCTTCAAATTCGCGTTTGTCGCCCAGCATCACCTGAATCCTGTCAGCCCCATCAATCACGTGATTGTTCGTGACGATGTAGCCCTGATCACTGATGATCACACCACTGCCCAGACTCTGAGAATACCGCCTCTGAGGATTCCTTCTGAGCGGCGACAGAATACTCTGGTCCAGCCCACTTTCGACCTGGATGTACACAACGGCTGGAGTGACCCGCGCCGATACCGCCTTGAACACCTCATTCATCGACATGACGTCGAGATATTGGGTGGGCACCTCTGCATCGGGGACCGAGACGTATCCTGGATTCACATCCGAGCCCAGTTCCACTCGACGAACGACCTCATCAGGAAAGAGATCTACCGAGAACACGCCCCCAAACCAGAGCGTCAGCAGGATTCCGGCTAGCAAACCGGTAATGACCAATCCAGTTCTATTAGAAGGACTATCGCTTTTTTGATCGCTCACTGTGGTGTTCTACAGTTTGATTGTATGTGGGTCACGTTATTAGCGACCCACTGCTACTACGTGCCTACCGGTGCCAGTTCGTTTCGCGTTTCTTCTACGCTAGTGTCGGAAGATGGTGACAGTTCCTTTATCTCGTCCATCATCAGTTCGACGACGGCTGTGTGAGATAATCGGGCCAATTCCTTCCGATCCAGCCCGGATGAAGGGATGGGGGCTCCAATTCGGACAACATAGTGTACCGGACCGAGCGCCATTATTTGCTTGATGTTGGAGACCATGCTCTGAGGCTCCGTCCAGGTGATCTGCGTCCGCGTTTCTAAATCTACTTTTTTTCCGTCGATGGTTCTGACGTGGAAGTACACGGGAAGGATATATCCGTCCTCCATATTTGCTACCGCCTGGAAGCCTGTCGTTTTGAAGGCGTTAACTTGGCGTCCGTCGGAAGTAGTGCCCTCGGGAAAGATCAGGACAGGAATCCCGTCCCTCATCCGATCTTGAATCTCGTTTACCGTTCCGACCGTCGTCATGATTTTTTTCCGATCGACGAAGATCATTCCAACTGCACGGAATATGGCCCCTAGAACGGGCCAGCTCCCCATTTCCGACTTGGCGACGAAGGCAAAATCGAATTGTGACCCGACCACCCAGGGGTCGAACTGGCCGATGTGATTCGTGACGACGAGCATCGGAATGCCTTGCGGAATGTCGCCCACGACTTCCGTGCTGATTCTGAGAGTCCTCGCGAGAGCCGCGCAGGTCAACCGTTGGCGCTGTGACAGATACTTGTATCGGGCGCGGGCTTCCAGCCCGCGCCTCGTAAGCGTCGTATAGACGCTATGAGCCACGATCACCACAATAAACCGTATGACTCTCAATACACGCATTTTTTACGCTAGGTGAATTTTTTTAACATGGGCTCAGTAAATCTATGCCCGTTTCAATATCGGACTCTGCGTCTTAACACTCTCGCAGGAATGCGAAATTAGCTACTCGGACCATTGGCTTTCAGGAGAGTCGAAAATTGACGCATCACTAGAAGGTCCGATTCCCGAAAGGACGACTTCGTGCGGGGTAAGATACGCCCCATCCAGGCTTGGATCGCAACTATACCCGCGCACTCGATCCCATTCCACGATCGCTGCATTCACATTCACGGGCTGTAACCCAGACTCGCTCGTCGGATCTCAGTCAGACGATGTCTTTGTTACGGTTGACGGCACAAGCGG
>Ga0066376_10000860_pt1 | contig 29090 bp, 22 predicted proteins | sample Knorr_S15_td_Bot_FD_77009 | JGI IMG/M metagenome (GOLD analysis project Ga0066376, IMG submission 77009) | Marine microbial communities from Southern Atlantic Ocean transect - Knorr_S15_td_Bottom_ad_5009_LV_A | ecosystem: Environmental > Aquatic > Marine > Oceanic | place: Southern Atlantic... | reverse complement strand
GTATCATTTGTTCCATCTGTATTGTTTGTTTCATCTTCATCTAAGCAGCCCGCAAGGGGAATCATGAGGACGGCAAGTAGCAGGGCGGTTGACTGAATGTTCAGAATTGACTTGTTTCGCATGGCTTGCACTGTGTACGGAGTGGTAAAATCATTCCCTACAGAGGAAAAAATTGCATGGGAACCCCATGCAACTACTGGAGTCGGAATGAAAGTCACTCGCTAATTGGATGATGTTGTTGGTGCAGGGGACAGGATTTGAACCTGCGAAGCGCTTAGCAGCGGATCTTGAGTCCGCCCCCTTTGACCTCTCGGGAACCCCTGCAATAGCTCTGCCATCAAACAGGTGTTGTTCATTCTTCCTCCGAAGCAGAATCACTTACTTCGTCGTCAGAAAGCCCCGGCGGCAGCGGCGGAGGCACATCTCCGATATGCTCATCGGGGAATTCTACGGGCGGCTCGGGCCAATCTTCCTCGTCGGCTGATTCATTGCCGTCAAATGGACCTTCATCATCATCCAGCAATTCTTCGTCCTCATATTCATCGTCGTATCGGTCCCGATTCAAGGCCAAGATGGCTAAGCCAAAGCCAAGCGCGGTGCAGATTAGAATGAGCAGTCCGACTCCAAAAGTACTCTCAACCAATTTGTCGATCGCGCTGCTGCTCGCTCCTTGCTCTTGTATGCGCGGAACCGACAACGCTTGCCAACTTTCAACATCCTCGTTCATTACCAAATACAACTGCAAATCACCTTCTCGCCAAGCCTCTACATCCAACGCGAGAAGTATTGCTTCACCCGCTTCTAATGTCAGATTCACATCTCGGATTCTAATGATTTCAACCATTCCACCACGATTTTCCTGCGCCCAAAGTCCAACCGAAATTTCTCCGCGCAGATTACCGCCGTTGATGATACGAACATCTATCTCCAAAATATCGCCAACTTCGGGTTTTTCGGGCCTAATTTGTACATCTACAATCTGCGGCGCGAAATACATTACCCGCAATGATGGAGCGCGTGGATTGTCTCTAGTATTAGAGCCAATAAGTGAATTTCCAGCGAGGTCCGCACCCTCAACCCATACCAACAGTTGGTCATTTACCTGCAAAGATTCCGGGGTGAGTGGAGTGAAGTCAACATAGTCGGAGTAGACCCATATTCCGTCGGTATAAGCAGATAAACCAATTTCATACGTGCCTTGCATATTGACCAAATCAACACCCCACCGGCTGTAGGTCCAACGCAATGTGAGTGGATTATCCCCCATTCCACCCGAGTCAAAGACGTTGAACGAAACCAGTTGGTTGGCTAGTGCATCTGATTGCAGAATGACTAAACTTGTTTGTTGGAATTCCAAGTATGGTGAAATGCTATCAATTGCAATCACGAATTGTAAGTTAGGCAAACTGATGTTTAAAGACTCAAATCCAGCTAAATTGGCTATCAGTGTAGCGGTCGGACCCGGCCAAATATCCTGCGACATATCCTGAACGGTGGTGAATGAGCCGTCCGAAACCACCGCTGAATCAATTACAATTTCCGTTCCACCCTCAATGCTAATTGTCGCCGCGCCATTAATCGGGATGTCAATTGCTACTGCACGCGCTCGGTGGTGAATGCTTGCATCAAGCGAGAATCTATCACCGGGTTGTAGATTCAACATCCCATCAAAAATTCCCATTGCTGGGGTGGTGAGGTCTTCGGCATTATCTACCACCCACATCAATCGGTGGTCAAGTGCCCAGCCAAGATGCACGAGGTTTTCCGTGCCAAGGGTTAGCCTGCTGCCTCCTTCAATTATTACCAAATCTGGAACGTTTGGCCCAACCTGCCATTCGGTCGGCGCGTCAAGTCCAATCGCGAAGTTCAGTATTACGTGGTATGCGAAATCTCCGAGGTCTTCTATCTGAACAGTAAATGGGTGGAGTTGGCTGCCTTCGGGCGCGATTAGTTGATTGGAAATCGGGTGCCAGACTAAAGTCCCTGCCGGTCCTGCTGCTTCTCCTGCAATATGTAGCCTGATTTCATCAATAGAGTCTATGCCATTTTGGTCAATCAGGGTGAATTCAAAGCGGTGTTTAATGCCCGTTAGTAAAGCGATGTCATCTTCGCGGTCAAGGTCAAGAGAGGCTAAGGAGACCTGAGTAGGCTGCTGAGTCTCGACTTGGATAGTCGCTAGGTCGTTGTCTTGACCTGGCCCCCCTCCTGCTACGAAGGCATGGCCAGCGAAGTCTGCGCCGGTGACATAAGCAGAAATTTCATCTCCTTCAATACCGCTGGGTAATCCTGAGAAATCAATACGGAAAGTTCCTTGTGGGACCCCGCCGAGTACCTCGGTTCGTTCTCCATACTCGGAGGGGTCGGCAATTCCGTCTCCGTCTGCATCATCATACGAACGAATCCAATGATGAAGAGTAACAATTGTACCCAATAACTCCGCATCTTGCACCTCAATCCACAATGGTAACATCGTCTGAGGATTGACCACGTTGCCATCGGCCATCTGTCCACCTTCTGGTGTATGAATCATCAATGGCCCTACCGTCGGCGGGACAGAATCAATTTTCACAACCGTGCTCAACTGATTGCTAGTAGCGTCTTCAACACCCAACGCAGACACGCCTAACGGTCCTAATTGCACAATAACCGGGCGTAGTGTGACGTTGCCTTCGCTGGGTAAATCTACCTCTGCCCGCCATAATCCAGCACCTACCTGCTCACCATATGCTGCATTCTCTCCTTGTTCGGTGAGAATTTGAACAGCAACCAAATACGAATCCTCATCGGGATGAACATTCTGTTGTCCCTCAAAGCGGATCCCGCCGGTGACAATCAGTGTGGATTCCGATTTTGCATAGAATGGATAACGTGCGTCCCAAGTGTTGGAGATAAGCCGGCCAGTAGAATCTCGTACCGTCCAATCCCTTGCCTCAAGGTCGTTTTCCATTGCCTGCACGTTACTTGCACCAATCTGTGCATGTGCAGGCCCAAGAGTGAAACCATTAGACTCAACAGCCTCCGCTAGGATTTGAATGGTGGATTCATCGTCAAACGCCCACTGTGGTTGCAAAACCCAGCGGACTCGTACCGTTCCGTCATTCTGCATCAATACCTCACTGTGCTCTAACAGCAAGGTTAGTTTGTCTTCGCCCGAACGCTGGATGAAAACAGGTGCGCCGTTAATTGATTCAACCCGCATCTCAATGTGATGTCCGTTGCTAGTTTGCAATCGTAAATCAACCGCATCTATTTCGGATGGTCCAAGCAGATGCATGTGGTCGGTAACAATGGTATAATTGCGGAGAGGAACCATGGTTCCAGTTGGGGTTGCATAGACCGAGTTCTCGATTCTCTTGGCGTGAATCAGTCCGCCATCAATGCTGACCTTGCCGTATTCTGCACTGAATTGAACTGGTAAATACGCGATACCGTAGAGAATCGTACCCTCACCAACGTCTGTAATCGTCGCGTTCATTGATTGACGTAATTCCTCGCCAAGTCCATTCACCGCTTCGGTCAATTCATAACGAATGCAAACCAAATGAAATTGTGCACTCAACGCTTCAACCGAAGTCACCTCAATGTTAACATCACCCCACTCGCGTGACGGGAAGGCCGAATCAGCAACTCCTGAAGTAGGTAAATTTCCGTGCCATAAATCATATGATAACATGACAGAACCGCTGAGCAATGTATCGTTTGTTGAGATGTTGTGGTAGACAAATTGCCCTGAAATCGGATGAGTGAATTTCAGGCTGAGATTATTACTCGGGGATGAATAAGTGAAGCCAATACGGGTCGCTTGATGGACAGAATCAATTGGCAAACGTATGGTTAAATTGATGCTATCACCGGCAGTAAACTGCTTGGAAATTGTGCTGGTTGTCAGCCCGTTTGGAAGAATGAACGAATTTTGATATCCGGCCAAACCTTTGCCGTCTGACGACGACCACGCCCATTCTGCATCTCCATCAGCACCAACGTCTATGCTCGCATCTGGAAGCGGAATCAGCCTTTGTGCTCGTAAACTCAACGCCGATGCCCAGCCACCCGCTTGCAGATGTATCTCAACTTCAACCGAGGTGGTTGGCGATGCCAAACTAACCATCCCCCCGCTTACCATTCCTTGCCAAAGCATGGTTCCATCCGTCGAGTCAGCGATACTAATCCACAATCCGGAGGAATGAGTTTGCACATCTAACTCATTGAAGATATGGCTTGATGAGAAGGTCATTTGTTTGAGTAATACCGAATTTAAAGTCGGATTGCTCGAATTGCCTTCAAAGGAATAATCTAGGCAAGGACCGTGACCGATGTGGTCAAAACGAGGAGACTGAGAGGCATCGCTGGTTGACATTTCCAATTGCAACCGAAGCGAGGGATGCAAGATAGCGTCAATATTGACCAAATCATCGCTCGGCCAGGTTGCAAGAATCTGCCCGGTTGAAGAATCTAAGATATTACCACTTAAATTAAACGGGGATAAGTTGCTATTTACCGAATAACAAATGTGGTCGTAGCCAAGAGGCCCAGGTAATATCTCAGGACTGAGCCAAGACCCATTTGACTCAAACCAATCAACAACGATGCCGACATCATCAATGTACCAGCCATCGCCTTCAATGAAATCATCAGAGAAGAAAGAAAAACGCAGCATGATGTTTTGACCGCTTAGATGACTCACATCTGCCTCAACATTCTGCATTGATTTATTGGTCAAGCAGCCGCCTTTCTTGGTGTTGCCATCCCAAGCCCACATCCCATACAATGGTGATAACGAATTATTGACCTGTAAAGTCTCATAAAAATCAGGGATATTGGCTCCGAATTGCTGCCAAGTTGTGCCGTTATCGGTTGAATAAAACAATACTCCCGCATCCCAACCGGTTTCAAGACAAATGAAGTGGTTGAAGGAAAGCCGCGCACTCGCACCCTCAGGGATGGCCAAAGAGGGAGAAATCAGATGACTCCAAGTATTCGCCGCGTGGCGATTATTGAGAACTATTCCCACGCCGGTGCTGCCCGAAGTCCATTGAGACGGACCGTAGCCAGCGGAATTATTCACTTGTCCAAATGACCAACCGGCTCCGTAATATGTATGCACATTCCAACCATCAGCAAGCAATGGCGCACCCTCAAAACTCCACTGCTCATCCCACGGCCCATGATTTCCGATGCTCGTGAGGTATTGCCATTGGTCGCTGGACCCACCGAATATGCGCTGGTGGGTAGCATTTGCCGAATTAGAAAAATTTTCTGACCACATGGTTTGGGTATTTCCCAAAATTGTCAAGGTGATTGATAGATCGTCAATGAATACGCCTTCAGGCGGATTGATTGAGCCGCCGAATCCGGTTCCGGGCATCCCATCGGTTTCAACTGCGAATCTAAGCAGAAGTGAGCCGTTGGCATTGGGTTGGAAATTTGTCGGAAATGAATGGGCAACTTCTCTCCAACCGGCCGACTCTTGGGTGTATGTTACCCCATTGATGGTAATGCCATATGGGCCGGGAATTTTCCCTACTGGTGAGACGCGGTACCACGAGAAATTGTCATTGGAGATGTGGATTTCATAATTATCCCAATAACTGCCTTCCATATCAAAATCAACCCAATAGCGTAGCATCCAAGCCCCAACGGTATTGTTTCCCGGTGCGGGGTTAAGTTGCACGGGCACTATCAGGGCACCGTAAGCATCAGCGGCGTATTCCCCATACAAGTTGCCATGAAACCAACTACCGGGTGCAGCCCCATCGTTGGAAATCTCAATGTTATCAATGTGCCAGCCGGGTCGATTGAGCGCGCTGGTCGGGTCGGTCCAAATTACGAAACGGATTTGCAGCGAGGTGCCGCCGGAGGTATTCAATTGACTGAGGTCGTATACCGCTCGCTGCCAGCCGGAAGCACCATGACCTCCGTAGGCGGGAAAGGAGCCGGTCATTCCCGTTGAGGAGTTTATCGTTGAGGTGGCTGGAGCATCCAAAGGCACGGGAGCGTAAACAGAAGTATTCCAATCGTAGCCACCTACCGGCTCAAGCCAGCGCCAATTCAAACCGCCGTCAATACTCGCTTCGAGCCAAGCACCGCCACTGCCGGTGCTGATATTTGTTGCCGGCAGGTGTACCCAATGGTCAAATTCTAATCTCCAATCATTCACCACTCCCGGCAACGGATACTGCTCACTAGTCAGCCAAGCATGAGTGCCAGCCGGAACCGGATCTTCGGGGAGAGTTGCAGCGATTAGAGTCCCTTCGGTGGCTAATGATGGTGCGATTCCGCCGGCCATCAGCCGGCCGGTTGCATTCCAAGTCAAAGGTGTAGACATCAAGCCCGGCTCTGAGATTCGCCAGATGTTGGCAGCATTTCCATTCGGTCCACTCGGAGTGAATCGCTGAAATCGCTTGGTGAGGAATTCGAGGTCATCAATTCTGCCAACAGTATGGTTTACTGCTAGCGATAAATCTCCATTGAAAACATCTGAACTACTGCCATTGAATGCCCCCGTGCTGAAATTGCTGAGAGCATCATCGCTTCGCCAATGGGTGCCATTTCCTGCCGGCACATACCCATCTGTGCTCACCTGTAGCCAGCCATCCAGAATCGTGGAGTTGGCTGGCACCTCAAACCCATCAAAAGTCAGATTCGTCACAGTTCCATTGACGACACTCGGGTTACGCCAAGCGATAGTAGGATTGGAAGGACCGACATATTGTGCACTATCTGCCATCGCGAAAGGGGATAGGATAGCGGTCAGCATGAGTAAAGTCAGCAGCAAGGAAGAACCAATGGAACGAGGAGAATTCAAACTCCGAGGCCAAAATATCGGGATGAATGGATACGACATGGCTCCGCCTCCTGTAAATCTCCACTGTTTCTTTCCGGTTTGAACACGCCGGCGTAGTGATTGTGCGCCCGTAGGGCGACATTGATTCTGAATTGTTCTTATGCCGTCCCGCGCCACGACTGAGGGGCGGTAGTGATGGCGAGCAGTATGGGAGGCGATTCTGAGCGGCTGGAAGGGCCACAACTCGCCGCTATTGAACGACAATTATACGCGCTAGTCCGCCAACAGGCCAAGCGGCGGATACCAATCGAATTACCCCGACCCGATTTTTGGCTCGCGGTTAGTCAATTACTGCAACACGTAGAGATGGAACTCGCCGAAGTCGGCCGCACCGAGGGCTGGTCGGTCAGGGCTCAAACTCTTTCCCGGCGACAAGCAAACCTGCGCAAGACCATCGCCGACTTAACCCAGCACCGACTGAATGCATTCATGAATCACGCTGGAGCAAGTGAATTGGCCAGCACTCCATTTGGTGACGCAAATCCGGAAGCAAGTGCAATGCTGAAGGCGATAGATTGGACCAGACACGACCCCGCCGAGAGAGCCTTCCATGCCGGGGTAAGCGAATTGATTGATCAATACAAGCAGAATGTTTCTTGGAAATCATTGCAGCAAGGAGTGGTCAGCGCAAGCGTAGGCATTGCAACAACTCCTGCTGGTCAGGAACAATTGGATTCATTTGTCAGCGATGGCAATCTCACCGAGGCTACACCGCCACCGATGCAGGAGGAATCCTTGGACGACGGTGATTGGGGTGAGGAAGAAGAAATGGATGAGGAAGAACGGGTCATGGCGGTTGAAGGCTTTCCTGAAATGATGGAAAAAGCCAACGAACAAATTGCTGAGTCAGAATCCCAAACTGAAGAAGCGACTCCGACTCCTGCCTCTGATGCGGAAGGAGAAAATGCAGCAGCCAAGTCAGCAGACAGCGACTCAGTAGACGGAACAGATGATACGAGCGACGAAGCCGACCAAACCGGCGACGGTATGCTCCGAATTATGATTTTGAAAGATATTGAGGAACCGCTGATTGATGCAGCAGGAGAGGAAATAGAACTTCTTGAAGGCGATATTCACAACTGCGAGAAGGCCTTCGCCGAGTCGCTAATCGAAGCCGGGATAGCCGAAGCGGCACCGTTGTGACTCACGCGACGGTGCGCAGACTGAGTTCAATGGTGACGGTGTCTGGAATCGGGATTCGCAGAACCTGACGCAGAGCGGTCTCATCCTTTGCAGTATTAGTTACCAGTTCAAGCAAACGCTTGTGGATTCGCATTTCCCAGTGATCCCAAGTCTCGCAACCCTCACCATCGGGTGACTTTCGGCACGGCACAACCAACCGGCGTGTCGGCAGAGGAATTGGCCCTCGCAACTTGACACCGGTGGTGGTGGAGATTCCCTTGATTCTACGGCAAACTTCGTCAACGTCAAGGTGGTTCTCGCCAGTTAACTTGATTGTGGTGACGACTGGCATTTGTTATCCCCCGTCGTCTTTTGCATGTTTTGGCGTGAGTTATTCTCACTTCTTCTCAATCTTCATGCAGACGCCGGCTGCGACAGTCTTGCCCATGTCACGGATAGCGAAGCGGGACAACTCAGGGAATTTGTCCATCTGCTCAATTGCCATCGGCTTAGTTGGTTGGAATCGGACCAAGCAAGCATCTCCAGTAACGAGGAAAGCGGGGTTAGCCTCCTTCTGGCCAGCCTTCTGCTTCTCAAGAAGTTCAACAAATCGGACGGCAACCTGTGAGGTGTGGGCGTGGAACACCGGGGTGTAACCAGCCGCAACAGCCTTGGGGATGTCCATCAACTGAATCTGTCCAATGAAGGTCTCGTCGTGGCGGACGAAACTTGGCTCGTTATCGGTGTAGCCAGCAATATCGCCGCGGCGGATGTCCTGAGCGGACAAGCCACGGACGTTGAATCCGACGTTGTCTCCGGGCTCAGCAGTCTCCACCATTGTGTGGTGCATCTCGATACTCTTGACCTCAGCACTCTGCTGGCTGGGGTTGAACACGACGGTCTTGCCCGCGTGTAGAATACCGGTCTCGACCTTACCAACAGGTACTGTGCCGATTCCGCTAATCTTGTACACATCCTGAATCGGAAGACGTAGCGGGCGGTCGGTGGGCTTCGGGGGCATCTCGATGCTGTTAATAGCCTCGAAGAGAGTCGGGCCACTGTACCAACTCAAAGCGTCGCTCTTGTTGTAGACGTTATCGCCCTTGAAAGCGGAACACGGAATCATCGGGATTTCTGAGATGTTGAATCCTGCCATCTTCAGCAGTTCACCAACTTCCTCGCAAACTTCCTTGTAGCGAGACTCAGAGAAATCAACACCAGATATATCCATCTTGTTGATATTGACAATGAGTTGCTTAACACCGAGAACACGAGCCAAGAAGGCGTGCTCCTTGGTCTGTGCATTGACGCCGTCGTCGGCTGCAACGCAAAGAACTGCGGCATCAGCTTGGCTGGTGCCGGTAATCATGTTCTTGACGAAATCCCGGTGACCGGGTGCGTCAATGATTGTGAAGTAGTAATTCGGAGTGAAAAACTCCTTGTGCGCGACGTCAATGGTAATTCCACGCTCGCGCTCTTCCTTCAGTCCATCCATCACATACGCAAGGCCGAATCCGGCCTTTCCGTGCTCGGCGGCCAACTTTTCGTTTCCGTCAATCACGTGCTGTTCGATGTGACCAGTATCTAGGAGTAAACGACCGACTGTCGTTGACTTTCCGTGGTCTACGTGTCCTACGAACACGATGTTCAAATGCGGCTTTTTCTTGTCTTCCCACTGCGATCCCATATTGGTTCACTCCATTGAAGCGACCCGGCGACCGTCCGCCCATATATCAACGCATCTATCGGTAATGGGACCCCCCGTAGGGGGAAATTGGTCTAACAAGGTCGGCATCGCACTCAGTTCTCAATGCTTACCGGCGACAATAACCATCTGAATCACTTGTAGATTAATTCGATAGCGAACTCTTTGACAAGAGTGTCCTGGTGCTTTTCATTGACGAGGTCAACCGTCCAATCACCGGAAAGGAAGTTGCGGAATTGGCTGGTTGAAATCTGCATCCACAGACAGCGGTCATCCTCTGAGCAGTCGCCGTAGACTTGGTCATCATCTGCGACTGCAGTGGTATTACCCACCTCCTCATCGGTGTGATTGTAGCCGAATAGGTCCAAGCGGTTTTCCGGCGGATTTGGTATCGCCCAATCGTCATCCTCAACCGGATAGATAATTTTCACCTTAACATAGCGAATGGTATTCTTCAAATCCTGCTCATAAACAACCGGATAGCCAAAGGTCATCTTAACCGCAGTAGTCTGATTTGCATCAATGGTGAACTCAGCCCAAACCCCGCGATAATTGACATAGACAAACAACTCATCGGTGTCTTCGAATCCATTGTTATCGGTAACGGTGAGCCTAATCTTGTATTCACCGGGCAACACATTACTCCAATCAATATTCTCGCCAGTCAGGTCCACATCGTTAGCGGGGTCACCATCAGAATCTGAGTCGGTGTAGATGTCTGTATCCCACTCATAGTCCACGATATATGAAGTGGAATCGCCGGCACTTGAAGTGGAGCCATCAAGGGTGACGGTAGCGGTCATGTCCACTGTATCATCGTTGGTTGCTAGGCCTTCTTCGCATAGCCAAACCAAAATGTGAGTGCCGGCCGAGGCTTCATCATCAAGACAATCATTGTCTTTGTAATGAGTGATTTCAGCAGTAGGCATCATCGCGCCGGCAGGCGCAACCACGATTTCAATCGTCTCGGACGGCTCATAATCCCCATCACTAACCCGGAGTTTAGCAGAAAAGGTCCCAGCGGAGGTATAGGAATGGGTAACTTGTAATCCAGTAGCGGTATTTCCATCACCAAATTCCCATTTATAGGTCAAGGCATCACCATCGGGGTCAGACGAGCCAGCAGCACTGAAAGTAAGCAAATCACCAGCGGAGACTGTGCCAGTTGGAGTCACCGACATAGCCACTATTGGAGACTTATTGCTGGAGAATGTCTGCAAGCAGCCCGCACCCGCAGTAGCCAGCAAAAGGGTGGATAGCAGTAAGGCAATAGGAGCACGCATCGTGATGAAGGGCATGCTAGTCCGCCATGAACCATTCGCTGACTCGTACCCCGCAATTACCAATCTAAAAACAAGTTAGATTGGCGGTTTCCCTGTATCAAGTCATTTTCATTCCATCCAAACGCCTCGGTAATCCTCCCCATCGCACGCGCGATACGCGATACGTAAAATGACCAATCGGGAGGTGGGGCTTGCTCACCGGTTTCAGGGGTTAAGTAGGGTTCCACTTCCATTGGACTGCAGCTGGCATCAGTAACGATGTAGGAGACTTTCATGCCCGGAGTGAAGGCCAGTCCTCGTTCTATTCGCTTACGCGCGGCGCGCACGTAGGGCAAGCCGTTCGGATTGCTGTAAACAGCCTCGAAATCCACGCTACCATCACGTAGCACCTTGCCCTTGCAGGAACGACTGATGACCAAATCGGCGACTTCGGCATCTCCGGCCTTGATTTTACGAATCAAATCTACGACGTATTTGGTCGCCTTATCGGATTCGCCATCAAGAATCAATTCGAAAACGCCCATCATCGTCTTCGTAAGTAGGTCAAATGAATCGGTTCGCCGAACTTCATAACCGCGAATCAGTAATTCTGGCTCGGGAAGCACTACGCGGCCGACGTAACGCTTTTTGGCTCCGTGGCTGAAAAATACCGCCAATCCTTTCTCAAACTCGAGTTCTGCACCTTCCACGCTGAAGCGCTCGGCCAGACTTTCGCCGAACTCGCCGAGCCGCGTTACCGCCGCATCCCACTTTTTGCAGTCTTCTGCGGACGCGGAGGTAGAATCATCACTACGCGGGTCCTTCGTCGGGCTGCCTTCACTGACTTGAACACTAACGAAAATTGAGTCAGTATCAGAATATACCACGCGGTGTCCTTCTTCTTCTAGTGAACGAATAATCGCCTTGATATTGGCGCGAGCCCAAGCGGTGATGGCAGAGCCTAAGTCCGGATGGGTGAACCGATAAAACGAGGAGGCAAAGACACCGTAGAAAGAATTCATCAGAATTTTCACAGCATATTGCATCTGGTCATGAAAGTGAGTCAAAGCAGCATCATCAGCCAATTTTGCCTCCTTCATGCCCTGTTTGTGAATGTCTCTCTGCTCCATCAAAGATACCAATAATCGGGGCACCAAGCCTTCCTTCACCTGTTTGTCAACGAAACGTGCACCAGAAGGAGATTCGTGGATGAGATTTGCATCTTCAGGAGTATCGCCACGGGCATCTTCAATACGAGTTGTATAGCAAATATTGTTGGCAATCATGATTGAAGGGTACATGGACTTGAAATCCAAAACAGCAACCCACGGGTGAGTTCCAGCCTCAACTTCGTGAACATAGCCGCCGGTAATCGCGTCAGAGCGCGGGCCGTGACGAGTCATCGGAACGGCGACATTCTCCCGATCCGCCAAGCGAATTGCAAGACTATCCAACCATTGCGAAGTGGTGCCTGAAATTGCAGTATCAAGCGGAACTTTCGCAACCGCAGCCAATGCCTCTTTGCGAGCGGTTGCGGAAATCGCATCAAGAATCTCGATGGGAAGCAAGGAATCGCGCGCGCAGTATTCGAGAACGACATCGGGGCGGTCGGCCCATTCCTCATCCATTCTGCTCGCATCAACATCCATTTTTCGCAATTCTTTCCGATCCGGAAACAACAGTTCAGAAACAAAACGCAAGGTCTCACGCTTCGGCCGCAAAGTCATCCTCGCTTGCCACCAAGCATCCATCACACAACGGCCACGCAGGTCCCACTTTCGGGTTTGACGACGGAAGGCCAAAAGAGGTGCACCACGATTGCGGGTATGCTGAACCTCCCTCTCAGTGCAAGGGACCCTCCCCCAGCCAGCCAATTCTGCAATGTCCAATGGCTCTGCATTCTTGCTTAGACCCTTAGCGCGAGAATCTATCTTCGGCAGGTCAAAATTGTCAATATTGTAGCCGGTGATGATGTCTGGGTCTGATTCTCGCACAAGGCGAGTGAGGCCAGCCATTATCTCGCGCTCATCGCCTTGAAATGTGTGGGTGGAACGCCGCTCTGCCTCGGGCGCGGCTGGTCGGTCAATGACTGCTGCCGCGCACAAAATAGTCCCATGTTCAATGCTGGTCTCAAGGTCAAATGAAAACGTCACCAACGGCGCGGCAAAAGCCTGCACCGCCGACAGCGCACCCATGTCGCAAACCGCAATCACATCAACCGGATACAGGCCACGACCGCCGGCTTCTCGGATCCGAGCAGCACTTTCTGCTCGAGCAGCCTCCCCTTTCCTATCAGCAGGCAGTGATTTGAGCAATCCAGCGGGAGCACGCGCCCCAGCCCACAATATCTCTCCAGCGTAGGAAATATGTGGACCGAGGTCACAATCAAGCAATAATCGTTGGAAGAATAGAATATCACCACTAGACAATTCCCATTCCGATTCCAATAGCCGGCGCACCTTTGGAACATCATAGGGTTGGCCAACCTCAACCTTCCAATGCAACTTGTCGCCAAGTTCGGTGAATTTAGTTACCGGATCATGTATTTTGGCAACTTCCTTGATGCTGGTCACAACGGCAAGTCGCTGCTCAATATCATCGGGTAACTCGAAGGATTTGCCGGGGAGAGAAATCTCCAGAAAAGGTCTCAAACCACGAACTAATAGTAGTACTGAGTGACCTTCGCGCGCACGACACCATAACTCAACCAAGGTGCGCTCATCCTTGACAGCACGATGTTTCAGGGAATCAGCGGCAACGATGCATACCTGTTCAGACCAATCCATTCCCGACCCTCACAACTAGGGTTCGGGTCGGGTGTCCATCAACCCTGTGGCTATTTCCTGTCAAAACCAACACAAGGTGTCCGATACGGCGCAACCGTTGTTTACCGACCCCACTGTTGCAATGCCGACGGCGCATCGCGTATGTCACAATCAGGGGTGAGAGTGGTGAGCGATGAAACCGGTATTGATTGGGATAAACTCACGTTCTCTTTCACGGCAACCGACATGATGTATGTCGCCGAATGCAAACTTGGAGAACAGTGGCAACCGGGCGAAATGAAACCATATGGGGACATAACAATCTCACCAGCAGCAGGAGTGCTAAACTACGGTCAAGGCCTATTTGAGGGAATGAAAGCACAACGCAGCGTCAACGGCGGAATCGTGCTTTTCCGGCCCGAACACAACTCAGCGCGGATGAATGATGGCGCTGATAGGCTTGGTATGCCAACAGTTCCAGAAGAAATGTTCCTTGACGCGGTAGAACAGGTAGTCGCTGCCAACGCGAGATGGGTGCCGCCAACCGGCAAGGGTGCGCTGTATATCCGACCAGTTCTGTGGGGAACCGGGGCCATTCTAGGGGTCGCTCCTTCCCCATCCTACACCTTCATGGTCTATGTTTGCCCGGTCGGGCCCTACTTCAAGGGAGGAATGCATCCAATCGCGCTGAAGGTTTCTGATGACTACCACCGGGCGGCGCCCGGTGGCTCAGGAGAAGTCAAGGCTATCGGCAATTATGCGCCGGGAATGATGCCGAGCATGAACGCAAAGAAAGAGGGATTCGCTGAGGTAATCTATCTGGATGCGGTTGAACATCGCTACATCGAGGAGGTAGGCGCAGCCAACTTCTTCTGCGTAAAAAACGGAGTAATTCACACCCCGGAACTAACCGGAACCATCCTGCCGGGAATCACCCGCGCATCAATAATTGAATTAGCCCGACACCGAGGCTACGAAGTCGTCGAGGAAAAGGTGGAAATCCAATTCGTTTTGGAGGCTGATGAGTGCTTTTGTGCGGGAACGGCAGCGGTCATCTCACCGATTGGAGCCATCTGTCAGGGTGATGTTTGCACGATGTATTGCAATAACGAGGTCGGGCCAGTGACTAGAGAAATCTATGACGCTTTGGGCGGAATTCAAACTCAAGCAGCTCCGGATATTTTCGGCTGGGTCAAAGCGGTTCCACTACCAGAAATTGATGCTGAGTAAACATCAAACCACCTTACTGAGCCCGTTTTACTCCTCATTGGATGAGAGAATGAAATTATCCCACAGGATGACGAAAGCGCGTCCTTCGGGCAACTGAGAAAGCGCACCTGCGCTGGTATACAACTTCATCAAATTCAAATTATCAAATCCGCCCGGCGTCGTATCATCAGGATGATGGGTCCAATTCTGCACATCAAAAAGCACGGTCGCACCTATCTTCACTAACACTCGCCCGTGTTCTGCATCTCCTTCTAACAGGCCAATTTGCAGGGTGAACCAAGTGTGAATTGGCACTGTCACCTCAGATACTTCAGTCCAAACGTCATCCCACATCAGCGAAGTCGTATTCTGGGTCTGTCCATGCAGGGCCCACGTCAGGGCAGTATTGGGTGCAGCATCCAATTTTTGAATCGAGAGAGTAATTCGGAAGGCGTGTTCGGTCTGGGCTTTATCATTCCAAAACTCGGCGATTGTCATCCAAGTTAGACGGCCCTCGGACGGCGAAATCAACTCGAAAGCATCGGTTAGATTCATCTCAACACTATAGGCAAATTCAGTTAGGTTCACGTTATTGGTCAAAGAGGTTGAAACTCGTCCTTTTTCACCATCATTCACGTTGGCTTCTGAAAGTCGGAACTCCAAAACGTGGCCTCCTTCATACTCAATAATACGCGCACTGCGCTGACTATTATTGCCGCCCTCATAGAAAATCCGAAAGTTGCCGAATGAACCGTTGTCCTCGAGGTCAGATTGCCAGTCAAGGCCGTCTGAGCCAATGATATCCGAGAAATTCTCATTCACATCTATGATTGAAACAGTTGGCTCAAAGCCGGAAGCAAAGACATGCATTGAATCCCCGCCGTTGGGAGGAGGGTCAGGAGGCGGAGGATCCGTGGGAGGTGGAGAATCACTGCCACTTTCAAGACAACCCGCCGTCAGCAGGAGCAGGGCAACGGTCACCCCGAAGAATACTCGCATGGTCACCGACTAGAGTGCCACTCTATCAAATAATATACAAAATCAAAAAAACCTGCGCCATATAATCCCTTAATCATGAATGGACTCTTATCGTATAAAATCCGATGAAAATCAAAAAATTTTACCGGCGAGGAGGCATTCAGTTTAGCGAGTACGATTACAATCGCCTCCGCCGTTCGCCGATGGCGACGGCGGTGGCTTCGTCAAGCGAATGTCGCGGCCTAGGGGCCGCGACGCACCGACAAGCCCGGCTTTACTTCCTTCGTTTTCGCCGCTCGCTCGGCTTAGGTTTCCGACTTTTTGCCGCCTTGAACGCCTTACGCTGACTGCGCCCGCGCTTATCTCCGGTCTTCGGCCCACTAGCCTTAGCAGCCTTCTCCTGCACCGAAGCATCGGCATTCTGATCGCGCCACGCCTCTCCAATTTGTCGGAGTACGCCCTCTTTCGAGGGTGAGCCAGTTGCAGCCAAAGCATCTGCAGTCGCGACCCAAAGTCTGCCTTCCTTTGCGCTCGGGCGAGATGGATGAGATGCACCCTCCTCGCGCTTCATTTTCTTGATGCCCGCCTTACGAGCAGCATAGGCCAAGCCGTCAAGGGTGGGATTGACGACTGAAGCGGTTACAGGAACCCGGCGGCCGCTGCGACGACTGCGCTTACGGTCGAAGTATCCGGGCCAAATGATGAGTCGGTCCCGTTGCTCGGTCATAGATGAGCCTCCCTACGGGCTCCATACTCGTCTGCTTCAAGGCTTGCGGGTAATCACTCGTCTAGCAAAACGCCGCTGAGTGCCCCATGACTGCCCGGACGGGAGGTGATTCGGACCTTGCCCATATCGGTTTCAACAATCGCTCCCTTAGTCACGATGTTACGTCGGACATAGTTGGGGTCAGCGGGGTTTTCCATCACATTGGTTAGACCTGATTGAGTGACCTTACCTGACTTTGTGTCAGCCACATTTACCACGTTATCGTGTAGTGCTCGAACGGTTTGGGAACCACTGCGCTTGCGGTATACCTTGCGGTTGGGCTCACCGATTGTGGTGAACTGTTTTTCAGCGGCAATCTCGGTCCTGCGCTTGCCGCGGTAGCGATTCGGACGCTTGAGCCGACCACCTGTCGGCTTCCGACGAGAGATTCCGTGCCAGTGTGCCATCTGCATCCCCTTGGGATGCGGCCGACCTGCTCCCCTTATTTCAAGACCACGTTGCCCGACTGAACTACTTCCGGTGGGTAAATAGCCACGATTGGGCCCGCTCGGAGCGGTGAACATCCATGATGGAATTTAGCATGGCCTTGCCCGATGAGCCCGGACAATTGGCAAAGGTCAGCCGCGCGCTATCGGAAGCAGGGGTGAATATCCTCACGCTTTGCGCGATTGGAAGGGCGGCGCCGAACGTTGCTGTAGTAACTGAAGAAGTCATCGAAACCCGACTTTGTTTGGATAAACTCTCAATTGATTATACCGTCAATGAAATGCTTACCTTAGTGATGCCAGACCGCCCCGGTTCTCTCGCAGATTTTGCCGAACGGTTGGGTAATGCCGGGGTGAATATCACCTCACTTTACGTTCTTTCACGCTATCGTGGAGATACCGAACTAGCGTTTTGTGTTGATGATATGGATGCGGCACGCGCCACCCTCAACTTGCACGAAGCGGTGCCGCCGTGATTTGGTTAGGCGGATTGTAAGGCCAACACTCGCGGATTGTTGGGCCAAGAAGTGGATGGGTCAAGGGATTCGTAGTGTTAGGTCAATCTCACTGATTGGTTCTCCATCTGGATTGAGTAATCTCGCCTCGACTCGGTCGCCATCAGCCATCGCTCCGACTCCAGCCGGTGTGCCACAAAATAGCAAATCACCGGCTTCAAGCGGAGCCCATTTTTCCAGCGATTCAATGAGTTCAAGCACGCTGAACAAACAATCAGAAATCGCTGCCTCTTGCCGTGGCGCACCGTTTATCGCCAATTCCAAACGATGATGCTCTAAGCCAATCGGCAAAGCAGCAAAACCTCCTAAAATCGCACTATTTCGGAATCCCTTAGATTCAGTCCACGGCAAACCTTCGCGCTTGGCCTTTGCTTGGATTTCGCGCTCGGTCAAGTCAATTCCAATCGCTACACTTTCGGGAATCATCAGCCCATCGGGCGCGCGTGCTAGCCTTACTACCAATTCCACCTCGTGATGAATGAGATTCAAGCCCGGTGGCAAGTCCAATTCGCAGCCTACTGGAGGATGCGCCTGCGCTGACCAAGGTTTGAGGAAAAATCCGGGGGTGGGCAATAGGTCGTGGTCCATCTCCGCAGCGTGGTCAGCGAAGGTCCGAAACGCACACCAGATACTCGCCATTGAACCTACCACCAAGTGATTAGCCATCAATCCGGCGGTAGGTAGGCGTCACCATGAAGAACGTCCGGCACCCTGGTTATTTTGTGAGCAAGGACTGGAAGTTAAAACAGCGCAAGCCGATTCGCCACAAGAAAATCAAGGATCTCGTGGCTAGGCTAACCTCACATTTTGACCTAGATGTTGACTTTTCCAACACGTTTTTAGAAACCGCGAAATTCGGTCAGTGGAATCTACTGCTCGTGGACAAATCACCGGTAGCGATGGAAGTTACCCGGCCAGAGGGAATCCCCGAGGATGCTGGACCGGCGGGGGAGGTGGTAGCATTTCCGACCCTGCGTGGGATGTTGAAATGGGACCCTGCACGCAAGTGGTGTGAAGTTGACCATGGGGCAATTCCCTTCCTGATGAACGGGGCTGATTGTATGGCTGCGGGCATCCATGCAGCATGCGACAGCATCCAAGCAGGTGACCTGATTTGGATTCGCGACCAGCAACACGGAAAACCGCTCGCAATCGGTTGGGCATTGCTAAACTCAACGGAAATGACTGCATCAATGAAAGGCAGAGCGGTGAAGGCATTGCACTACATCGGCGACGAGTTGTGGGGACTCAAACTCTAATCTCGTCGTGATTGGAATAACACGACAACAAACCCTATCAGCAAACTGAAAACTCTCAGACTATTCGCTGCCTCATCACACTGTGCACCTTTACTGTCTGGCCAAGAAACGATGAAACGGTGAACTCTACTTCCTCATCTATCGGGGAATCTGAGGAATTCAGGGTTTTTGCAAGTGGAAACGACGATGCGAATTGGATGATAAACAGCAGAACTGCGCTAATGATAGCCATCTCAATCAACATACGACGACCATCTACCTCCAGTCTACTCCCTCGTCTGCCAAGCGTTTGAATCAACCGATTGGCATTGTGGGCAGGTGTCCCGAGCATTCTTCAACGAACGTCGGTAAGCAATCTCTATGCGAAGGCTACGTGCGGCTGCCTGCCTGCTCGCATTATTGCTACTCAGTCCATTTGTAGCGGCGGCTGCCAACCCGGGCGTCAACAAGCAAATTGACCTCGAAGGAACTCCAATTCAGTCAATTACCACGCCTGTTGTATCTAGTGACGGCGTTGATTTCACCATCGAGGTTGAACTGACAGATGCCGCTGCACAAAACGGTACTAATGTGACTTGGACAGTGCAGATATGCATCAACAGCGGCGTTTGTTACCCGCCAGACTCAATATCCATGCAAGAGGATGCTGGCAAGTGGTCTTCAACCATCACTCCAGACCCCACCCATACCTACGTCAACTACGATATCGTGCTCTCCTACCCTGATGGGGAGGATGAAATGTTCCCGGAAGGTGGCTTTGTTGCGGGTGGCAAAATCTGGTCAGATTGCTGGGTGTCCGGTGATGAAACTGGCGGAGGTAACTGTGAAGAGGAAGGTGGAGGATTGTTGCCGGCACCAGCACTACTCGCTACGCTAGCAGTGCTATTTTTCGCTGCAGTCGTCAGAAACACTCGCAACGAATGAGCGGGAATCTCTTAGGAGCGTCGGCCATAACGAAGGCTTGCCAAAGGTGAGCCACTTGTCTGGAAAAGTTACCAAAAAACGTATCAAGGAATTACGGAAGGCATTTGCTGCCGATTCGGGAGCGAAAGTTGTTCAGAATGCGGTGACTGCTACCAGCGTGCAAGGAATCGCCCTTTCTCGCGATGTTGTGGTTAACACTGACTTCACATTTTCAACTAAGTTAGACGATTGGAAAGTCACCAACCAAAAAGCCTCAGGTCGTTGTTGGCTATTCGCTGTGCTCAACTTGATGCGGCCGGCTACCATGAAAAAAATGAACATCAAGGAATTTGAATTCAGTCAGGCATATGTGCACTTTTGGGATAAGTTTGAACGAGCAAATCAGAACTTGGAAGCGATTATGGAAACCGCTGACCGACCGATTGACGACCGAACAATCGGCTTCATCCTAGACCATCCAAGCGAAGACGGCGGCCAGTGGAATATGGCAATTAACGTCATCAACAAGCATGGAGTAGTGCCAAAATCAGCATATCCGGAATCACAATCATCCTCCTCAACTCGCTGGATGAACGCTAACCTCCGCCTGCTTGTACGCGCAATCGCCTGCGAGTTGCGCACCCTGATTGAAACGGGTGCCTCGCTCAAGGATGCCCGCGTGCATAAGGAAAAACGGATGGAGGATGTCTGGCGTTTACTCTGTATTCATCTTGGCACTCCACCCGAGAAGTTTGATTGGCAGTGGCGAGATAAAGATGGAAAATTCCACACCCGCGGAACCATGACTCCAGCCCAGTTCCGCGACGAGTTCGTCACGATTGACTACAACGAATACGTCTGCCTCGTCCATGACCCTCGCAACCCGAAAATGCAAACCTACACCGTTGATTTCCTGCAAAATGTCACCGGTGGGCCACCGGTGATGTACCTCAATATCGAGATGGAACAAATGAAAGATATCACTAGGCGAATCCTCGAGAGTGGAGAAACCGTTTGGATGGGTTGTGACGTAGGTAAGCAAATGCACAGAAAATTGGGTCTTTGGGATGGACGCCTGTATGAATTTGAAGAAATGTATGGCATAGACTTCGGACTTGACAAAGCGCAACGTCTCGACTACCACCACTCATTGATGACTCACGCCATGCTATTCACCGGAGTTGACGTCACCGACAAGGGTGTGCGCAAATGGAGAGTGGAGAACTCTTGGGGTGACAAAGACAGTGGTGAAAAGGGCTACTACACCATGAATGACTCATGGTTTGACGATTGGATGTTTGAGATAGCTGCTCACAAATCCTTCCTCTCTGAAGAAATGTTAGCCGGCCTTGACACTGAACCGGTCGTGCTGCCTGCATGGGACCCGATGGGCTCACTCGCTTGCTCAAATTGTGGTGGCAACGACCAGCCTAACCTCTGATGATGCTAATTATCATCGAGGTAGTATATCGGGAGGACTGATAGCGGCTTCCCTTCACCCAATGTTATGGGTGGGGATGATTCGGGATTCGTTCCATTGGTCTTCCATGAACTCTCTAGCGATGCTATGCGAGATCGAGCGGATGAATTTCGTGAGTTGATGGAGAAGCGGCGGACTACGCGGCATTTCTCGTCGCGTCAGGTGCCGCGTGAACTGATTGAAACGGCGGTTGCAACCGGTGGAACTGCACCCTCTGGTGCTCACCTACAACCGTGGACCTTTGTTGCCATCTCTAACCCTGAACTAAAGAAGAATATTCGTCAAGCGGCCGAGGTCGAAGAAAAGCGATTCTATGAAGACCGAATACCGGAGACGTGGCGGGAGGTGCTGGCTCCTTTGGGAACAGACTTCGTCAAGCAGCATATTACCGAAGCACCGTGGCTAGTCGTGCTGTTCAGGCATTCACAAAGAGCGCGGGAAAATGGCGAGATGGCTCCGACATATTACTCGCAAGAATCGTGTGGGATCGCGGCAGGGTTGTTCATCGCAGCAATCCACAACATGGGTTTGACCACCCTGACTCACACACCCTCTCCGATGGGTTTTCTTCGCGACCTACTCGGAAGACCCAAACAGGAGCATGCGATGTTATTGATGCCGGTCGGCTATCCGGCAGACGATGCAACAGTTCCTGATATTACGCGTAAGGCGATAGAGGATATTCTAATTTGGCGAGAGTGATTTTGCAGCCCACTCTCCGAGAATCAGTTCGTTGACCAATGCTCACAGAGCCGGGTTAGCAACCGTCGGGCTGGTGAGCCCCACTGCACGATGGTAACTTGCGCTGTTTTACGGTCTTTGGCAAGTTTTCCAGCATCAAGGCCCGGCTCGCCCAAATCACTGGCTACCAACGGCAGACAGATGTTGCCGCCAGTCTGAACTTCTAACACTACTCCATCTTCGGTAATCTTGGCTGCAAGACAGCCCTCAATGACCGCTCCGTCGTCGGTTGTCAAGGTCATCCCTTCGGCTCTGAGTAAGCGGATTATTACGGAAAGCACCTGCTCAGGAGGGTCGCGGCCGGTCCCGGGTGGAAGAATGCTGCCTTGCTCGCCATCTTCTCCTTCGCCAGATTGCCCCGCTCCATAGGCGTCGAGAAAAGGCAGGTCGGTATCGTGCTGGGCTAACAAGTCGTCAAGGCCTCTCCCCAGCCCACGTTTCTTCTTCGCCATCGCCGCACCTCAATCCACTGATAGGTCCCAAATCTCGGCGAGATTCTCGGCCAATACCCGATAATCCCTACCCCCATTTGATTCAGGGGCATGGATGTGAATCGGCACTCCTTCGCTCGGTGCTTCAGCCAAGCGGATATTCCGACGAATCGGCGGCTCAATCACAAAGTCTGGGAAAGTCTCCTTCAGTTGGGCCGCAACCTGTGAATTCAGCAAGGTCGGCGCGTGCATAGTCAACATGACAGCGTCAACCCCGAGTCTCGGATTCAGTTGTTTACGAATCTCCCGGATGGTGCTTGCTAACATCGCTACTCCTTCCAAAGCGAAGTATTCAGTTTGAACCGGGATGATAACTGAGTCACTCGCAACTAATGCATTGATGGTAACAATACCAAGGCTTGGTGGCGTGTCCATGATGATGAGGTCATAATGCGGCAGTAATGCTTCAAGCCCTTCTGCCAACATTCTTTCCCGGCCAAGATGGCTGGCTAATTCTTGCTCAAGCCCAACCATGCCTCGCTCGCCTACTACCATATGTAGGCCGGGAATCGCCGTCGCGTGCCTACACTCAATCGCATGCTCCGGCTCCATGAATAAGGTACGAGTAGTGTGTGTTACCCGACTCTTGTCAATACCAAGTCCGGTCGCGCAGTTGCCTTGTTGGTCGCAATCCACTACTAATACACGTAGACCTTTCAGGGCGAGATGAGTTGCGACGTTAATGACGGTGGTTGTCTTGCCGACCCCGCCTTTTTGATTGATGACTGTAACAACTCGCGCCCGTCCCTCGGGGGTCGGATTAGCCTTCGGCAGGTCGTGAACCGGTCTTGGCTGAGCGGCCCCAATATCGTCAGAATCCTGTAAAGTTGGAGCGGATACAGGCTGCTCAATTTCCTCCTCAACAAAATCCACAACCAACGGCGCAGGCCTCGCCTCAGGTAGCGTTGATTCGCCGTCTGGACCGGTGTCCATTGTGCATCCCAAGCCGCACCGAGCAAGTAGCACTCTTGAGGATGACGGGGGTATTCTCCTCGCGCACTGGGATTTTAGAGGGGAGTGAAAACAGTCAAAAGTTGAAATTAAGAGGGGGAACTGGTTACTACCCAACCTATCATCCGCGAATTTTCAGCATCCATCAGGGCCTTCAAATTCTTATCTTCGCCGCCTTCGCTCCAAGACCTCTCTATAACCAAACTAACTTTGCCGTCTCGGTATTCATCGGGCAAGAAGTCCCACAAGTCGTTCTGGTCTGGCACCGTCAGCACGTAGCCAATTGAGGCATCATCGCGCAAAACTCCACCGGTTGTAGTCATTTGAACTAAATCTGAATAGCGCGAATTGTCAGTTATGCGTTGCTCAAGTTCAGCGATGCTCAGCGTTGCTGGAATATCTTCACGACTGTGCTCGGGCTTATCCTCACCACTAATTGGCCCATCTCCCATGAAAATACATTCGTTATCACCGGGCTGACCTACTTTTATCCAACCCGCATCGCCCGGGCTTACCCATGAAAGATTCCACACTGGAATACTGGTATTGCGGTTATCCTCTGCGGCGAAAACGTAGCCGCTGGAGGCCAACGCAGCCGCAGCGGCTCCAGATTGGTCAGATTCATTGAGCACGCAGGCAACCGCTTCTTCAACGGTGAATGAATGAGCCTGCGAAAGATCCGGCATATGGGTTGATGTACTCCACGGAATTTGGTCTTCGTCGCCGGGAACATCCTCGCTTCCCACCGGGCGACCGATGTAGGTGCGTTCCCATACCACCGGATTACTTCCTTGCGAGAATGAGTCCTGAGTGATGGTATATCGGGCCCGTAGTGTGCCTTCGGGGAAAAATAACTCAATTGCGCTATACAACCCTACTCCGCAATTAGCAGCCGATGCATGACGCTTGGATAATTCAATGTCCACACTCTGTTTTGCTGGCCACGGCTGATTCGGATAAACCCAGACTGACATCGTAGCATGTCCGAGACAATTCTGTGCCGTGCCGTGCTCAAGATAGACTACTCGCGCCTTCTGTCCTCCGACCTTAACCTCGCTGCCTGCTCGCCAATTCCAACCTTCGTATTCTCCGGTCGCTCCTTCACTCAACACGTCAATTCCGAATACATCGTATAGGCTCAAGGGTTGGGTAGGAAGCATGAACATCGTCATCAGTTCGTCGGTTAAATCGGTCTTAATTGAAGGGCCAAAAGTGGTGGATTCTACCGAAGAATGGATGCCACCAGTGTCGGTAAAATCGAGGCTGATATCGGTGCGGAGTAATTTAGTCTCGGTGATTTCGGTCCAACTTTTGACAATCAAGTCAATCCGATTGTCTTTCATATTGAAGTCAATATTACTGCAAATGCTTGAATCAATCAGTGAAAAAGAACGGCCGGAAATATCAGCATCAACCGAATATGTCAACTCCTGTTCTGCCGTTAACCACATTCTTCCATACGGCCCATATTGGATGACTGCACCTTCCAATGCAGAGTCTGCTGGACTAATCAAATCAGTAAGATCACCTTTGGTCAATACGACCTGACCCTCTCCTGAATAAGAAATTGCCATCTCCTCACAAACTGCGTCCAAGGAGCCGCCGGCAGCATCTCGGAGGTAAGCGACCATCTCATCTCCGCTGACCGTAATGCTTCCACCGGTTATTCGGAATTGGAGATTATCACCGTATCTTGGCGGCGCGGCCTGATAGACCTGAGCCTGTTGCATCATATACCACCAACCGGCACTGGCCGATACCAACAAAATCACTAAAATAGTGGCGAGGGTAGCCGGTTGTTTATACCAAGATTCAGCAGATATTACTGACTTCACTGCCTGCTCGCGCTTGGGTTTACTGATTATTTCTGGGGTGATTTCAGGCTCCTCATCATTATCATCATCAATGATTTCGGCCTCAAAAATCTCGGCTTCAAAAACTTCATCATCTTCATTATCGAAAATGACAGCATCCGCGATTTCTTCGGATTCCTCGGATTCTTCTTCTTCCGAGTAATCATCCTCAGCCAGCAAGAAAGAATCGTCATCCTCATCCAAGACCAATACTGCCTCAGATTCCGCCACCTCGGAAGTGAGTTCGGCCTTGCCTTCATCAGATGCAAGGTCATCATCGTCGTCAAGGTCAACCTCTAATCTCTCGATGAGTTCGGCCTTTTTGCCGCTGACCTTCAGCCCTCGCGCCTTCAATGCGACCTTGAGTTTGGCGACGGTCAATTCCGAAGGGTCAAGGTCAGTCATGCCCATCCTCAAGGAGGATGGGGGCTGCGGCCGCTTTCAACCCCTTCGGAACACGATCGCATCAGGGTGGTGATTCACCATGCGATAATCGCGGGAATACACTCAAATTTTGCCGGCTCGCAGCGCGTCAATATTCTCTTGGCTCCAACCAGCACCGAGCAGTTGCTCATCGGTATAGACGGCGGCAGGATTGGTTGATTTTGGCGATTCTTCCGCCGGCGCAGCCTCAGGCGACTCAGCGGCGGTCTCTGGCTCTGGTTCTGCGGTAAACTCAGGTTCTGCATCAGGCTGATCAGCCGGTGCTGCCTCACCATGTTGCGGACTTGCAGCAGCCTCGGCCAGAGTAGTCCTTGCCGGCTCGGCCGTATCTGAACCCTCATCGGGAACCTCCGGTGTCTCAAAATGTTCCTTTCGAGCCGCTTCGGCTTCCTCGAGCACCTCGGCCTCAATTTTCTTCTCAGGCTTACCCTCGGGATACTTCAGTTGCTTGAACTGGCGACCGATTCGGAAGGCACCGATGAACGCGAAAAAGGAAAGCAGGGCGGAACCGACCGCAAACGGAACGAATACCTGCAAGGTCCAATGGATACGAACCTCGGCATCAAGGGTTGCCTTCACCCGCTGCTGTTCTCGCGGAATCGGTTCGTCAAATTTGACGTGAAAACAACTTTTTCCTCCCGGAGCGACCTCAAGCCGGAACTCAACAACTTCTCCGGGTGCTAAGTCAGCATTGCTATGGTATACCGCGTCGGACTCAAGAATGTCAAAATCCCAAATCAAATTTGATTCACAAGACTCGGGAAAAATTCCGGCGGTGAAATTGGTACTTGCAGATGCATCTTCTCGCCAAGAGACGACTTTTACATCAACTCTCACTTTGGTGATTTCTCCTAAGTCCACCCCCACGATAGTCAGGGTTTTCTCGGCGGAACCTGAAGACAACGCGGCCCCATCCCAAATCCGGTCTCCATGCAGGTCTTCATCCTGCCATTCCGCAATACGCATCTCAACCTCACTGGCCGGTAACGCTCGCTGAGGGTTGTCATCCACGCTTCCCGGTCCGGTCTTTATCACCGCTGCAATCGAAAAAAGCACGGTGAAGGTGAGGAAAAGATAGACGTTGATGCGGGCGCGGTTTCGCTTGTCTCGGAGTTCTTCTAAGCGCTCCTCCCTTGATTCTCTACGAGCGCGCGCATCCTCAATCTCCGCCAATGGGTCAAACTGAGCCGGACTGATCTCGGATGGTACTCCGGTTGGGCCCACCGGTGCGGTCACTGGCGTGGCGACTTCAGCGGATGTTCCACTCGGTCCAGATGGTGATCCAGCCGGCCTCTTTGCGGGTGCTCCAACCGGCCCCTTTGCAGGTGCTCCACTCGGTCCTGCGGGGGGCTGCATGCTGCGGCCCACTACCGATGCGCCCTTGAAGCCCTCGCTTAGCCTGCGCTGGGCCAACGTTGCTCGTTTTCTCGCGCGCGAGCGCTCGCATGTGCTCGCGCGAATCGCAGATTCTGAGCCGGAGGTCTCAAAACCAAAGCGCGTCCGCGCTGGCCTTATGACCCTCAGAATAGCGATACTTTCGCGCGGACCTCGTCTCTACAGCACGCGTCGTCTTCTTGAGGAGGCTCAAGCACTTGGATGCGCAGTTGATGTGCTTGACCCGATGAAACTTTCAATCACAATTGGCAATGGAATCAAGCAGATTTTGCACGAAGGATGGCCGGTTGATGTGGACGCAGTTCTGCCAAGAATCGGTTACTCAATCACTAGACACGGTGTGGCAATAGCAAGACAGTTCGAGCGCATGGGAACCTATGTGGCGAATACCAGCGATGGGATTCTACACAGCAGGGACAAGTTGCACGCCACCCAGATGCTCTCGGCCAACCACATCCCTGTTCCTAATACGGCATATGTGCGAGACTGGCGCGACGTGCAGCGAGCAATCACCCAAGTAGGTGGGGTTCCTTGTGTAATCAAGGCGACCGAAGGCACGCAAGGCAGCGGAGTTTTTCTGGCTTACAACGAACGCGAAGCGACCGAACTAGCTTGGGAGTTGCTGGACAAGGGCAACCAGGTATTGGTGCAGGAATACATCGCTGAGAGCCACGGACGAGATGTCAGAGTGCTTGTGGTCGGCGGTAAGGTCGTAGCTTCAATGCGGCGACGCGCCCACGGACGAGAATTCCGTTCAAACTTCCATCTCGGCGGCAGCGTAGAAAATTTTGACCTACCAAAAGATTACGCCCGTATCGCCTGCAAGGCAGCGCGCTTACTCGGATTGGACATCGCTGGAGTTGACCTGCTCGAATCAAAACGTGGACCGCTTTTACTCGAAGTAAACTCCAGTCCCGGCCTTGAGGGAATCGAGAGGGCGACCGGAGTAAACGTCGCAGGCCACATCATCACACATATATTGGAAACACACGCATTCAGCACGGTAGACTTAGACCAACTTCTCGCGACCAAACCGGGTCACGGAACCCTATCACTGAAGGTACGCAGGTATCCAGAACTCATCGGTAAGCGACTTGCAGACCTGATGGAAATGGATGGCGAAGGCATGGTTGCAGCAATCGCAAGAGCGGGTGCTCACATCTGGCAGCCGGATGGTGACCTGATTCTGCGCGAGGCTGACGAAGTGATTTTCTATGGCGACCTACACGTTCTCCGCGAGCGAATCAGGCCGCTTATTCAGCAGACTATTGAGGAGATAATCTCAGCTCCTTCCAAGCCTCAGCCATGGGAGGCTGAGGCAGATACCCACCCAGCGGCTTGGGCTGTGCAAAGTCATCAGCCACAACGTCGCTGGCCATTCCGCCGCTGAGAAACTTACGCGCAGCACTTGTGGGTTTAGATCAACATTCAGGTCACTTCGCGAAACTTCGGCGAAGTGAAAACCACTCACAGGTGGGCCGATAATCCACGACCCCCCGCGAAGCATTGATACCGTCACCTACCGACTCAACATTCCCCGCGAGGGGATGGGATGCAGGCGTTTTTACGCTGGGTAGGACGAGATAATGCCAGAACGGAACGATTCAAATTCAAAGCGAGCGGCTTGGGCTGTCAACGGACGTTCGGGGCAATTTGCAACCCCATTCAATGAGCAAACCATCGGGGTTTCTTGGTCACTGCCAATGCGGCTGGTCCGGCTTGCTGACCTCGCTTGGTTCGGTTGTTGGAATTTGCAACTGAAATCTGAGAAGAAAAGCGTACATACCCTTCGCGCTTATGTTACCAGTGTCAAACAATTCGTCTCTACTCCACTCTCTGATGAAACTCAGGCTTCGCAGGATGCCCTTGAGCAGATGAGCGTGCAAGAACTGCTGATTTGGGTAGACCCAAATAATGGCAGGTTGGACCTTTGGTTACAGTCGGTAAGTCATCTCGCATCT
>Ga0066376_10000858_pt1 | contig 29098 bp, 28 predicted proteins | sample Knorr_S15_td_Bot_FD_77009 | JGI IMG/M metagenome (GOLD analysis project Ga0066376, IMG submission 77009) | Marine microbial communities from Southern Atlantic Ocean transect - Knorr_S15_td_Bottom_ad_5009_LV_A | ecosystem: Environmental > Aquatic > Marine > Oceanic | place: Southern Atlantic... | reverse complement strand
CTGTTGACGACGAGTTCGGGTGCGGCGGGGAAGAAGCGGGGTCGGATCTTGGGGTTGTTGGCGTGTTCCCTGCTGCCGAGGTGGCAGGCTTCGCAGCTGATTCCCAGCGAGACGGCCTGTTCTGCGGCGGCGAATTTCTGCATCCGCTGTGACATCAGTGCGAGGTCGTCGTCGGGGAACAGTGAGGGGTCACGTGATCCGTTCCAGAGTTCGGGGTGGGCGGTCTGGAGGTAGGCGGGGGTCCAGAGGTTCAGCGGCAGCGGAGCGTGCTGGCCGATCAGGTAGGGCTGCCGGATCATCATGTCGCCGAGCGGAAAGGTGGTGTGGCAGTAGTTGCATTCCTGGTTGTACTGCGAGAAGAAGGGGGGCTCGGTCGAAGGGGTCGTGTCGTTTCTCGTCGGGCAGTTCGCTGCCGATGTGCACCACCGGCACCCACTCGCGGCGGTCGATCCAGTACCCGAACGGCAGGACGTGGTTGTTGCGAAAGAACTTGTGGCCGTCGTCTTCGGGTCCGGCGAGTTGTTTGCCGACGTAGTACTGGAAGAACCGCGACCCGATGGTCTGGTTGACTTGGTAGATCCTCCGGGTTGTTCCCCGTCTGAGCCGCACGCGGAATCCGCCGTCGGCCTCGAAGAAGGTGGCCTTACCTCCGAGGTAGTGCAGCGTGGCGGTTCCCGAGAAGTCGCCCAGGACGTTTTCACCCTGGGCCATGGCGTTCATGAAGCGGTGAGGATGCCGGGACCAGAGCTCGTGTTGTTGAGCGTGGCAACTCCGGCAGGCATCCGGTCCGATGTAGTCTGCGGGTCGGATGTTGCTTGTGGGTTCGAGGGCCCGGGAATCGGCCGAGCTCTTCTCGCGGATCGACTCGGGCACTCGATCCCACCAGGGCGAGGGCGGCGAGGCGTTTTGCCATTGTCGAAGCTCTGTCACCCCGAGCGTTGCCTGAGCTGCGTCATTCGGAGCGGAGCGAGGAATCTCAATCTCTGGACAGCACGAAGTGGTTGAGATCTCTCGCTGCGCTCGGGATGGCCATTGCGGAGGCATCAGGAGAGGGCTCAAACCGGAGGGACGTGTTGCCCGAGGGCGTCCATCGGTCATGTCCTGGTGGTGGCCGGTTTGGTTGTGTCGTAGGTGCGTGTGCCGGCGGGTGCTCCGAGGTTTTCCAGTGCGACCTGGTACAACTCGGTCCCGGCGGTCGTGGGATAGCGCGTGTTGATGCAGGCGTGGCAGAGGGTGTTGCTCGGGAGATCGATCGAGCGGGCTATGGAATCGATGGTGAGATAGCGGAGGCTGTCGGCGTTGAGGCTCTTGGCCATCTGCTGTTCGATCTCGGGAGTGCACTCGATGCCGTCCATGAATTTCGGAGCGAAGAGTTCGGAGATGGTCGACATGTCGATGCCGTAGAAGCAGGGGGCGATGATCGGCGGGCAGGCGACTCGCACGTGCACCTCGCGCGCCCCGCCACGTTCTCGCAGTTGCGAGACGAGTGCTCGCATGGTGGTCGAGCGGACGATGGTGTCCTCGACCAACAGCACTCTCTTGTCCCTCAGCACTTCGGGCAGCGGAGTGTATTTCAGCCGCGCCTTGTCGGCCCGGTTGGTGCCCTCGATAAACGTCCGGCCGACGTATCGATTTCGCATCAGACCTTCGAGGCAGGGGACTCCCAGTTTGAAAGCCATCGAGGCTGCTGCGGCCTTGGCGGTATCGGGGACCGGGACCACGATCGTGTCCTCGTCGATCGGGACGGTTTCGAGTCGTGCGAGTTCTTCGCCGAGAGTCTTGCGGGTCATGTAGACGCTGCGGTCATCGAGCGTACTGGCGACGTTGGCGAAGTAGATCCATTCGAAGAAGCAGTGGGCTCGTTTGGGCGAGGGTGCGAACTGGCGGACGTCGATTTCTCCGTTCTGGATGATCACCGCTCCGCCGGGAGGCAGGCTGTGGATGTCCTTGTCGCGGAATCCGATTTGCGAGAGTGCCACGCTTTCGCTGGCGGCGGCAAACATCGGCCCTTCGATCGCGAAGCACAGCGGCCGGATCCCGAGTGGGTCTCGAGCGACAAACATGTCGCCCTGTGCGTTGAGGAACACGATGTTGTAGGCGCCATCGAGCCAGGGGGTGACTCCGCTGAGCACATCGAGCAGGTCGGGGGTCTGGTCTCCGGAGAGTTCCTGGCAGAGCAGGTGCATCAGGATCTCGGTATCGGTTTCTCGTGCGAGGTGGAAGTCGGTGTGCTTGAGCATTTCCTTGCGGAGCTGGGGGTAGTTGGCCAATTGGCCGTTGAAGGCGAAGCTGAACCACTTGGATTTCTGGATGTGGTGTCGTTCGAAGGGTTGAGCGTAACTGCGGTCGTCCTGTCCGCAGGTGGCGTAGCGGACGTGCCCGATCGCCGCGGTTCCGGCGTACTTCTGCATCATCATCTCAGCCGGCTCGGGGTGGTTGAGATGAAACACTTCGGTCACGGTGCCGATGTCGCGGTGCGTATCGATCAGTTGCTTGCGATCGGGGCTGAAGGTGGTCATCCCGGCGGCCAGTTGGCCTCGGTTCTGGATGTCCAGCAGCAACCGGGGCATCAGCCTCGAGGTTTCCTGTGCCCCCTCCGAGGGCGCCAGGCGGCTGGTCTCGCGGTTGGGCAAGTGATAAACCGCGGCAATGCCACACTCGTGGAACAACTCGGCCATGGTGTCCGGCGTCCGTGCGCGTCCAGGTGGGGATGCGAGTCAGAGTGCATCATAGCGATCGGCCGGGCTTTGACCAACGAGGGCCGTCGCACTTTCGCGGTGGTTGAGTATGGACTAGAAGAGACGGATCGAGTCCCGATCTGTTCCGGCCTGTTCCCGATCTGTTCCCGTCAAATCCGGTCGCATGGAATCATGAGTGCTTCGGTGAACCTGGTCCGCCGCGAGGTGATCGAGACGGCCGAGACGCTGGTGGTCAAGGTTGGCACCAACGTGATCTCACGTTCCGATGCCACGCTCGACATCGAACGGATTGCCGGGTTGGTCGAGGCGGTAGGTCGGGTTCGGGAGAGCGGCAGGCGGGTGGTGATCGTGTCCAGCGGAGCGGTGGGTGCCGGCATCGATCTGCTCGAGTTGGGAGCTCGACCCGACGACCTGCCGCACCTGCAGGCGGCGGCCGCCGCGGGGCAGGCTCGGCTGATTCACCACTACGACGAGTGCCTGGGCCGCCAGGGAGTCCACGCGGCGCAGCTGCTGCTGACCGCCGAGGACTTCACCGAGCGGGGCAGGTATCTCAATGTCCGCAATACGCTCAATACGTTGTTTGAATACGGTGCCGTGCCGATCATCAACGAGAACGACACGGTCAGTGTGGAGGAGATCGGATTCGGCGACAACGACCGCTTGGCTGCTCTGGTGACCAACCTGCTGCCGGCTCCACTGCTGGTGCTGCTGACGGTCGTCGACGGTCTGTTCGCCGGACCCGAGGACAGCGAGCCGATGCGGCTGGTCGAACAGTGGGACGACGGGCTGTTCGACCTGGTGCGGGATGAGCAGAGTCACGGGGGCCGGGGCGGGATGCGGCGAAAGCTGGAGGCGATCAAGAGTGCGACGGCGGTGGGGGAGAGCGTGATCGTGGCCAACGGGACTCGACCGGGAGTGCTCGATGACGTGTTGGCGGGCCGCGAAGTCGGCACGCTGTTCCTGGCTCACGGGGCGACGATGCCTGCCTGGAAGCGCTGGATCGGCTACGCCGCGACTCCTCAGGGCACAGTCGTACTCGACCAGGGCGCCTGCCGGGCGTTGTGTGAGAGTGGCGGGTCGTTGCTGCCGATCGGCGTGACGGGGGTGCAGGGGAGTTTCTCCCACGGGGATGTGGTCTCATTGGTCGACCCCGACGGTCGCGAGTTTGCCAGGGGCCTGGCCAACTACGATGCGCGGGACACCGAAGAGATTGCCGGTCGGCGGAGCGAGGAGATTCAGGAGCGGCTGGGGAGCGTGAGGTACGCCGAGATCGTCCACCGGGACAACCTGGTGATCCTGGACACAGCCGGCGGAAACTGACGGGTCGGGGCGGGGCGGCTCGGTCAGGACAGCGACTTGACTGCCGCGCGGATTGATTTCAGGCAGAGTTCCAGGTCCGAGAGCGGATTCTTGGGGTTCTCCTCGTATTCCAACGCCACGCAGCGTTTGTACTTGAGCCTGCGGAGTTCCTTGAGGCAGCCGGCGACGTCGAGGTCGCCTTCACCGACGATTTTGAACTGCTTCCGTTTCTTGCCGCCGACGGTGACGGTCTTGACGTCCTTGAGATGGACGCCGAAGACTCGCTTGCCCAGTCGCCTTATCGCCGCCACAGGGTCCTCGTCGCTGCGGAGGAAGTGACCGGTGTCGACGCAGGCCCCGATCAGAGGATGCCGGTCCTTGACCATCTGTTCGACGTCGGAAATCTTGTCGTAAAGAGACCGGGGTCCGTGGTTGTGGATCGCGATCGCCACCTGGTATTCCTCGACCATCCGGTCCAGGAGATCAAACGTCGCCTTGTCCTTCTTCGGGTTGGCACTCAGCGAGTCGATTCCCATCTTGCGAGCGAAGTCGAACGCCTGGCGGGCCTTGGCTTCATTGGCATCAAAGCCCAGCACGCCGTAGGCGGTCAGCTTGATCCCCGCTTCGGCCAGCATCGCCTTCTGCTTGGCGATGTGTGCCGGCAGAGTCCCCAGCGGGACGTGCCGCGGGTAGGCCTCCCAGAATCTCAGGCCGAGCGTTCGAGTGTGCTTGAGTGCGGTGGGGGCATCGAAACCCCGCAGTGAATAGCTCTGGATCCCCATCTTGAACTCGGCGTAGGGCGACTTGCTGGGGTTTGCTGCGGTGGGGGCTGCGGTGGTGGGTAGGGACTGGTGTGCGACGGCGACGCCGGCGACGAGGCTATTGGCCAGGAAGGAGCGTCTTGAGAGTACGTGGCTGGAGCCGGGCTGTTGGTTTTCGGACGTCCGTCTCATGGTGGCTACTCCTTTAATGATGTCGCCAGACGCCGGGCACAGCGGTTGTACCGGTCGCCCAGCCGGTGACGATTGTATCGACTCAGGGCATCTCTTGCCGGACCGAAGATCCCCGGGCAGACGTCATTGACCGTCACAACCGGCAGTGTCGCGCGGCGGGAGGATCAGGAGTCTCCGACTTATCCGAATCCTCGCATTTGTCCAATTTATCGTTTCTTTCCTGCCGATCCCTCTCGTTGCGTGGTTACCAGACCTCTTGGCTAGCTGATGACTCGGAGGTGCCGTTGTAAAGAGTATTGGGCAGGTGCGTCGGCCGGTGACCCCCCGGTTTGTCCACGACAGTGCCCATTTCTACTCACAGCAACCGCCGAAGCTATTCAGAGGTTTGTTTTTGATAGCCGCGGTCTCGTGCTTGCGCGGGACCGCGGCGTTTTCTTGTTCGGTGGGGCTGTAGGATGTGAGTGTTGCGGAATGAGATTGTGATTCGAGTGTGAGTCAGGTGTGTTTTGGCGGGAGCAGTGATCAAGGCGATGACAACCGAGCATCCATCCAGTCTGACCCTGGGTCAGTTGCAGCGTTTGATCGAGACGATGTACTCGTCGAAGGACGCGGCACGAGGGATCGACGGGACCTTCATGTGGTTGATGGAGGAGGTAGGCGAGTTGGCTTCGGCGTTGCGGGAGGGTGACCATGCCAACGTGTCGGCGGAATTCGCCGACGTGCTGGCGTGGTTGGCGACGATTGCCAACGTGGCCGAGGTCGATCTCGAGCGAGCGGTCCTCGAGAAATACGGCTCGGGGTGCCCGGGCTGCGGCGAGATGGTCTGCGCGTGCGACGACACTGCGAAGCCCTAGTCCTGTTGCAACCGGGCGTCATTCACCCCTGCAGAGCTTCGGCGAACTGGTCGGCGCGGGTGGGAGCGTGGCTTGGCGAGCGGGGCCCGGCGGCTCCGGGGACCGGTTCGATTGCGAGGTGCACGAAGGTGGGACCTGGTGCATCGATCACGTCTCGCGCCGACTGTTGCCAGTGGTCGAGTTGATCGAAGGCGAAGATCTGTCGAAATCCGGCGGCGGCGGCCAGTGCGGGGTAGTCGACGAGGTTGTCTCCACCGGCGGTCGCCGGCGTGGGTTGTGCTCCGGTGATTTCATAGATCCCGTTGTCGAAGATGATCAGCGTGTAATTGGACGGATCCTGTGCGGTGATGGTGACCAGCGAGCCGAGATTCATCAGCATGCAGCCGTCGCCGTTGCAGACGATGATCTGCTTGTCGGGTTGTGCCAGGGCCATTCCCAGCGCCAGTGCTGGAGCCTGTCCCATGCTCGAGGGGACATAGATCCAATCCAGCGGGTGCAATTCGCCCAGCTCCATCCATTCCCGTGCGGTGCCCATCACGGTCATCACCACGTCACTGTCTTCTCGGGTTTCGCGGAGCACTCCGAGTGATTCGGGCAGCGGCATGCGGCGTTTTGTCCTGTCCATCTCTAGGCTCGTCCTTCGGCCACCAGGGCCACTCCGGGTACGCCCGCCTCCCGGCACCTTCTGCACTGAGCGGCGATGGCCTCCAACTGCCCCGCCGTATCGTCGGCCTGATCGTACAGCGCCCAGTCCATGCCCCAGGCATCGAGGATCGGTTCGGTGAACTTCAGGCAGGTATCGCCCGGCAGCGTCGACTGGTCGAGGTAGCTGCGGTACCCGACGAGCGAGAACAGCGGCCGCTGGTAGTCGAACAGGGCATTCCTGAGCGAGTCGCCCGATTCGAACAGGCCGGTGCACTGGATCATCACCAGCGGAGTGGCTCCGCCCAGCTGCAACCCCGTCGCCACCGCCCACGCCTCACCCTCGCGGCAAACCCCAACGTACTCGATCGACTCGCACTCCTTCAGCGCATCTTCCCACTGCCCCAGCGTGCTGTCGGGGATCGTCACCACGTGGGTGAACGAGAGTTCTTCGAGCAGTGCGACGACCTGGGGTGCGGTGAACATGGAGGGAGGAGAGAGGAGAGAGGGGAGTCACTTTTTGCTGACGGGTCTGGAGCGGATCGGGGTGACAAGAATGAAGGGTTTGCCCGCCTCGTCGATTCTCAGTTCACGGGTCAGGTGATGGGGATTGGTGGCGCTTTTCTGGAGTTGAAACCAGGAGGTTTTCTTGGGCTTGATGGTGACGGTGAGCGTGTTGGGGTCGATTTTTTTTTCGGCCAGTCGGTGGTGATCGATGAGCATGGGGATTTCGGTCTTGGTGACAATCGCGTCGATGACGTCGAGGAAGGCTGCGTCGTTGAGTTCGACCGGGACGATTTCGAACAGGGGTCGAGCGGTTTTGATTCGGCTGAGTCGTGGAGGCCAGCCCATCGGCCAGGCCTTGCCCTGGGTCGGTGTTTTGGCACCGCGTGCCAAGTCGGGGAGCTCGACGATCCGCAGTTGCATGTCTCCGGCGGGCGTGCGTCGGGGCTGGAAGGCGAGTCCACCGCTGGCCAGCAGTGCTGCCAGCGTGGTGCCTCGTGAGAGTCCCGGTCCGTTGGTCCGGGCCGGCACCCGGGTTCGTGCGGCTGCTCCGAGCCCGGCGAGGTCGAGGTTCAGGTGGTCGGGGAGCTCGAGTGAGCGGACGGCATCGCCGAGTGTCTGTCCCTTGAGGTCCCTGCGGACCGGTTGAGCGAGGACTTCGAACAGGGTGTTGAACTGGCCTTCTGAGAGTCCGAAGGCGGGTTGTCCGGTGGGGTTGCCCTTGGCTCCGAAGGCCTTCAATTCCTCGAGCCACTTGCCCAGCGCGTTGGGGTTTCCCGGTGAGAAGGATTTGCCGGGTACGAGAATGCGTCCCGAGCGATCGAGCAGACCGATGACGGTGACCTGTCGCAGTCGAGCGGTGGTTTTTTCTCGGACCGAGGTCCGTTCGCGTCCGAGAGACCGTCGGATTCTGAGCGGGACCTTGAAGCTCTGGAACAGCTTGGCCCATCGCTGAGCGGCCAGCGGTGCTCCACGTCGATCGGTGATCAACTCGACCCGCACCTCGGTGCGGATTTCCCTCCTGGCCCTCGGCTTCCCGGTTGCCTGGCCCAAGGCGAGGGTGGCGGTTGCCAGCAGGATCAGCCACGGCGTCAGGATCGCCGACGTCGTGGGGCCGAATCGAAAAGAGCTGCCTGGGGGCATCATGCCGCGAGCATAACCGGGAATCGTCGACGCGGAAAGACGGTCTGCCGGTCGATCAATGCGCCGGTGGCGGTTCGTTTTGGAAGGCTCGAGCCCGGAAGAGGAAATCGATGATGTTGCCTTCGTGGGGTTGCAGCCAGTTGAGCTGGATCGTCTTGACTTCGCCGATATTGAGCCGATCGATGTTTTTGGCATCGAGGAACTGTCGTCCGAGTGATTCGTCGTCTGAGAGCAGCGAGCCGACGAGCGTGTAGCCGCACTTGTCGAGGAACTGGTCCTGTGGGCATTCGACGACGCTGCAGAAGGGGAACATGAACTCGGTATTGGCCATCGCGTCGTCGGCGTCGGAGACGTGCAGCACGGTGGGCCTGAGGAAGTCACAGCGTTCGTTCTGGATCAGCCGCTCTCCGTCGCGGTACTGTGCAGTCGCTTCGGTCACCGCCTCCGAGTTGCACCCATCGTCGATCTGGCCACTCATGGCCTCGGCCGCACCCGGAACCGTAAAGGCCGCGAGTCCGCTCTCGGGGTTGTCCATCGGCAGAGGCGCCATGGGCCCGAGTCGTTTGGCCAGTGCGTCGGCGATTTCTGCTGTGTGCCGAGAGGCCCAGATTCCCGAGCAGCTGATGCAGCTGCGGCCGCTGTTGACGTAGACGCTGTCGGCCATCAGGTCGATGTACTGTTCCCAGTCGTCGACCTTGTCGTCTCCGAGGAAGATCTTCGAGAACCCGGGACCGTGTGCGCTGACCTTGGGGTTGCCGATGTAGCGTTCGATGGTGGCCAATCCGCCGAAGATCACGCTCCGCTCGCAGGCCTCCAGCACCGCGGCACCCAGTTCCGGTCCCTTGGCGGTGTCGCCGGGGTAGATCGAGATCGCTTCCCGGGGGATGCCCGCCTTGGCGAAGGCTTCGTACATCCGGTAGGGCGTCCAGGGTTCCTGGGGACCGGGCTTGAGCACCAGTCCGATCTGCAGCGGGATCACCGGCAGCCAGAGGGTGTGGACACCGGGGCTGTTGGAGGGCAGTACCCATCCGGCGGCGTTGCAGTTGGCCTGGTAGCTGACCATCACGCCTCGATCCTCGACACCGTACCCATTGCTGAGGATGTCGTAGGGCAAGCCTCGGGTCAGGGCATCGAGGATCTGGTCCATGTGCTTCATGACGAAGGCGTTCTTCTTCATGTTCATGCGGCACATGTGTTCGGGCAATCCGGTGGTGGCCGACTGCATCGTGCAGAAGTCATCGGGCGACTGCACACCGTTGCCCAGCGGCAGCGTATCGTCGACGTAGTAGTCGGCGGCCTCGGCAACCATGCCGACGAGCTGTTCGATGCTGAACTTACGCAGGGCCTCACGAGCCCGACCCGCCTTCCGCATGTCCATCTTGATCAGCCCGGCGTTGGCTTCGTGGACCTGGGCCAGGGTCTCGCCGCTTTCGAAGTGGACCACGTCCATCTTCTCCATGCTCTCGTACGGCTCACCCCAGCGAACGACGGGAATCTCGATCATGGTCTTGTCCTTGGTCTCGATGTGCCCGCGAGGGGCACCGGTCTTGAGTTGTGGTGACGGCAGCCTGCGGTGTGCTAGTACACCCCGACGGTGGTCGTCTTGGCAAACACGTGGAACGGTCTCACGCCGCTGACTCCATCCCACGGGTACAACTCGTGAGGCTCTTCTCGTTCGCCTTCGTCTCGTTCGAGGAACCCGGGGATGAACAGTTCGTCGGTCAGCGTATAGAGTTTCACTCGCCCGGTCTCGCCTTGCCCGACAACACGGGCAGGGTCATCGAAATCGACCACCTCGATCACCGCCCGCGGTTGCGGAGCGAAGTAGGTGATCTTGTAGTCGTCGGCGGGGTCAAACGGCTTGCCGCAGGCCAGGCCCATCAGCGTGTTGCCGTAGGTCGGAGTGATGTAGACATCGGGTCCGAGCAGTTCTTCGCGGGCGAAGCGGTACCACTGCGGAGTGAACTCGGTCCCACCGCAGAAGATCCCGGTGATCCCCGACTCCGCGACGCTCGAGCCGTTGTCGATCAGTCTCAGCGCGAGTGCTTCGAGCAGCTTGGGTGTGGTGAAGGCGCACTTGATGTCGTGTCCGGCCTCGAGCACGGTCATCGCCTGGTCGATCACGTGTTCGGCGTAGGCCTTGGCTTCGTCGGTCTTGCCCTGCTTGAGCAGCTTGACGACCCAGCGTGGGTCGAGATCGACACAGAAGCAGATACCGCCGCGGTGCTGTGCGAGGTGTTCGACGGCGAGTCTCAGTCGGCGGGGTCCTGACGGACCCAGCATCAGCCAGTTGGATCCCGGCGGAAACTTGTCATCGGGCAGCGTTTCGCTGAACAGTTCGTAATCGATGCGGAAGTCGTCCATCACGACCCGCGACTTGGGCGTGCCGGTGGTGCCTCCGGTCTCGAACACGTAGACCGGTTTGCCGGCCAGGCCCTTGGGGATCCACCGCGAGACCGGTCCGCCTCGCAGCGAGTCGTCTTCGAAGAGAGGAAACTTGTTGAGGTCTTCGAAGCAGCTGATGTCGTTTCGGGGGTCGAAATCGAGGTCGGCGGCCTGTTCGAGCCAGAAGGGTGAGCCGGTTTCGGGGTTGAAGTGCCACTCGACCATCTTGACCGTGTGGGCATCGAGGGCCTCTCGGGCCTGGGCCACCTGGGTCTCAAGATCACTCACGGGTGTCGTTCTCCGCTGGCAGCACGGGTTGTCTCGAGCCGAAAGCCGGGCCGGGGAGGCCGTGGGGCTGTCGGATTTCGTTGCGAAACGACTATCTTAGATATCTTCCCGCATTGCAACCAACGCCCCTCGAAGCGGGTCGAACAGGGAGTTTCTCGAATGAAGACCTTCTCGTGGCGAGCGGCTGGGACGGTGCCGCTGGTCCTGCTGGCGATCGTCTCGATCGCAACCACCGCTCAGGCAGCCGAGAAGAAGACGCCGCTGGAGGGGTACGTGGCCGCGGCCGACACGTCCTACGCCTGGACGTTCGAGGGGACTGACGACATCGAGGGAGGTCGAGTCCATCGGCTGACTCTGGTCTCCCAGACCTGGCAGGAGATCGTCTGGAAGCACCTGGACCAACCGGGAGGCCTTCGTCTGGAGATCACGTCGAAGCCCGAACCGGTCGCCGTTCAACTCTGGTCGGCTCGCAGCAAGACACTCGATTTCCGCAAGTCGAAGTTCACGATGACCCAGATGCAGCGTGACGGCGACGTGCAACTGGAACCCGGTGGGCACGTGGTGCTTTATGGTCACCTGATCTACACGGCTGGAGACCTCCGCTACGGCTTCTCGACCCAGGTGCGGGTGAAGTAGTTGCGGGGGGTGTTGTTGGGCTTTGGGGTCAGACGCCGCCCGTGGCGGGGCCTGACCCCTTCGGCCAGACAGCATTGCTGGAGAAAAAGGGGTCAGGCCCCCGCGTGCGGACCGTTGCAGGTGGAGCACGGACGAATTGTGGCGGGCGTCTGACCCCAGTGTTCCTGGTGGGCGCCGGCCCGCGCCTACGTCTCGGGCCACCCCGGGATGTGTTCGGCCAATTCCACGGCTCCGGTGGCGGCGGAGAGCACATCGACGAGTGAGTCGGGCGGAACGGGGTTGCCTGGCAGAGCCAGCCCCGCATCGGCAACAGCCTCGGGGCCATCCACCCACACGACCTGGGGAAACCGGTCTGCCAACTCGGCGATCTGCTGTTCGCGGTCCTCGAGATCGAGCCAGACGGGCAGCGGTCGGACGAGGAGTCGATTTCGGAGTTCGTCGAAGCTGAGTCCGGTGGGTGGGTGTCGTGTTGAGCCGGCGATGCGGCAGAGGGGATCGAGCACAAAGCGTCGGTACCAGCAGCCGGGGTGGGGCACTCGCAGCCGGTCGCTCTGGAGTACCAGGTCTCCGCAGGTGACGAGATCGAGATCGACGGTGCGGGGCGCCCAGGTGGCGTGGTCTCCTTGGCGGCCCAGTTCGGCTTCGGCGGACTTGGTGGTTTCGAGCAATTCGGCGGGGTCCAGCGACGTGTCGAGGGTGGCAGCGGCGTTGAGGTAGGTGTCCCCGGCGTCGGCGCCCACCGGCTCGGTGACGAAGCAGCGGCTGACGGCGACGATTTCGATTTCGGCCCGGGCCTGCAGCAGGTCCAGTGCCGCGGCGAATGTGGCGGCGACGTCTCCGAGGTTGCCACCCAGGGCGAGCAGGCACTGAGTCATCGCCGTGGGGCTCCGGTTCTCGTTCGTGTCATGTCGGCTCCACTGCGGCCCACCCCGCTGCACCGTGTCATGCCCTCACGTCTCGGTTCATCCTAGTCCGCTCTCCCGGTCGGCTCAACGGGCCCTCTTCGAGGCGCTCTGGTGTTGGTCGCAGCGTGCTGCCGCTGATATAATCCGCGCCTTCATTCGAGAGACTCCCAAACTCTGCGAGGACGGATCGCCCATGGCCAAAGAAGAGGCCATCGAAGCTGAAGGCAACGTGACCGAGGCTCTGGCCAACACGCAGTTCCGTGTCAAGCTGGACAACGACCACATGGTGATGTGCCATGTCGCCGGCAAGATGCGCAAGCACTTCATCCGGATCGTGCCTGGCGACCGGGTGATCGTCGAGATTTCGCCCTACGATCTCAACCGCGGCCGGATCGTGTACCGCGAGCGGTAGCGTGGTCCTTGTGGTGCGATGAGGGATCGGTATGGCGGGGATCCTGGCCGGGTCGAGCAGTTTGTGGGTCGAGTGAGTCGATGTCGCGGGTCGAGTTGTTCACCGACGGTGCCTGCCGTGGCAATCCCGGCCCCGGCGGCTGGGCGTTTGTGCTGAGGCATCCGGCCAGCGGTTCCGAGAAGGAACTCTCTGGCGGTGAGGCGGCGACGACGAACAACCGGATGGAGCTGCAGGCGGTGATCGAGGGTCTGCGGGCGTTGACTCGGGCCTCGGAGGTCGAGGTGGTCACCGACAGTGTCTACGTGGCCAAGGGCGCGTCGAAGTGGATGGTGGGTTGGAAGGCCAACGGGTGGCGTCGCCGCGAGGGTCGGAGTTTCAAGCCGGTCAAGAACGTCGAGTTGTGGCAGGCACTCGACGAATTGCTCGTGCTTCACGACGTCCGCTTCCGCGTGGTCAAGGGCCACAGCGGTCATCCCGAGAACGAGCGGTGCGACGAGTTGGCCGTAGCGGCCTCACACTCGTTTGACGCCTGAGCGAGCCGTCTCATTCGGACCCGGCGGCGATCCGGCGTACGCGGAGCCAGGTCGAGGCGATGACGGTGACGAGCCCGGCGATGAATCCCATGATCGCCCCGTTGATCAGTCCCAGCCCGATGCCAATCTGCAGCGGGTCCAGCGGATGGCCCTGGGTGGTCATCACCGGCCCACCGTTGGGGACCGCAACATGCCGGGCTCCGAAGAGGGCTCGAAACAGGTCGGGTGTCAGCAGGCCCAGCACGCAGCCGAAGAACAGCCCGAGAACCGCTCCGATCAGAGTCAGCACGACGATTGTCCCGACCGATCGCAGTGTTTCGCTGATGAGGTCGGTGTTCACGGTGCGTGGGATTCCCATCGAGGCGGTGGCGGGGGATCGACCTCGAGTGTCATTCGTGGCGCGAGATGGTTCAAGACCCCAGTCGAGCCAACTCGTTACGATAGCGGCCACTCGACGGTCCTGTCATGAGAGATCTGAGAGATCTGAGAGATCTGAGAGATCTGAGAGATCATGGACGAGTTGCCTCTGCAGACCCCTGCCAGATTCCTGCCCGGCGTGGGGCCGGTGCGTGCCGAGTGCCTGGCTCGGCTGGGTATCGAGACGGTCGAGGACCTGCTGTGGCACCTGCCTCGAGACCTCGTCGACCTGAGCGAAGTGCGTCGTGTGGGCGAGTTGGAGCCGGAGATCCTGCAGACGGTCCGCGGCGAGGTGGTCGAGCTGGATGACCGCAGGATCTCGGGCGGTCGCCGGATGTCGTCGGTCACGATCGACAGCGGCGACGGGTTCCTGAAGGCGACGTGGTTCAACCAGAGCTGGGTACTGGGTCGGGTGCAGCACGGCAGCGCGGTGCTGTTTTCGGGCAAGCCCAAGCGTCGGGCCGGCCGTTGGGAGATGACTCATCCACGGCTGCAGGTGATCGACGCCGATGATCTCGAGGCTCACGGCGGCCTGCTCCCCAAGTACGCTCTGACCGACGGCGTCACGATGGAGGCGATGCGTCGCATCACCCGCGATGTGGCCGATCGGTTCATCGAGCACGTCAGCGATCCGTTGCCGGAGTCTTGGCTGAAGCGGTTTGACGTGGTGGGACTCTCGGATGCCCTGGCGGGGGTGCATCGTCCCGATTCGGTTGAAGCGTACCATGCGGCTCGCCGCCGCTTGATCTTCGACGACCTGCTCGAGTTCTTGCTCGGGCTGGCCTTGCGGCGTCGCGCGTGGCGGGCCAGCGGCCGTGCACCGAGGTTGCCGGTAACGGCCAAGATCGATTCGAGAATCCGGCGTCGGTTTCCCTTCGAGTTGACCTCGGGGCAGGACCGGGCGGTCGAGGAGATTGCTGCGGACATGGCTCGGGATCACGCGATGCACCGGCTGCTGCAGGCCGACGTCGGGGCGGGCAAGACGGCGGTGGCGCTGTACGCGATGCTGGTGGCCGTCGCTGCAGGTCACCAGGCGGTGCTGATGGCTCCGACCGAACTGCTGGCTCGGCAGCACTGGCAGACGATCGAGGAGTTGCTTCGTGGCAGCCGGGTCGAGCGGGTGCTGTTGACCGGGAACCTCACCGCGGCGCAGCGCCGCAAGACGCTCGAGCGGATCTCATCGGGCGAGGATCTGCTGGTGGTAGGCACTCACGCGGTGATCCAGCAGGACGTCGAGTTCAAGTCTCTGGGCCTGGCGGTAATAGACGAGCAGCACAAGTTTGGCGTGATGCAGAGATCGCGGTTCGCCGACGAGGAGTCCCAGCAGGCTCCTCACGTGCTGGTCATGACCGCCACACCGATTCCCCGCAGTCTCTGCCTGACCCAGTTCGGTGACCTCGATGTCACCGTGATCGACGACCTGCCACCGGGTCGGCAACCGGTGGTGACCAGTGTGATCTGGGACGAGGCGACTCGTGAGAAGGCCTGGGAGTTCGTTCGCGATCAGGTCACGGCGGGTCGGCAGGCGTTCGCGGTGTGCCCGAGGATCGATTCGGGGGCGGAGACGGGGGAGGGGGTGGGAGTGGAGCAGACCTGGGAGCGTCTGCGCGAGCACGAGTTGTCGGGGATTGCGGTCGGGCTGGTCCACGGTCGACTCGACGTCGATGACAAGACCCGTGCGATGCAGGACTTTCGCGACGGACGCACTCGGGTGCTGGTGGCGACGACGGTGGTCGAGGTCGGGGTCGACGTTCCCAACGCCACCCTGATGGTCGTGCACCAGGCCGAGCGGTTTGGTCTGAGCCAACTGCACCAGCTGCGAGGCCGCATCGGCCGTGGCAGCTACCAGGGCTACTGCTTCCTGTTGGCCGGACGGCAGGACGAATCGGCAGAGGCGCGGCTGGAGGTGCTCGACCAGCACGCCGACGGGTTCTCTGTGGCGGAAGCGGATTTCCTGCTGAGGGGCCCCGGTGACGTTCTCGGAGTGCGTCAGCATGGCGAGTTGCCGTTGAGAGTGGCCGACCTGATTGCCGATCGAGAGCTGCTCGAGGAGACTCGGACGATCGCCTTTGACCTGGTCCGCACCGGCGAGATCGATGGCGAGGAGGCGAGCCTGTTGCACCTTCGGGTCCTGGAGCGATTCGGCGAGTTGATGGAGTTGCCGCGGACCGGGTGAGGTGAGACGATGTCGGCTTGTTGGGTCGGGGAAGCAACCGGGAGCGGACGAGGAAGTAGATGGCCGACGAGATGACGCCCGCTGACTCCTCGGCCGAGGAGCTGGTACCGACCGAGACGATCCCCTGCGGGACGTTGCCCGCCTTGAAGTGGCGGGATCTGCCTGAACCGATCTCATGGAAGAAGATGGTCGGTCCCAGCATCATGCTGGCCGGGCTGGCCCTGGGCTCGGGGGAATTCGTGCTCTGGCCCTACATCACCTACAAGGCCGGGTTCCTGTTCTTCTGGGCCTGCATGCTGGGAGTGACCACTCAGTATTTCCTGAACATGGAAATCGAGCGGTACACGTTGGCGACCGGCGAGAGTGCGATCACGGGGTTCTGTCGCATCAACAGGAACTGGGCCTGGGTGTTCCTGGTCCTGAACATCCTGCCGTGGGCGTTTCCCGGTTGGGCAACCGGCGCGGCGACGCTGCTGAGTTGGGCCGTGTTTGGTGCCGTGGAAAAGACGGCGGCAGGTGGTGTCACCTACGAGGCCCAATTCGTGGCGCCACTGGGGATTGCGGGGTTGTGGCTGGTCGGCATCGCCCTGACGGCCGGGCCGGTGGTCTACAACACTGTCGAGCGAATTCAGACGGTGCTGGTGGGACTGATCGTCGTGATCGTGATCGTGTTGGGCGTCGTCGTGATCCGCGGTGATGCGGTGATGGCGATGTTCGATGGGATCCTCAGCGTCGGCCAACTGCCGGAACTCAGCACTGATCTGACGGTGGTTACCCTGTTGGCCGCCGTGGCGTTTGCCGGAGCGGGAGGTACAACGAATCTCGGCCAGAGCAATTTCATCAAGGACAAGGGTTACGGGATGGGGCAGTTTATCGGCCGGATTACCAGCCCGTTGACCGGTCAAGAGGAAGCGACTGCGTCGACCGGATTCCTGTTTCCAGACACTCCGGAGAATCGGCGACGATGGAGCGGTTGGTGGAGGTCGGCCAACATCGAGCACACGATCTCGTTTTACCTGACCTGCGTGATTTGTCTGTGCCTGATGTCGTTGCTGACCTACTCGCTCTTTTATGACAGCACCGGAGCCAAGCTGCCCGGCATGGATCGATACGCCAAGGGGCTCAGTTTCGTCTGGGGCCAGGCCACGGTGATCGGTGAGCGAGCCACCGGCGGCGGGTTGCTGAAACTGGGTTTCCTGGTGATGGGCATCGCCGTGCTCTTGACGACCGAACTGGGTGTCCTCGACGCGACCGCTCGGATCTCGACAGACATCGTCAAGATCAACTATCTCCGCGACAACGACAGGTGGTCGCTCTCGAAGTTGTACTACCTGTTTCTCTGGGGTGAGATCCTGCTGGGCACGGTGATTCTTCTGTTTGTCACCAAGGAGCCGCTGGTGCTGTTGGTCACCTCGGCGGCGATGAACGGGTTCGTGATGTTCGTTTACTCGTTCCTGTTGTTGTATCTCAACGGTTGGGTCCTGCCGTCGCGATTGCGGATGAGCTGGTTGCGGATGCTGGCGATCGGCTGGTCAGTGCTGTTTTTCGGTTACTTCAGCTACCGGGTGGTTGAAGGAGCCCTGTGGCCGAAGCTGTTTGGTTGATGGGGCGGGCAGTTGCCTGGCTGTATGTGTTCCAGGGTGTCGAGTTTTCACTCAACCGGTGCTACTCGATCACGTCATCGACTGCCGAGATGCTGACCACCTGCTCACGACGGACGAGCACGTTCTTGCGGTTGGCCCGCACTCCATGCAACCGCGTCTCGAGCACGTACAGTTCGCGGGTGGTGGCGGCGTCGCGGAGGTCATGCACGTCTGCGTTTTCGAGCACGAGGTGGTGAGGGTCGAAGTCAGCCAGTGTCCCGGCGTAGACGTAGGCGGCGTCGACGTCGATCACCACCACCTGGCCCTTGAGAGCCTGCAGTTCTCTGTCCGGGTCACTCATCGGATGTTTCCTGGTCCGCCTCTGCGGTCGACGTTGTGTGACTAGCGTGATTCGCTGACGAGGTGTGCGGCGACGAAGTCTTCGTTGAGTGTCACTCCGAGTCCGGGTCCATCGGGGACTTCGATCCTGCCGTCGACTGCCTGAACGCGTTCGAGTGTCAGTTCGTTTCGCAGCGGTTCGTCTTCGACGCAGTCTTCGAACAGGAAGGCATCGCGGCATGTCGAGAGCCAATGTGCGCTGGCGGCGACGGTGATCGGGCTGGTGTAACAGTGGTTGCACAGCCGCGCCCCGATCTCCTCGACCCGGTCCCGAACGTATGCGGCGTCGGTGAATCCGTTTCGAGAGAGATCGACCTGGTAGACATCCAGCGCGTGGCGATCGATCAGGGGCCGAAAACTCTCTCGGCCGCACTCGCCTTCACCTGCGGCGATCGGCAGTGGCGAGCGGTCTCGCAGCCAGGCGTACCCGTCGACGTCGGCCTGGTGCAGGGGCTCTTCGAGCCACTCGACCCCGAATTCTTCGAAGGCCACCGCACGCCGCAGCGCGGTTCTCGCGTCCCAGACGCAGCCGGCGTCGACCAGCAGCGTGGCTTCCGGACCCAGCCCCTGGCGGGCGGCCCGCACGAGTTCGATGTCGAGTGCTTCAGATTGCCCCATCGGTTCCCAGCCGAACTTGACCGCCGAGTATCCCGCCTCGACCCACCGCTGCCCGATCTCTGCGGTTTCTGCCGGGTCGTTTCCGAAGAGGATCGAGGCGTAGGCGCGGATGGCGTCGTGTTGTTTTCCACCGAGCAGCTGGTGGATCGGTGCGTCGTAGTGTTTTCCGGCGAGGTCCCAGAGTGCCATATCGACGGCGGCCATTGCGGCGATCGTGACGCCGGTGCGGCCGAAGTACATCGAGCCGCGGTACATGCGGTTCCAGTTGCGGCGGATCGCCAGCGGATCTTCACCGACGAGCAGTTCTCGGAGCCCGCAGGCGATGTTGTGGCTGAAGGGTGCATCGACGACCGCCTGCACCACTTCCGGCGACGCATCCGCCTCACCGATCCCCTCCAACCCCGAATCGCTGCGGATCCGCACCAGGGCCACGTCCTGGCAGCTGGCGGTCTTTTCTTCGACCGATTCGACCCGCAACACCTGGCAGACGACTTCTGTGATCTTCATGCGAGGTATGCTAGAGCATTGGCGTGGCGGACTCCACTTTCCCCGGGGTGAGTCCGGCGGCATAATGGTAGGAGTCATGAACGATCCGACCCCGATCCTCTCTGGTCCGTCTCTCGAGTGGCCGCGTCGCGACGTACTTCAGGCGGGTGCGGTGGGCGTGTCGGCCTCGGTCCTGGCCGGACTCGGTCTCGAATCGTCTCACGCCCAGGACGACCTGTCGGCACCAGCCAAGTCGGTGATCTACCTGTGGATCGGCGGCGGCATGACTCACATCGATTCCTTCGATCCGAAGCCGGAGGCTCCCGAGGAGGTCCGAGGCGAGTTGACGGCGATCGGGACCCGGTTGCCGGGCGTGCACTTCTGCGAGACGTTGCCGCGATTGGCCGAGGTGGCAGATCGCCTGGCGGTGGTCCGCAGTTTTTCACACGACAGCAATGACCACCTGCTGAGCCAGGTCTACACGCTCTCGGGTCGCAAGGTGAACCGCACGCAGTTGTTCAGCGAGCCGAACATCGGCGCGATCGTATCTCACCTGTACGGTTCTCGGAACGGTTTGCCGGGCTACATCGCGGTCCCCGGGATCACCCGCCCCGGCCCTCCGCCTCATAACCTCTTCGTCGGCGGCTGGCTGGGCAACCAGTTCTCGCCGTTCTGCGTGGGCGGCCGTCCCGACCAGCCGGACTTCACGGTGGGCAAGAAGCTGGACAATCCCCCTGCGGAGATGAGTGAGGACCTGAATCCACGCGAGTTGGTCTACCCCAGCGGTCTCAGTCGAGGTCGTCTCAGCCGCCGCGTCGGGCTCCTCGAGGGGCTCAAGCAGACCGCCCGTGCGGCCGAGTCGGATCCGCGTCTGGCGGCGATCGAGGGTCACTACGGCAACGCGTTGAACATGCTGCTGTCGGAGAAGGTCCGGGAGGCGTTCGACCTGGCGAGTGAGCCGGCATCGCTGCTGGACGACTACGGTCGGACCAAGATCGGCGGTCGCTGCCTTCAGGCCTGTCGTCTGGTCGAAGCGGGGGCCCGGTTCGTGATGGTCGACTATGGCTACGACCCGGATTACGGCAACCTGTTCGACATCCACAACGCGGCCAGCCAGAACTTCCCTCACGTCTCGAAGATGGTCAAGCGAGGCTACAACGTGGTGGGAGTCGACCGGGCGTTCGCGGCGTTGATCCGCGACCTCGAGACGCGTGGTCTGCTGAAGCAGACGATGGTGGTGTTCTTGACCGAGTTCGGTCGGACACCGAAGATCAACGCGAATGGTGGTCGGGACCACTGGGGTGCCTGCGGCAGCATTTTCTTTGCTGGAGCGGGCATCGAGAGTGGCCAGGTGGTCGGCCGCAGCGACAAGCAGGCCGGGTATCCCACGACGCGGCCGTATGGTCCCGCCGACATTGCCGCGACGATTTATCGAACCCTGGGGATCGACATCGACGCGCGGATCCGCGACCGCGAGAACCGCCCGGTGTCGGTGCTGGAGCACGGCAGCCCGATCGAAGCGGTGCTGGCCTGAGCGGGGCGAGTCCGACCTACTGGAAGCGGACCGAGAGTCCGGCTCCGGCGAAGAAGTCGTCGGCGGCGCGGTTCAAGCCGTAACCGGCCCGAATGTCGAACTGCACGTCGTTGCTCAACAGGAAGGTGAACCCGCCGTTGAGGTAGTGTTCGACCTGTGCGGTGTCGGCACCATTGGGGATCAACGCGTACCACTCGGTGTACATGCCGATGTCGTCCGAGAGTCCCAGCGCGATGCTGGCCGACTGCGCGATCTCGATGTACGCCTCGCCGGTTGCCCCGTCGAGAGCCCGGTTGGCCTGAGTGTTACCGGCCACCATGACATCCTCGTTGACCTCCCACGCATAGATCAGGTTGGCTCCCGGCAGGGTCTCACCGTTGGTGAACTCATTGCTGCCGGTGGGCACCGTCGACTGCAGGATCACCGCGGTCTCGGGCAAGTGACATTCCTGGGGTGTCAGTGCAATCTTGCTGCCGATGTAGAGGTCTTCGGTTCCGCCGGCCGATCGCCAACCCGTTCCGTCGTTGGTTCGCTGGCTGACCGGAAACAGTGCCAGTCTCAATTCGAGCCAATCGGCGCCGACGCCCCAGCGGATCAGAGGCTCACCGGCCGAATGGCCTCGGCTGCGTGCACTTCCCTCCTCGTCCATCGAAAACGTGTAGCCGAATTCGATCTGCAGCACACCGCGTCCGACCGTTGTCGACGCCTCGGTGAAGTCCGGCCGATCGGTGACCAGAGGAGCGTCCAGATCGGGGCCGCCGGTATTGCCGTCACCGTATCGCCAGCTCAGCAGGGTGCCCGGCCCGTTGTCGTCATCGGGAAAACTCAGGTGCGACTCGCTGAGCGCGGCGGTCAACAGGCTGGCCGGTTCGATCGTTGTCCCGTCGTCGTCGACCCAGATCAACTCGCCGGCGGTGAGCGCCCGAGCGGTCAGCAGCAGGGTCAGCAGCAGGGCTGATGTGGTCTTCATCGTTCTGGTGGCTCCGTGACTCGTTTCTGCGGCGATTGACCGAGAGTCGTTCTGCGGCGGGGGGATCGGGGAAGTTGTTGGTACGTCGATCCCTCCGGGCGCGCAGCCGGTCCTACCCCTATTATTCGTACAATCGCTGCAGTCGGATCCACCCAAACCGCTCGAATCTCTTGACGGGTCAAGAAAGCGGACCGGTCGCTGGGCTGGCTGCCTCATTGCCGGGCCACGACGAGAGCGGGATCAGCCGTTGGAGTCGGCCGATTCGCTCGGTTCGGCGATCGAGCGGAGGTAGAGGGCCAATTCCATTTCCAGAGCCAGCAGTCTCTGCCAGGTCTCGGCCGCCACCAGCATCTGGTTGCCAGGCCCCTCGGTCGAGACCTCGGGCGTCACTTCGATGAGGCTTTCGAGGCCGCCTTCGATTTTCGGCTCGGCCGAGCGTTGCAGTTCATCGGCGGGTCCCGGCGACCGTGCGTCGCGGAGGATCGAGCCGATGCGGTCGTGGATGAAGGAGACGAGGTCCGAGAGTTGTGCCTGCTGGAGGGCCGTGAGTTGCGTGGGCAGTTCGGGCGGTCCAGAGGGGAAGAGCTCGATCAGGTCGAGTTCGTCATCGCAGTGGGGCTGGAGGTTGATGGTGGCCCCGGCGGCGCTGCCGATGTCGGGAGTCGTGTCCTGCTGGGTGCGGTGGGGGTTGATCCCCAGGTGCTCGGCGATTTCGGTGCTGCTCCCGAAGACCAGCAGGCAGCGACCGATGGCGACCTGGTCACCGGGCTGGAGCACTCTGAGCTGCACCGGTCGTCCGTTGACGCGTGTGCCGTTGGTGCTATCGAGGTCGGTGAGGATGATCCGCTCGCCGTCTTCCTGGATCTTGGAGTGGAAGCGGCTGATCCGCTCGTCATTGAGCTGGATCGTATTGTCGTCCTCGCGACCAATCGTCACCGGCGTTTCCAGCGACTCGAACACGCGGCCTCGTTCCAGTCCTTCGAGAACCTGGATGGTGATCTCAGCCATCGCCCGACCTTTCGCCTGGCCCGCTCCTCGTGTAGCCGCCTGCGTCCCGGCGCAGCTTCACGGTACCAGCCCTGCGGCGCAATCGTCAAGAACGGCTACGGCCGAAGCGAATCCCGGTTTCGGGGCGGTCGATCAGTCGACGACGACGGGGGTCGGATCCTGAACCCGATCGACATCCGTCTGGATCTGTTCGGCTCCGGGCATCGACCCGAAGAACTCGACCAGTCGATGGTCGTATTCGAGTGTCTGGACCGAGCGGGATCGATTGTGCTTGGCGCGGGGTACGATCCAGGGTTCCTGGCAGCGGTCGCCGATCAGAGCGTGAAGCTTTCGAGTCACCTCGGGCACGACATAGTTGTCGCGGCCTCCGGAGATCAGCAGCACGTCGCGGCTGGCCAGGCGGGGCAGCCAGCGTTCGACGTTGGTAAAGGGCACGCCGCGTCGTTTCTGGCTGAACCAGCGGACCAGCGCGAGAGTGAGCAGCGAGTGCCACCAGGGGATGAGGTTGTAGAGCCAGGCGGGGACGACCAGCAGTGCCCAACCGGGGGTGTGGAACTGCATCAGGGTTTTTGTGCCGTAGCCGCCATCGCTGGCGACGGCTTCGACGGCGGCGTTCTGGGCCGCGGCCACCAGCGCCGCCGAGCCGCCTCGGCTGACGCCATAGAGTCCGATCGGCAACCCGGCCAGTTCCGGACGTGCCGCGGCGTACTCGATCGCCGCCTGCACATCGGTCATCTCGTGATCACTGAGCCAGTGCAGTGGAGTGTATTGGTCGAGCAGGTCACTGGATCCGTGGTTGCGGAAGTCGAAGGCGAGGATATCGAAGCCGGCCTCGTAGAGTCCTTCGCAGTAGGCCATCGCGGTCCACTGCGAACCGGTGAATTCGTGGCAGAAGATGACCAGGCCCCGCGGGGAGTTGTCGTCACGGTGGTGGTAGAGGCTGCCCTGGAGCGTGAGCCCGTCGGCGGTGTCGAATTCGAACCGCTCGGCCCGAGGATCCTCGTCGCTGCAGGGCACCTGGAAGGGTGGTCCCTTTTCGAACCAGGGCACGATCAGTCGGACGAGTACGAACTGGAAGCCCAATTCGAGCACGATCAGGCCGAGGACGGCCGATCCCAGCAGAATGACCCAAAACACGTCTTGTCTCCAACGCGACGACCACCGCGCGGGCGCGGAGGTCGGACCCAGTCGTCAGTGTGGTATGGTCGAATCGACCGAAGAGACTGAATCCCAGCCAGGTCTCCTCAGCCGTTGAACTCCGAAAGGACCAGGGAAATATTCTGCCCGCCGAACCCGAAGCTGTTGGAGAGCGCCCGCTGCACCGGAGCCTCACGGGCCTGGTTGGGGACGTAATCCAGATTGCAGTCGGGGTCGGGAGTCTCGTAGTTTCTTGTCGGTGGCAGCACGTTGTCTCGGATCGCCAACAGGCAGGTGATCGCCTCGACACTCCCGGCCGCCGCGATCAGGTGTCCCATCATGCTCTTGATGCTCGAGACCGGAGTCGAGTCGGCGTCGGACTCGAGAGTCTTCCTCACCGCCATGGTCTCGACCTTGTCGTTGACCTTGGTACTGGTGCCGTGTGCGTTGATGTACTGGAGTTCGTCGCGGTTGATGCCGGCGTCCTTGAGTGCCATGTTGATACAGGCGATGGCGCCGCGGCCCTCGGGGTGGATGTCGGTGATGCGATAGGCGTCTGCGGTCGAGCCGTACCCGAGAATTTCTCCGTGGATGTGTGCTCCACGCGAGCGGGCGTGTTCGAGTTCTTCGAGTACCAGCATACCCGAGCCCTCACCGAGAACAAAGCCGTCGCGATTGAGATCGAAGGGTCGGCTGGCGGTGGAGGGGTCGTCGTTGTGAGTCGAGAGCGCGGTGAGCAGGCTGAAGCCGGTGACGCCGAAGGGGTGGATCATGCTGTGGGCACCGCCGGAGAGCATCACGTCAACATCACCGCGGCGGATCAACTCGGTCGCCTCGCCGATCGCCTGGCTCGACGCGGCACAGGCGGTCAGGGAGTTCATGTTCGGGCCCTGGGCGTTGAAGAGTCCGGCGAGATGTCCGGCGGGCCGGTTCGGTTCCTGCTCGAGCTCGGCCTGGGGTTCCATCGTCTCGAGTCCGAAGCGGATGAACTTCTCGATGTCGACGGTGTCCCCTGCTTCCGAAGAGTCCTCATCGCCGTTGCTGTCGCTGCGGGATCGTGCGATCACCGACATGTATCGTTGAAAGTCCTGGCCTCCTTCGCCGGCCCCGAGGTAGATCCCGAATCGAGGCGGATCGAAATCGCCATCGCTGAGGCCGCTGTCGGCCATCGCCTGGCTGGCGGCTCCGATCGCGAACAGGATGTTGGGGCTGGAGTGTTCAAACCGGGAGGGATCGTCGACGTAGTCGGCCACCGAGTAGTCCTTGACCTCGGCGGCGAAGCGGGTGGGGAAGTCGTCGGCGGGGAAGTGCGTGATGGGTCCGACCCCGTTGGCGCAGCGGCGCAGAGACTCCCACATCTGTTCGACGTTGTTTCCGACCGGGGTCACGCAGCCCATGCCCGTCACGACGACACGCTGTCTCATTCGAGGCATTCTCGAGCTGGAGGAATTGTGAGGCTGGGGTCAAGATTCCCGGTGGCTGCCATGATCCGGCCTGACCCGGCACGAGTGTAGCAGGGAGGGGTCGGAGAAATGAAGGGTGTGTCGTTGGTGAGAAGTCCGCGGCGAGGCGGTAGCCGGCTCAGCTGCCCTCACTCTCGTTACCAGCAGCAGACTCGCTACCCGATCCGGCCCGTCCGACCTCCATCACGCCCATCAGTTTCATCGAGAAGACGAAGTTCTTCTGGTCGATGCTGCCCAGTTGGGGGTCGTTCTGGTCCAGGTGCACGAAGACAATCTCGGCTTCGGCCACCAGTCTCTCACCCACATGTGCCTTCACCTCGACGGTCCCACCTTCGGGACGCTGGTCGATCAGCACGGCGTCATAGGCGAGTGAATCTCCGGGTACGGCCCAGCTGTGGAAGGTCACCTTGGGCACCTTGGCGAGGATCACGATGTGCTCGAAGTCGTGCAGGTCGCCCAGCAGGATGCCTCCGGTCTGGGCCATGCCTTCGAGCATCAGGCTGGCGGGCATCACGGGGAAGCCGGGGAAGTGGTCGTGCAGGTGGTCTTCGGCCAGCGTGACGTTCTTGATCGCGCGGGCCGAGACTCCCTTGACGAGTTCTTCGAAGCGGTCGATCCAGATCCAGCGCATGGCGGGAGTCGCCCGGGGGTTATTCTCCGGAGTCCTTTTTGGCGGCGACGAACTTCACGAGCATCTCGACGGTGAACAGGTCCTGGATGTTCTCGACCTGCGGATCGGCGGCGAAGGCATCGATGTCGGCAAAGGGCAGTCGTTCCCGCAGCTTGGCCAGTCCGTCCTCGGTGACCACTCCGTCGGCGGCCAGTCCATCCCCTTCGGCGGCGAGGTTTTCGGGGAACAGCTCGCCGCGTTTGATCTTGATTTCGAAGGTCTTTTCGAGGTTGAAGACGATGTCGAGGAAATCGATCGACTCGGCACCGAGGTCTCCGACGAGAGTCGCCGTCGCGGAGACTTCGTCCTCGTCGGCTCCCAGAGCGTCGGCGAGAATTTCCTGGATCTTCGCAAGGATTTCTTCGTGGGTTGCCATTCCGACCTCTCCCAGCCTCGGTCTTGTTGTCGTGCAGGTGAAAAACGACCGTTTGAGCAGTCGTTTAGTCTCGAGGGCACCTGCCTGTCGAGTCGAATTGTGGTGTCGTGGTGCCGAATGTTCAGAGTCCGCCGAGCGTGAGACCTCCGTCGACGACCAGCACGTGGCCGGTGACGTAGGACGCTTCATCGCTGGCCAGGAAGGCCGTGGCGTGAGCGATGTCCTCGGGGCTGCCCAGGCGTCGGCAGGAGATCTTCTTGATGATTTCCTTTTCGGCGACGTTTCGGATCGCCTCGGTCATGTCGGTTTCGATGAAACCCGGTGCCACGGCGTTGACGGTGATGCCTCGGCGTCCCAGCTCGGTGGCCAGGCAGCGGGTCATCCCTTCGATCCCTCCCTTGCTGGCCGCGTAGTTGGCCTGCCCGGGGTTGCCGAAGTGGGAGGCGACGCTGGAGATGTTGATGATGCGTCCGTGACGTTGAGACATCATCGGGCGGGTCACGGCTTTGCTGAAGCGGTAGACGCTGCCGAGGTTGGTGTCGAGGACTTCCTGCCACTGGTCGTGATCCATTGTGGCCAGCAATCCGTCGCGGATGATGCCGGCGTTGTTGACCAGGATGTCGATTTGTTCCCACGCCTCGAGCACGCTCTCGACCACCGTATCGGCACTCTCGACTACCGAAACGTCGGCCTGGATCGCCATCACCGTTCGCTGGTCCAGCTCGAGGTCCTTGACCAGCTGGTCGGCGGCTTCGGTATTCGCGCGATAGACGAAGGCGACCCGGGCTCCCTGGCGGGCGAGTTCCCAGACGATGCCCCGGCCGATGCCGCGGCTGCCGCCGGTGACCAGAGCCGTTTTTCCCGCCAGTGTCATGAATCGTGCCTTGTGTTGCTCGTCGAGTCCCGCCCCGAATGCGATTTGGGGCCGCTCAGAGCGTGCCGTCCGCGGAAGACTCGGATGCCGTGGTGGCTTGGGTTTCGGGTTGCCAGAGTTGTCCGAAGAGGTCCCGCATATGGTCGATGGTTCGCTGATCCGAGTCGGCCAGTGAGGGGTCCTGTTCGGAGAGGTTGAATTGTTCCAGGATGATTCGGGCCGAGACGGCCGAGGCGTCGTCGACGGTGCCTCGGGCCTTGAAGGTCCACTCGCGTCCCTCGGCCTTGTGAACAGTCGCGGTGACGCACAGGGTTCGCCCGGGTGTCACGAAGCTGTTGAATTTCAGGGCCTTAGCCTGCTTGAGCAGGATCGTGCTGTACTTGAAGTTCTCCGAGTCTCGCATCAGCCAGGCCCCGGTCTGGACCAGGGCTTCGAGCATCAACACTCCCGGCAGTACGGGAAAGCCGGGAAAGTGATCCGCCAGGTACTCTTCGGCCAGAGACAGGTTCTTGACCGTCGAGATCGACTTGCCCCGTTCGAGCGAGACGATCCTGTCCACCAATGCGAAACGCATGACGCCTCCGAATGAACCGCGTCGCGGTTCGCGATGTCCCAGCCTGTTCCCAACGTCGGCGTGGCCGTGAGAAGCCCCAACTATAGTTGTCCACCTCCTGCTTCTCAAGCGGCCCACAACCGCCATCAGGCGGTGCTTCAGGGTGTCGAAATGTCGAATTCCCGCTCAGTCGCCTCGGCCGGAAGCGGCACAATGCGGTCGACTCCCAGAGGGTGACTCTTGTCAAACAGCCCGGTCGCACGTTCCCGTAACACCGGTTTCGCCCGTTCTGGCCGAACCGGTTCATCGGAGGGGATATCACGAATCGACCCGGCGGTCCTCGTGGCTTCGGTCTGTTCGCCGGGAACCGTTTCGGGGATCGCCCGACGCGTTGGCGGCTGCTTGCCTGCGGATCGTTGGCTGGAGATCGACCGAGCGGCGGCGCGGATTTCGTCACCGTTGAGCCGTCTCAATCGAGCCAACTCGGTCAAGGGCTCCAGCATTCTCACGACCCGCACCACGTTGCTCTCGAGCAACACCACCTCCATCAGGTCACGTCTCATTCCGCCCAGTGTCTCGACGTGCTCACGGATGTCCAGCTGCAGATCGGTGAGCACTTCGAGTGCTTCGACGGCGTCGGCGATGTCGTCGGAGCGGTTGCGGAGTGATTCTTCGAGTGTGAGGAGTTGCCCGAGGTTCTTGCGGGCGACGTCGACGTCGGCGGAGTGCGTGTTGAGCGTATCCTGGAGGACGACGAGATTCTCGAGCGTCACCCGGGCTTCGGGGGTGTCGCTGGCTCCGGCCAGGATCGCATCCCGCAGGGCGACGAGTTGTTCGATCGACTCGTGGGCGTGGTCGAGACCGTTGGCGACCTGTTGCAATCGAGTGATCTCGATCACGGCTCGATCGGTCCGATCCGATTCGGCCATCGCCACGTCACGCAGCTGCACCAGCCGGTTCAGCTCGGCCAGAGCCTGCTGATTTCGGGCACCGCCTTCGAGCAGCCGATCCTGCAATGCGGCCAGTTGTCCGACGACCGAGTCGGCCTCCTGGGCTCCCGTGGCCTGCTCCTGGACCTGTTCGCGGAAGTCACGGATGGTCTCGAGGGCATCGCGGGCGGCGTCGAGCTGGTCGGATTGATCGCGGAGTCCGCTGAGCAGGTCGCTGGTCTCCCAGGCTCCACTGCGGGCTCCCACCAATTCACTCATGTCCCGCTCGACTCGGACCAGCTCCCTTTGCACGCCGTCGAGTCGTCGGGCCAGGGGCTGGGTCACCAGCAATTGGATGCCCAGCAGTCCGCAGAGCACCGCGGTTGCGGCAATCCACCAGGTCCGGCGCGAGCGGGAATGCGTGGTGGGGGAGCCGGGGTTCGAGCCGTCGGGCAGATCGTTCGAGGTCGTGGTGACGTCGTGGTGTTCGTATTGATCGTTCACTGTTGTCCTCTCGTGAAGGTGTCCGTCCGGTGGCCGGTGTGCGGAGTCGCCAACCCGCGATGCAGCCTGTTCCGCAAGACCACTTTGACCGGCACATCCGGGCCCCTGGGGGGCCCGGGGGTGATCGAGGGGTCGAGGGGTCGAGGGG
>Ga0066376_10000856_pt1 | contig 29137 bp, 27 predicted proteins | sample Knorr_S15_td_Bot_FD_77009 | JGI IMG/M metagenome (GOLD analysis project Ga0066376, IMG submission 77009) | Marine microbial communities from Southern Atlantic Ocean transect - Knorr_S15_td_Bottom_ad_5009_LV_A | ecosystem: Environmental > Aquatic > Marine > Oceanic | place: Southern Atlantic... | reverse complement strand
GGCAGGCTCCCCACTCAGGCTTCCCGGAGAGGCCCTGACAGGGGTCGACTGGCTGAACCGTCAGAGGCTGCGAGACCGGCTTGATTGCCTACGCAAAGCACGTCAGGAGAAGTGGCGGAAGATCAGGCGGGACCGGTACGAGCAGCGAGAAGCACGCCGACGGGTATCCGCCTGACCGCCCACACGTATCTACACGTAGGACGTCAGAGACACCCACCGCCCCCCTCAGGGGAGGGGTGACAGACTCAAACCGTGAGGAAGTACGCGGTTGCGGTGACGTTCTTGTTGGTCGTCTCGGGGTGTGGCGGTAGTTCAGACACTGCGACGCCAACTACGACGGTTGCCCCTGCAGTAACTCAGGCACCGACCACAACTGCTGTGTCGACGACGACGGTCGCCGCGACGACTACTGCGGCACCGACAACGACGACGGCACCGACAACAACGGCAGCACCGACAACGACGACGGCACCGACAACAACGGCAGCACCGACGACCACCGTCGCCCCAGCGACGACTGCGACACCGACAACCACCGTCGCTCCGACAACAACCGCGACACCGACAACCACTGTGGCACCGACAACCACGACCGTCCCCCGGTTACCGACCGCAACCGGTGTCGATCCAGAAGAGTGCCGCATCCGCGATGCCCGGGAAACCCGACTGCAGCCGTATTCAGTTGGGTTCCCTCTCAGTCAAGTGGACACGCCAAGTACCGGGAACCTCAACGTCTTCCTTATCCCAATCGACTTCTCCGACGCCGAGGGGTCGGTTGACCAGTTTGATGCGGCCCAAGAACAGATCGGCCTGTTCAACGGGTGGATCGACTTTCACTCCCGGTCTGCGCTGACCTTTAACTGGGTGTTTCCAAGACAATGGTTCAGAATGCCTCGCTCCTCGGCGGACTACGGGATCATCAAGCAGAATCCGGACTACCGCGAGAGGGCGTGGGAACTCGCTTCAGACGGGGTCGCTGCCGCCGACCCATCAGTTGACTTCACAGACAACCAGTTCGTTTACTTCCTGCTACCGGAGACGATCGAACACATCGCCATCGATTTTGCTCACCTCGAGGCGCTTGTGTTTTCTGATGAAGGCCGAACCCCCAAGTTTTTCGGTGGCGGAAAGTTCTTCTACGGAGTCTCGTATAAGGGCATTCCGAGGCAACTCTGGTCTGTTTGGGCGCATGAGACCGGACATAGCTTTGGGCTTGCCGGTCACGCTCCAGTGAATGTGCAAGGAATCGACTACATGGGACCCAGCCTCCACTTGATGTACGACCAATCTGGAGACTCCCAGATACTTTCGGCTTGGAATCAATGGCTACTGGGATGGATGCCTGAAGAGGAGGTCTACTGCCTCCCTTCCTCAGACTTAGACGTAACGGATGTCGATCTCAACCCACTGGAACGGCCTCCCTCGGGTTACCGGGCGGCGATGGTTCCTCTCTCAGAGACGATGGTCATCGTTGTCGAGTCCCGTCGTCCCGAGGGCTACACAATCCCCTCAGGTGGTTCAGGGATAGTCATCTACAGCGTAGACACGACAAAGGACAATGACCGGACTGGCGCCGGACAGTTGCTGGCTAAGGAAAGGTTCGCTGAATTCGTCAGCCCACAGGCCAACCCGTTCCTAGAGGTTGGCCAGTCGGTGACAGTTGAGGGAATTACGGTCACTTACCTTCAATCGGACGGCGCGGGAGACGCTGTTCGGATCTCCAAGTAGAGAGTCTGTACGTATCTACACCGAGGGCGTCAGAGACACCCTCCACCCCCTGCGGGGCGGGGGTTTTGAAGAAATCTGTAGAAACCCCGCGCACGGTCCGAAATCGAAAAAACGGGTTTGGTGAAATTGAGGTTGTCGACATGATTTCAGCCGCCTTCGGGCGGCCTTTCTGATTGTTAAGCCCAGAACAGCGTCCAACCCGATGGCATGGCGCACCCTTAGCGATCTCTAGCTGCTCCACGACAGCCGAGGTGCGCGACCGGGCGCTCCTGTTTCCTGTGGCGTCTCCGCCTTTGCCACGGTGGGCGGGTCTCGTAGACTGGTCCCTGGATAGCGGCTTCCCCGCGCTGGAAAGGAGAGATCGTGGCCACGCTGGTGATGGGTTACGACGTCGAATTCATGGCGATCGGTGAAGGCCTTGCCAGAGCAGGAATACCGGACGCAGTCGGGTACCCCGACATGCCCCACGAGGCAACCGGAATGGGCCTTGAGCTGATCCGGCAGGCGCATCGTGAGTTCGACGCGCCGGCAACACTGTTCCTGTGTGGACGCACCCTCGTCCACGCCTTGCCGGTCCTCCGCCAGGCGATGGAGGAGCCCTTGTTTGATTTCGGGCAGCACACTTATAGCCATGTCCTGTTCAAGGACGACCATTGGGAGGGTGGCGTTTTTCGCGCTTCGCCGCCCGAGGCACTCACCCACGAGGTCGAGGCGTCCCAGAGCCTCCTCAAGGAGCATCTGGGCATCGACGGGATCGGCATGCGCACTCCCCACGGACATTGGGAGGGCCTCCGGGGCCGACCTGATCTGCTCGAGATCATTGACCGGGCGGGGGTCAAGTACATCACATCGTGGGGGCGCAACTCTGACGGAGGAAACCCGACACCGCTCGACATCCAGCCCTTCTGGTACAAAGAGGAGGGCTACCCACATATTCTGGAGATCCCGTTCCAATTTTGGCTCGACGGAACGTGGTTCGCTGCTCACGGCAACGACAAGGGCCTCGAGTTCATCGAGGTTCTGAAGACGGCGATCGACTACATCGTGGAGCACGACCTTGTCTATGGAGTGTGCTTCCACGATTGGGCGATGCTCCATTACGACGAGGAGGGGACCAGGTGGGTGTGGGGTCTCCTCGAGTACGCCCGAAGCCGGGGGGTCGACATCAAGTCGTATACCCAGTTTTATGAGTCGATGCTCGCCGAGGCTCCTGCTCTGGTCTGAGCTCTCACGCGCGGCCGTGACCGACGTCCGTGGCCCGCCTCAGGGGTCTGTCCGAGGCGGGCCGTGAGCTGCCGAAGTTCTGGTTTGACGATCAGAAACGAAGTGTTCTGTCAGGCTCTTTTCATGACTGAACCGAAAGGACTGAGGATCGTGCGATTTGTGTCGTTGAATCGTGGGCGCCGATTTGGCGTTGCAACACCAGTATCTGGTTACGAAGCGCAAGGATTTCGACATAGCGCTTGTCACCCATCGCGAAGAACCACCCGATTCGGGACAAAATAAAGCGAATTAAAACTGTGTAGAAGTGCTCTGTCGCGGCGCTGCAGTCGTCGCCTCAGACGGTTGAGACCGTTGATATCACCAGGCGAATGAATACTTGCTCCCCACTGGCCAAGAACCGAGGTCGTGATGCTCAGAGAACGAACTTGCACCCACGTCGAGCTTCATGCTCAGAAGCGGATCGCTGCGGTCGCAGTCGCTGCAGCGAGCACCGTCACGAACGTCGGAAGGCGACGTGACGCGCAGAGTGCCGCAACAGCGACGCCGCCGACTCGCGCATCTATCTCGAGGTCTCCATCCGAGCTCAACGTGGCCAGCCCAATCACTGCTGCGATGATCGCCAGTGGAAGTGCATCAAAAACGCGGCGGGAGCGGACGCCGATGCGGTTGCTGTCGATGAGCGTCGCCCCGGCCACGCTTTGTGCGAAAACACCGATGGCCAGGGCAGTCACCACTCCCCAGGTCAACATCAGGCGACTTCGTCGTGTTCGGGTCGTCGTCGAGCAGCGAACAATGCGCCACATGCGCCGACGACAACCGGTACACCCCCAGGGGCGATCTCGACGAGTAATAGAGCGGCCGCTGCGGCCAGGCCGGCGATCGGGTCCGTGTTCGGTCCTGCAGTTGTGGCCAGATGATCGCAATCAGCACAGCGGGAAACACCGCATCTAAACCGAGGGACTGCGGGTCGCCCAGCCGTTCCCCGATAATCACACCGAGAACACCACCAATCCACCACGGAATGCATAGCCATATCGATGCGGCCACATACACGCGTTGGGCATTGAGATCGTTGGACTCGCGTTGGGCGAGGGCAACATTCGTGTCAAAGGCGAAATGGGCGGCCGCGGAGCGTTTCCCCCTCGATGCCCACATACGCGGAGCGACCGCAACTGCGACGAGGCCGAACCTCGTGGACACCAACCATCCACCGAGCACACCCGATGCTGTCGTGCCGCCCGACGCGGTAACCGCTGCGAAGGCAAGTGTAGGAGTCACCGCGTTCACGAGGAAGATCGATGCCATCATCACTTGCGGCTGCGTGCCCTCAGTGATGTGCAGGGTGGCTGCGGTGAGGCCGACTGTGAAATACGCGAGTGCAAGAGAGGCTGCCTCGTTGGAGGTGAACTGTGTTCTGGCCGGCAGCGCTCAGCCTCGAAACTGCGCTGGTGTGTGCATCCGTATCAAGATCCCGGCCGTCGGTTACGACGCGTCGCAGGTGCGGAGCCACGGCGAAACCTTTACCCTTTTACCCCGTCAGCACTCTGCGAACAAGCGACCGGTGCCACTCCTTCGCTAGGGTGAGCCAGAGGGTCTTGTGATGGGCTGCCAATTTCCAGAATCTTTCGGAACTATCTGCCCGTCTTTGCGCGACGATGGGTGAGATGGCTGGATCTGCCCTCATTACGGGCGCCACTGGACATCTTGGCCGCCATATCGCCGAGTCGATGTTTCAGCAGTCGTTCACGTTGGCGATCAACGACATCGATGGGAAGGCATCTGCACTTCTGGCCGACTCCATGGAGGGCGCAGCGTCATTTGCCGCTGACGTGAGTGAGCCAGTCACGGCGTCCCAACTTGTGGCGGACGTAGTCGATCAGTTTGGTCCGATCGACGTGTTGATCAATGCCGTAGGCGTCGAAGGTCCCATCGCTGCGATCGAGGACATCCAGCCCCAGGATTTGCGACACGTGTTTGACGTAAATGTCTTGAGTCTGTTCTGGCTCTGTCGTGCTGTGGTCCCCAGCATGAAAGAGAACGGCGGGGGTCGAATCATCAACCTCGCTTCGGGTGCTGGTCTGGCGGGTGGTGCGTTCGCTAGCCCGTACCACGCTTCAAAGCATGCGGTGGTTGGTCTCACCCGAAGCCTCGCCCGCGAGTTGGCACCTCATCAGATAGCTGTGAATGCGGTTTGTCCGGGGTATGTCGAGTCGCCCATGGTGGATCGGATCATCGACGCTCAGATGGGAGTGACGGGCTCAGCGCCAGACATTCTCGAATCTATCCCGATGGGACGCATGGCCGGTGCTGAGGAGGTGGCGTCCGTCGTGACATTCTTGGCGCTGGACGCACCGCTGTACATGACCGGCTCGTGTCTTGGTGTCGATGGTGGGCTTCGGGCATGACGGATCGACCCGTGGCAGTCGTCACTGGGGCAAGTCGCGGAATCGGCGCTGCGATTGCAGCGCGACTCGGCGCAGCCGGATATGCCGTGCGTCTCGTTTCCCGGCGTGCCGACCTAATGGATCAGGTCGCGGAGACAGTGCGCTCGAAGGGCGGAACGGCGACAGTCCACGAGTGTGACCTCGCCGATCGGCTTGGAGTCACGGCGCTCGCAACCGGGTTCGCAACGGAGAGCGCTGCCATCGACGTGCTGGTCAACAATGCAGGAACCGTCCGGGTCGGAGGGTTGAGCGAACAAGGCGGCGCCGTTTGGGACGACGTCATGTCGGTCAACCTATGGTCAGCCTTTGAGTTCGCCCGGGTGCTCGAACCCTCCCTCGCTCGTTCCGATCATTCTGCTTCGATCGTGAACATCGGTTCGGTCCTGGGCATGCTCGCCTCGTCAGGGACATTGTCGTACAACATTGCGAAAGCGGCACTTCACCATATGACCAGGTCGCTTGCCGTCGAACTCGGCCCCAGCGGCATTCGGGTGAACGCGGTCGCTCCTGGTTACATCCGTACGGAGATGTTCGAATCGTCGAATCCAGCTGATCGCAGGCGGGCCCTCGCTGCGGCGCATCCCATCGGTCGCGTGGGGACGCCTGAGGAGGTCGCAGAGGCAGTGGCGTTTCTCTGTTCGCCAGCTGCGTCTTTCGTGACAGGTGCTGTTCTGCCGGTCGATGGCGGATTGACGTGCAAGTTGGCTGTCCCGGAGCTGCCCTCGTGAGTCACCAGCCCCTCTCCGCACTGCTCCGGCTGGATGGCCGAAGTGCGGTCGTCACCGGGGCGGGGCGGGGAATCGGAGCTGCTGTGGCAGCTCGCCTAGCCGAGGCCGGAGCAAATGTCGTTGGGGCGGATATCGACCATTCATCCGAGTCTGGAGAAGCTGGGATCGTTCCGTTTGTCGTGGATGTTTGTGACCTCGATGCTCCTGAGGAGATTGCTCGATATGCCATCGATACGTTCGGCGGCCTCGATATCTGGGTGAACAACGCTGGAATCTATCCGACGGCCCCGTTCCTCGATCTAGATGACTCGGAGTGGGACCGCGTACTCGATTTGAATCTGCGTGCAGTATTTCGCGGTGCGCGAGCAGCGGCAACGGCGATGAAGAACGCTGATGCGGGCGGTGTGATCATCAACATTTCCTCGAATGCAGGTATGGCTGCGGGCCGTGCGAGCGCTCACTATGTCGCGTCGAAGCACGCTGTTGTAGGTCTCACGAAGAGCCTCGCAGTCGACTTGGCACCGTTTGGCATTCGCTCTGTCGGAATAGCGCCTGGAGTCACTCGGACCGAGGGAATCCGGAACGCCGCCGACGCTCTAGAGGCCGCGGGATGGGGCGACCTCGACGCGTATGTCGAACGCACCACGCCGCTCGGTCGCATGGCCGAGCCCGACGAGATTGCCAGGGTTGTAATCTTCGCAGCGAGTGACCTCGCGAGTTTTGTAACGGGGACGACGATTGTCGTCGACGGCGGACAGCTCAGCAGCTTCAGCTGAACGAGCCGTGCGCTGCCTTCGCGATCGACCGACTAGAGATGAGGTCGTAGCCAGTTGAGTGTGGTCGTGTTGAAGTCCTCCGGATTCTCCATCGTCACGAGGTGACCGCAGCCCGGGAAGATCACGAGTTCTGATTCATCGATTGCCTGCTGCAGCTCCCGTGAATAGGAGACAGGCAGTAGGTAGTCGAGCTCGCCCACGGTGATCAGTGTTGGAGCTCGAACCCGGGAGACGTCATTGCTGAGGTCATATGTGAGGTTTGCCTCAATCTGTCCAAGCAGGCCATCGTCCGTTGCGGGATTTGCCTGCATGTGGGCGAGGATGGCCATGAGGTCGTCGAAGTTGTTCATCATGTATGTCGGGCTGAACAGCAATGGGAGAGTGGCGTCGTAGTAGAACTCCGTCCCTCCTGCGAGCAGAATCTTCTTGAGTAACCCCAGCGAGTAGGCGGCGAACCCCTTCGTTGCGAGCCAACTCGAATGCAGCTGCAGGGTCTGGACACGTTCGGGATGGTGTGCAGCCATGTACAGGCCAATCGCGCCCCCGAGTGAAGATCCTGAGATGTGGGCCGACTCGAGTTCGAGGTGGTCCATGAGTGCGATTGTGTCGCCCGCCATCTGTTGGACTGTGTAGGGCGGTTCCGTCGTGTCGCTTCGGCCGACTCCTCTGCCGTCGAAGATCACACACGGCACTTCGAACTTGTACGCATTTACCTGGGGCATCCACCGCGTGCCGTCAGCTCCGGTGCCGCGTATGAACAGCACTGGCGGACCGTCGCCTTCCCCATGCCGTTCGTAATAGATGTTTGCGTCGTTCGCTCGTGCTAAAGGCATCTCTCAACTCCCGTCTGGCCGGTTCGGAATATCAGCTATCTCGATCGGTCCCAGGGCCAACTGCAGTGCCCCAGCGACAGCAACGGCGGTATCTTCTCGCCATCGCGGTGCGGTGAGTTGAACACCGACAGGTAGATGATCGGCGTCATGCCCGGCTCTGACGATTCCAGTCGGAAGACCGGTCATGTTCTGGGGCACGGTGAACGGCATCACGAGCTCTCGTAGAGGCCGGATCTCGCCGTCCAGAGTGCTTTCATCGCTGTTGTCGATGCGACTGGGTCCCACCGCTGAAATCGGGCTGATGAGTGCGTCGACAAACTGGAGCTGTCGATCAAAGCTGGCGGTTATTCGACGCCGCTCTTCCTGAGCCCGTAGGTACTCGGCCAACGTGACCGACGCAGCGGCATCAAGTCGCGAACGAACATCTGCGCCGTAGTCCTGCTCATGCTCGGGATAGATTCCCATTGATTGGTTGTGGACGTGGTGGGCTTCCGCCATCTGTAGCGCCGCGAAGGCGTCGAGGATGGTCTGCGCATCGGGTAAGTCGATCTCGACGATTTCAGCGCCGAGCTCCTCGAGTGTGTCGATCGCTCGTTCATAGACCTCACCGACGCTCGGATCCAACCCTGGCCCCATGAGGTTTGCCGACCTCCCGACGCGTGTGCCGTCGATGGAGCTGGGTACGTAGGGCTCATAACGAAACGATCGACCAGCACATCCCGGGTCGGCGGGATCAGCGCCGCTCATCGCCGAGACGAGCATTGCAACGTCGTCCATTGAGCGACCGAGGGCTCCGGGGGTGTCGAACGAAGGTGCCAAGGCCACGCCACCGGTACGACTGACGAGACCGAAGCTCGGTTTCAAACCGTTTATCCCGCAGAACGATGCGGGGATCCGGACAGAACCTCCTGTGTCGCTGCCCACGGCGATCGGAACCATTCCGGATGCGACCGCAGCGGCAGAACCACCACTGGATCCGCCTGGCACCCTGTCGAGGTTGCGGGGATTGCGGGTCCCCATGCGCGTTGGGTGCTGCGTGGTTATGCCCCAACCGAACTCATGTGATCGCGTCGTTCCGACGATGACCGCTCCGGCTCGGCGAAGTCGCCGAACGAGTTGTGCGTCGGAATCAGAGGTCCGCCCTGCCAGGACATCTGATCCATAGTCGCCGATAGCGCCCCGTACGTCGAAGAGTTCCTTTATTGCGACCGGAATACCGTGCAGCGGACCTCGAGTCTCACCACGGAGCAACTCGGCGGTGCGTTCTGAAGCCTCAGTTCGGGCACTGTTCGCCAGGACGGTCGAGAACGCACCGATTGATTCGTCGAGGTTCGAGATGCGCTGCAGACACGATTCGAGCGCTTCGGTCGGGCTGGCGGTACCCGCCATGAAACTGTGCGCCAAGCCACGGGCCGTGAGCATCCATAGCTCGGTCACGGCAATCTTGGAATCTCGTCTACGGCCTCGTAACCCGCCTTCTCGAGAGACGGCGCACCTCCGAGGATCCAGAGAATTGTCATGGTCTCGCCTGGTTCGCTCCCCGCTGAGTGCGGAGCATTTACTGGAATGAAGACGATATCGCCTGGACCGATGTCATAGTGGTTCGCTCCCACCCGGTGCCACCCATGCCCTGACATAACGATAACGACTTCCTCGGCGTCGGGGTGCAGGTGATGTTCGTGGGTACTGCCCGGGGGATAGATGGTCTGACCAACCATCACCTTTTTCGAGTTCTGACGAGTTTCGGAAATCAGTGAACGGATATCAAGATGGCCGAACGCGGTGCTCGTCCAGTCCTCGGATGGCGTTGTATCAGCGCGGACCACGTATTCGACCATGACCTATTTATATTATAAGATTTCGCTGTGCACCATGATCTTCTTGACGGCTCCCAGCTCCTGGAGTTCTACGAAGCTGGATTCCTCCGACCCGGGAGCGTTTTTGGCGCCGGTGAAGTCGACGAACTCCGTGCACTCGTCGACCGTGCGTGCATTCGAGAGAAGAGCGAGGGTCGCTTGTACGACTTGTTGGACCCTGAGTTGTGGCCAGAGAGTGATCCGGCAGATCCTGAGCCGCAGCACGGCGTCGAAGGAGGGGGAGAACCGAGACGACACGTGCCGTTCCTTTTCAACCTCTGGCGTGTCGAACCCGAGATCCGACAGTTCATCTTCGATACGACGCTTGCTCGTTGGGCGGCCCAGCTCATCGGTGCTCGCCGCGTGCGGATACTCGAAGATAATGCGCTCTGGAAGGAGCCCTACTCAGGCGGCGAGCTGAAGTGGCATCAGGATTATCCGTACTGGCCGCTCGCTCAACCCAATGCGGTCACTGCGTGGATTGCGCTCGACGATGTTGATGCTGACAACGGGGCCATGTCTTTTGCGGTCGGGAGTCATCTGACGGGAGAACGTCTTCCGGTTGCGTTCGGAACTGGGAGTCCATATCTTCACGAACAGCGTCCTGCAACCGTCAAGCCAATCGTGGATCCGCGGTCGCTCGGACTCGAGGTGGAGACAATCTCCCTCCAAGCAGGGGAGGTCTCGTTTCATTCGGCGTTGTTGTGGCACGCATCCGGGCCTAATGACAGCAACCGGCAACGACGAGCGATCGTAATTCGTTATGTTGGTGACGGAACGATCTGGTTGGGGTCGCAAAGATACGAGTACAACTACAGCGACGAAGAGGTTGGACTCCAGGCGGGAGAGCCGATCGGCGGTGAGTATTTCCCCCTCATACCAGTCTGAGTCAGTGGGCTTCATGATGAACGAAAGGAATTCCATATGCATCGTTTCATGAGTTGTCGGCTACTTGCGTGCGAGGACGAGACTGTTATCGGCGACGGAGCCGTCGTGGTCGATGGAGATCTGATCGCATGGATCGGATGCGCAGAGGATCTACCAAAGAAGTACGTGGGTGGGGATGTTGGCGTAACCGACGTCGGCGGCGCGACCGTGATGCCGGGACTCATCGACAGCCACATGCACATCAGCTTCGGCGAACCACAGTCCGAAGAGGAGTTGTACTTCTACACACCCTCGCCCTATCGCGCGATACGAGCTGCGGCGAACGCGGAGAAGGTTCTGCTGGCAGGCGTGACGAGCGCGTGTGACCCTGGCGGACCGGTCGGTATTGCACCCGCAGTTCGCGATGCCGTAGACGCTGGTTTGATCCAGGGCCCGAGGTTGTCGGCGGCTGGAAGACAGATCACCTCCCAGCAGGGCATTGGCGACACGCTTCCGCGGTGGATCAACATCGAGGAGTCCTCATTTGGCGCGCTCGTAAGGAACAAGGACGAACTGCTGAACGAGATCAGAAACGAGGTCAAGGACGGCGTCGACCTCATCAAGATCGCGGGGTCCGGTCCGGGAACGACCGAGTGGGGAGCATTTCGTCTCGACGAACTCGAATTGGCGGTTGACGAAGCGCATCGGCTGGGACGTCCGGTGGCTATACATGCTCGGTCGCGTCAATCTGCGGCTGATGCTGTCGCAGCCGGATTCGACTGGATCATGCACGCCTCGTACATGGATCCCACCACGCTCGATCTCGCTATAGAGAAGGGCATCCCCTTCGTGCCAGCGATGACGTTGCTCGTCAACTCTCTCGAGAGTGGCACCATGGCCACAGCGGCAAAGGATGCCATTCAGCATGAGCTCGACGCAGCGGTGTCGATTCTGTCGAAGGCCTATCAGCAGGGAGCGACGCTTATCGCTGGTTCGGAGAGCGGCTTCGCCATGACCCCGTACGGTGAGTGGCATACGCGCGAGATGGAGCTGTTCGTGAGTTACTTGGGCATGAGTGACATGCGGGCCATCTTGTGCATGACTCGTGACGCCGCGATTGCTGCTCCGCGCGACTCCAACAAGATTGGGACGTTGTCACCGGGAAAATATGCAGATCTTCTTGTCGTCGACGGACGGCCTGATCAGGATGTGCGAATCCTCGCAGACCGCAGCCGTTTGACTTCGGTGATCAAGGGTGGTGTCGAGGTGGCACCCTGGCGCCCGACAGACGAAAAGACGTCACGGATGGCATTCGAGAAGTCGCGGCCCTACGTCGGTGATGCATACAGGCGAAGTTCGCAATGACGCCGATCGATCAGCTCTGGCGTTTGGATGGGCGGGTCGCGGTGGTCACTGGAGCGGCGCGGGGGTTCGGTGCCGCGATTGCCCGACGCATGGCGGAAGCGGGGGCCGCTGTGACGGTCGCCGACCTCAGGTCTGATGAGGCACGATCGACAGCGGAACGCATCACTGCCGAGACTGGCATGGTATGCGACGCGCATGCCGTCGACGTGTCGGATGAGAGCGCGGTCGCCGCCCTCTTCGCTGCGGTGGAATCGAGCAGGGGCCCCGTCGATGTGCTCATCAACAATGCTGGCGTGTTTTCCAACTACTACGTGTCAGACATGCCGCGAGCCGAATTCGCAAGGATCATGGATACCAACGTCACAGGTACATTTCTCTGCAGTAGAGAAGCGGCTAGGAGCATGCGTCCACGCGGCGCAGGGGTGATCATCAACGTTGCCTCCGTGGACGCACAGGCGCCTTCGGCCGAGGGACTTGTTCACTACACGACCTCGAAGCATGCGATCGCCGGTCTGACACGCTCGCTCGCGATGGAACTCGCACCCGACGGAATCCGGGTCAACGCTGTGTGCCCCGGCGCAGCCATGACTGAGGGGGCCATCGAACTTGTCTCCTCGGAGTCAGATCACGGGATCGATCTCGAGGCGCAGTGGGATGGGATCGTGCAGCGCACGCCCCTTGGTCGCCTGTGTCGGCCGGACGACATTGGTAGAGCAGTTGTGTTTCTTGCTTCCGACATGGCTGAGTTCGTGACGGGCGTGTTGTTGCCAATTGATGGAGGAATTCTCGTGCAGCCACTCGAGGGATATGTGCGCAGCGGGGTGTCGGGCTGATGCGTGGACATGCGTTTTCGGCATCCCCAGGAGAGTTGCCATCCGTTGTCGCTGACCAGTTGCGCCGCGAGATCGTGGAGGGGCTAATAGCACCAGGGGAGCGGATCAACGTTCGTCAACTCGGTCACAAACTGAATGTCTCGGCCATTCCGATACGTGAGGCGCTGCGCCTGCTCGAAGCCGAGGGCATGATCGAGTCGATTCCAAATGTGGGTGCGATAGTTTCGCGTGTGTCGCTGGTCGAGTTGGAGGCCGTCTACGACCTACGTCGATTGATTGAACCTACGATTGCCCGTCGTTCTGTAGAGAACATGTCAGACGACCACAGAGCCACTCTTCGAAAGACTCTTGACGAGCTTGAAGCCGTCGAACGAGGCACCGAAGACATGGCTACGTTCATCTCGACGCACCGCCGTTTCCACTGGGAACTGCTGGCGCCTGGCGCAACGCCGCTCGTGGAGGACACGATCCGGCGTCTGTGGCAGATTTCGGAGCGGTACGTTGCTCTTACACGACGAACCGGCCTGCCGGTAGCCGATACTCAGCATGAAGAGATGGTTGAGTTGTGTGCGCGACATGATGGCGATGGGCTTGCCGATCTACTCGCTTACCATCTCCACCTCGCCGCAGACACGGTGACTGCCCTGTTCGGCGAAGACCCCTATGCGCTGGAGTCTGTCAGTGCATGACGTGATCCTGCCAAAGACGGGACTCTACGAAGACGACGTCGTTCTGATCGAGTGGATTGTCGCGGAGGGAAGTCGGATCGCTGTAGGCGACCCCATCTTCGTAATTGAGAGTGAAAAGGTCGAAATGGAGATCGAGTCCAATGTCGAGGGATGGATTCACCTCGCGGCCGAGCCTGGTTTCGAAGCACCGATCGGGACGCGCATTGCAGTGGTGGCCGACACTGAGCTCGCCTATCGAAGGCTCGTGGGAGAGTCATGACGGATGACGAGATCCTGAGCGCTGGTCTAAAGATGATGATCAGAATTCGCGCATTCGAGGATCGGGTTCTCCGCGAATTCGCAAAAGGAGACATGCCCGGATTTGTTCACACGTATCACGGTGCGGAAGCTGTTGCTGCCGGCGTTTGTGCCCACTTGGATAATGCGGACATGATTACGAGTACTCATCGTGGACATGGGCACTGCATCGCCAAAGGGTGTGATCTGTCGGCGATGGTGGCTGAGCTCTATGGCCGCGAAACGGGCCTCTGCCACGGACGCGGTGGTTCCATGCACATCGCTGATTTCGACAGGGGGATTCTTGGTGCCAACGCCATTGTGGGCGGTGGAATCTCTTTAGCAGTCGGTGGCGCACTTGCCGCTCAGGTCAAAGGTGATGGGCGGGTTGCTGTCTCATTCTTCGGGGACGGCGCTGCCAATGAGGGCATCTTTCATGAATCGCTCAACCTGGCGGCAATTTGGGGACTGCCCGTAGTGTTCGTGTGCGAGAACAACGGCTGGGCCGAGTCGACTCCAACCTCGTACGCGACGAGCGTCGCCGACATAGCGAGCCGGGCGCCAGGATATGGGATACCCGGGATCGTGATTGACGGGGCTGACTATCTTGACGTATTCGAGAAAGCGGGTGTGGCGATAGAGCGAGCTCGCTCGGGAGGCGGGCCTACCTTGATCGAAGCAAAGATCACCCGGATGCGCGGGCACTATGTGGGCGATCCTGAGCAGTATCGCTCGCGGGTGGAACGTCGCGCCGCTCGCGCTGCAGATCCGGTGGCCTCGCTTGGGGCAACCGTCGAGTTGGGTGACTATTTGACAAATGTGGAGGCCGAGCTCGACTCTGCATACGAATCAGCGCTAGCGGCACCCTGGCCTGACCCGAGTACGGTCCAAAATTACGTGCTGGCTCCTGTACGAGAGGGCAACACTCCGGCCTCGTCTCCTCCAGCGACAGTGAGAGAGGGCTCGTATCTCCAGGGACTGAACGAGGGTCTGTTCGAGGCGATGCGTCGTGATCCGAGCGTCATCATCATCGGTGAGGACATCGCGGGTGGGGCTGGGCTCGGCGAACCCCTCGAGGGAGCGATGGGTGGAACGTTCGGTGTGACTAAAGGTCTGATGGAAGAGTTCGGAAGTGAGCGCGTCCGCGATACGCCGATTTCCGAAGCGGGGTTTGTAGGGGCGAGCGTCGGTGCTGCGCTCGCAGGGCTGCGTCCCGTCGTGGATCTGATGTGGGCGAGCTTCGCTCCGTACTGTTTCGATCAGATCTTCAATCAGGCAGCAAAGATGCGGTACATGTTCGGCGGCCAGACCGATGTGCCAATGGTCCTGCGGATGGCAGTGGGGGCCGGTTTGAGAGCAGGGGGACAGCATTCCGACACGCTCTATGGATTGTTTGCCCAGATTCCCGGCCTCAAAGTTGTTGTTCCCTCGACACCGGCCGATGCTAAAGGTCTCCTCCTTGCTGCCATCGCAGACGACAATCCTGTCGTGTTTCTTGAACACATGAGCCTCTATCGAGCGACGGGCCCGTTGCCGGCAGAACCATACGAGTTGCCCATCGGCCGGGCTGCGATCGTCCGAGCCGGCGACGATGCGACTCTGATCGCTGTCGGTTCGACCGTCTCTCTGGCGCTTCAAGCGGCCGAGCAGCTCCGAGACGCGGAGGGTGTTTCCGCAGAGGTGATCGATCTACGGACCATCTCACCGCTCGATGTCGAAACCCTCACAGCTTCGGTTGCACGTACCGGGCGGGCCGTGGTCATCGATGAGAGCCCGCCCAGGTGCGGCATTGCTTCGGAGGTGGCCGCTGTGGTTACTGATGCCGTCTTCGACCGGCTTCAATCACCAATCGCTCGTGTCACCGCTGCGAATTCGCCTGTTCCGTTCAGCCCACCCCTCGAAGACGCGTATTTGCCATCGGTTGATGAAGTCGTTCGAGCGGTGATGCACATGTGATCACCTCAGCCTGAGGCAGCACTGCGTCAGGCTGAAGCAGAAACGAGGAGTTCGAACACTCTGTCGACCTCGGTCGTCGTCTCGGGGTCGAGTCGGAAGCCGACGGGGCCCCTCACGCGTGCGCTCGGGAATACGCCCTGTTTCACGAGCAGGTGCTTCTCGACGGCGACGAATGCATCGAAACTGGTCTGTAACGAAATCAATGAAGCAAGTGGACCGTTTATCGAGTTGACCCGGACATCGTCTCCATCGTTAAGCGCGTTCCAGAGCTTGACGATCGCCCAACACACCTCGGCTCCTGGCATCGTGCCGACGATACCCCTCTTGAAGCTATCGACTAGGGAAATCCCTCCGGAGCCTTCGAACACGCGGGCCGCCCCCTCTGTCGCGTCGCGAAGGTCGGTCAATCTGGGGCCGATCGGTATCGCCTCCGGCTTGAACAGCACGCGCTCTTGATAGGCATCGAGGAGCCCCGCTTGCATGCCGATCGACATTGGTTCGCCCACGTACCCACTCGCGTCCTGGATGATCACCGGTATATCGATTGCGTCGAGGAGCGCCTGATAATAACTGTAGAGTTCGTCGTTGCCGGCGGAGACGGACATTGGCGGGATGGCCATCACGGCAGTCGCTCCTACCTCTTCAGCATGATGGGCGAACCCAACTGCGACGCTCGTGCTCTCCGCACCGACGCTGACGACCACTGGTCCGTGATCAAGACCGTACTCGCAGCTGAGGCGAGCAAGTTCGCGGCGCTCCTCGCCCGAGAGCCGAACGACCTCTGACACCATTGCCATGACGATCCCGTCGATGCCGTGGCCGTACATCCAGTCGATCTCGGCGGCGAGAACCTCCGAATCGATTGAGAAGTCGTCGCGGAAGGGGGTCTGAAATACAGGTAAGACACCGGCGAGCGAAGCCAACATGCCACGAGAATACCAGTACGACGGTCAGACGTGTCCTTGTGCGGGACCGTCAGAAGAACGTGCGAATCAACCCCACCACGTCGAAATTGTCGTCGACCAGCGGAATAGCCCGCCAGCGGTCGAAAGTTGTGCACGGATGTGAAATCCCACAGCCCACGATGTCGCCTACAGCGATTTCGAACCCCTCTTCAACGCGTACGTAGGCATGCTGGTCGTCGAGAGCGAACACCTCGAGCTCACCATCGACTCCACGAACCCATTCGTCGCGGCGGATGATCATCGGTTTTGGAAGATCAATGTCGAAGGAAGCGTCACGCTTGCCGAAGCCGAGGATGACGATTTCGGGTTCGGGTTTGGACACGACGAACGACCAAACGTGCAGTGCAGCGCAGAGGCTGGGATACGCGTCCATTGGGGCCCGTCTTCCGAAGGGCCCTGAATCCGAGTAGAGGACGGAATCGTGGGTGACGTAACAGCCGGGCCGTATCACAAGTCGGGTTGGTTTCGACATGTCCCAATCACCACCGAGTACCGATACCACACGGTCAGGAAACATGCTCCCGCCCGCAGTGACGATGATCTCATCGAGATGATCGAACAACTTGAGATCGTCGAGCTGGGTTACCAGTTCGCGGACTTGCCACAAGAACTCGTCGACACCGGAATACTCCTCGCCCGTCGAATGAATGACTCCTTCGTAGCCCTCGATTCCGAGAAGCGAAAGACGCGATGATGACCTGACAAGGTGTGCGACTTCGATCGCCTCTTCGGGGCTACGACAGCCCGTTCGCCCATGAGCGATGCCCAGTTCGACGAGCACCCCGATGGGTCGACCCTCGGGCGACTCGGCGAGAGAGCGCTCCATCGACTTGACGCATTCAATCGAGTCGACGAGACACATGATCTGCACCTCCGGATTCTCGATGAGTTCGTTGGCGAGCCAACGCACGGAAGCTGGGTCAACGAGTTGGTGCGCGATCAGAATTCGTTTTACACCAAACGCTCGGAAGATCTGCGCTTGGCTTGCTGTCGCCGCGGTGATTGCCCATGCGCCCGCCGCCAACTGCCGCTCGATGATCTCGGGTGACATGGTGGTCTTGGCATGCGGTGAGAGTGAGACGCCATTCTCTTCACAGAATCTCGCGACCGTGGAGATGTTGTGCTCCAGATGATCAGCCGAGATGGTGGCGACGGGGAACAGGAAATTGTCGCTGAAGACGTTGAGGGGAGCGCCGACTATCGCCCGCAGATCGGTCGGATCGGCAAAATGCGGCCAGCCCTTGTATTGCCAACTTGGGCCCGAATTCATGATGTCGAGCACAAGGGCCTTCGTCCGAGACCAGGATGAAGACTCACATGCCAAGTCTACTTTGGCGGCCCGTTCCTCGCCTGACAAATGTTATAAGATCTGAAATCTGCTCGATTCGGGAGTGGCGAAATGGTGCAGGGCGTGCGCCTAGGTAGGGGTGAATGGCAGTGAAGCGCATAGGGATCGATACGGGCGGGACCTTCACCGACCTCGTTCTCTTCGACGTGGACAACGGGTCGATCTCCTCGCTCAAGGTCTCGTCCACGCCTCGCGAACCACTCGAAGCGTTCATCGCGTCGATACGTCAGTCTGGAGCGACACCCGAAGAAATCGCCTTTTTGGTCCACGGCACCACCGTTGCCACAAACGCTCTCATCCAGAGGGAGGGCGCAAAGGTGGCCTTCCTCTGCACGGCTGGCCATGAGGACATTCCCTACATCCAACGGGTCAACCGGCAGTATCTCTATGACTTGGCATGGGACAAGCCGCGGCCCTTGCTGAGAAGCCGTCGCCATTGTTTCGGGGTCAAGGAACGGATCAACGCGCACGGTGACGTCGTAGTCCCGCTCGAATCGGATGCGATCGATGTGTTGTGTCAACAACTTGCCGAAGGTGACTTCGAGGCGATCGCGGTGTGCCTACTGTTCTCGTATCTCAGCACTACCCACGAAGAGTTGCTTGCTACAGAGCTTCGTCGGCGCTTTCCCGATACGCCGCTTTCTGTTTCGCATGAGGTCGCTCCAATCTGGCGGGAGTACGAACGGTCGAGCACGACAATCGCCGACGCCTACATAAAGCCGCTCATGCAGCGCTACGTGGACAGTCTCGAGAGTGGGCTGAGGAATGCCGGCATCGATCTCAACTGGGCCATGATGAAGTCCAACGGCGGTCTCATGGATGCAGGAGCCGCCGCCGATCACCCGATCCACCTCGCTATGTCCGGCCCGGCCGGTGGCGCGGTTGCCTCCCAGTACATTGCGGGCATCCTCGGGCTGGACGATGTGGTGACGCTTGATGTCGGTGGGACGAGCGCCGACGTCGGGTTGATACTCAACGAGCGGCTGAGTTACACCACCGAGTACGAGATCGAGTGGGGAATTCCCGCTGCAATCCCGCTGATCGATATCCACACCGTCGGTGCCGGTGGTGGCTCCATAGCGTCGGTCAACGCTGGTGGATTTCTCCAGGTAGGACCCAAAAGTGCCGGCGCAGATCCGGGACCGATCTGTTACGGATTGGGTGGCGAGGAGCTGACGCTGACTGATGCCAACCTCATGCTCGGTCGTCTCGATCCGCAGTACTTCCTCGGTGGAAAGATGCGCCTCGAAATGGATGACGTGGAGGCAGCGATGCACGATATTGCTGACTCTCTCGGAATGTCGCAGATCGAGCTCGCTCATTCGATCGTGGAGATCGCCAACGAGAACATGGCAAACGCCATCCGGATGGTCAGCATTGAGCGAGGGCACGATCCTCGCAACTTCGCCCTGCTCGGATTCGGGGGGGCAGGACCGTTGCACGCTGCAGCCATCGCGAAGAAGCTTGGTATCCCGACCGTTGTCATACCGCCCTTCCCCGGCAGTTTTTCGGCGTTGGGCTTACTGTTGGGAGATCTACGAGTCGACAAGCTCTGGACGCAGAGTTACCGGTCTGACCGGGTTACGGCTGAAGAGGTCGTAAGCAAGTTCGACGCCATCGCCGAAGCTGCTGTGCGCGAACTGCGCTCGCAGGGCTTCGAAGGTGAACCAGAGTTGAAGTATGCGATCAACATGCGCTATCTGGGTCAGAACTATGAAACGGAGGTCGAGGTGCCGCCGCTCAGTCAGGAGATGTCCGGTACCTCGGCTGTCGAGCAGCTCGAACGTGCCTACAAGGCGTTCGATGAAAAGCACAAGACCATGTACGACTACATCATCAAGGACTCGATCATCGAGATGATCAGCTTCCTGGTGACCGCGATCGGAGAGATACCGCACCCTGTCCTCGCGAAGGTCTCAGGCGACGACTCGGACACGGCCAGGGAGCGGTTGGTTCATTTTGCAGGGCTTGGGAGTGTCTCGACAAAACTGATCAGACGCTCGGCGATGCCGGTGAACGAAGTGATCGTTGGCCCACTCCTCGTCGAGGAAGCCGGTTCGACAACGCTCGTCGAGCCGGGGATGACAGCGGTGCGCAACGAGCAAGACATTCTCATATTGGAGGTGAGCTGATGCCGACGATCGCAAGCGAAGCAGCTGCCGAGCTGAGTGTTGACCAGGTCACGCTCACCGTCATCGACAACTACTTGTCGACCACCTGTCGCGAGATGGGGCTAGCGATGATGCGTACCGCTTACTCGCCGATGTTCAATGAATCCCTCGACTTCTCCTGCGTGCTCTTCGACAAGACCGGAAGGATGATCGCTCAGGCCGAGTTCTGTCCGTCACAGATCGGGACGATCAAGTTCACGGTCGAATGGATGATCGACGAACTCGGTACAGATGTCTACAAACCTGGCGATGTCATCATCATGAACGACCCCTATAGGGGGAGCGGTCACATTCCTGAACACACCCTGCTCAAGGCAGTGTTCCACGAAGGCGAGATCGTTGCGTTCGTTGCCAACTGCGCACACTTGGCCGAGCCCGGAGCGAAGGCGCCGGGCGGGTTGGCTGGCGACGCGACGGACATATTTCAGGAGGGCCTCCGTCTACCACCATTGTGGCTGCAGCGTGAGGGTGCTGACCAGGAAGATGTCTGGAAGATTATCTTCGCCAATCACAGAACTCCCAAGGTGACCTATGGCGACCTGATGGCGATGGTCGGATCACTCAACGTTGCAGAACGACGTATCACTAGTCTCATCGAGAGTTACGGCCTCGAAACCTTCTACTCGGCAACCGACGATCTAATCAAAATCGCGGAACGCCGTATGGAAGATGAGATACGCAAGATCCCCGACGGTGAGTACGCCTTCTCGGATCTCATCGAGGACGATGGTGTGGTCGAGGGTGCGTACACGATCCGATGTGATGTCGTAGTTGATGGTGGAAACGTCACCTGTGATTTCACGGGCTCGTCGCACCAGGCCGCCGGCCCGATGAATGCGACCTACGCGGTCACAGCGTCAGCGGTCTACAACGCGTTCATGCACATTACCGATCCGACGATTCCCAGAAATGAGGGCTGCTACCGTCCGATTAACATCGTTGCCCCACCGGGGACGATCGTGAATTGTGAGTTTCCCGCAGCGCTAGTCGGTGGGAACACCGAACTGAGTCCGCGCATCACCGACATCATCTTCGGTGCACTGTCTGATGCGCTTCCCGATCGGATTCCGGCGTCGCACGGCGGCACCTCCTGCTGCTTTTTGTTCGGTGGAGAACACCCGGACACGGGTGAACTTTACTCCCATTTCCACTTCGAAGGAGTCGGGTGGGGAGGAAGACCCACCAAGGATGGAAACACACAGATCATCGTGATCAACGGCAATTGCAGGAACACTCCGGTCGAGGTGTTCGAGAGCCGATATCCCCTTCGAGTCGAGTCGTATCGACTGCTCGAGGATTCAGGCGGGCCAGGAACGAACCGCGGTGGCCTCGGGATCGAGCGAATACTCACCGTCGACTGCGACGAAATCACCGTGAGTGCCCTGTTCAACCGGATGACCGTCGATCCCTTCGGAATCCACGGTGGCAAGCCTGGCAAGAACAGCGGAATCTTCCTGTGTCGAGTCGAGGACGATGATTGGAGCACGTTTTCTGACGTGTTCGGGACAGTCTCCCCGTCGAAATTCTCGAACATCCTTCTGCATCGTGGCGATCAAGTGAAGCTCGTCGCTCCCGGAGGCGGCGGATGGGGTGACCCCTTGAAGCGTGGGGCTAGGCGTGTTCTCGCTGACGTCGAGGAGGGCTTTGTTTCTCCGGAGGCAGCAGACAAAGACTACGGACTCGAGCTATCTCACAGCAGTGGTGATTGGGTAGTCACGGGATCGACAGGAGGTAGAGATCATGCAAGGTGAATGGATCGAACGCGAACCGATGTACCTGTCCTTCGACGTGTACAACTGTGAATACTGCGGGAAGAACATCCCCCGACACGTGTGGCTCGAGAGCATCGATGACAGGAGCCGACCGTTCTGTACACCAGAGGTTGCCGACGTCTATCTCCGGACCCGGTCTCGGAACGACGCCAATATGCGCGACGGTGACAGCGAGCTTGGGCTCACCGAGCAGAATCGATTGATTCGTCAGCTTTGCGCGGCTTTGAAATCCGATACCTGTGAGAAATCTGGATCAGGCGCCGAGGTAGATGACAGCGTCAATCTCGATCCCGAAACCCGGTAACGGAGTTTCGATTGTTGTTCGCGCTGGACGTGGCTCAGGAAAGGAGTCGCGATAGATGGCGTCCATCTCTTCGAATGTTGAAAGGTCGTGCAGGTACACGCCGACTCTCACGGCGTCCCCGAGCGACTTATCGCTCTCGGCGGCAATGGCGGCGAGATTCGCCAAGACCTGTCTGACCTGGGCCTCGAAGGATTGATCGACGATGTCTCCGTCAGAGTCAAATGGTCCCTGCCCAGACAGGAACAGGAAATCCCCAGCACTGATCCCTTGTGAGTAGGCGCCAGAGGGGGCAGGTGCCCCCGTCGAGTTCACTTCTTGTTTTGCCATGAAGTCCTGCTCTATTTGGTGAACTCAAGAATTACGTTGTCGGTGATTCGCGACACATTGTTGTCATATCCGTCGTGAGAGAGGCTTCCGAGCCAATTGATCGATCCCACGGAAAAGACCGCCCCGCCATTCGGCGTCTCGAAGAACACCATGTCCGAACGAACATCCGGATTGTCTGAGCCGTGGATCTCGCTTTGGTTGACGAGAATATCCTCATGGCAGACGAGGTAATAGTCGGAGTGCAAGCCTTCGGAGGTAGCCAACCGGAGGGCGTGCGTAGGGGTCCCATACGCGTGGTCCACCCGATCGATCTCGTCTCCGGCCGCACCGTTCATGACCAAACCGAACTCGCCGATCTTCTCATCGTCACCAATTCCCTCGAAGATGAACTGCGCTCGAGGGTCGTGGCTGTCGGGGAGTCGTCGGTATCCGGGTGTGTTGAGGTCCCAACCCTGACCGGCAAAGCCGACTCCGACGAGCTTGTTGGGGGCCCGGCCGAGGTGCCGCCAGATTCCACAGTGTTCACCGGTCGCAGCCATCTCCTGCTCACCGGGGTGCGACTCCCAGGCCCGGCTCCCGGCGATACCTCGTCGGCACTCGATGATGTAGGGCCTCTCAGGATCGAACGCGGTAGCCCAGTAGAAGCCGTTGCCTCCGACATAAATCAACCGGCCACCGCGGGCTAGGTAATCCTGGAGGGCGTCAAGCATCTGGCTGGACCAGTACTCGGGATGGCTGGCGGTGATGATCACCTTGTAGGGAGACAATCGATTGAGACCTTGGTGGTGAATGTCTTCGTCGGTGATGACGTCATAAGCGTGGCCCTTCTCCTCGAGCCAATCGACCATGTTGAGGTCGAACGGTAAATGGCGAGGTGCCCCCGTGACCCAGTGGCGAAATGACGCCCGCATCGCCACGATCGGTCGCCGCGAGGTCGAGTACGCAATCCCACTGCCATCGGTGTGGACGTCATAGATCGAACCGCTGTATTCACGGTGTTCACCCAGGAACTCGTCCAGGGGGTCCAAGACGATCGGAATATTCGTCAGCCCACTGAAGTCCATTCCTTCGCTGTTCATCAGATTTCGCTCATTGGCATATGCGAGGTAGGTGTTGGTGGGAGCCAGGTAGGCAATGTCAGAATTCGCGACACCGACTGGAGGTGACACGAAGAATGGCACCCAGTCGTCCTCGCCGGCACCACTTAGATGGGCGGCATAGAATCCACTTCGAAGATCGGCCGGCACCTGGAACTCGAAATCGCATTCCCAGCGGCTGTCGTCGAAGTCGTCGTCGTGGAAATGCACGGCGCCGTAGTGCTGAGGGGCTTCGGCTCGACGGAAGGCAGTCCCGTCCCAGAGATGCCCACTCAGTCCTCTCATGGGGTAGTTGACGATGGACCCGTGAAGACCGTTGGGGCCCAAGTCGGCAAGCTCGGCGGTGTGCGGCGCTGAAGCAGAGAAGTCCCATGCACCGACGAGCCCATTAATTTCTGTGGGGTCAGCGTCGGCATCGAGCGCATCGAGCTCATCGGGCTTCAACGCACGGTCGAACACCCTCGGGTGCTCGATCTTGCCGTTGAAGCAGCCGGTCGGCGCCGGCCGACCGACATCAAGAAGTCCATCAGCGGCAATCAGAAGCGGCCGGGCGTTCGCGATGATGTCTCCATCCAAGGACCCTTCCGCTATTTCGGTCAGGCCACGCTGCTCGAGCGCTCGCCATTCAACCGTAGCGTGTCGTGTAGCGGCGTCGTAGGTGCCGGCTACGAAGTACCAACGCTGTGCGATCAACCCAGTCGCGCTCGCGAGCTGCTTACCACCGATCTCGAGTGTTACCGCCCCGGACGCGACCGACAAGCCAAAGCCCCCACTGTCGGAGTGCCGGGTCACGAGCCCCTGGGCCTGCGTCTGGTCAGGGGTGGTCGGCCAGATCCAGGCCTGGATCGTCACCCCGGTCTTCGAGTCGAAAGCCACACCCGCGTCAACCTGTGCATATGAACCGGTGTACGTGGTCTGACGGCGGCCCGGATATGTGCCGTTCGCACTTGAAGCAACATCCTCGGACTTGAATCCCGGTCCGGCCGGATTGTTGTCGCCATGGATCAGCCGGACGATCTCGGCATCGAACTTCTCTGCCTCCGTCGTGACCATGAACTGGACGGTGTTACCTGGCTTCGCGACCATCGGCACGGCGTAACCGAGTAGTTCGTTTCTCTGGGCCATGCCGGACCTTTCTGTTACGCGGGCTGTATCAAGCGAAGGTTTCGTTCGTCAGTGGAGAAAATATGACTTCGGTGAAGATCGAATGTGACCCGAACAGCCTCGCCCTGTCTCACCTGAGCTTCGGGAGGCATCCGCACCTGGACTTGATTTTCGCCGACATCGACCGTCACGAAGAGATCCGAACCGACCGGCTCCAGGAAGCCAACAATGCCAGGGATTCCCGAGGCCGCATCCGGGGGCTCGAGACTGAAGTGCTCGGGACGCACGCCGAGTTTCGACGGTCCGACGGCCTGCTCGAGAACTGAGGGGTCGATTCCCATCGTGGGCGGTTCGATGTCGAGGCTGTATCCCTGTCTGACGAATTGAAACGTGTCATTCGTCGAACGGATTTCGCCATCGATGAGATTCATGGGAGGTGCCCCCATGAAGGTGGCCACGAAGGTCGTCGCTGGCGTCTGATACACCTCGACCGGCGGGCCGATCTGTTGGACCTTGCCACCTTGCATGACCGCAATGCGGTTCCCCATTGTCATCGCCTCAACTTGATCGTGTGTCACATAGATGGTGGTGACTCCAAGGCGTTCGTGGAGCGCCATGAGCTCGAGACGAGTTTGCTGGCGGAGCTGGGCGTCAAGGTTCGACAGTGGCTCGTCCATCAGGAATACACGTGGTTCACGAACGATCGCGCGTGCGAGAGCCACTCGTTGCCGCTGTCCGCCGGAGAGTTGTTCGGGTAGACGATCGAGCAACTCGCTTATCTCGAGAATTCCAGCGGACCTCTCCACTGCCTCTTTGACGTCAGAGGCCTTTCTCTTAGCTGTCTCCAACGGAAAGGCGACGTTCTTGAACACGGTCATGTGTGGATAGAGCGCATAGTTCTGGAACACCATCGCGAGGTTCCGCTCGGTTGGGTCCTTGAAGTTCACCAACTCTCCGCCGATAGCGATCTCGCCTGAAGTTGCGTCCTCGAGTCCCGAGATCAGCCGCAGTATCGTGCTCTTCCCACAACCCGATGGGCCCAAGAGGACAAGGAACTCCCCTTCGGGAATTCGCATGGAGACGTTGTCAACGGCGCGCACATCGCCGAAGTGTTTCGACAATTGGCGAAGCACGACTTCAGCCATTGGTGAAGCTCCTGGTCTGCAGCATTTCTTCTCCGCTCTATTGTTTGAGTGCGCCAGCCAGCGACGCTTGAACGAACCACTTCTGGAAGAAGAGGAACACGATCGTGACCGGAATGATCGTGAGCAGCGCTGCGGCAGCCATGACCCCCCAATTGGTTACGAATTGGCCATTGAGTGACTGGATGCCGACTGTGAGCACACGATGGTCGTTGTTGGTTGCTGCAACAAGGGGCCATAGATAGCTGGCCCATGTGAGCATGAAGACGAAGATCCCGAGAACGACCAGGGCAGGCTTGAGGAGAGGCAGCACGATCTTTCTCAATATTCGCCATTCCGAGGCGCCGTCCAGCCTTGCCGCTTCATAAAGCCCTGACGGCAGCGTCTCGATGAACTGCCTCATCATGAAGACACCGAGAGGCGAAACAGCGCTCGGCAGGATCAGACCGCCGTACGTGTCGAGGTCAATGAAGTTGCCAATGATTGGCCAGCCGCCGATCATTCGTACCGTGAGGTAGGTCGGGGCGAGCACGGCTGCGACAGGAATCATCATGGTCGCCAGGACGAGGAAAAACAGCGTCCGATGGCCGGGGAACTTCATCGTTGCGAATGCATACGCGGCAAGAGTGTTTGTCACCAGAGCGATAAGTGTGACTCCGGTCGCGTAGATCAACGTGTTGATCGCCCACCGAAGGTACTCGGTGTGCCTGAAGAGAAATCGGTAATTCTCGACCGTTGGATCGCTGGGGAGCCATTGGGGCGGATAGGAGAAGAGCGAGACGCTGTCGCGGAATGCTGGCGAAATGAGGTAGACGGCGGGGCCCACCGCTATCACGACGAATATGCTCAGAGTCGCGTATGCGCCGACCTTCCGAATGTTCCGCGAATTGCGTTGGCGCCGCGCTTCCGCTTCGAAGGTGGCTTGGTCATACTCGAATCGGAGTTCGTTGAGATCTTCGCCGGCCGATCTCGTTTCCGAAGCGGTCATGATCGTCCTTGCCTATGCTCGCCGCTCCACCAGAACGAGAGGAGGGTGAGGATCAGCACCACGAGCAGCAACCCAACGCTCGTCGCGAAGGCGAGGCCGGTGTCCTGGAAAGCGAACATTCGCTTGAAGATGAACCACACCACCGTTGACGTGCCGAGCGCAGGTCCCCCATCGGTGAGAACTTTTACAGAATCGAATATCTGAACGTTGAAGATCACAGCCACGATGAAAGCAAAGAGCAGTAGTGGCCGAAGTGTGGGGATCGTGATTTTGGTGAAACGCCGCCAAGGCCTGGCACCATCGAGCTTTGCTGCGCCAAGCAACTCCTCCGGCACACTCTGAAGGCCAGCGAGGTAGAACAACACCCAGAAACCGAGACCTCGCCACACCTCTACTGCAACGATGGTGAGCAGGGCGTTCGGGTTCTTGCCGAGGAAGTTGATCCCCGATCCTCCCAGAAGTCGCTGAATGACGTTCACGATTCCGAAATCGAAATGGACCATGAAGAACCACATCATCGCGCCGAGAATCGGTGGCGCGAGCAATGGGAAGTACAACGCCACTTTGAAGAAGTTGCTTGCACCGCGGTGTTTGTTGAGGAGCGCCGCAAGAAATATTGCCAATCCGAATACGACCCCGATTGCAACCACCACGAACACGGCAGTATTTATGGCTGCCTGACGCAGCTCCGTGTCGCGGACGACCTTGCGCCAATTGTTGAGTCCGACGAACTCGCGGTCACCGATGATTCCGCCTTTGTTGAAGCTGAGAAAAATGCCCCAGACGACGGGCACAGCAAGAAAAGCACCCCAAATGACGAGGTATGGCGCCAAGAATCCGACAGCACGCCGGCTCGCACGTGATCGGAGCCTTCTGGACTGTCGGCGGTATTCAGACGTTGAGAGCGTGAGCTCAGCCCAGGATTCACCGGGGGGGACTGTTGGCGGTGAACCGGCGTCCAAGGTATGCCTTTCTGAACATCCTGGGGCCACCGTCAGGGAAGGTTGACGGTGGCCCCAGGCCAAACTAATTCATTTCTGTCGCTGGATCAGCCGGCAAGGACGTCTTCAGCACGGGCTTGAGCGGCTTCGAGAACCTCCGCTATGTCCGCATTGCAGGTTGTCGCTTCTTCGAGTGCTTTCGCGTACTCGTCGAGGAGCTGACCGATCTTCGGATGTGTCTTCAATCCATCCCAGGAGGTCTGGGCCCATTCAATGTTCCGGGCCAACTTCTCGTTGCCACCACTCACATCGACATCATCACGGACGGGTACAAAGGCATACCGTTCGTTGTAGGTCTTTGAGAAGTCCGCAGAGCTCAGGAACTTGACAAGCTCCCAAGCGGCCTCTTGTTTGTCGCTCTTCTCGGCAATGACCCAGAACCCGCTTGTCGCGAACTGTGAGATATTTCCATTGTTGCCCACCGGCATAGCGACATCCCAATCAAATGGCAAACCCTCTTCTTCGAAGATCGAAACACGAAGTGGTTCGTCAAGCAGGAATGCGAGCTTGCCTGCCTTGAACAGCTCGATGGCCCCCTCACGGTCGTACTGGCCAAGAGGTGGCTGGACTCCATGTGTACAGATGAGATCAGTCGCATATTGTGTCGCGTCTAGCACCGCTTGTGAATCAATCGTGGCTGTCTCGAAGTCGTCGGAGATGATGTCCCCACCGAAGTTGTGGACGTTAGCCAAGTTGAAGTACCAGCCGTAGTCGGCCACCGTCGTCGGTGTGTAGAAACCCCAAACTTCAGGTGGGCTCTGGATTGCGGTCGCGGCTGCCACGAGCTCCGGGCCTGTGCTCGGGATCTCGGTGATACCAGCCTTGGCCATGAGGTCAAGGTTGGCGTACATCATAATGGTGCCAACCAGGGCAGGTATCCCGTAGAGCTTGCCCTTGTACAGGCTGGCATTGACGATGCCGTCGGAGAAGTGCGAACGTTCACCTGCGTAGCCGGCTTGGTTGAAGAGACCGGAAACCTCCTTGAACGCACCAAGCTCACCAAACAACGAGAGGTGTGTACTCGTCTGGTAGGTCACATCGTAGGGAGCGCTTCCAGCAAAGCTCGCTGTGTACGTCGCCTCGAGGTTGTCCCAAGGAATCACGGTGTGCTCGACATTGATACCGGTTTGCTCCTCGAACCCTGCAAGCCAGACCGCCATATTGGCTGCTTCGTCCTCGCCGTGAGGTGCCTTACCGAACGTCAGTGTGACGCCTTCGTATGGCTTTGTCGGTGCCGCCGTTGTTGTTGGTGGGACCGTGGTGGCCGGAGCCTGAGTCGTCACAGGAGCCACGGTGGTGGTCGTTGGTGCCGTCGTTTCGCCCGAATCCGTCGTGACCCCAGT
>Ga0066376_10000855_pt1 | contig 29139 bp, 28 predicted proteins | sample Knorr_S15_td_Bot_FD_77009 | JGI IMG/M metagenome (GOLD analysis project Ga0066376, IMG submission 77009) | Marine microbial communities from Southern Atlantic Ocean transect - Knorr_S15_td_Bottom_ad_5009_LV_A | ecosystem: Environmental > Aquatic > Marine > Oceanic | place: Southern Atlantic... | reverse complement strand
TCGCTGCTTTGGCTGTGGTGTTCTGGCCGCGCCGCGGTGTGTACGCGCGCTTCGCGCACGTAGCGCGTCTGACGGAGCGTGTCCGCTTGGAGGACGCGCTCAAGCACGTGTACACCTGGGAGCGGGCCGGTCGCGTCGCGACGCTGGAAAGCCTCGCGGGCCGGCTCGAGATCTCCACGGTCCGATCCGCGAAGCTGCTGCAGCGCCTCACGGAGCTGGGCCTCGTGCACACCGGTGACGAGGGGCCATCTCTCTCCGAGGACGGGCGCGACGCGGCGCTGCGGCTGGTACGCACGCACCGACTCTGGGAGCGCTACCTCGCGGACCGGACCGGCGTGCCGGCGACCGAGTGGCACGACGAAGCGGAGCGCGTCGAGCACGACCTCTCGGCGGAGCAGGCGGAAGCACTGTCGGCCCGGCTCGGACACCCGCGCTGGGATCCGCACGGCGATCCGATTCCCACTCCGAGCGGTGACATGCCCGAGGTCGAGCAGTTGAGCCTCGCGGGCGCGCTACCGGGCCGCACAGTGGAGATCGTCCACCTCGAGGATGAGCCACGCGAGATCTTCGACACCTTGCTCACGCAGGGGCTCCACCTCGGCGGACGACTCGAGGTCGTGTCGCGTGACAACAAGCGCGTGCGTGTCGCCAGCGGGGGTCACGAATGGTCGGTCGGCCTCGTCGCCGCCCGCAACGTGACCGTGCGCGTGCTCGCCGAGGGCGAGAGCGCGGAAGGACCGTCCGAGACGCTGGCGGACCTGTCGCCTGGTGAAGTCGGTCGGGTGCTGGACCTCGCGCCAGCTTGCCGCGGGCCGCAGCGCCGAAGGCTGCTCGACCTGGGCGTGGTCAAAGGCACGGAGATTACCGCCGAGATGGCGAGCGCCGCGGGCGATCCGGTGGCCTACCTCATTCGTGGAGCGCTCATCGCGCTGCGGCGTGGCCAAGCGGAATGGGTGCTCGTGGAACGCGTCGAGGCCCCGGCGGAGATCGCTTCCTGATGCCGACTCTCGCCGCCAGCCCCTGCGGATCGTGCGCTCAACATCGCGTGCAAAGCCTCGTGAAGCTCGGCCTCAGCCCGGACAAGTGGGACTATTTGGTCGCGCTCGCCGGCAATCCCAATGTGGGAAAAAGCACCGTCTTCAACGCGCTGACGGGACTTCGTCAGCACACCGGCAACTGGCCGGGCAAGACCGTGGTGCGAGCGGAAGGCGCGTTCGAGCGCGACGGGAGTCGCGTAAAGGTCGTTGACCTGCCCGGCACCTACTCGCTGCAAGCGGGGAGCGTAGACGAGGAAGTGGCGCGGGACTTCGTGCTGTTCGGGCGGCCTGACGTGACCGTCGTGGTCGTGGACGCTACCCGGCTGGAGCGGAATCTCAACCTGGTGCTCCAAATCAGGGAGATCACCGACAGGGTGGTGGTATTTCTCAACCTCATCGACGAGGCACGGCGGCACGGAATCGCGATCGATGTGAAGAAGCTCGAGAAGGAGTTGGGCGTACCAGTCGTGCAGGGAATCGCGCGGGAGGGCGTAGGAATCGATGAACTGCTCGCGGCCGTGCACGGCGTCGCGACAGGAACTCGTTCCGGCCAACAGCTCCGCGTGGCGCGGCACGTACCGAAGGTCGAGCAGGCGATCACCGATCTCGTGCCCGTGATCGAGCAGGTGTTCCTGGAAGTCCCCAATCCGCGCTGGGTCGCCCTGCGCCTGCTCAACGCCGACGCGGCCGTGCAGGCGGCGGTGCGCACGGGAGAGCTCGGCCAACTCTCTCGCGACGATACCGGCGACACCGTCGACCTCGCTCCCGCGGCGGGCCGCGAGCGGGTGCTCGACGCCGCCATGCACCTGCGTTGGGACCTGCCTCCCGACTTCCACGACGTGGTGACCCAGCGCGCCTACGAGGCCGCGGAGGAAGTCGCCGCGCGCGTACAGATGGGCGGTCTCAAGAAGGCCGGATTCGCGTTCGACCGGAAACTGGACGCGTGGCTGACGAGTCGGGTCCTCGGCTTCCCTCTCATGCTCTTGATCCTGGCCGCCGTATTCTGGATCACGATCGAGGGCGCGAACGTGCCGTCGTCGATGTTGGCGACGCTGCTGGTGGAAAACGGACGCCCTTGGCTGCACGGGATCGCCGCGGCGCTGTCATTGCCCTGGTGGCTCGACGGATTCCTGATCGACGGAGTGTATCTGGCCACCGCCTGGGTGATCGCCGTGATGCTGCCGCCCATGGCCATCTTCTTCCCGCTGTTCACCCTGTTGGAGGACTTCGGGTACTTGCCCCGGGTGGCCTTCAATCTGGATTCGATGTTCCAGAAAGCCGGCGCCCATGGCAAGCAGGCGCTCACGATGTGCATGGGCTTCGGTTGCAACGCCGCCGGCGTCGTCGCCACGCGCATCATCGACTCACCGCGCGAGCGCCTCATCGCGATCATCACGAACAACTTTTCGCTCTGCAACGGACGCTGGCCCACCCAGATTCTCATCGCGACGATCTTCATCGGGGCGCTCGCTCCCTCGCAATTCGGCGGCTTGGTGAGCGCCAGTGCCGTGGTGAGCATCGCCTTGCTCGGTATCGTGATGATGTTCCTTTCGTCCTGGATTCTGTCGCGCACGGTGCTGCGCGGAGAGGCCACGAGCTTCAGCCTGGAGCTTCCTCCCTACCGACCGCCGCGCGTCCTTCAGACGCTCTATACGTCGGTCATCGACCGCACTCTGATCGTACTCTGGCGGGCGGTGATCTTCGCGATCCCGGCAGGAGCGGTCATCTGGCTCATCTCGAACATCTCGGTGGGGGGCCTCACGCTGGCGTACCACGCGGTGGGTTGGCTGGAGCCAGGCGGCCTCCTGCTGGGGATGAACGGGGTGATCCTGCTCGCCTACGTCATAGCGATCCCCGCCAACGAGATCGTGATACCGACCATCCTGATGCTGACCGTTCTCACGGGTACGGGAACGGGCGGCGAGGGGGCCGGGGTGATGTTCGAGTTCGGTAGCGTAGACGTGACGGGTGAACTGCTCCGTGACGGAGGCTGGACGCTGCTGACGGCGGTGAACCTCATGCTGTTCAGTCTACTGCATAACCCGTGCTCCACGACGATCTACACCATCTACAAGGAGACGCGGAGCACGAAGTGGACTACGGTCGCGACGCTCATGCCGGTGGCGATGGGCGTCACGGTCTGCTTCCTGGTGACTCAGGTCTGGAGACTGCTGGCGACGTAGGCCATCTTGTCAGCATCCTGGACCGAGCCCAGCGAGGACTCCGGCCCCGTGTTCAACAGCCTTCTAGGTACGCGCCATGCCCGAGTTTTCCGAAATCGTCGATATCGTTCTCGGTGTCGTTGCCCAATGGACTCCCAGAATCCTGGGCTCGATCGGCCTTCTGACCTTCGGATGGATCGTCGCCAGCCGACTCAAGCGAATGGCCAGGAAGGCCCTCGACGCGTCGGAACTCGACGACATCCTGGTCCCGTTCCTGGCCGGCATGATCCATGTCACGATCGTCGTACTGGTTGCGATCGCGGCTGTGGGCGTGCTGGGTGTCAATACGGCATCGTTCGTGGCCATCTTGGGCGCCGCGGGCCTCGCGGGAGCACTCGCTTTCCAGGAAACGTTCTCGAACTTTGCGGCCGGGGGTGATGCTGCTCACCTTCCGTCCGTTCGAGGTCGGTAACTACGTGGACGTGGGCGGGACCGCCGGAACCGTCCAGGAAGTCGGCATCTTCACCTGCCTGCTCACGACCAGTGACAATATTCAGATCCGGGTCCCCAACTCGAGGATCTTCGGGCAGACGATCGTCAACTACTCCGTAAGCGAGACACGTCGCATCGATCTCTCGATCGGGGTGGGCTACGGCGACGACCTGGGTACGGCGATTCGCACCTGCTTGGACGTGCTCGCCGCCGACCCTCGCGTGCTCGACGAACCGGAGGCTGTGGTAGCGGTCAACGAGCTGGGGGACTCCGCGGTGCAGCTCGTGGTGAGGCCCTGGGTCAAGAGGACGGACTACTGGACCACCCGTTGCGACCTCATCCGAGCGCTCAAGGAGAACCTCGAGGCGGCCGGCTGCACACTGCCGTACCCGCAGCGGGAAGTGCATCTGCACGAGGCGCAGTAGCGCGCCGACCGCCCGGAAGGCGTCACTTCCGTGGATTGGCGGGCTGGTATACCTTAGTTGAGAGTCAATTTCATTCTCAGGTAGACCTCCGCCGTGGACACATCGGTACGTCTTTCCACGATCTCCGCAAACGCTCCACACGGGGCGACGGCGGAGTTGCGTCTGGGCCAGGTGCCCATGCGCCAGGTCGTGGAACTGGTGAGCATCGACCTGCCAGCGGATCAAGCCGAGCCACTGTTCGAGCGTGGCATCCTTCCTGGATGCCGCATCTGCCCCATCCGTAGGTCTCCATCCGGTGACCCGATCGTCGAAATCGACGGCGCCCTCTTGGCTCTGCGCAAGGAGACGGCCGAGTGCTTGTGTGTGCGCCTGATCAATCAATTCCAGGACGCGGACTGAGGTCGGCGTCCAGGACGGGACACTCGGACCTCCCCCTTGGCTGAGTTGGGCTTCGCAGGAGGCGGACGCACCGCTTCCGACACCGCTGTCGCAGGACCAGCCGAGACCCCGCTCGTCGCCCTGATCGGGCCGCCCAACTCCGGCAAGACGACGCTCTTCAACCAGCTCACCGGGCTCCGGCAAAAGGTTGCCAACTATCCCGGGGTCACGGTCGAGAAGAAGGTCGGCAAGGTCGCGCTGCCGAACGGCGCCGAAGTCGACTTGGTCGACCTTCCCGGCGTCCACGGTTTTTCGGCGCGCACGTTGGACGAAAGAGTCACGCGCGACGTGCTCGAGGGCCGCGTCGAGGGAATCCGGGCACCGGACGCCCTCGTGTTGATCGTCGACTCGACGCGCCTCGAGGCGCAGCTCATGCTGGTGGAGCCGGTGCTCGATCTCAAGCTACCGACCCTGCTCGTGCTCAACATGTGCGACGAATTAGAGGCCCGCGGTGGGCGGGTCGATGATGGGCCCCTCGAAGAACGGTGGGGCGTAAAGGTGGTGCGGACGAGCGCGAGCGCCGGAATAGGCATTGAAGCAGTGCGCGATTTCCTCACCGGTGTGGGCGTCGCTGTCCTCTCGGCTCCGCAGCCGGAGCGCACTGTGAGCAACGTGCCGGGAGGCGTTGCGCTGCCGATGGTGGCTGCTTTTACGGCACGGCGGGTGAGAGTTCGTGAAGTCGTGCAGAAGGCTGGATATCAGCAGCCGAGTCCGTCGAAGCTCAGCGAGCGCTTGGACCACGTATTCCTACATCGCTTGTGGGGCCCGCTCGTGTTCAGCGTTGTGGTGCTTCTGGTCTTCAAGTCGATCTTCGCTTGGGCGGTGCCGGTGATGGACGGCGTCGACTTCCTCGTCGGCGCTTCGGGCGATTGGCTGGCGGCGAGCCTTCCCGACACCTGGTTCCGATCCCTGCTCGTCGACGGCGTCTGGGCGGGGGTGGGATCGGTCGTGATCTTCCTGCCGCAGATCCTGATCCTCTTCCTGTTCCTCGGGATCCTCGAGGACTCCGGCTACATGGCTCGCGCGGCGGTCATCGCCGACCGGATGATGTACCGCGTCGGGCTGCAGGGGCGGGCGTTTCTGCCTCTCCTGTCGGGATACGCCTGCGCCGTCCCGGCGATCCTCGCGGCGCGCACCGTGTCCGACGAGCGGGACCGGTTGGCCACGATCTTCGTGACACCCTTCATGACCTGCTCGGCTCGGCTGCCGGTATACGCGCTGCTGATCGCCGCGTTCATCCCCGCTGAGCCGCTACTGGGCCCGATTCTCGACATGCAGGTCGCCACCCTGCTCGGGCTATATGGCCTCGGCATCGTGGCGGCGATAGGGACCGCCTTCTTGCTCAAGCGCACGCTGCTGAAAGCCGAGCCGACCTCGTTCCTGATGGAGCTGCCGCCGTACCGAATCCCGTCGCTTCGGTCGATTGCGCTGCGACTTCTCGACCGCAGTCACATCTTCTTGAGGCGCGTCGGCAAAGTGATCTTCACGGTGGCGATCGTGCTCTGGACGCTTACGCAATTCCCCCGTACGGACCTCGGTGCGCCGCACATCGAAGAGAGTGCGCTCGCGCGCATGGGGCACGTAATCGAGCCGGTGATCGAGCCTCTGGGCTTCAACTGGAAGATCGGCGTGGGCCTGGTCACGTCGCTCGCCGCGCGCGAGGTGATCGTGGGGACTCTGGGCACGATTTACGGGATCGAGAAGGCCGACGAGGAGCCGCTCCAGTTGCAGGACGCCATTAAACGCGACCTCTCGCCTGGAGCCGCGGTCGGATTGCTGATCTTCTTCGCTTTCGCTCTGCAGTGCATGTCGACCGTCGCGGTCATGCGAAGGGAGACCGCCGGATGGAAGTGGCCGGCGCTCCAGTTCGCATACATGCTACTGCTCGCTTACGTGGGCGCCTTCATCGCCTACCGCATCTTCTAGCAGGGCGCTAGACCGCCGCGGCCTTCCAGTTTCCTCGCTTGAAGAGGGTTCCGCTGACGACCGCCAGGGTGGAGAACGCGATCATGATCACGGCGAAGACGCCGTTGGACCCGAAGCCGAGTGGGAAGGCGAGCAGCCAGGCGAGCGGGATCTCCCAGAGCCAGAAGCAAAAGAGATTGATGATGGTGGGTGTCCACACCGCTCCCGCGCCATTGAAGGCCGCGGTGAGAACCATCCCGTACGCGTAGCAGAAGAAGCCGGCCGAAACGATTCGTAAGCAGTCGATCGCGTAACCGCTCGTCTCGCTCGTGCCACCGAACAGGCCGACGATCGCCGGCGCGAAGATGATGAACAGCACGCCGATCGACCCCAAGAACACGAGGTTCATCTTCGCCGCCATCCAGACGGCCCGCTCCGCCCGGTCGGGATCACCGGCGCCGAGTCCTTGCCCCACCATCGTCGCCGCCGCATTCGACAAGCCCCACGCCGGAAGGAGCGCGAAGAGCACGATTCGGATGGCCACCGCGTATCCGGCGAGCGCTTCTGCACCGAACGACGCGGTGACGCGGACCAGACCTATCCAACTCGCCATGCCGATGAAGGTCTGGAACGTCCCCGTGGCCGAGAGACCAATCAGCCGCGCCATGACCGACAGATGAACGCGCAAGTGACACCCTTGAACGCGCAGGTTCCGCCCCAGACGGAGCAGCACGTACATCTGCGCGAGCACCGCCGTACCGCGGCCGATGGTGGTCGCGACTGCGGCGCCCTGCATGCCGAGCTCGGGGAACGGACCCAACCCGAATATCAGACACGGGTCGAGCACGATATTCAGTCCGTTGGCGAGCCAGAGCACGCGCATCGCGGTCGTGGCGTCTCCGCCCCCCGGAACGCCGCATTCTGCAGCAAGAGCAGCACGATGACCGCGTTCGATCCCAGCAGGACTCGTGTGTAGGGCAGCGACGGGGCGATCACGTTCTCGTCGGCGCCCATGAGGCGGAGGAAGTCACCCGCCCAAACGACGCCGATGACACCGAATGCCCCCTCGAGCAGGAAGTCGAGTACGACCGCTTGCACAGTGGCCCGCGCCGCACCGTCCGGGTCGCGTTCGCCGATGCGGGCGCGACCATTGCGGTTACCCCGATACTGAGGCCCATCGCCACCGTGTAGATGACCGTCAGGATCGACTCGGTGAGAGCCACGCCGGCCATGGCCGCGTCGCCGAGACGGGACACGAAAAAAATGTCCACGACCGCGAACACGGACTCCATGACCATCTCGAGTACCATCGGGATCGCGAGGATGATGATGGCTCGTTCGAGCGGACCGCGGTTCGGGTCCCCTCCGGTGCCCCGAACCGCATGCACGAAGATGGTCCACCAGGACTCGGTGGGCGCCGCTTCTCCGGGCGATTCAGGTGGCTCGTGCATGCTCAACGTGGGCGCCGGGGAGAAGGGTTGCCTATACTGCAGTAGTCGAACCAGCGGCATAGCCATAAACGGGCACCTCGACTCATCCCTCTCTCCATCAAGGGAGAAGCTGATGCGAAAGAGCATTCTGGCACTCTCGACGGCACTGATCCTCGTTCTCCCGTCCGCGGTGTCGGCGCAGGGCTTCGGGGTCGCGGGACGCGTGGGAACCCTGGGCGTGGGTGGCGAAGTAGCGCTCGGGCTCACGAGCGCATTCGTCATCCGTGGCGGCGCGGGTGTGTCGCCCTTCGAGCCCAGCGTGACCATCAATGACGTGGACGTCACGCTCAAGCTCCCACAGTGGTACAACGTCGGCGCGGACCTGTATTTGGGCGGTTCGTTTCGGATCGGCGGGGGCATGTTGTTCAAGTCGGAGGACCCCTCGATAGAGGGAGTCTTCACGGCCAACCAGGACATCGGCGGGCGTTCGTTCACACCTGCCGAGCTCGGCACGCTGACCGGCGTGCTCGCCTCCAACAGTCAGGCGCCGTACGTACTCATCGGTTTCGGCAACCACACCTCGACGGGTATCGGGCTATTCCTCGACCTCGGCGTGGCGTTCCTAGGTGATCCCGAAATCAGCTTGGCGTCTTCAGGCGGTTCCTTCGGCGATCAGGCGGAGCTCATTTCTCGCCTGAACGCGGAGGCGGCCGACTGGGAAGACCAGGCCGGTTCCTACCTCAACTACTGGCCCATCCTGAATATCGGACTGCGCATCGGGGTAGGTGGCTCCTAAGCCACGAACGCATCGGGTCACCCGCGGAGTCGACGCGACACGCGGGTGGCCACGATGGCCAGCAGGGCGAGGAACACCGGCTCGATCACGAACTTGAAACGTACGTTCTCCCCCAACTCCATCGCGCAGCCGATCGCGATGGTGTACGCGACGATCGCGGCCATGAAGAGTGGCGCCGCATCTTCGCGGATGCGTGACATGTACTCCCGCGGCGGCAGGCGCCTCGTGAACTGGAGTCCGTAGAGCAACAGCACGACGGGAAACAACACGAAATAGACCGACCCGTAGTAGCGCCGGCCCAGAGCCTGCTCGAGGCGAGCCACCAGCGGTCGACCGAGCACCAGATGCTCGACAGCTGCGTGCCATCGGATGCGCGCCCGGTTAGCCTGCAGGTGCGCGAACTCGGTGGAGGGTGCGCTGAAGTTCCCGTACGCGGTCAGCACGTTTCGTAGGTACTGGGCCGGTGAGGCCCTCACGAGTGCTACCGCACTCGACTGATACGCTTCGGAGATCTCCGGGATGTTGATGTTGTGCAGGTCGTTCGCGGACAACGCCGCTGTCGAACTCTCCCTGTCGAATCCGAGGGCACGATACGCGCTGGGTGGGCTGAAGGTCTCGACGGTTACGACATTCTGTAGGGCGCCGGTTTCGCGAAGGCCACGAACCATGGCTTCGTCCTGCTCGAAGAGCACGGTCCGCCAGAGGCCCATGCCGTACCAACTGCTGGCGCCGAAGAAGCCGTACTGAACTCTGTTCTTCGAATACCAGGCGGTCGGGATGAACGCCAACATCACGAGCAGGCCGACTTGGCGTCGCGTGAGGCGTTGAGTAAGCAGGAGCGCGAAGGGAACGACCGCGAGCAGCAAGACCAGGTGATAGGTGCTTCTGGTCATGATCAGGACGACGACCACGGCGACAAAGCCCAGTGCGGCGCGCTCGCCCTTGGGCTCCCGCGTACGAGTGACGAGGTAGGCGGCGAGGGTGACGAGGAACGCTGCGGCCGTCGTGTACAGCGCATAGGCCTCGTAAAGGAACAGGGCCGGATGGAGCGCAACCACCAGCCCGGTCAGCACGGCGACGCGCGGAGCCTCGGTTACGCGCCCGACGATCTGCACACACATCCCCGCCGTGGCGGCGCCGAGGCCGATGTGCACGACCTGCAGCACATGCATATGCATGAAGCCGAAGAGCTTGATGAGGAGCGCACCGAAGCTGTTCCACAACGGTGGCTGGGAGTGCATGTACCATATACTCTCGACCGCGCTGTCGTGCAGAACCTCCGTCGGCAGGTTTTGCCAGAACCAGCCGAAGGTGTCCAGGCCGAAGTCGTGCACGATCGTGACTCGGAATGCGGCCCAATACAGCAGCGCAACCGCCGCGTGGACGGTGACCACCAGCAAGGTGTGGCGGCGGAGCGGGGCGTGGTCGTGGGACATTTCAGAAGATAATCTTACTGGATGATTGCCAAAGTCAGCGAACATCGATTCGTCGCGACGCAGTCCTCCGGCGAGGTCTCAGCAATCCTCGTGCGACCCGAGGACGCGCGGGCTCTCTACGTGTTCGGGCACGGCGCCGGCGCGGGTATGCGGCACGCCTTCATGGAGGCCGCGGCACAAAAGCTCGCCGAGCTCGGGGTGGCGACGTTCCGATACAACTTCCCCTTCATGGAGGCCAGCGCGGACGGCCGACGACGGGGGCCGAACCATGCGCCGATCCTCGTGAAGACCGTGCGGTCAGCGGTGGCCGAGGCAGCATCGCTGGAGCCCGACTTACCCCTGCTGGCCGGCGGCAAGTCGATGGGCGGAAGGATGACCTCCACCGCCGCTTCGAAGGAGGCGCTACCGGGCGTTTTGGGACTCGCGTTCTTCGGCTTTCCGCTGCACGCGCCGGGCCGGGACTCCGACGAGCGCGGCGCGCACCTCGCGGAGGTCGGCCTGCCGATGCTCCTCCTGCAGGGCACGCGGGACCGGCTCGCACGACTCGACCTGCTCGAGCCCCTGCTCGCCCGCGTGAAGCCGCGGCCGGTCCTCCACATAGTGGAGGCCGCCGACCATGGCTTTCACGTGCCCAAGCGATCCGGTCGCACCGACGACGAAGCCCTCGACGAGATGTGCTCGCGGTTCGCCGAGTGGGTCTCCACCGCTACTCCGCGCTGAGGGCCTGCACCGGATCGGTCCGAGCGACGCGTTGCGCCGGCAGATAGAGGCCGACGAAGGAGACCGTCGCGAGCACGAACGCGACGGTCCCGAAGGTCACCGGGTCTGTCGGACTCACGCCGACCAGGATTCCCGACATGGCACCCCCCAAGGCGAAGGCGCGGCCCAAACCGATCAAGAGCCCTAACGCTGCTCGGTTGGCACCCTGGCTCACCACCATGCGCACCACGTCTCCCTGACTGGCACCCATTGCCAGGCGCGCGCCGATTTCGCCCGTGCGCTGGCCTGCCGAGTACGCGGTGACGCCGTAGCTCCCGACGGCACCGAGGGCCAGCGACAGCAGAGCGAAGATTCCCATCAGGTTACCGATGATGGCGAAGCCCCCGATGCGTCGCTCCACGAGTGCGTCCATCGTCTCGATATCGTAGAGTGGCAGGTCCCCGTCCACGGCCCACACAGCCTCCTAGACCGCCGAGACGAAGTCGGTCGGCTCGGTTTCCGTGCGGATCACGAGCGACCGCGTGCGAATATCGGCTTGACCGATGGGCGTATAGAGCGCGGCCTGGACCGCCTGGTCCACACCGCGCTCGATGATGTCCTCCACCACGCCAATGACCTGAATGGTCGACTCTTCGGAGCCGAGCAAGGTCGTGCTGAGCGGATCTTCTCCTTCGGCCAGATATCTGCGTACGAACGCCTGATTGACGATGGCGACCCGTGGCCCGGCGGCGTCCGCATCACTGAACGCGCATCCCTGGGCGATCGTGAAGTCGAGCGCCTGGAAGAGCCCCGTCGACGCGTGCGTAACGCGCACGCTTCGCCCACTCTCTTCACCCGTGTTGTGCCCGGCGATTCGAACCGTGCGGCCCCAATTGGAGCCCATGAGCGGGTGGTTCTGAGCAGTACCCACCGCCGACACCCCTGGAACCCCGGCGACGCGTGAGGTGATGTCCGCCCAGAAAGCGTCCGAGAGCTCTTTTGAATCGTACGATTCGGTCGGCAGCGCCACCCGCACTGTGAGTACGTTGCTCGGCTCGAATCCGTAGTCCTGCGCGCGCATTCCGCTGTTGCTCTTCATCAGCAAGCCCCCGCCGACGAGCAGAACCACCGCCATCGCGGTCTGTAGAACGACCAGCGCGGAGCCGAAGCGGCTCGCGCCTCGGCTGATGCCTGCACGGGTGCCGTCCCGGAGGTGTGCGCCGCCGGCTGCGGCGGTGCGGAACGCGGGTAGCACGCCGAAGAGCAGCGCGGCTCCGACCGTGATCGCCAGAGTGAATACGAGCACCGACAAGTCCATACCGAACTGGAAGATCGGGGGCATGTCCGGAGGCATGCCGGCCACGATCGCGTTGTACCCCCAGAATGCGCCGAGCATCCCGAACGCCCCGCCCGCGCCCGCGAGCACCACGCTCTCGGTCAGGAGCTAGCGAATGACCCGCCTCCGGCCCGCGCCCAACGCGACCCGCACCGCCATCTCACGGGACCGACCGGCGGCGCGGGCGAGCAAGAGGTTCGCGACGTTCACGCACGCCATGAGCAGGATGAACCCCACGGCTCCGAGCAGCACCACCGATGCCTGTTTCGCGATCTCACCAACGACGTGCTCGCGCAGGGAGACGATGTCCGCAGTCCAACCTTCATTCTCGACGTGCTCGGTCTCCAACTGGTGGGCGACGGAGCGCAGGTCTCGTTGTGCCTGTTCGATGGTTGCGCCGTCCGTGAGCCGCGCGATCGCCTTGGCGTAGTGATTGCCCCGGCCGGTGATGGCCGGGTCGAATCCCCACGGGAGGAACATGTCCGGGGCGTCCCCGAAGAAAATAAAGTCCTCCGGCATGATACCGACGACCACGTATTGACGGCCGTCTAGAGTCATGGCGCTGCCGAAGACCTCGGGATCGCCCGCGAAGCGACGCTCCCAGAATCCGTCGGTCAGGATCGCCACGTTGTCGCGGCCCTCTCCCATCTCGTCGGGGGTGAAGTCGCGCCCAATGGCGGGCGGCCGACCGAGCAAGGACAGCAGGTTTGGTGTCGTGCGCACCGCGGAGACCACTTCCGGGATGTCCCCTCCGGTGAGGCTGAGCCCGTCTCCGTTGAAGACCGCGAGGTCTTCGAAGGAGGGCACGCGCTCACGCCAGCCCCACGCATCGGCGGGGCTCACGTCGGTTCCTTCCCATCCCAGGCTCGGCTGGGCGGCCCAGACTGTTACCAGTTCCTCTGGCTCGTCGTACGGCAGCGGCGTGAACATGAAGCCGTCCACGACCGTGAAGACGGAGACGTTCGCCGCGATGCCCGGGGCCACCATGACGATCGCGGTCACCGCGAAGACCGGTCGGCGAGTCAGTGAACGCAGCGCGAAACGCAGGTCCGTCAGGATCGATCCCATCATTTGCCCCACTCCTCCCGTTCGTATCCATTCGGACCAGCCGAGGCGTTCGGCGGTCCCCTGTACCGATGCATCCCAGGCCGCGCCGAGCCAACAGGCTGCTCAGCCCGCGGCGCCGTGGCGCTCGGAGTCGAGTCGGAGCAGCGTGATGAACGCCTCCTCCATCTCGTCGCCGGAGCGCTGCCTGTGCGCTTTGGGGCAGGCGCGCAACAGGAGCCGGTAACGCGCCCGGTCGCGCGCTTCGTCCATCATGCTTGCTCCAAACCACTTCCGACGTGCTTCGCCCGGGCCACGCGCACCAGGGCCGCGAAGCGTTCCACCTCTTCATGCAGCGCGAGGCGCCCGCGGCGCGTGATCGCGTAGAAGCGACGCTTGCCGCCCTCGGTCGGCGCACCCTCGGGCGCCTCGACCTCGTAGATCAGCCCGTCGTCGGTCAGTTCGCGAAGGGCTCCGTACAGCTTGCCCGGCCAGAGGCGCATCTGGCCGTCCGTGCGGTCCAGCACCTCCTCCATGATCGCCGTGCCGTGCAGTGCACGGTCGGCGAGCGATAGCAGCACGTGGAACCAGTGGGCCTTGAGTTCGGTGTGTCTTGTCATCGGGACCGCCGCCCTGGGTCACATGTGTACGTGTTCATATATATACAGAAATGTATAGACAAGAAGTTTCAACAGCGATTTGGCGCCGGAGCGTGTCGATCTGTTGACCCCCGAGGGCCGCGACGGCATTGTCACGATCGCCCCGAAGGGGCGTGTATCCGCCCTCTGAGAGATGGACCGCATGACTTCCACGACTGCCCGCCAGCACCGCCGGACTCGGCTCGTTCGCACCGTACTGTTACTCGTCGCCCTCGCTGCCCCCGCACTGCTCGCCCAGCCCGCCCAGGCACAGCAGATGGACACGGGCGCTCCAACGCTCGAAGGCCTCTTCGCGGACATGAGCTACCGCAACGTCGGTCCGTCCCGCGGAGGCCGTGTGACGGCCGTAGCGGGCCACAGGGACCACCCGTTCACGTTCTATATGGGTGCGGTGGGCGGGGGCGTGTGGAAGACCGAGAACTACGGAACGACTTGGCGGCCGATCTCTGATGGCTACTTCGCAACCGGCTCCATCGGGTCGATCCGGGTCGCTCCGTCCAACTCGAACATCGTCTACGTAGGTACTGGCTCGGACGGGATTCGGTCGAACGTGATCGTCGGGCGGGGCGCATACCGTTCGGACGACGCAGGTGAGACGTGGACGACGATCGGTCTCGAGCAGATGGGCCAAATCGGCGCCATCGAGATTCATCCGCAGGATCCGGACATCGCCTACGCCGCCGCGCTCGGAAACCCTTGGGCCAACAATCCGGATCGAGGTGTGTACCGCACTCGCGACGGCGGACAGAGCTGGCAGCAGGTCCTTTTCACATCGGACTCCGTCGGCGCAATCGACCTCGAGATCAACGCGGCGAACCCCAACGAACTCTATGCGGCCATGTGGCGAGGTCAGCGCAAGCCGTGGACCATCATCTCGGGCATGGAGGCGTCGGGTCGGGAGAACGGCATCTGGAAGTCGACCGACGGCGGTGACAACTGGAGGATCCTTACCGAGGGCTTGCCCACGGGCTTGGTCGGAAAGATCGACCTCGCGGTCAGCCCCGACGCGCCCAATCGGGTGTACGCGCTCGTCGAGACCACCGACCCGGACGAGGGGCTCTACCGTTCGGACGACTTCGGTGAGACGTGGAGTCTCGCCAGCAACCAGAGCGGCATCATGAATCGCCCGTTCTACTACACCAACGTGGATGCGGACCCGACGAATGCGGACAACGTTTATGTGAACAACGAAGGCATGTACGCCTCCGCGGACGGAGGAAGTTCTTTCCGTCGGGTGGGCACGCCGCACGGCGACAACCACGATATGTGGATCAACCCGGACAATCCGGATATCTGGGTTCAATCGAACGACGGCGGAGCGAACGTCACGCTCGACGGTGGTCGGACCTGGTCGTCGCAGCACAATCAGCCGACGGCAGAGCTCTATTCACTCGACATCGACGACCGATTCCCGTACTGGCTGTACGCGGGACAGCAGGACAACAGCACGATCAAGGTGCCTAGTAACCCGCCGGAGGACGGCTCTGCCGGAGGCCATACCGGAAACTGGCGCGCGGTCGGCGGCTGCGAGACCGGTCCTGCGGTGCCCAAGCCCGGCGACCCGGATATCGTGTACTCCAATTGCAAGGGCCGCTTCGGGCGCTACAGCGAGCGGACAGGGCAGGAGAAGCAGTACTACGTCGGTTTCGTGAACCTGTATGGCGTCAACCCGGCCGAGCTTCCCTATCGCTTCCAGCGCGTCGTCCCGATCGAGGTCTCGCCGAACGATCCGAACACGGTTTACCACGGCTCGCAGTTCGTGCACAAGACAACCGACGAGGGCGTCACCTGGCAGCGCATCAGCCCCGACCTCACCGCGTTCCGTCCGGAGCGGCAGGTGGTGTCCGGAGAGCCGATAACGCGCGACATTACAGGCGAGGAGCACTACTCCGTCCTGTACGCGATTGAGGAGTCGCCGGTACAGGCTGGAGTGATCTGGGCGGGCGCGAACGATGGCCTCGTGCATGTGACGCGCGACGGTGGGCAGAACTGGACCGACGTCACGCCTCCCGACATGCCCGGTGAGGGCCGCATCCAGACCATCGAGGCATCTCCCCACGCCGCAGGTAAGGCCTACTTCGCCGGTTACCGGACATTGCTCGGCGACTTCACCCCGTTCATCTACAAGACGGAGAACTTCGGCGAGAGCTGGACCTTGCTGACACCTGGGGACAATGGCATCCCCTCCGACTACCCCACGCGGGCCGTGCGAGAGGATCCCGTACGCGAGGGCCTGCTCTACGCCGGCACCGAGTTCGGGATGTTCGTGTCGATGGATGACGGCGCGAGTTGGGATTCGTTCCAGCTGAACCTGCCCGTCACGCCCATTACCGACATCAAGATCCACCAAGGCGACCTCGTGCTGGCGACGATGGGGCGGGCGTTCTGGATCATGGACGATGTGTCGCCGCTGCGGCAGTTCAGGGAAGCCACGGGCGCCGGCGGACCACACCTGCTTCAGCCGTCTGACGCCTATCGCCGGCGCGGTGGGGGGCGCGGTGGCTTCGGCGGGGGCTCTCCGGATCAGCCCCAGTACTCGCCGAACGGCGCGGTGTTCGACTACATGCTGACCACCGACGCGTCGTCCCTGCAGCTAGAGATTCTGGATGCATCAGGAGAGGTGGTGCGCACGTTCCAGGCGAACGGCGCCGGCACGCGCACGCAGACGGGGCAAGAAATGCGCGGCCAGTTCCGGGGCACGTCCGGCCAAGCACGCATGGGCAACGGACGCGGTATCCATCGCTTCAGGTGGGATCTGAGCGTGCGCGGCCCGAACGGGCGCGTCGGCCCGACGGTCGTACCCGGCTCGTACCAGGCTCGTCTGACCGTGGACGGTCAAAGCCAGACGCGCAGCTTCGAGCTGATGATTGACCCCCGGGTCGCGGCAGACGGAGTAACCCAGGAGGACCTGCAAGCGCAGTTCGATCTGGGACTCGAGATCCTGGCGGCAATCGCGGATGCGAGCGAGACCATCGAGAAGCTCGGAGGGGCGATGGCCCGAGTCGCGGAAGGCAGTAGCGTGGAAGACCAGCTCAAGGAAATTCAGACGGCGCTCGTCACGGACCGGTCGATCTCGAGTTATCCGCAGCCCATGCTCGCCGATCAGATCTCTTATCTATACGGCAATACGCAGCGCGCCGACCAGAAGCCGGCGGCGGACATGTACGAGCGGCTGGAGGTGCTCGTCACGGAGCTCGAACAGCACAAGCAGCGACTGGAGCGGCTGATGCGGACAATCACGGACGGATAACCGCTCATGCGGGTCGTGCTCTTCGGGGCGACCGGCATGCTCGGGTCGGGGGCCCTCATCGAGTGCCTGAAGAGCTCGCACGTGCAGGCGGTCCTCGTGATCGGGCGCCGGTCGTGCGGCGTCGAGCACGAGAAGCTGAAAGAATTGATCATGCCCGACATGTTCGACTACTCGGCCATGACCGATCAGCTCTCCGGGTACGATGCCTGCTTCTTCTGCCTGGGTATCTCTTCGACGGGGATGAGCGAGGAAGCGCACCACCGCATCACATACGAGCTGCCGGTCAATGCGGCCGAAGCACTGTTGGCGGCCAATCCGGGGATGACGTTCTGCCATATCTCCGGCGCGGGCGCATACAGTTCCGAGCAGGGCCGAATGATGTGGGCTCGAGTGAAGGGCAAGACCGAAAACAAGCTGATCGAGATGGACTTCGGCGCGACTTGGGTTTTCCGGCCCGGCTTCATCCAACCGGGGAAGGGAGTGCGGTCCCGCACCGCGATGTACAACGTGATCTACGCGCTGGCCCAACCGCTGTACGCGGTGCTGGGCCGGCTGACGGGGCGGTCGCTCACCACCACCGAGATGCTGGGACTGGCCATGCTTCGGGCCGCGCGGGACGGCGCGCCGAAGACGATCCTCCACAATCCGGATATCAATCGACTTGCGGTCTAGGCCGCTGGCGAGACACCCTCTGCGGGAGTACCCATGCGGCCGATCGTGCTGATTCACGGCTACAGTTCCGAGGGCAAGAACACCAAGGTCGAAGACATCTACGGCGACTTGCCGAGCTACCTGCGCGACCACTTCGGTGCCGACAACCTCGTCGAGATCAGCCTCGCCCGGTGGATCTCTCTGAATGACGGCATCTCGATCGACAACATCAGCTTCGCGCTGGACCGCGCGCTCCATTCCCGCTCCTATCGGAGCCTCCTGGACACGGGCTTCCATGTCGTCACGCACAGCACCGGGGCGCTCGTCGTACGCAACTGGATCCGCCTGTTCAGCTCGAAGCCCTCTCCGATCAGCAACCTCGTCCACCTGGCCGGCGCGAACTTCGGTAGCGGCCTCGCCCACGTCGGTCGCGGGTAGCTCGCCCGCTGGGCTCGCGAGATCTTCCAGGACGTCGGGCGTGGCGTGAAGGTGCTGAACGAGCTCGAGTTCGGGTCATCGAAGACATTGGATCTCCATGGTCATTTCTTGACCCCCGCCGTGAGGTGCCGTACACGGTCGTGTATGAAACCGCCCACTTCGGCGATGACACCGGCATCGTCGACGGCAAGAAAAACCGCACGCGGGTCCTACCGCACCTGCATTCAGGCCTTGTCCACCCCGCCCGAGGAGAACGCCTACAATGATGTCGTCGGCGCCTTCCATAAGAACACGGCTAAGACACAGAGGAGCGCCGCCGCTCTCAAGTCGTCGTTGACGGATTGGCACAAGCAAGCGCAGTACGAAGCGCACGCTCAAGTGATTTTTCGAATACGGGATCAGTACGGCAGCGATGTGGACGCGCACGACATCACCTTCAAGTCGACCGCCAGGGGCGCCGGTAGGAACCGGCTCGAGCTGATGATCGAAGACGTTCACAGGAACAAACTCAGTCCGGGAACGATCACGTTCTACCTACGTACGCAAGCGTTCGACTCCGACCGCCGACAGTTCGAGAACCTGCTGGACGATTGCAAGGAGGTCGACATCGAGATTACCGGCGAAGAACCGGATTCGGAGGACATCAGCTACCTGCCCCTGACCATCAGGCTCACCAAGCCCAACGTATCGAGGGTTTTGCAAGGCTTCAGGACGACCATCGTAGACGTGACGTTACCGCGTCTGCCCAGCCAGAAGACCCTTCAGCTGACCAAATCACGGTCCGAGTAACCTCCCCCGGAACTCACGCAGCCATCGATTGTATCCCACGTTATCATCACAAGTGATACAATCGGAGTTGGGCATGAGCGGAGGCACGACAGGGCTGCGCACGAACTGGTTCCACATTCTGGTGTCACTGGCAGACCGGGACCTACACGGTTCGGCGATCGCCCGCGACGTGATCGAACAGACGGACGGAGGCCTCCGCCTGTGGCCGGCTACGCTCTACCGCACCCTCGACGACATGGTCGACGACGGCCTGATCGTGGAGTTGACCGGCGCCGACCACCCTGAGGGCGAAAGCGGCCGACGCCGATACTACCGGGCCGGGCCGAGCGGTCGAGCCGAACTCTCTGCGGAAGCCGAGAGGCTCGCTGCGCTCGCTGGAACGGCCCGTCGGCGGTTGAGTCGGGCCTGACCATGGACCGTCTGCCAAAGCCGTTTCACGCCCTTCTCCGGTCGCTGCCCGAGCCGTTTCGGGCGGCTCACCGGGAAGAGATGAGGCACCTGCTCGCCTCCTACGCCGAGGGCCGCCCCCCATGGTGGCGAGCCGCGATGTGGCTGCGCGCGGGACTCGACGTCCTTGTAGTGGGCACTGGACTGCGGTTGGACTCTGTATTGGGAAGAACTGGGGATGGGAGATCGATGATGGACGGCATTCTGCACGACATCGTGTTCTCGGCGCGCGCGCTCCGGCAACGCCCGGGCTTTACCCTCGTGGCAATCGCCACCCTCGCGATCGGAATAGGGGCGAACGCCGGAATCTTCTCGGTCGTGAACGGTGTCTTGCTGAGCCCGCTCCCCTACGCGAACGCCGACCGGATCGGCATCGTGTGGCACGAATTCAGAGACGGGGCCTAAAACCTCCCCGCGCTGCACATCTCGGATCCGCGTGATTACCGGAACAGGAGTCGCCTCTTCGAAGACTTCACGGGGGCGCTGGGGCGAGAGTGGATCCTGGTTGACGTTGACAGCCCGGAGATCGTGGACGTCGGAGTCGTCGAGGCCGATTTCTTCGAGTTCTTTGGCGCTTCGCCGCTTCTGGGGCGCACCTTCACCGCCGACGAGGACATCACGGGAGCCGCCCCGGTGGTGGTACTCGGCCACCGCCTCTGGCAAAGGCGTTTCGGAGCCGATCCGGAAAATGGTGAGCCAGGCAATCGAGGTAGCCGGAACCACGATGGAGGTGGCCGGAGTGCTTCCGGAGTGGTTCCGACTGCACCTGCCCGCCGAGGCCTTCCGTCTGCGCGACGCGGAGATCTGGACCAACCTGCGTCTGGACGAAAACCGACTGCCGCCCCGCAACTTCACGGGATACACCGGGTTCGCTCGTTTGAGAGAAGGTGCGACGTTTGCGCAGGGTCAAGAGGAACTCGAGGTGCTCGAGGCCCAACTGAAGGCGGAACATCCCGAGCACGCGGTTTCGAAGCTCGAAGCCCGCATCGTCCCCCTGCTGGACGATGTGGTGAAGGGCGCGGAATCCACGTTGCTATTGCTGCTCGGCTCCGTCGGCTTCGTGCTCGTCATCGCGTGCGCCAACGTCGCCAATCTGGTCATTATCCGCGGCCAGGGACGAAGCCATGAGTACTCTCTCCGATCCGCGCTCGCGTGTTGGATCCCCGCGCATCGGGCCACCCGCGTGGATCCCCTGGCCGCGATCCGCGCCGACTGACCCATGTTGGAGGGGCCGTCACCTGCGGTTCAGTGCCGGAACGCGCCGCGACCCAGACGATCGGCAAGACAAAACCCACCCCTGGGTTCCTCACGCTGGGCCGCAGACGCGCACGCTACAGTACAGTGAGGCCATCCCCTGAGCGTTCCTTGGCAAGGAACGGTCGCGGTCGCGCCTACGCTCCCGGTCCGTTCAACACCGCGTTGCGGACGTGGTCGATGATCAGGTCGACTTCTTCGGAGGTCACCTGGAAGTGCGGGGTGAAGCGGAGTGAGTTGTCACCACCGTGGATCACACCGATCCCCTGCAGCCGCATGAACTCCTCTGCGCTGTCGGTCCCGTACGCTTTGAACCTCGGATCGAGCTCACAGGAGAAGAGCAGGCCGGTGCCTTCGACCTTCGTGATCTGGCCGTCGAGTTCCTCCGCGAGTGCCTCGAGCTTCATCACGAACTCGCGGCCACGATCGACGATGTTCTGGCGCACCTCGGGTGTGACCATCCCGAGCACCGTGCTGCCGATGTCCATGGCCCTCGGGTTCGCGGTCATGGTGTTGCCGTATATGCCCTGCCGATACAGAGCGGCCGACTCGGGCGTCAGCGCCAGAATCGAAAGAGGGTACTGACCGGCGTTCAGAGCCTTGGAGTACGTCTCCAGATCCGGAGCCTCGAGGTCCTGGAAGCCTGGGTAGTCCACCAAGGAGAGGTATCCCGTCGCACGCAGCCCCGCCTGGATGGAGTCGATGAGCAGGATCGACCCGTGCTCCTTTGTGAGAGCGCGCGCGGTCGAGTAGAAGTCGGGTGACGTCGCGACGCCCGGATTTCCCTCGCCCATTACGGGCTCCATGAAGAACGCCTCGATGAAGTAGCCCTCGGCGTCCGCCCGGGCGTACGCCGCCTCGAGCCCGTCCACATCGTTCGGTTCGACGGTGATCAAGTCCTCATCACGAAAGGTCGCGAGGTGGGTCGTATAGGCTGTGAGGCACGAGTCGGAGAACTGCGCCGGGCGGCCAGTGCGCCCGTGGAAGCCACCCGCGAGCGACATTTTTTTGACCGGCTTGCCCACGTGCCGGGCGCCCTCGTCGGTGAGGATCTTCGCGTTCACATCAGCAATGCGGGTCGCCACCGAAACGGACTCCGATCCGGAGTTCATGGCGAGGAAGTGTGTGAACGGACAGCCGCCCTCACGCGTCTGGCCGATCTCCCGTTCGAGGGCCTCGGAGAGGCGGAACTGCGAGAGAGACGGCGTCATGACGTTGGCCATGACCTGCGGCTTGCTCATGGCCTCGATGATCGGCTCGGGAGCATGCCCGAAGCCGAGCATGCCGTAGCCCCCACTGTCGTGCAGAACCGCCCCTTTCGTCGTCACGATCCAAGGGCCACGCGCTGCCATCGAGACGTACGGATTCACAGTGTCGTCCGCGTAGAAGTTCACGAGGTGCTGCTCGATCGCCGCGACTTGCTCCACCTCGCCGAGCGCCATGAGTTCCGGGAACTCCTGGTTGAGCGCTTCGAACTCCTCCGTAGCTGCGTTCACGGCATCCGCCAGCGTCGGATCGCGGGTGACGAAACGACAAACGGTTGTGTCGTCGAGACCAATCGTACGCCGCTCGCCGGCGTTGGACCGGATCAGATTGAGTTGCTCTAAGACACTGGCCACGGTAGACGTCCCCAAAGCGTATGCAATTGATGTCAGCGGCAGGGACGAAATGTGGCAGCAAGGGTGGGGCGTTGGCGAGGGACGGGCAGTTTTCGCCGATCTGGCTACTGCTCCCTGAGCGCCTCCGTCGGCGCGATGCGCGTCGCCCTCATCGCCGGCACCCAGTTCGCGGCCATGCCGACCGCCAACAGGACGCCAGCCAGCAATACGAACGTGAGCGGGTCCGTCGCCTCGACCCACAACATCTGCTCGAGAAGCCTGGTCGCCAGCCATGCCCCGACCACACCGCACGTCACTCCTGCGACCAACGGGCGGGCCCCCTCGCCCAGAATCATCCTCGTGATCTCGCCGCGTTCGGCTCCCAGCGCAGCACGAACACCGATCTCCTTCGTGCGGCCCGCGACGGAATAGGAGATCACGCCATAGATCCCGACTCCGGCCAAAACCAACGCGATCAGCGCGAAGATCCCCAGCAGGTTGGTCATGATCCGGGGGCCAGCGAAGGAGGCTGAGACGATATCCTCCATTGTCCGCATCTGGTACAGCGGTAGGTCGGAGTCGAAGTCGGAAACGGCGGCTCGCATGCCTGGCACGAGACCCTCGACGCTCGGACCTGCTCGTACGACGATGCCGAACGACCGGGGAACAAAGTAGGTTGAGATCCCGGCCTGAGACTCCGGAACGTAGACGTGCGGATAACGTTCCTCGTTCACCACTGAATTCACCCGGTCACGTACCAACCCCACGATGGTCATCCACGGCATGGAGTCTTCCATTTGGTACCCGAAGCGCTTGCCGATCACGCTCTCTCCCGGCCAAAAGCGTGACGCCATGGTCTCGCTGACCACCGCCACCAACTCGTCGTGGCGCCCGTCCCGTGACGTCAGTCCTCGACCCTCGAGAACGGGAATACCGTAGGTCTCGAAGTAGTCCGTGCCCACGTGGGTGATGCCTGCATTCCATGCGAGATCGCCGTCCGGCCGCGGTGGTCGGTCCTCGAGCTGAAAGTCCCACTGTGCCCTGCCGCTGAACGGGAGACTCGAGCCTCCCGTGACTTCCGTGACGCCGGTCAGCGCGCGCAAGCCGTCCATGAGGCGCTCGAACTCGGACGGAATCAGCTCGTCGTCCGGGTATGCCGCCGATGGCAACGAAATGACGAAAGTCATGAGGTTGTCGGGGTCGATTCGGGGATTCGTGTCCGTCAGCGCCGAGAAGCTACGCACGACGAGGCCCGCGAGGATCACCACCAGACTGAGCCCCACTTCACCGGTTACCAACACCCTCCGGAGGGAACGGCTCCTGGGGCCGCCGACGGTCCGACTCGCGTACCCAGCCAGCGACGAAGCAGCTCGTCTGCCCGCGAGCAGCGCCGGCGCTATTCCGAACAGCATGGCGGTGACCAGAGTCATGCCAAGCGTGAAGAGCAGCACATTTCCGTCCCACGCAACCTCGCCCAATCGAGGCAGCGCTTCTGGGTCCATCGCGATCAGTTGATGCGTCCCAACGTACGCGAGTGCGAGGCCGAGCACGGCTGCGGCCCCGGCGAGCACGAGGCTCTCCGTGGCAAGTTGACGCGGGATGCGCCCACGTCCAGCGCCCAGCGTCGTGCGCACGGCCACCTCGGAGTGGCGGCGTTCTCCGCGGGCGAGCAGGAGGTTGGCGATGTTCGCGCAGGCGATGAGCAGGACGAGCCCCACCGCGGCCATCAGAAGCCTCAGCCGCTCGGGGGCATCCGCCACGACTTCCGAATGGAAGCCGTTCGCCCATAGAAAGTGCGCTTCGTTGTGCTCGAAGTCCGATGCCCAACGCGCCTTCACTACTTCGAGCTCGGCGTCCACGTCGACCATCGTCTTGCCGTCGGCCAGCCGGACGATCGCGCGCCCTACCCGTGGGTCCCCCTGCCGCCCTCGTTGCCGCGATCGAGCCGCAGCGGGAGCCACGCCCGTGTATCCGCGGGGAAAGCGAAGCCTTCAGGCATGACTCCGATGACTTCGGTGGAGACGCCGTTCATGACGATCGACTTTCCGAGCAAGGACGGATCGGCGCCGAACCGCGTCTGCCACAGGTAGTAGCCGAGCACCGCGACCTCGGGGCCGTCGGGCACGTCCTCCTCAGGGCTGAACCCCCTGCCGAGGAGCGCCGCCACCCCCAGTGTCGGCAGCATGGAGCTCGACAAGAAGCCCACGCTGATCCGCTCGGCGTCCATGGTCTCGCCCGTCAGAGAACGCGAGCCCCGCATGAAGGCTCCCATCGATTCGAGGGCCTGTGTGGACTCCGCATAGTCCAGGTATTCCGGACCCGAGAGGTCGAACTTGTCGATGTCGAAGCCCGACGCGGGTAAGTACTGCGTCCACACCTACGTGAGGTTGTCGGGCTCGGCAAATGGCGGCGGCGTGAACAATACGGCGTTTGCGACACTGAAGACCGACGTATTGGATGCGATCGCGATCCCGAGCGTCAGGATCGTGACCGCGGCGAAGGAGGGCGCTCGTCTCAGCTGACGTACGGCGTACGCCAGGTCCTGTCGCAATTCGTCCCACCCAAGGCGTCGGCTCATGTGCACATCCCTCCTCGTCCCCAAGTCCCGGCAGCTCCGTTTCACGCGGTCCATATCACCGAATCGCCGGACGGCTTCGGCGCGCGCTTCTTCTTCGGTCCATCCCTGCCCGACCAGCTCCCGGACGCGCATGTCGACGTGGAACGAGAATTCCTCGTTCACCTCCGTCTCCACCGACGGTCGCACGATCCGAGGTTTCATCATGTCTTCCGGTGACTCCTCATCCACTCAGCCGGGCCGCAGCACGGTGGTGACCGCCCTGCTGAAACGGATCCACTCGTCGGTCTCCGCGTGTAGCTTGGCCTGACCGCGGTCGGTGAGGCTGTAGAACTTGGCTCTGCGCTCCAGCTCGGAGACGCCCCACTCCGACTTTAGCAGGCCCCTCTTCTCGAGTCTGTACAGCGCGGGATACAAGGAGCCCTCTTCGACCTGGATGGCGTCCCCGGTTTCGCCCTCGATCCATCGCGCCACCGCGTACCCATGGCGCGGCCCATAGGAAAGAGTCTTGAGGATCAACGTGTCGAGGGTGCCGTGCAGTAACCTGTTTCCGACTTTGGGCACATCGGTCTCCGACTTTGGTGCTGACGAGTACCTAGATAATCTGGGTAACAACTGAACCGACATTACCCAGACAGTCAAGGTATGGGACAGCAGCAGAGACCAATCGGTTACACTGGGCGCAAGGGCGAACGTGCATTCCGCCTACGGGCGTGGTAGCGACGGGTCAGGTCCCAATCAGGGTCCCCACCAGGTCGTGGCTCAGCACGCCATCCAGTTCCCGCACCAGTCGGACGGAGTCTGCTTCGCTGAACGGCATGGGCGGCGTGATCTTGATGACGTTGCCATCGAGTCCGTCCGCGCTCAGCAGAATGCCCCGCTCCTTCATGTGCGCGACGGCATAGGTCGCCACCTCGGCCGCCGGCTCCAGCGACTGTCGGTTGCGCACGAACTCGATTCCCAGGAAGAGTCCACGGCCTCGCACGTCTCCGATGACTTCGTGCTTCCCCGCGAGCGCGCCCAGCGAGGTCTTCAGCTTGCCTCCAACCTCCGCGGCGTGAGTCTGCAGCTGTTCACGATCGATCACATCGAGCACCGCGAGGCCGATCGCGGCCGACACAGGGTTCCCCCCGAACGTGCTGAAGAACTCCATGCCATTGTCGAACGAGGTGGCGATCTCCGGGGTGGTCACAACCGCGCCGAGCGGGTGTCCGTTTGCGATCGGTTTGCCCAGCGTGACGATGTCGGGCACGACCCCTCCGACCTCGAAGCCCCACATGTGGCTTCCCACGCGGCCGAAGCCGATCTGAACCTCGTCCGCGATGCACAGCGCTCCGGCCGCCCGGGCGTGCTCGTACGCCGCGGCCAGGTATCCATCCGGTGGCTCGATCTGACCGCCGCACGAGAGGATGCCCTCCGCGAGGAAGGCGGACGCGGTATGGCCGCCTGATGCGAGCCGCTCGAAGCCCTCGCCCACGTGAGCGGCGTACCGACTTGCTCGGGCAGGGTCGCTCGATCGGTACAGACCCCGGAAGGAGTCCGGCATCGCAGCCGCGTGCACCCAGGGGGGCGCCCCTCCTCCACCGCGACGCGCGAACTTGTAGTGGCTCACGTCGATGCACGCCTGGGTACTGCCGTGATAGCCGCCCTCGAGCGAAACGACGGCGTCCCCTCGTGTGTGAGCCCGCGCCAGGCGCAACGCGAGTTCGTTGGCTTCGCTACCGGAATTCACGAAGAGGCACACCGAGAGCGGGTCCGGGAAGAGCGCCGCGAGTCGCTCCGCGTAGCGGAGAATGGTCTCGTGCAGATATCGCGTGTTCGTATTGAGCACGCCCATCTGTCGCCGGCCCGCCCGCACCACCGCGGGGTGTTCGTGCCCGACGTGGGCGACGTTGTTCACGCCGTCGAGGTACTCCCGCCCGAGCACGTCGTAGAGACGCGCGCCCAGGCCTCGTACAACGTGGATGGGCTCGTCGTACGAGAGGCTCAGGTTGGGGGCGAGCGCTCCTCGTCGCTGCTGTTCCAGCTCTCTCGGCTCGACGTACGTGGTCTGCCCCGGTAGCCCGAGAATGAGATTCGGATCCGGCGAGAACGAAGCCCAAACCGATTGCTCGCGCGGGAGGGCGACGCCGGGGAACTCGCCCTCGAAGTCCAACAGGTCGGTGATGACCTGGAAGTGCAGATGCGGCGGCCAGTCCCCGTTCTCCGGGTAGGGCCCGATGCGCGCGATCGTCTGGCCGGCTTCAACGGGGTCTCCCGGACCCAGGTTGCCGACCGACGTGCGCTGAAGGTGGCCGTAGAGCGTCCAAAACGGTCCCGTGGGTCCGTCGTGCTCGAGCATTACCGTAGGACCGTAGTCGAGCCGCGCCGCGTTGTCCCGCACGCTCTTGACCCGCCCGGCCAGCGGAGCCCGCACCAGCGCACCCGGCTCGTCGAAGAGGTCGATCCCCAGGTGGATCGTTCGCCGCTCGCGCGGGTCGCCCCCGCGCCCCGCGAACGCCTCGGTCAAGTAGAACGCGCGCGGCTCCAGGTAGCGGCCCACGCCGAGCGCGATTCCGTCCTCGCGCATCCGCGAGAACACCCGCTCGGTGAAGTGCGCCGTATCGTCGGTATCCCGACCGGTCAGGTCCGGACTGCCGACGCTCAGGTCGAGAACGCCGACCCCGCCTTCGGACTCGGTTCGCTCCATCACCGGGCTGAACTGTCGACCGGCAAGCCACGTCCTCAACCGCGCGCTCCGTGGGCACGCGTCGAATCCGCAAGCATCCCGAAGAATGCCTGTCGCGATCGCGTCGGGCACCGAATCCAGCTCTGTCAACAAACGCCAAGCGGGCTGCTCGGACACCAGGTGGTACTCGTCCGCCTCACCCTTGTGGCGTCTCCAGGCGGCAATGCACACGCTCTGGCCGAGTCGAGCCCGCACGAGCGCCATTGTAACGCCGAGCTCCTGCTCGAGCAGCGGAAGCGTCTCGTGATAGCCACTCACGAGCGCGGCCGCCGCGGAGAAGGGGTCGGGAGTTTCGAACACCGCGTACGCGATCGCGATCGCGAGGTCGAACGCTCGGGGAGCGGAGTGGGCGTCACCCAAGTCGATGATCCCGGTGATGCTGCGTTCGCCCCCGTCCGGCTTCGATACGAGCACGTTGTGATCATTGACGTCGCCATGGATCATCTGCGACCCGAGGCCGAGGAACTCGGCCTCCTTGCTCCGGAACACCTCTAGGGTGCGTTCCATCAACGCTCTTTGCTCGCCCGCGAGGAGAGAGAATCCGCGCTCCATTACGTCGCCGGCATGCCCGAGCGCCCAGTCGAAGTCGACGCGTGCCGGGGGGTGGTCCGGGACCGCTCCCAGCGCGCTGTCCAGCTCACCCAAGCGCCTGCCGAGGTCTCTTAGGAGGGCGTTACTGCGAGGGCGAACCGTGGCTAGAACCGTCCCGGGCAGATGCTCGAGCAAGCGGATGCGATACGTCTCGCCCTCGGCCTCCTGGTGCTCTACCAGGGCCACGCCGGATCGGGCGTGAACGATGGCCGGTACGAGCCCGTTCGTATCTGCGTTCAACCGCTCGATCATTCGATTCTCGAAGTCGAGGATCGGCTGAGGCTCGTCCGGAGAGCTGACCTTCACGACGTATCGCACCCCCGCCTCGGTTTCGAGCAGGAAATTGCGGTCCCTTTCTCCGGGCAGGGGCGTGAGGACTCCGTCGAGGCCGTAGTGCTCGCGTACCGCCCTAAGGGCAGCTGCCTCGTCGATTTCGGGGCGGTTCTGTATGCGGATCATGCCGAGAGGATAACGGGCCCCAACCACGGGCGGCCAACCCGGCGCCGCCCGCCCCCCGCTTCAGCGACCTGCTAATCCGCCTGCAGCGCCTCCAACGGGTCGACCCTGGTAGCGCGCCAGGCTGGCAAGGACCCCGTGAGTGCCGCGACCGCGAGCAGCGCGCCGGCGACCGTGCCGTATGTCGAGGAATCTCTCGCCGGCACTCCGAAGAGCAAGGGATCGGCCGTAGGGGGCCGCCACGAGCGCCACCGTCAGACCGATTCCCACGCCTGACGTGACCCCCTGAAACGAGACCAGCGCGAATGTTAGGATCTTGCGCTGGTCGCAGATTCAGGGAGGAGGTCACAAATGAGCAGGAGACGACACACGCCGGAGCAGATCATCACGGCGCTTCGGGAGGCCGAAGTCGGTCTGGCGAGGGGCAAGACGGTGAGGATGGTGATCCGGGAGCTCGGGATCAGCGAGCAGACGTACTACCGGTGGCGGAAGGAGTACGGGGG
>Ga0066376_10000853_pt1 | contig 29152 bp, 23 predicted proteins | sample Knorr_S15_td_Bot_FD_77009 | JGI IMG/M metagenome (GOLD analysis project Ga0066376, IMG submission 77009) | Marine microbial communities from Southern Atlantic Ocean transect - Knorr_S15_td_Bottom_ad_5009_LV_A | ecosystem: Environmental > Aquatic > Marine > Oceanic | place: Southern Atlantic... | reverse complement strand
TAGTGACGACCAAGAACATTCCCGGCACTGGCCTCGCGATAGGGACCGCCGAGCTGTCGGTGTCGCCCACGTCACCGTTCGTGGTCTCGCTCACGGCGGACGGCAGCTACGAGTACGACGTACACGTCTCGTTGGAGCGCCTGAAGGTTCCAGCCCAGGGACGCCTCGTCGCCTGGGTCACCACTCGCGACATCGACCAGATCGAGCGGATCGGAGCACTCGACGCCAACCTGCAGGCGTCCGGGCACGTCGCTTGGAACAAGTTCATTGTGGTCATCACGCTCGAGCTCACAGATGACGCCGAGCAGACTATGTGGACCGGTCCCATCGTCTTCCGCGGCATGTCCCGCAGCGGAATGATGCACACCATGGTCGGTCACGGGGCGCTGCAGATGGAGAACTGCTCTTCGTACGGGTACGCGAACTAGCGGGAGGGGCTCGGGACTACATCCCGATCATCTCCCGGAGCAGCTGTAGCCGCTGAGGCGATCCCGAGAACATCTGGTCCGGGAACTGCCTGAAGTCCAAGACCTCACCGTAGATGTCCGCGGCCGTGTATTGGTTCAGACCGAGTCCCGCGAGGTACATGAGCCTCAGATTCTTGTCCTGGTTCACGACGGCATCTTCGAGCCAGACGGCGAGATCCGACGCCCCCGCTGCATAGGTCGCCAGCAGATCCATGGTGCGCGGGAATCCAGCCGCCTCGAGCGAGAGCGCCACATCCAGGTGGTCGGGCCGAAGCAGCCGATCCACGAACTCGTCGACGTCGATTTGTATGCCGCCCACCTTGGCCGCGAGCACCACGTCGTAGCCGGCACCCGAGTAGGTGTTGCCCCACACTGTCCCGTCGGGGAACACCTCAAAGAACGTGGCAATCTCACTCTTCACGGCAGGAACGTTGCTCTCGTATAGAGGCACCCACTGCGTGATCACGCCGCCCGGATTCAGGTGCTCGCGTACCAGCTCGAAGTACTCCCTCGAGTACAGCGCCGCCGCGCCCTTCATCCACGGATGGATCGGATCCGAGGTGATGACGTCGAACGTCTCGTCCGTCGTGAGCAAGTAGTGACGCGCGTCGTCATGGATGACCTCTACACGCGGGTCGGAAAGGATCGAGTTGTTCGCCTCCGTGAAGTAGCTCGACGACACCTCGGTGATGAGGGGCTCGATCTCGGCGATCACGATGCGCTCGACGCTCGGATGGGTGATGAGTGTCCCGGCGGTCACCCCTGCCCCGAAGCCAACCACGAGCACAGACTTGGGCTCGTCGTGAAGCAGGCCCGTCAGGTGGCCCAGCATGCCCTGGAGCCGCATGTCCTGGGGCTCGGTCGATGCGACGACCTTCCCGCTCACGTGAAAGTTGAGCACCCCGTTCGGCAGCTCGGTCACGGCGATCGACGAATTTCGACCCTCGCCCATATAGAGCGTGTTGGGCGTGTCGTACGTCGCCGCGTACCTCCCGTATGCCACCAGAACCGGCGGAATCTCGGCGACACCACGCGCCAGAAGCCCGGCGGCCACCAGCACCGCGAAGGCTGATGCGACGCGACGCCTCGATCCACCGGCTCCGCTCTTGAGAGCCGCCGTCACGGAGGGTGCGATGAGCACCATCGTCGAGACCGCGGCCATCGCGATGAGCATGCGTTGCGCGCCTTGAGTTCCGACCCAGGGAATCACGACGATGCCGAACGCGAGCGATCCCACGATCGCCCCGAGGGTATTCGCGGCGTACACGCCACCGAGCAGCGCGCCCGGGTCGTGGCCCTCGTCGGCGACCGCCGCCACGGCAAGCGGGAAGCTCGCACCCCAGAAGAGCGGCGCGGGCGTGAGCGCCCACAACGCGCGCGCGAGGTCGAGCTGGAAGACGTATTCGGGCTCGAAGGCGATGGATGGATTGATGGGCCAATACGGGAGCTGCATCGCGATCGCATGAGCGGTCCAGGCGATTCCCGCGAGCGCGCACAGTTGGCAGATCGCGAACGCCGTGCGGGGCTCCCGCGACTCCCGTGCTACGAACGACCCGACTACGCTTCCGACGCCGAGGGCCGCGAGAAACACCGCGAGGATGATCGAGAACGTGTAGGTGGTCGCGCCGAGCATCAGCGCCATGAGACGCGTCCACACGACCTCGGCCCCGAGCGCGGTCATCCCCGAGAGCGCGATTGCGACAAGCACGGCGCGGTGCTTCGACGTGAACACTGGGGCCGGCTCGGACCTCTCCGCAGCCGGAGCCTCGTGCGGTGCGACTCGCGACATGCCGTACGCCACACCAGCCACGGCCACGTTGATCGCGAAGCCGACCAGCGTCGCGACGATGACGTCGTGCTCCCGCAGCAGGTAGAAGCCCGCCAGCAGACAGCCCACGACGGCGCCCGCGATGTTGCCTCCGTAAAAGAAACCCATCCACGACACGCCGGAGCGCGTGGCTTCCACGTATCGGGAGATCGCGGGCAGCGTCGCGCCCATGAGAATGGTCGGCGGCACCAGCAGGAGGCCCGCGAGGAGGGCTCGGAAGAGCACGCTCGCGAGACCGCTGGGCACGACGGCGACGTACGCACTACCGACGAGAGGGATCAGCACGAGGAGCAGGAGCGCCAACACTCCGATCGCCAACTCGAGCACCGCGTAGACCTTCAGCGGATGTTTATCGCGCCCCACGTACCTGGACAGCGCCAGGCTCCCGATGAACATGCCACCCATGAAGGCGCCGAGGAGGACCCCCAGCGAGACGCCCGTGGACCCGATCACGAGCTGTAGCATCTGGAACCAGACGATCTCGTAAATCAGCGCGGCGGATCCGCTACCCACGAACAGCAGCAGGAAAACCGGCAGGAACGGGCGTGTGCCGTCTCCGGTGCTCCCCTCGACGCTCGTTGGATCTATCGTCACCTGTTACCGTCTGCCCGCAGGCTGTTTGGATGTTTCGGACGCCGCTGAGACCGCCCCGACCCCACTGATGACACCGAAGACCTCGATCCCGATGACACGACCCGCAGGAAGTTGGCTGGTAGCGCTGCTGATCGCGACTCTGCCCCTACCCATCGCCGCGCAGGACCCGATGCCGGGCATGACGATGGCGGGTGGGTGGAGGATGATCCCCATGGATCCGAACATGCCCATGCTGCCGGGTCTGGAGGGTACGGTGCCGGTCGTGGGAGCGTTCCTCCCGGGTGCTGGCATGGATGCGTCCATGTTTCCAGAGGCCAGGCGTTCCGAGGTCGTCGTCATGGAGGACGGCGACACCCTCGACATCAGCGTGTCCCTGGTTCGGCGTGACTTGGATGGTCACCAGACCGTCATGTTCGGTTACAACGGCCAATATCCGGGACCCCTCATCAGAGCGCCCAAGGACGCCACGTTGATCGTTCGGGTCACGAACGAAATCGATATGCCCACCACGATACACTGGCACGGTGTGCGTATCGACAACGCATACGATGGCGTCCCGGGCCTGACCCAGGAGGCGATCCAGCGCGGCGAGAGCTTCACCTACGAGGTCCACGTCCCGGATGCGGGAATGTTTTGGTACCACCCCCACGCCCGCGAGGACGTCCAGCAGGATCTCGGCCTGTTCGGCAACCTGCTCGTGACCTCGCCCGACCCGGACTACTACGGGCCCGCTCACCGCGAAGAGGTATTCGTCCTCGACGACATCCTCATGGACGATCAGGGCGTGCTCCCATGGGGTGAAAGCGCTCCGACCCATGCGCTCATGGGGCGCTTCGGCAACCTGATGATGGTCAACGGAGAGACCGACCACCGCCTCACGGCCCAGAGAGGCGAGGTGATCCGGTTCTACCTCACCAACGTGGCCAACTCACGAACGTTCAACGTCACGTTCGGCGGCGCCCGAGTGAAAGTCGTGGCCTCGGACGTCGGCCGTTTCGAGCGCGAGCAGTGGATCGGCTCCGTGGTCATCGCGCCCGCGGAGCGGTACGTGGTCGACGTGCGCTTCGACGAGCCCGGTCAGGTCGCGATCGCCAACACCATCCAGGCGATCAACCACTTCAGGGGCGAGTTCTATCCCCACGTGGATACGCTGTCGCTGGTCACCGTGTCAGACGACCCCGCTGAAGAGTCGATCTCCGCAGCGTTCGAATCGCTTCGCACGCACGACGACGTGATCGCGGACATCGAGCGATACCGCCAATACTTCGGCCGCGCGCCCGATCACGAGCTCGAGGCGACGGTGCGCGTCCAGGACCTGCCGCAGTCGATCGTGCTCTCCATGGAGGCGGACACGCTGTTCTTTCCGCCCATGGAGTGGAACGACGCGATGCCCATGATGAACTGGCTGTCCACGGGCGAGCAGGTGACGTGGATCCTGAAGGACCGCGCGACCGGCGCGGAGAACGGCGATATCGACTGGCGCTTCGAGGTCGGAGACGTCGTGAAGATCCGGATCTTCAACTCGCCCGAATCGTTCCATCCCATGAACCACCCGATCCACATTCACGGGCAGCGTTTTCTCGTGACGTCGATGGATGGCGTCCAGAGCGAGAACCTGGTGTGGAAGGACACCGCGATCGTCCCGGTGGGCTCGACCATGGACGTGTTGGTCGAGATGTCGAACCCAGGCGAGTGGATGATCCACTGCCACATCGCCGAGCACCTGAGCGCTGGAATGATGTTCAGCTTCACCGTCGAGGAGCGGTGAAAACGTCCGCCAGGATCGCCATCGTCCTCGTCCTGGTAGGCAGTTCGGTGAGCATCCTCTACTTCGGTGGTCGCAGGGTCGTCGAACAGCAGCGCACGACCGCGGAAATCACCCGTCTGCGCGACGAGCTCTATCGCGCGCGCGGTACGGCGAACCGATGTAGGCGATCGATCGCCGCCAGTGAGGACGCTCTACTCAATTTCGACACACGCCTGGATGAGATGCGTGCCGAAGTCGAAGGCTTCGAGGATCACGAAGGCGCGGGCGTGCCCGCCGATCAGTACGACACGTACATGACGCGCTTCGAGATCTACAACGACTCGGTCGCGATCTGGGAAGCGCGCGAGCGGCAACTCAGGGCCGCGGACACTTCGTGCCGCGGTGTCATCATGGCGCACAACGAGACCCGTGACGCTCTGCAGAGTGTCTTGGACGCGGTGGGAATCACCAGCGACCGGTAGTTAGTGGAGGCGAAACCAAAAGCCGCCCGCACTCGTCTTGAAGACACGGTCTACAAAGTGTACCCTACGGTACACAAAGTAGACCCACCGGAGCGAGTGATGTCACGAAAGACCTATTTGGGCGAGTTCGAGCAGATGGTGCTACTGGCGATCTTGCAGGGCGGAGACGACGCGAACGCGCTCGCGATCCGGCGAGAGCTCGAGGCCAGCGCGAACCGCACCGTCACCAAGGGCGCGTTCTACACCACCTTGGACCGTCTGGAGAAGAAGCGCTTTCTCACGTGGACCGCTCGTCCCCGTGGGGAGAACGGCGCCGGACTGCCTCAACGGCACTTCAGGGTCACCCCCGAAGGCGTGGATCAGCTCCGTCACTCACGAGAGGCGCTGACCAAGCTGTGGCGCGGGCTCGATGAGGTGCTGGACACCCCGTGAAGCACCGCCTTCAACCGGTGACGCCTCCCGAACGGGCCGATGCGCTCCTGCATCGCTGCCTCCCCGACGGCGTCCTTGGACTGAGCATTCTGGGTGACCTGCATCAAGAGTTTGAAGAGCTCACCACCCGGAGCGCGCTTAGGGCGCCGCGGCTGTGGTACTGGCGGAGTGCGATCTCGCTGAGCGGTCGCTACGCCCTCGAGAGACTGAAGACACGAATTCTAGAGCCCGGCTCGGGCGCGTTGATGGGAGGAGAAGTGATGGGGACGTTGCTGGCGGACGTACGATTCGGTCTTCGGATGCTGATCAAGACGCCTTTGCTGTCCGGCGTCGCCGTGCTCACGATCGCGTTGGGCGTGGCGCTGACGACCCACACGTACAGCTCGGTCTATGGCACCATGCTTCGCGGCGTACCCGTTCCCGGTCACGATCGACTCGTACACATCGGCGCGAATCGGCCCGAGTTCGGAATCACAGAGATGCAGATCCCGATTCACGACTTCAATGACCTACGGGATCAGCAAACAGCGTTCGAAGATGTGGGGGCGTTCTATCAGGGCACAGTAAACGTCGCGGGTGACGAGGGCGCCCCGGAGCGCTTCGCGGGAGCGTTCGTGAGCGCGAACGCACTCTCGCACCTCGGCGTTCCACCGCTCATGGGCCGCACGTTCCTGCCCGGTGAGGACGAGGCCGGTGCGAGGCCGGTGATCGTGCTCGGATACCACGTGTGGCAGAACCGGTTCGCGGGCGACCCGGCGATCGTGGGTAAGACGATCCGAGTGAATGGCGAGGCGACCGACATCGTCGGCGTCATGCCCGAAGGCTTCCGCTTCCCCTTCCTCGAGGACGTGTGGGTCACGCACCGCATCGATGCGGCCGGCCTCGAGCGAGGCACCGGCATGGACCTCGACGTCTTCGGCAAGCTCCGAGAGGGCGGTTCTCTCCGCGCGGCCCAGGCGGAGCTCACCGCCATCGCCACCCGACTCGCTCAGGCGTATCCGGAGAGCAATGAGGGCATCGGCCTCGTCGTGAAGCCCTACGAGGAGCGTTTCATGCCGCGTGAGATCCAGGCCGTGCTATGGCTCATGCTGGTGGCGACGTTCGGCGTGTTGCTCATCGCGTGCGCCAACGTGGCGAACCTCCTCATGGCCAGAGCGTCGATCCGGTCGAAGGAAGTGGCGATCCGGACGGCGCTAGGCGCGGGGCGCTGGCGCGTGGTTCGGCAGTTCCTGATGGAGTCGTTCGTCCTCGCGGGGGTCGGAGGCCTCGTCGGGGTCGGGATCGCGTGGGGGGGACTCGTGGCGTACGAAGCCGTCATCGCGGACATCTACAAACCGTACTGGATCGACCCGCGCATGGACGCACCGGTACTCGCTTTCAGCCTCCTGGTCACCGCATTCTCTGCGGTCGCCGCGGGGATCCTCCCGGCGCTCCGAGCCTCCAGTGTCCAGATCGGCGAGAACCTGAAGGACGAGTCGCGCGGCTCTTCGAGCCGCCGGCTGGGGCGCTTCAGCAACTTCCTGGTCGTCTCTGAGATCGCGGTTTCGTGTGCGCTTCTCGTAGCTGCTGGCTTCATGATCCAGAGCGTCGTCAACCTCAAGAACGTCGACCTCGGCTTCGAGACCGAAGGCGTGCTCACCGGGCGAGTCGGACTCTTCGCCAACGACTACCCGGACGCAGACGTCCGCGACCAGTTCTTCGCCGAGCTTAGAGCGCGCCTACAGGCCGAGCCGGGCGTCACCAGCGCCGCCGTCGGCTCGATCCTGCCGGGCCTCGGGGGCTCGCAGTTCCTGTTCGGGGTCGAGGGCGAGACGTACGCAACCGATAGGGACTTTCCCGCGGCGACGACCGCAGTGGTATCTCCAGACTACTTCGAGACCCTCGGGGTCGAGCTGACCCAGGGGAGGGACTTCACCGAGCTCGAGGCGCGCATCGGTGGAGACCCGGTCATCATCGTCAATCAGAGCTTCGCGGACACATACCTGCCCGGCAGACAGGCGCTCGGCGAGCAGATCCGGATCGGTCGTTCGGACTCGGAGCGTCCCTGGCGAACCGTCATCGGCGTCGTCCCGGACATGCATGTGGGAGGGAATACCGGAGGCATCGGTGACGACCTCGAGCGACCCGAGCGACTCTTCCTGCCCCAGGGCTCAATAGACTTCTCGTTCATGTCCTTCGCGGTTCGGACGAACGGCCCACCTGCCGATCTCGCGCCAGCGATGCGTTCCCTGGTGATGGAGTTGGATCCCAACCTTCCCGTCTATGACCTGCTGCCCCTCCGCCAGGCGATCGATGACGCGACTTGGGCGTTCGGTCTTTTCGGCGGCCTGTTCACGATTTTCGGTGCAGCGGCCCTCTTCCTGGCTGCGGTCGGACTGTACGGCGTGATGGCCTTCAGCGTGAGTCAACGACGACAGGAGGTCGGAGTCCGGCTCGCGCTGGGTGCCCAGGCTCCGGCGATCGTGCGAATGATCGTCAAAGGTGGAGCCACGCAGCTGGCGATCGGAATCGGCGTCGGCATCGCACTCGGAGCCCTGATGAGTTCCTCGATGAGCATCATCATGTACGGGGTCGAGGTAGGCGATCCTTTCGTCTACGGCAGCATCGTGCTGACGCTAGGCGCGACCGGCCTGCTGGCGTGCTTCATTCCGGCGCGCGCGGCGACGCGGATGGACCCGGTCCAGGCGCTGCGGGGGGAGTAGGGAACGGCGCTGTGGACCTACTCTTCGCCGCCGGGCTCCTCGGCGGCAGGGGCGGATTCCGAGGAGGCGGCGCCGGGTCGATCGGCCTCGGTGAGCTGAGCTGGTTGGTTCGGCCGATTCAGTTCGGTGAAGAATCCGACGTCGTCCTCCATGCGCTCCATACGGGCCGAGAGCCGCACGAGCTCCTCATGGATCTCGGCCAACTCCCCGTCCCCCAGGCCTGATCCGAGCTGGGACTCGAGCCTTGCATCGAGCTTCTTGTGACGCTCCTTGAGCAGGGTCGCTAGAACGACGGAGCCCCACATCGCACTGAAGATGATCAAGATGAAGACGGCGAATTCACCCATGGCTCACTCCTCGGAAAACGCCGCGTCGAACGCGTCGCCAGCAATCGGAAAATCGAGCGATCGCACGAACGCACACGCTTCCTCGGCGCCATGTTCGCGGTCCATGCCGGAGTCCTCCCACTCGACGGACAGCGGTCCGGCGTACCCGATGCGGTTTAGGGCCCGGATGACTTCCTCGAACGGGACGAAGCCCCGCCCCAGCGAACGGAAGTCCCAGTACCGATCCGCGTGACCGAACGGCAGGTGTCCACCGAACACACCTGAGCGTCTCGGAGTGTCCGACCACCAGACATCCTTCATGTGCGCATGATAGATGTTCGCCCCGAACTCGGTGATGAACTTCGCGCAGTCGACGCCCTGGTAGGCGAGATGGCTCGGGTCGTAGTTGAAGCCGAACGCCTCTCGATGTCCGATCGCGTCGAGCGCTCTCTCCGCGGTCGAGATATCGAACGCGATCTCCGTCGGATGCACCTCCAGCGCGAACCGTACCCCGACCTCGTCGTACACGTCCAGAATCGGATTCCAGCGGTCCGCGAAGTCGGCGAAGCCCGCGTCGATCATCTCGGGCGTCACCGGAGGGAACGAATACAGAAGATGCCAGATCGAGCTCCCCGTGAAGCCGTTCACGACCTCGACGCCGAGGTTGGCCGCGGCCCTCGCGGTGACCTTCATCTCTTCCGCGGCGCGCTCCTGTACGCCTTCCGGATCGCCATCTCCCCAAACATGCACCGGCAAGATCGACTGGTGCCGCTCGTCGATGCGGTCGCAGACGGCCTGCCCCGCGAGGTGATTGCTGATCGCCCACACGTCGAGGCCGTGAGACTGGAGCATTTCGCGCTTGGCAACGCAGTAGTCCGGATCCTCCGCGGCACGGCCGACGTCGAAGTGATCACCCCAGCACGCCAGCTCGAGGCCGTCGTATCCCCACGCACCTGCCTTTTCGGCGAGCTCGGTGAGAGGGAGGTCGGCCCACTGGCCGGTGAAGAGCGTTACGGGTCGGCTCATGAGACTGCTTCAGCAGCTGAAGTCCAAGTCGGCGTGGCGCTCATGGTCCACCCGGGGGCGTATAGCTCGCGTCCACCCACGCCCCCGCCTGGTTGCTCTCGACCGCCTTGTGGATGAAGTGGACCCCGTGCGCGCCGTCCTGAACCTTCGGGAAGTCATCCGCGAAGGCGTTCACGCCTCCAGTCGGCTCACCCCCGCCGTTCGCTCGCTCGCGCAGTGTATTAGCCACGTTGCGATAGATGTTCGCGAACGCCTCGATGAAGCCCTCCGGATGCCCTCCGGGCAGCCGCGTGTGCGCCTGGGCCGCTTCGGACGTCGCTCCCGCCCCACGGAACACGATGTGCTCCGACCCGTCCGGGTTCACGATGCGTAGCCGATTCGGATCCTCCTGGGACCAATCGAGTCCGCCCTCGCTACCGTACACGCGGAGTCGGAGGTAATTCCGTTCGCCAGTGGCTATCTGCGAAGCCGATAGCAGCCCGCGCACGCCCCCATCGAGCTCGAGGATGACCGTAGCATCGTCTTCGAGACCTCGGCCCTCGACCACCGTTCCGAGGTCCGCGAAGAGTCGCCGAACCTCGAGGCCGGTCACATAGCGCACGAGGTTGTGTGCGTGCGACCCGATGTCACCGAGCGCGGAGGACACGCCAGCCCGCTCGGGATCCATCCGCCACTCAGCCTGCTTGTGCCCGTCGGCCTCGAGCAGTGTGGCCAGCCACCCTTGAGAGTACTCCACGACGACCTTCCGGAGCTCACCGAGCTCCCCTGCCTCGATGCGTGCCCGGGCCTCCTTCACCATCGGATAGCCGGTGTAGTTATGCGTCACGGCGAAGACGAGATCGCGGTCTGCCGCGAGCACGCATAGCTCCTCGGCGTCCTCGAGGGTGTTCGTCAGCGGTTTGTCACAGATGACGTGGATGCCCGCCTCGAGGAAGGCTTTCGCAACTGGATGGTGGAGGTGGTTCGGCGTCACGATCACGACCACTTGGATGCGACTTCCCTCGTCGCGTCCGGCCTCGCCCGCTGCCATCTCGGCGTAGGACGCGTAGACCCGGCCCGGGTCGAGGCCGAGCTCGTCCCCGGTTTCACGCGACTTGTCGGCGTCCGCCGAGAAGGCACCCGCGATGAGCTGGTAGTCGCCGTCCAGCGCGGCTGCCATCCGATGGACCGCACCGATGAAGGCGCCGGGGCCTCCCCCGACCATGCCGTAGCGAATCGTCACCCGATGCTCTCGACCCTGTATCCGCCGGCCTGTCGGTCACGGTGGTACATGCCCGCGAAGATCAGAAGGAGCGCGCCGCACAGTGGCACCACATACCGGAAAGAGATCCTCCCTCCGTAGTTGTCGGCCGGGCCGAGAATCGCCTGGGCCTCCCCGACGAGCGCTTCGTCGGCATCCGTCGCGATGATCGCACGCAGAGCGTTCGCGGTGGCCGGCGACGGTAGCGCACCCCCAGCGTCGTAGTCCGCGACCACCGCGCCAGCGGTCGCGGCAGCATCCTGAGCGTCCGGGTCATCTATCTCGGCCAACCTCATGGCTGCAGACCCCAACAACGCGCTGGTCTCTGCCACGGGGAGCTGGTCATGGGCGTAACGATCGGCCACTCTGCCCATCTGTGGTGCGGTGACCAGGCCCACTGTCGCCATGCCGACCGTGCCCATCAGGCCGAGGCCGAGAGCGCCACTTTTTGGGACCCGCTCCGAAACCACGCCCAGCATCGTGGGCCAGAAGTAGCAGACACCGATCGCGAAGACGGTCGCGGCGGCGAACGTCATCAAAACGCCGCTCGCATAGCTCAGCGCGAGGAGGCCGACGCCTGACAGCACCGCCGACCCGAGCAGGATTCCGGTCGGAGAGATCCGGTGGACCAGAACGCCCGCCTTGAAGCGGAGGACGGCCATCAGCCCGCTGATCCAGACGAGCACGAGAATGCCGGGCATGCCTCCGGACTCGAGCACCGCAGGCACCCAGCGGTTGGGGCCCAGCTCGATGGACGCGGTCATCGCCATCGCGATCAACATCACCCACATGAAGGGTGTGGCGAGCGAGGCGCTGAACATCTCACTCATGCTCACGCCGGCTTGGACGCCCTCGGTCTCTGGGAATGGCTCATTCAGCAGCAACACCCCGTACGCAATTGTCGGAATCGCGACGAGGCCGATCAAGAGCTGCCAGTTCGTCACCCCAAGCTGAGCCAGCCCGTACGCGGCGAGTCCACCCAACACCACCCCACCGGGGAACCAGACGTGGAACTGGTTGAGCTTTACGGTCTTGTTGTCCGGAAAGAGCGCTGCCACGAGCGGGTTGCATGCGGCCTCGACGAGCCCGTTCGCCATCGCGATCACGAGCGCTCCGCCGAACAGCATCCAGAAGCCGCTCGCGAAGATCATGATTCCCGTGCCGACCAGGTGGGCGAGAAACGACAGCCTGAGCAGAAACCGCATCCCGAGTGTGTCCGCAAAAGGTGCGAACACGAGCTGCGACACGGCGAAGCCCCACAGCGCCGCGCCCCCGATCCAACCGACCTCCTCGTTGGTCAGGACGAACTCACGCTTGAGCGACAGCATGATCGCCCCAACTGTCGCGAAGGCCACCGAGGTCGCGATCAATGCGACGCAGCTGCCCAGGAAGAGTCGCGACGTGTTGACGCCGCTCGCCGGCTGGGCCGTGGTGGTCTCAGACATGAATCTCCATTTCGAGCGGGTCGCCTAAGCGCCGGTTACTCGAGTCCGATGTGGCGGAGGACTTCCGGAGGTGGTGGATCCCAACGAGGGAGCGGAACATTGCCCACGTACTGCAGATCGCGCATCCCATCGTCGGTCGTCCAAAACGCGGTCGATGTGAGGTCGCGCACCTTGTCGAAGAAGCGCGCCGCGGCCTCGAAGCCGGGCGCTGCGTCCGGCAAGAAGCAGATGTCGTCGCAGATCGCGTGCTGTTGATCCAGCGTGAGCGTTCGAAAACGCACGCCTTCACCGAACCGTTCGGCGGACTCACGGTCTAGCCAAGCCAGGCCGCCGCGCACCACCACCTGATCGTTCCGGTTCCTGTCGTACGGGGCGCTCACCCACTCATCGATGAAGTCGTGCGCGCCCACCTGGCTCGCGGAGGGGGAGCGGTCGTCGGCCGGCACGATCACGTCACAGATCGCCGCGAGCGACTCGAGCTCATCCGGGCTCAGCGAGCGTTCCCACGGAACGGTCGGCGCGACCAGGTCCGGATCCCACGCGTCTCCCCGCGCCATCGGGTTGGACGTCGGGGCGGGTGTGACCGCCACCTCGGCCGGGGGCTCCTCTCCGGGATCGCACGAGACGAGCGACGGCGTCGCGGCCGCGATGGCCATGACCTTCAGCGCCTGCCGGCGGTTCATGTCGACGGTTCCGAGGATGGGCAGCTCGCTCTTCTTGCCGGCCATCAGAAGCTCCTCGCGTTCATCTGCTGCACGATGTAGTCCGAGGCACGCCAGGCGATCGCCATGATCGACAGAGTCGGGTTCTTGTCCGCATTTGAGACGAAGCAGGCGCCGTCGGGCACGAAGAGGTTGTCGACCTCCCACGATTGGCAGAACTCGTTGAGCACCGAGGCGGAAGGATCCGCGCCCATGATCGCCCCGCCGACCTCGTGGATGATCTGGCCGGGTCGCGCGATCGCGTCCGCACCGTCGTCCTGCACGGTGCTGAGGACCTGACCGCCCATCGCCTCGATGATCCCGGCGAACGTGCGCTGCATGTGGCGCGCCTGGTTGAGCTCGTGGTCTGACCACTTCCACTGAAAGCGCAGCGTGGGGATGCCCCACTGATCCACGCCGTCCGGGTCGATTTCGCAATAACAGTCGTCGTTCGGGATCATCTCGCCGCGACCGTCGAATCCGATGAACGACCCGTAATAGCGGCGACAGTCTTCCTTGAACGCCTGCCCGTACGAGCCTCCGGTGAGTGGCTCGATTCCACCGAAGGCACCGAATCCGGGCATCTTCCGGCCGCCTCCGAACTCGATGTGATATCCGCGCGCGAAGTCGAGCTCGCCCCGATTCTGTTGCTGGTACAGCCACCACGGCATGTACAGGTGCATCGACGAAGCGCCGTCTGCATTGTGCGGCGGCATGTTCTCCAACACGGGAATCTGGCCCGACACCCCTGCTCCGACCGTATCCATCAGGTACTTCCCGACGAGGCCGCTGCCGTTGCCGAGACCGTCGGGGAACAGGTTGCTCTTCGAGTTGAGCAGGATGCGCGCGGACTCGCACGCGCTGGCGGCCACGATGACCACACGGGCGGTGACGTGCTCGTCGAGGCGCGTGTTCTTGTCGATGTAGTGGACGCCGGTCGCTCGGCCCTGCGAATCGACCGTAACCTCGCGCACCATCGCGTCGGTGATGATGTCGAGATTGCCCGTCGCGAGGGCCGGTGGAAGCAGCACTGTCGGCGACTGAAAGTTGGCCTTGATCGAGCAGCCACGACCGCACGGTGTCGCGTAGTAGCAGGCCGCGCGGGAGCGCATCGACTCCGCGGTGACTCGCTGAGCGGTCGGGTTGTTGGGCCACAGGAAGCGCGACAACCGGTCCGCCTCCTGGGGCTGCGTCATGATCGCTAGATGCGCTGGAATGACCGGAATATCGAGCTGCTCGCCGCACACCTTCTGCGTGAGCATCTCCTCCGCTCGCGCGGGTGGCGCCGGCTGTAGGATCCCTGGGGATGAGTTCGGCGTATTCTCGAGCCCCTCGTTGGATCCGTATACGCCGATCAGCGCCTCGGTCCTGTCGTAGTACGGCGCCACATCGTCGTAGGACATGGGCCAGTCGAACCCTAGGCCATCGCGCGAGCGAGGCTCATAGTCGTACTCGCCCATTCGGAGCGAGATGCGTCCCCAATGGTTTGTGCGGCCCCCCAGCATCCTGGCTCGCCACCACATGAACTCGGTGTCCTCGCCACTGGAGTACGGCTCGCCGGGGACCCGCCATCCCCCATCTACCGTCGCGTCGTAGAAGCCGAACGGCTTCTCCGGCGTCCCGGCGCCCCGCATGGGAGCGTCCTTCGGGAGCTGGAACATCGGGGTCTCCGCGACCGGGTCGTAGTCGCGCCCCGCCTCGAGCATGAGGACACGCACGCCAGAGCACGCGAGGACATAGGCGCACATCCCACCCGCTGCGCCCGACCCGACGACGATCGCGTCGTATTGCTGCTGTTGTGGCCTTGGTGACATCGCGCCGCCCTAGCGCTCGATTCGCGCGTCGATCAACCGCGCCACGGCGCCCAACGTCGTTTGCGCAGCGTTGAAGCCGAGTCGGAAGTCGTCGTCCGAGAAGGTGACGAACAGATCGGTCGGCTGATGCCAGTGCGGGTTCGCTCCGTTTCCTGTCTCGAAACGACGTCGGTTCTCGCGTAGGCTCACCGCCGCAACCACATCCTGGAACGGGCCCGAGTCCGTATTGTTCATTCCGTTGCTCATGGCCGCAGGGTAGCGCGTCGCAAACAGCCGGTTCGCATTGAGCAGCTTGAGCGCGAGCTGCGCCGATTCGTCGGCCATCGCCGAGTTGAGCTGGAACTCGATGTCGACGTCGGCGTCCAGCGCTTGATCGAACGTCACCGGGTTCCCGTGATCCCACATCATCATGTCGTGCTGGATCATGCCCAACCATCGAGGCTCGGGGTAGTTACCCGACCCCGCGGGATCCTCGATGCCCTGGAGCGCTTGGCGCTGCTCCACGTAGGCCCGCGCACCGTTCAAGCCGGTTTCCTCGTTGTTCCACAGTGCGAAACGGACTGACCGGTTGGTCGTGACCCCGGCCGACGCCAGAGCGCGAGCGATCTCCATGACCACCGCGGTTCCCGACGCGTCGTCGTTGGCGGCCTCTCCACCCCCACGGCCATCCATGTGCCCGCCCAGGATATACATCTCGCCCGGCGTCGTGCCCCCGACGAGCGTGCCGTACACCTCTTCACGAGGCGACGGATCGCCTCCTCCACGCGGCACGAAGTCGTAGAAGACCCTCTCGGTCTCGTACCCCCAACTCTGGAGCTGCTCCTCGATCCAATCGATCGCCGCGGCGTTCCGGGGAGTGCCCTGTTCGCGGTCCCCGAACTCGGTCAGGCCCTTGATGATGGACTTGTAGCTCTCGAAGTCGAGGAGCCCGACCACCTCCGCGATCGTGTTGTCCTCAGCCGTCATCGGCACGCCGCCAAGAACGCCGCCGAGGTTGAGACTGTCGGTAGGAATCGAGCGCCTCTGTGCGTCGACCGCCCCAGGTATGGCCAGTGCGGCGAGGGCGAGGAGTACGAAGGCAGAGTCGAGCTTGGTCTTGCCGAACATGGTCTGATCTCCGGAGTGCTACGTCATTCGTGGCTGACAAACTAGACAGCGCCCCTGTCCCCGTCACGGTCGGACCAGCGGCGTCTGCGGGATGTTTGTTCAGCCGCGCGAGAGGTGAGGCGCTGGCCTGACTAGAGCCCCAGGCGCTCCAACGTCACGTAGCTTTTTCGGATACTCTCGATCGGATCCGTCGGCGTGTCGTGCTCCACGAGCGCGAAGCGCAGCCCGAGCTCTTCGGCGCGCGGCAGGATCGTGGCGAAGTCGATCACGCCCTCGCCGACGTCGACCATCCTTCCGTCCGCTGTGCGGTCCTTCACGTGGACGCTGGTCACCCGACCCGCCTCGCGCTCCAAATAGGCCATCGGATCGCCACCGCCGTCCACCGTCCAGTAGATGTCCATCTGCCAGTCCACGAGAGATGGATCGGTCCGCTCCAGCAACAGGTCCATCATGACCGTACCGTCCGGCAGCGCCTCGAACTCCCACGAGTGATTGTGGTAGCCGAAGCGCAGACCGGCTGAGCGGGCCATCGCGGCGGCCCGATTGAAGTCGTCGGCAACGCGCCGGATTCCTTCAGCGTTTTGCTCCGACTGGGGAATCGACGGCACGACAACCAATGCCTGGCCCAGCTCTTGAGCGCTCTCCAGGAAGGCTCCCCAGTTCCCCCTGATCTCATCAACCGAGTGGTGACTCGACACCGCGCTCAACCCGACGTTGTCGAGCTTCTGGCGCATCGCTGGTGGCGACAGGTTGTAGAGCCCCGCGAATTCGACCTGGCGATACCCGATCTCCGCGACGACCGCCAAGGTACCGTCCACGTCGTCCGCCATCGCAGAACGAAGGGTGTAGAGCTGCACCCCGAAGACCTCCAGCGGGAGCGTTGGGGCCCTCAACGCTTCCGCTTCGGCGGGCATGTCGGAGACGGCCCGGGCAGCCAGACCCAGCGCGGGCGCGACCGCGAGAAAGCGCCGCCGATCCATCAGCGGATCTCTCTGATCTTGAAGTTCCTATACCACACGGTGTCACCATGGTCCTGCAAAGCGATATGGCCGCGCCGCGCCTGACCGTACGCCGGCCACTCGACGAATTTGCTGTTCCGCACCAGCTCCTTCCACTCGGGGCTCTTGAGTTCGTACTCGACGACCTTGGTCCCGTTGAGCCAGTGCTCGACGTGGTTGCCATCGACCAGGATTCGGGCGCTGTTCCACTCGTTGGCGCCGTGCACGACGCCGCGAGGCGCCCCATGTAAACCATAGTTGGAGCCAGCGCTCGTGAGCGGGCTGCGGCCGTCTCGGTGCCCTTCGTCGTCGAGCACCTGCATCTCGGGCGCGCTGTGGTACACCCACTCCAGCCCCTCGACAGCCCGGTAGAGCACACCGCTGTTGCCGGCGAGCCCCACCATCCAATCGAACTTCAGCTCGAAGTCGGCGAACTGAGCCTCCGTGATGATGTCCCCGCCTCGCCCGGTCCTCGTCAGCATTCCGTCTCTCGCGCTCCAGCCTCCGGCCAGCGCGGGGCGGTTGTATGCCCGCCAGCCGTCCATGGAAGTGCCGTCGAACAGTAGCCGCCAGCCGGCCTCCTCCTCGGCGCGGGTCAGCGTGTTGTGTTCTTGTGCGCGAGATGCCGGCGCGACTAGGAGGAGCGCCGCGACGCATACCATCAGCCGTTTCATCAAAGTGCCCATCCCTTCCGGTACTCGCGTACGAGATACTGGTTGGCGCGCTCCGAGTTGGTCACGCGCATCTCATCGGCATCGTACTGGATCTTGAATCCCTGGCCGGTTCGTAGTGCCACGATACCCAATAGCATCACCTCTGTGAGCGGGGCGGCATACGAGAACGGACACGTCGCCTCGCCCACACCCTTGCAGGCGTTCGCCCAGTTCATCTCGTGGCTGTCCTCGATGCGCAGATACGTCTGCGGGACGGTGGCCGCCTGCTCCATCAGTCCCTCTGGGTAGAGCCGGGGCCGACGCCCATACGTCTCGTGCATGAGGATCCCGCGATCTCCGACGAAGATCACGCCGCCCTCGCGGTTGAGGCGCACATCGTCGGGCAACAACTCGGGACGCTTGGGCATGAGCCCACCGTCGTACCAGTGCATCTCGACCGGCGGGCGCGCGCCCCGGGCCGGGAAGTCGTAGTGGACTTTGGTCGCCATGGGATAGGAGACCGGGTCGGCTTCCGGCCCACCCCACGGTGACGATGTCGCTTCGACCGAGGTCGGGTACCCGAGGTCGAGCGCCCAGAACGGATGGTCGATGAGGTGAGCGCCCATGTCGCCCAGTGCTCCGACGCCGAAATCGACCCAACCACGCCAGTGGAACGGGTGATAGATCGGGTGAAACGACACCTCGCGAGCGACGGGCCCCACGTACAGGTCCCACGCGATGTGGTCAGGCGTCTCGAAATCCGCGTACAGACCAGCTGCGTGGGACTCGGCAACCGAGCCGGGCCACCAGGAGCGGTCCGGCGACGCGTGCTGGAAATCTTCGGGGAACGGAGCCGGCCTCAGCAGGCCCTGGGCCCAGATAGGCCGGTTGGTCCACACGTGCACCTCACGTACATCGCCGATCACCCCAGCCTGGACCCACTCGTTGATCAAGCGGGCGTCGTCACCGGAGTGGCCCTGGTTCCCCATCTGGGTCACCACGCCCGTGGAGGCGGCCAGCCCCTGCAGCACGCGGGCCTCGTGGACCGTGTAGGTCAGAGGCTTCTGCACGTAGACGTGTTTTCCCGCCCGCATGGCCGCGGCCGCGATCACCGCATGGGCATGATCGGGCGTCGCGATCAGGACCGCGTCGATGTCCGGCTGCTCGTCGAGCATTGTCCGGAAGTGCGTGTACTTCTTGGCGTTGGTATACTGCTCCTTCCACCTGACCCCCTGCTCACGGGGGTCGCCGTTTCCGTCCGTCGAGCGCTCCTCGACCTTGTTGGCGACCAGCCGGTGATCGATGTCGCAAACAGCGACGATGTTCTCCGTGCCGAACTCCTGGGCATTCTCACCGCCCATGCCTCCGGCACCGACGATCGCGATGTTGAGCGTATCACTCGGGGCCTGGTATCCGACGCCTCCAATCACATGGCGCGGCACGATCATGGCCCCCATGGCCAACTTCGAGCTGTTCGACACGAAGTCCCGGCGGGTAAGGTCTTCCGACACGGCGCTCCATCCTGTACGCGACCATCCACACGTGGCCGTTCTGAGCGACAAGATAGGGTCGGCCGGGTGCGTTCGACACGCGCCGGACCATACGGCGCGGTCGGCCTAGCGGGTCGTCTCCGCCTCGGCGACCAGTCGTGCGATCCTGGGCTGGAGCTTGATCGGCAGGTGTCGCAGATGCGCGTCGAGCAAGCGACGGGGCGTGAGCTCCTGATCGATGATGCGCGCGAGCTCCTCTTCCTTCTTCCACAGGAACTCGAGCGCGCGCACCTCCAGGTCGAGCATGCGCTTTTCCACCGACTCGTTGAGCGCGATCTCGAGCCCGATCGTGCCGGTAGCTCCCATCTTCCACAGGGATTCGTGGTTCTGCGACATGCTCAACGCGAACTCGCCGGCGGACCCAGCCTGCTCGATGGCCTCGGCCACATCCGTGATCCGTCGCTCCGACGCGCCCCCGATGTTTTGGTACGCTAGGAGCCGGCGCAGCACGTTCTCGGCAACATCCCCGTGCAGCTCATAGACCTTTTTCGGCGTCCAGGGATCACACCGCTGGCACGGCACGCCCACACCGAGTCGGCCGTCCGGCCCCTGAATGGGATAGACCCACCAGCCCAGCTCGTAGCGGAGCGCCCGCAACGTGCTATTGCAGTAGGGGCACGTCTCACGCCCATGCCACGCTGCCCATCCGAAGCGACGCCAGCGCAGAATGTCCGCGACAGGCGTGTCTTCCCAGTCGATCGGCACGTCCCAATCGGTCAGGCCGATCATCTCTCCGACGTACGCGACCGCACCGAACGTATAAGCGGTGACCTTGGAGCGCTTGCTCTCGTACGATGCCTTCCGCTTGCGGAGTTCTCTGCCGTATCGCCACCAAGCCTGCTCCGCGAGGCCCGCCTCCCCGACTCGGATCAGCGTGAGCTGCCCGGCGCGCAACAACGTGATGTTCGCCGTCCCGCCAAGCGGCTTGGAGTGGTCGCACGTGATGCGCTCCAGCTCGTAGAGCGCGGCCTCGCGGTCCTCAATGGGGCAGAGGTTCCAGCGATGACAGCTCTCACACACCGCCCACAGCCGTCCGCGCACGGGATCGAAAGCGATCCGGTGTCCGCGCGGCATGTGTGCCAACTGGCCGTTTTCCGGAAAAGGCCGATGGCAGAAAAGGCAGCGGGTGAACATCAGCTCCCGGCTGGTCAGCATCGTCATCCTCGTCGTCCCCTCCCTGTCCTGCCGACCCGCGAACTAGTGCCGCGGTCGTTCCTCATAACGCAATCTACGCCTCGGGCCCGGCGACAGGTTTCAAGCGTCGATGGGCACGCCCAGCCCTAGGCCTCGGGCGCCGCCGCGATGCACTCGATTTCCACCAGGGCCCCGAGTGCCAGGCCGCTACCGGCCAATGCGGATCTCGCGGGCGGGTCCGACGGGAAGTACTCCACGTACACCTGATTCACCGCCGCATAGTCGTCGATGTCGGCCAAGAAAACCGTGCACTTGATCAGGTCCTCGAGCGTCGCGCCAGCGGCGTCCAGGACCGCGATGATGTTCCGCATCGTCTGGTGTGTCTCAGGCACGATGCCGCCCTCAATCAACTGAGGGGGCGTCACACCGGGAAGCGCCCCGAGGGCACCCGACAGGAAGATGAAGTCGCCGCTCCTGACCGCGGATGAGAACACCGGGAGGCGTGCGACGCCCTCGGGCTGGATGATCTCCTTTCGCGGCGCTACCGCGGCAGCCGCCGCGCTGGCGTCGGCGCGGTCCTGGCGAGCCTCCAAAGTGCAGCCCGCGAGAGCCACCATCCCAAGTGCCAGAACCGCTCGCCGCTTCACTAGTTGTTCCGCTCGTACAGGACTTCGCCACCGACCACCGTGATGTCGACCAGCGTGCCGGGAATGTCGGCCTCGGGCGCGGTCATGATATCGGTGTCCAGCACGGCGATGTCGGCAAGCTTCCCGACGGTGATCGAGCCCTTCAGGTCCTCTTCGAAGGCCGAGTACGCGTTGTTGATCGTGTAACTCCGGAGGGCCTCCATACGGGTCATGCGCTGGGCCGGGAAAAAGTCGTTCCCGTCCAGATCCTGCCGAACGACAGACGAGTAGAACGATGCGACGGGAGAGATGTTCTCCACAGGCACGTCGGTCCCGTTCGTGACGGTGACTCCGGCGTCCATGAACGAGCGCCATAGGTAGGCCCCGCTCTCGGCGCGGTCGGCTCCGAGTCTGGCGTAGACCCATGGAGCGTCTGACGTCGCGTGTACGCCCTGCATCGAGGCGATCACGCCGAGGCTCGCGAAGCGAGCCACATCATCGGGGTGCACGTGCTGGGCATGCTCGATCCGCCACCGGTGATCAGCGCCGTCCTCTTCGCCAAAGGTGCGCTCGTAGATATCGAGCACCTCGCGATTCGCGCGATCGCCGATGGCGTGCGTGTTGAGCTGAAAGCCGTGCTTGAGCGCGATCTGCGCCGTCAGCTCGATATCATCTGGCTCCTCGACGGCGAGGCCGGTACTGCTCGGCATGTCTTCGTATGCCTCGAGCAACCACGCTCCGTGTGACCCCAACGCGCCATCGATCTGACGCTTGATCGCCCGGACAGTGAGGTGGTTGTCACCATATCCGATCATGCGGTACTCAGGCAGACGAGCGTCCATCGCCTCATTGCTCGCCCGCACCATGATGTAGAGCCGAACAGGAAGACGCCCTTCATCGGCGAGCCTCTTCAGACCATCGATCGTGGCGAAGCTCGCTCCGGCGTCGTGGAACGTCGTCACACCCTTGGAGAGCGCCTCCGCCGCCGCGAGCTCCACGTGGAGCACGAATTCGTCCCACTGCTCGGCCTCGGAACGACCCTCTCGCCCCTGGTTCATCACGCTGAACACCAACCCATCGGCGTTTTCTCGCAACAGCCCGGTCGCCTGGCCGGCCGCGTCGCGCACGATCGTGCCACCGGGAGGATCGACACTCGCCTCGTCGATGCCGGCCATGTCGAGCGCGCGCGCGTTCGCAAAGGCGGCGTGACCACTCGCGTGTGTCAGAACAACGGGGTTGTCGCCCGAGACGGCGCTCAACGAAGCGTGAGTGGGCACACCGTCGACCGATCCGGCCGGAACCGCACTCCACTTCTCCTGGTGCCACCCGCGCCCCTCGATCCACTGGCCGGCCGGCGTCTCGGCAACGGCCTCGGCAACCATAGCCACGATGTCGTCCCAGCTCGCCGTCTGGGTGAGGTCCAGAATCGTCTTGGACCGGCCCAGGCCGTTGTAGTGCCCATGCCCCTCGATGAAGCCGGGAATCGCCAGTCGACCCGCGAGATCGATCGTCCACGTGTTTTCACCCACCATCGCTTCGATCTCGGCATCCGTACCCACCGCCACGATTCGATCACCGCGGATGGCGATCGCCTGGGCCTCGGGCTGCGCGTCGTCGACCGTGACAACTTTCCCGTTGATGAGCACTAGGTCCGCGCTCTCTGTGGTCGTATCGGCGGTCGCACACGCCGCAAAGAGTGTTAGGGCGAGCAACGTAGCAGGGCCGCGCAGGGCGCATGTCATTGAGCGCACAGGTCATTCCTCTGACGGGTGTTCGAGACCGCTCAAAGGTGGTCGTCGTTCTCCGGGCGCGCTACTCTGCGCCATGCATCGAAGACACTTTTCCAGACTGGCTGTGGGGGGACTCGCGGGCATGGCCATCGGCCCACTCGGACGGCCCAGCTGGCTGGGACAAGCGATCGAGGTGGACGCCGCGAGGCTCAACGAGCGCATGCGCACGCTCGCGACGTTTGGCGCCAACGCATCGGGCGGAATCGATCGGGTCGCGTTCAGCGACGCCAACATCGAGGCCCTCGACTGGCTCCGGGAGCTCCTGAGCGCCGCGGGATTCACCTCCGCTAGCGACTACGCCGGCAATCTGATCGCCCGCAAGGCCGGGACGGAGCCCGGCCTGGCTCCGCTCATGTTCGGGTCGCACGTCGATTCGGTGCCGGGCGGCGGCAACTACGACGGTCCGGTCGGATCGATGGGAGCGCTCGAGGCAGCGACTGCGCTCGCCGACTCGGGACATACCACTCGCCATCCACTCGAGATCGCGTTCTTCACCAACGAAGAGGGCGGCAAGACCGGGAGTCGCGCGCTAGCCGGCGAGGTCGAGGACTTCGAGCTGGAGATCGAGACCGCGTCAGGATACACGATCGGGGAGGGACTCCGTCGACTCGGCGGCGACCCGGATCGTCTCGCCGAAGTGGTTCGGCAAGACGGATCTGTGGCCGCGTTCGTGGAGCTGCACGTCGAGCAGGGCGCGGTGATGGACACGGACGGCATCGACATCGGTGTCGTTGAAGGCATCGTCGGAATCATGCGCTGGAACGTCACCGTGGACGGCGTGACCAACCATGCGGGCACCACGCCCATGGACCGCCGCGCCGACGCGATGGTGGGCGCCGCACGCTTCGTCGACCTGGTGCACACCACCGCTCGGGAAATGCCCGGCCGGCAGGTCGCCACCGTCGGGCGCCTCGAGGCCGAGCCCGGTGTCCCGAACGTCATCCCCGGACGGGTGACGCTCACACTCGAGATCCGTGACCTCTCCATGGAGGGAATCGAGCGCGTGTATTTCGCGATCGAGCGTGGCTCAGCTGAAGTCGGGAGCGGCTCGGGCACGACCTTCTCGTTCGACCGCTTCTACACGAGCCGCGCTGCACCCACATCAGCGCATATCCGCGACATCATCGAAGCGTCCGCTCGTGAACTCGGGCTGTCGGCCCGGAGGATGCCCTCCGGTGCGGGGCACGACGCTCAGAGCATCGCGTTGTTCGCGCCGGTCGGAATGATCTTCGTGCCCTCGGTGGCCGGAGTGAGCCATGCGCCGGAGGAGCACACCACCGAACGCGACGTCACCAACGGGGCCAACGTGCTCCTCAGGACCGTCCTGGCGCTCGACTCAGCCTAAGACCGCCCCGCCCAACGGCCGGAGGGGAGCCGTCACGACTCCTCGTAGACGAGGAGCGAGTGGGCAAGCACCCGATACGGTTCGCGGGACCTGTATTGGGCGAAGGGGTCCATGCCCTGCAGGTACACGCCGTGGAGGTTGGTCGCCGATATAACCGTGAAGCGCGGATCCGGCTCCGCCCGCGGGGTCCGCTGCAGGGAAAGCCGGAAGAAGCTCGGTAGCGCGACGTACTCAATCCCGTACGCTTCTGGGGGCGCGCTTCCGAAGTACGACAACCTGACGCTCGCCGCCCCCTCATCCTCCATGAAGCGGCGCAGTTCCAGAAGACCCTGCCCCCAGTCGATGTTCGAGTCGACCAGGCTCTCATGAGCCACGTCCCGACCACCCGCCCACACGCTCGAGAACGAGATGAAGAAAGGGTAGAACGACAACACGGCGATGGCCTGAAGCCCGATCAGGCCCGTCACCCCCGCCCTGCCGGGTCGCCACTCCGATCGCCACACGTGTACGAGCCCCGCAGCGGCCACAACCGCCAAGGGCGCCAGAATCGGCAGGGCGTACCGAAAGCCGGCATTGAGATCGGACCGCATCAGAAAGCCGCCGAACACGATGACCCCGAGCAGAGCCGAACGACCGCGCCACGCCACGATGCGCGCGAGTCCTGGCGCGGCCTTGAAGGCGCCCAACAGGCCGACAGCGCCCGCTGCCACCAGGGCCTGCAGCCCGATCGGCGTCTTCAGGAAGAACGCCACCGGATAGTAGTACCACCAACCCGTCGCGCTCAGGTTGCCCAAGAGGTAGGCCGGAGACTCGTGCCCACCCGTCGTGTGAAGAACGGTCCTCCAGAAGTTGAAGCGGAGCAACGTGAGCGCCGGATCTCCCCTGTACAGGAGCACGAACCCTACGTAGGCAACGGCGCCGCCGGCCACTGCCCCGACGAGCAGCTGGCGCATCGCAATACGGTCCTCGCGCCGCTCCCAGGCGGCCGCCGCGAGCAACGCCCCAGCGACAGGCACCAGCGCGAGTGCGCTGAGCTTCATGCCGAAGGCCCCCACGACCGCGATGCCGGCCAAGACGCCGCGACGCGGACTGGGGCCGCGCGCCGCCACGTCGAGGGCCCACAGCGCGAGCAGGAATGCCAGAGCGAGTGGCAAGTCGTTGTACGCCACGCCTCCGTGCCCCAGCACGTCCGGCAAAAGGGCCGTGATCCCGGCGCCGAGCACTCCGGCGAGCGGTCCGGCGATCCACCATGCATACAGGCCGGCCGACGCGACCAAGAGCCCGGCCATGACCGAGGAGACGACCCGTGCCCTCCCCAGGAGCTGCTGTGGATCGTTGCCGTTGGTGAAGAAGAGTCGGCGCGCGTACTCCCATCGATCGTCGAACAACCAGGGCCGATCCTCGCCCGGCAGGACAGGATTCGCGCTCCCGGCAGCGATCCCATACGCGTACATCATGAGCGGCGGCTGATCCGTCACCATGTCCCAGCGACCGTTCTGCACCCCCCTCACGCCGCCCGCGACCAGAATGATCTCGTCGAACGTCGCCGAAAGATGGCGCGACGACATGAACGACAACGAGGCCGTGGCGAGCGCCAACACGGCGATGAGCATGGCCGTTCTGGTCCGCGCCAGGCCCTCCGGACTGGTCACCCCTCGGCTACCGTCGGGTCCGAGACGCGCTGCAGCAGAACCAGCCCGATGAGGAACATGGCCGTCAACACCAGGAACCCCGGCCGTTGGTTGCCACCGGCCAGATAAGCCGCTGTGCCGAACAGCGTCGGACCCAGCACCGACGAGGACTTCCCGCAAAGTGCGTAGAAGCCGAACATCTCCGCCTCTTTGCCTTCCGGAATCAGGCTCGACATAAAAGCCCGACTCGCGGACTGCGCCGAGCCGAGCCCGAGTCCAGCCATCACGGCCAATCCATAGAACACGGTGGCATCCTGGACGAAGAAGGCGCTGATGCTGACAACGACCCAAAGGAAGATGACGCCGTTCAACACCTTCTTGGGCCCGTAACGATCGGTGGGCTTCGCCAGCGCGAATGCCCCGATCAACGCCGAGACCTGAACGATGAGGAAGAGCACGATCGTGGCCTGCGGATCGAAACCGAACGTCTCAGTCGCCACCAGGCCGGCCATCACGATGATCGTGAGCACGCCGTCGATATAGAAGAAGAAGGAGATGAGGAAGTTCCGCAGCTCCTTCAGCCTCCACACTTCACCCACGATGCCCCGAAAACTCGCCACGCCCCACCCAGCGGCCTGCAGAATGGTCATGTCGGTCTTCTTGTCCGGCGGCAAGAAGACGAACGCGGGAATGGAGAAGACGAAGAAGAAGCCCACGACGATGAACCACACCACCTCGATCGTGTCCACGAACTGCAGCGCCAGCACCAGTCCGATCGCCGATCCCAGGTAGCCGACACCGAATCCTAGACCCGACACCCAACCCCGCTTGTCGGGGGGAGCGATGTCGGGCAGATAGGCGTTGTAGAAGACCATCGCGCTTTCAAAACCGACGTTCGCGACCACGAACAGGATCACGGCCTTGGTGACCATGCCCTCGCCGAGCGTCGCCATCATGCCGACGCCGAACAGGCAGATCGCGGTGTAGAAGAGCAAGAACTTCTTCCGCGCGCCTCCGCGGTCCGCAACAGCGCCAAGGAGCGGCGAGGACACCGCGACGATGAGTGCCGAGATCGAAACGGCTCTGCCCCAGAACAGCTCCCCGTCTCCCCCCTCCGTACCCACGACGGTGAGGAGGAAGAAGACCGGGAAGACCGCGGTCGTCATGACCGCCGGATACACGGAGTTCGCGAAGTCGAAGAGTGCCCACGCGCCGACCTGCTTCTTGTTCATCCACGCTCCTGCCTGAGGGCGAGTCGTCGCAGGGTAGTGTACCGCCCGCTGTGCATCCAGGCTCGGTTGCGTCGATAAGGGGCCGCCGCGAATCTCAGCGACCCGCGCTCAGCCCATGGGCCGACTCACTCCAAAGATCGACCGCTTCATGAATCGACTCATCGGAAAACGCGTCCTCATCACCGGTGCCTCCTCCGGAATCGGCGAGGCCTGTGCCGAAGCGTTCGCGGAACGCGGCGCTCACCTGCTGCTCTCGGCCCGCCGGGCAGAGCGGGTCGAAGAACTCGCCGAGCGGCTCTCGGCGGACGATGGCATCGAGGCCCACGCGGCCCAGCTCGACGTGACCGACCCCGATGCCGTGGCCGCCTATGTCGATGGCCTAGTCGCCGAGGACCTCATCCCTGACATCCTGGTCAACAACGCGGGGAAGGCCCGCGGCTTCGATCTCCTCCACGAAGGGTCGCTGGAAGACTGGGACGACATGATCGATACGAACGTGAAGGGGCTGCTCTATGTGTCCAGGGCGGTGATCCCCCTCATGGTGGCCCGCGACTCGGGCCACATAATCAACATCGGCAGCATCGCTGGCCGCTGGGTCTACCCCAAGGGCGCGGTCTACAACGCGACGAAGTTCGCGGTATGGGCCATCAATGAAGGCATGAATATCGACCTCGTCGGAACCTCTATCCGGGTCTCGAGCGTGGACCCGGGCATGACCGAGACCGAGTTCAGCGAGGTGCGTTTCGCGGGTGACAAAGAGCGCGCCTCAGAGGTCTACGAAGGCACGAAGCCACTCGTCGCGGAGGACATCGCTGATGCGATCCTCTACGTGGCGAACACCCCAGAGCATGTCGACATCATCAATCTGGTCATGATGCCGACCGTCCAGCGTCACGCTTTCGTGCTCCACCGCGAGTGAAGAGAAGCTCACCCCATGTAATCCTCTTCACTCTGTGGCTGCTCGTGTTCTCGTCGGCGAGTCAGACGATGATCATCTCGCCGATTTTGCCGCAGATCGGTGACGATCTCGACATCGCGGACGCGGTGCTCGGCACGCTGGTATCCGCCTACTCCCTCATGGTTGCGCTCTTTGCGATCCTGTCAGGACCGGTCTCGGACCGGTTCGGCCGTCGCAGGATTCTGCTGATCGGATGCGTCACCATGACGGTCGCGCTCTCCCTGCACGGTTTCGTGGACGGCTACGTCTCGTTCCTTCTGGTCCGTGTGTTCGCGGGGATGGCGGGGGGAATGTTGAGCGGAGCCGCGGTTTCCTATATCGGAGACTACTTCCCTTACGAGCGCCGCGGCTGGGCCACGGGCTGGGTCATGAGCGGAGCCGCGTTCGGCCAGATCATCGGCATCCCGATGGGCATCGTCATGGCAGAACGATGGGGCTTCCGGTCTCCGTTCTATCTGTTCGCCGCGACCATGGCCGGGACGGTCCTCTTGCTGTTCTTCCAGGTGCCTCAGCCGACCGGAAAACGGTCAAAGGGGCGACTCACCGTCCGGAGGGCGGTGGACGACTATGTCGCGATGCTCCGACGGCCCGAGATCGCATGGGCCGCAGCGGCCTACTTCATGATGTTCATGGGCGTTTCGATCTTCGTCATCTATCTGCCCACCTGGCTCGAGCGGGACATCGGCGCATCCGGCGATCAGATCGCTCTCATGTTCCTGGTAGGTGGCATCGCGAACGTCCTCACGGGCCCGCAGGCCGGCAAGCTGTCTGACCGCATCGGCCGCAAGGGGATCATCCTCATGGCATGCGTGGGGTTGTCCATCCTCATGATCCTCACCGTGCCGCTCGTGACTAACGTCGTGACCGCCTACGTGTTCTTTTTCCTGACCATGGTCTTGGTGGCAATGCGGATCAGCCCCTTCTCTGCCCTTCTGACCGCGTTGGTGAGCGACGAGCGCCGGGGCTCACTCATGAGCCTGACGGTGGCCCTGGGCCAATTGGGGTTCGCGCTCGGTGGTGCGGTCTCGGGGCCGTTGTTCGCAAAAATGGGATACGTCTCGAACACGCTGTTGAGCGCCGTGTTCATGCTCGCCATGGGGCTGATCGTGTGGTTCCGCATACCCGAGCCGCAGGCGAAGGGGACCGCCGCCGCTGCGGACTGACCGTCGGCCCCTATCGCGCGTATGCACTCTCAATATCTTTTCGGGCTCACCCTAAGAGATCCGGCTCGAGGCTTAGGCCAATCGCGGCGATTCAGCGCCGAGGACGTTTCGTTGAGCTCAGACGCAGACACTCCCAAGCGCGTCCTGTTCGTGGAGGACGC